>Ga0153956_1000582_pt1 | contig 39349 bp, 32 predicted proteins | sample TSFL040MetaG_FD_104704 | JGI IMG/M metagenome (GOLD analysis project Ga0153956, IMG submission 104704) | Attine ant fungus gardens microbial communities from Florida, USA - TSFL040 MetaG | ecosystem: Host-associated > Fungi > Mycelium > Unclassified | place: USA: Florida, Wekiwa Springs... | reverse complement strand
AGCTAACAGCTAACAGCTAACAGCTAACAGCTAACAGCTAACAGCTAACAGCTAACAGCTAACAGCTAACAGCTAACAGCTAACAGCTAACAGCTAACAGCTAACAGCTAACAGCTAACAGCTGCCGCACATCCACTCACCAACATCATCTGCCGTGCGATAGCGAAATGCGCTGCTTAAATGCGCGACTGTGTCCGTTGCCAGCACCGTGTGTTCGTCCATCTGCTGTACTGCAAAATCGCCAGCCAGTCCATGCAGATACACCGCAGCTTCTACAGCCCTGCGCGCATCCTTCAACTTCTGCGCCACACATGCAGCGACGACGCCCGTAAGAATATCTCCGCTGCCGCCTTTGGCCATCGCCGGATTGCCCGACGTATTCACAGCAACCGCACCATCGGGATGCGCCACCAGCGTGCGCGCTCCCTTCAACACCAGCGTCACTCCGTGCCCCACAGCAAACGCACGCGCAATTTTCAAACGGTCCTTCTGCACATCTTTCACCGAGCATCCCAGCAGCGTTGCCATCTCGCCCGGATGCGGCGTCAACACCACCACACGTTGTCCATTGCGCGAAACTCGTTTTAGCAAATCGGCGCACCCCTGAAATGCATTCAATCCGTCTGCATCAATTACTGCGGGTATCTCTGTTTCCAGCAGCAGCGCACGCACAAACTCCGGCGCTTCCCCCTTCGTTCCCAGTCCCGGCCCAATCGCAAGCACGCTGATCTTCTTCAACCATTCATCGCTCGTGGCAAGGTTCTCCAGCGCCACCGAACCCGTTGCATCTTCCTTGAACGGATGGGTCATCAACTCCGGCGTCGTCAGCGCAACGGTGTTCAGAATCGATTCACAGACCGCAGCCGTCACCAACCCCGCACCTGAACGCAAAGCTGCCAGCGAAGCCATCGACGGCGCCCCCGCCTTGCCTCTTGCGCCGCCGATCAGCAGCACATGGCCATACGTGCCCTTGTTTGAATCCATCGCTCGCGGCTCTTCAAAGATACGTTTCGACGAACCCGTCCAAGTCAGTTGCAATGCGCTCTGAATTGCTTCATCCGGCGACCCAATCGGCGCCACCACCACCGGCGCAGAAACACTGGGTGCCGTGAGAAAACCAAAGCCATGCGCCAGCTTCGGAGCAGTAAACGTCACCACCGCATCGGCACGAAAGGCACCTTCCACCTGCGTCTCGGTAGAATTCGCATCCCATCCGCTGGGCAGATCGACTGCAACCACCGGCATCGCCAGTTCCGCGACAACATCGCGTGCCACCGCCGCAGCGCCCTTCAACGGCGGTTGAAAGCCCGTACCCACAACAGCGTCAAGCAGCACATCCGCATCGGCCAACGCAGCAGTAAGCGATGAGCGCACATCTTCTTCCGTTGCGAATACACGAATACCCGCTACTTCAAGACGCGCATAGTTTGCCGCAGCATCGCCCTTTATCTTTGCCGGATCTCCCAGCAACACCACGCGCACATCGCGGCCCGCATCGCACAACACGCGCGCTGCCACAAATCCATCGCCACCGTTATTGCCCGTGCCTGCAAGTACCGCCACGCGATTCGCGCTGCCATACGCGCGAAGCACAAACCGCGCAACCGCCGTGCCGGCATGCTCCATCAACTCACCAAACGGCACACCATAACGCTCAGCCGTGGCGCGGTCCACAGCCGACATCTCCGAAGCGGAAACAATCTTCATACTCACTCAACACGCACAATGCGATGTCAGCAGGCAGTAGAGCCATTCACGCAGGGAGCCGTGGGCACAGGCGCATTCTGTGGTGTTCCTGTCGGTTCCGTTGCTGGAATGCTCGACGCAGGCAGCACCACCGGCGCTCTCTGACCCGATGCAGGCGCAGTGGCCTGGCCCGTTACCGGCACACCCGCAAGCTGGGGCACAGCATGCTGCTGGAAGTAGCTCTTCGACGACAGCGCCTGGTAGAAACGTCCGGTCAACTCCGCCGCCTTCGGTCCAAACGTCGGGCGTCCACCGGTAAGGAAGAACACCGTCACAATGCGGCCCGTGGGACCATCGCCGTACCCGGCAAACCAGCCGAAACGCGTGCCGCTGTCAGAGCACGTACCCGTCTTGCCCAGCACCGGAAACTCGCTGAAATTCGTGCGCAGACTGCGTGCCGTGCCATACGACGCATCCACCGCGCCCGCCATGCCCGGCAGCATCTCCGGAATATATTTCTGAATGTCCAGCGTACGCTTCAACCGAGGCTGAAAATCGGCAACCTCCGCCGGAGTAGTCGGGTGTTGCAGATAGTACAGCGAGCCACCGTTCGCAATGGCCGCAACAATTGCGCCAAGCTGCAGCGGCGTCATTTCAATGCTCTCGCCAAACGAGCACATCCTGCCCACGCCACCCTTCGACGCAGGCAGCGGCTGGTCCGGATAAACACCAAGCTGTTCGCCTGCAATGTTGTATCCCGCCAGTTCACCCAGCCCAAACTGGTTGGCGTAGCGCTTCACCGTGGCAAAACCCATCTGGCGGCCCAGTTCTTCAAAGTAGGGATTGATCGAGCGCGCCAGCGCATAGGTCAGGTTCACGCGGTATCCACGACCGAGATTCACCGGCGTGTCCTTGGTGATAATGCCTTCGGAAAGCGCTGCCAGAGCCACCGTAAGCTTGATGGTCGAACACGGCTCCGCACCTGGCCCCAACGCCTGTTTCTGGTTCACCATCGCCAGGATACGACCGTTCTGTGGATCGATCGCCAGTGCCGTACCGTTCATGTTGCCCAGCGCTTCGATCAGCGATGCACGCACCATCGGGTCTTCCCCGGCAGTCTGGTCGCCCATCGTAATCATGTCGGCGTTGCTGGCAAACGACGGCGCGGAGAAGTGCTCCACATACCGCACACTGCGAACCACACGACGACGCCCACGCACCATCACGGTGCGAGTCTGCACCCTGCGCGCACGCGAAGATCGGGCACGAACGCCGGATGAAGCCTTCTTGCTCTTCGCAGAGGAAGCTGTCGTCTTGCCCTTAGCCTTCGCAGCAGATGCCTTCGAGGATGTGCTGGTTTTCGCCGTCGTGGAATGCGCGGCCTTCTTTGTTGCCGCCTGCGAACTCATCACAGCGGCACAGGCCAGCAGACCAGCGGCAAACCGTCGCATCGTTGGCAGCAGATTCATCAGCACAACCTCCACATCCCTGTGGCACAGAAAGCCCATGCCCTTCAAGCCCGACGCCGCCAACAACCGAACGACCGGAGAAAAACACCTAACCTCCGGACACTCCGGCACGCAGCCCGGAAGCCCTTCTATTCTTCTGACCCGGTTCACCTGCAAATCGTTCCGCGCAGAGAAACCGGCCCTTGAAATTCAGACGTCCAATTCAGATTTAGACGTCCCATTCGCAAAACGTTAGACGGCCCCATCGACCGTACCGTTCCGCAAAGTCCTTTAATGGTTCCCCCGGCGAAGGAATGCGGGAATGTCCAGATCATCATGGTCATCCGGCGTCTCCGCCGTCGGCGTACCGTAGGGTGTTAGTCTTACATCGCCGCGAAGCACTGTCTCTTCAGCGGTATACGTCTCTTCCGAGCGATGCGGTCGCAAAAAGAAATCGTCATCGAACGCGCTTGCGGGTGACGGTGCAGACGTCTCGGATGGGACCTCTTCCACCTGCCTCGGCGAAACCGCCTGGAACACCCGGTTTGCGGCAAAATCCGCCTCATACTCGTAACGCTGAGGCACAGGAACCGCCTGTGTCTCCGGTTGCACCGCGATCCGCTCCTCAAACATCGGAGCAGGCGCAGAAGCAGTAAAAACCTTCGGTTCCGGCACCTGAAAATGATCCACAGCCTGTACAGGAACTGCCTGCGGAACAGGTGCGGCCACAACCTGCGGAGCCGCTTGAACCGGCGACTGAGGCGCAGCATATACAGGAGGAGCGCTCTGCACCGGCACGGACTGCACCGGCTGGGCAAACGAAACCTCCCGCACCGTCACCGGATCGACCTGCGCCTGTACCCGCGAAGCAGCAGCAACCTGAACAGGAGCTACGGGGGCACTTGAAACAGGCGCAACTGGAACAGCCTGTACCGGAGCCGTTTGTACCGGAACAGACTGAACCGGACGCGCCACCGACTGCACCGGAGGATCACGTCGCGGCTGAATTGGCGGTTGGAATCCCGCATCGAACGACGAACCGCGTACCATCCCCGGATCGAGCATGCGCTCGCGGCGTTCCAGGCCATCCTGGTGCGGCTCGCGGAAGCCGGTAGCAATCACCGTAATCTTCAGGTCGTCGCCCATCTTCTCGTCCAGCACCGCGCCGAAGATGATGTTCGCGTCCTCATGCGCCGCGTTCTGAATCAGTGTCGAAGCCTCGTTCACCTCGTTCAAACGTAGCGAAGACGAACCGGTAATGTTGATCAGGATGCCGCGTGCTCCGTCAATCGCACCCGCCTCCAGCAACGGCGACGCCATCGCAGCCATCGCAGCCTCGCGCGCGCGATTCTCACCACTGCGCACGCCCGTCGCCATCACCGCATAGCCCATACCCGCCATCGTGGTCTTCACGTCGGCAAAGTCGCGGTTAATGATACCGGGGATGGTGATGATGTCGGAAATGCCCTGCACACCCTGGCGCAGCACATCGTCGGCAATGCGGAAGCTCTCAAAGAACCCCGCGTCCTTCGCCACCGCCAGCAGCTTTTCGTTCGGGATCACAATCACCGTGTCCACCGCGTCCAGCAGCTCCTGCAAACCGCGCTCGGCCTGCATCTGGCGACGCTTGCCCTCAAACGCAAACGGCCTTGTCACCACCGCCACCGTCAGCGCACCCATCTCGCTGGCCAGCGACGCGATCACCGGCGCCGCGCCCGTACCCGTACCCCCACCCAGGCCGGTGGTGACGAACACCATGTCCGCGCCTTCCAGAGCCTCGATGATCTTGTCCGAATCTTCCAGCGCCGCGCGGCGGCCCACATCCGGATTCGCACCCGCGCCCAGACCGCTGGTCAGCTTCACGCCCAGTTGCAGCTTCACCGGAGCCTGCGACGACTTCAACGCCTGCACGTCCGTGTTGGCCGAAATAAACTCCACACCTTCCACGCCAGCCGCAATCATGCGATTCACAGCGTTGTTGCCGCCACCGCCAACACCGATGACCTTAATGCGCGCGCCGCGCTGCATGTCGTCGTTGTAGTGGATACGCAGATCTTCATCGGGGATCATGGACAGGTAAACTCCTTCAATTCGGGCGAAACACGATGCACCAATCGCATTTGGAATTCGCCATTACGTATTCACGCATCACAGTGATTCTGGCACGTTGCACCGTGAGAAAGCCCGTGCAAATCTATTGTCCTATTATTGAACGTTCCGTTTTTGATACTCCCCCACCTACCACACGAAAATTTTTCTTAAAGAATCCCGCCACACTGCCGAGCTTCCGAGACGGGTATGCTTCTTCCAAAGCCACCGTTCTTCCCATATCATCCGACGCTGGAAGTTTTCGGAAGGGCAGGGCCTCAGCCCTGCCGTAAAGCGTTACAAAAGCAAACGGCTTTAGCCGCTGAGGGAATGCGCATAGCCCGCCAACACTGTACAAAGTGCAAAACGCATTTCCCGACTCCATGCCCTTCCATGTAAAGTGCCTTCTGTAGCACTGCTCGGAGTCCTATGAAGATTAACGCGCACGTCCTGCGTGCAACGGTGGTGGCTGGCCTTGGCGGCCTGCTCTTTGGTTTTGACACGGTTGTCGTCTCCGGCACCAACGCGGCCCTCACCGCTCTGTTTCACCTGTCGCCCAGCGGCCTGGGATTTACCGTGGCCTCGGCCCTCATCGGCACTGTGATTGGAGCGCTCACCGCAGGTATTCCCGGCCAAAAGCTCGGTCGCCGCAACAGCCTCCGCATCATGGCATCGCTCTACCTGGTGGCGGCACTGGGCTGCGCCTTCGCGTGGGACTGGCCTTCGCTGATCTTCTTCCGCATCCTCAGCGGACTGGCCATCGGCGGATCGTCGGTGCTCGGCCCCATGTACATCTCCGAGCTTTCCCCGGCGCAGTATCGCGGACGCCTTGTCGGTTTCTTCCAGGTCAACATCGTCGTCGGCATCCTGCTGGCCTACCTGTCCAACTACAGCATCAGCCTGCTCCATCTTGGAGCCACGGAATGGCGCTGGCAGCTTGGCGTAGCAGCCATTCCCGCAGCCTTCTTCGCTCTTGCCCTGCTGGGCATTCCCCGCAGCCCGCGCTGGCTGGCGATGGTCGGATGCCGCGACGAAGCACTCAAAGTGCTGCAACTCATCGGCGATCCCGACCCCACCAACCGCCTGCAACGTATCGAAGCCGAAATCCAGGAAGAGCGTGCCGTGGCCAGCGTGCCGCTCTTCCGCAAGGCCCACGCACGCGGCATCTTCGTGGCATTTACGGTGGGCATGTTCACGCAACTCTCCGGCATCAACGCCATCCTCTATTACCTGAGCGACATCTTCCGCCTCTCCGGCGCATCCAACGTCTCCGGCCTGCAACAGTCGGTTGCCGTAGGCGCCACCAACCTGGTCGCTACACTCATCGCCATGTCGCTCATCGACAAGGTGGGCCGCCGCAAACTGCTGCTCACCGGCACCTTCGGACTGGTGATCTGTCTCAGCCTCGTCGGCTGGATCTTCCACATCGACCAGCACAAAAACCTGCTGCTCGCCCTGCTGATGGGCTACATTGCCTGCTTCGCCATCTCACAGGGCGCCGTCGTCTGGGTTTACATCAGCGAGGTCTTCCCCACCGCAGTGCGCGCCAAGGGACAGACTCTTGGCAGTTCCTCCCACTGGATCTTCAACGCCATCATCTCCTATGCATTTCCGGTGATGCTCGGCTACTCCCGTGCCGGAACCTTCTGGTTCTTCGCCGCCATGATGGTGCTGAACATCGTGCTGGTCATCACCTTCTACCCGGAGACCAGCAACGTCTCCTTAGAAGACATCTCCGCCCACCTAAGCCACTAAATAGCCACTTATCTCACCACAAAATCCGACGAAACGGCCGGTGTCCACTCTCAACTAACATGAAGAGATGGGCACCGGCCTGATTCTTGGCATTGAAAGCTCCTGCGACGAAACGGCTGCGGCCATCGTGCGCGAGGGGCGCGACGTTCTCTCCAACGTGGTCACCACGCAGATGCAGATGCACGCTCTGTACGGCGGTGTGGTGCCCGAACTGGCCAGCCGCGAACATCTGCGCAACATCGTGCCAGTGGTGCGCGAAGCCCTGCGACAAGCCAACGTACAGCCTGAAGACCTTGATGGCATCGCGGTCACCGCTGGCCCCGGACTCGCAGGCGCACTGCTGGTCGGCATCTCCTTCGCCAAGGCCTACGCCTTCGCCCAGGACAAGCCGCTCATCGCCGTGAACCACCTGGAAGGCCACATCCACGCTGTACTCATGCACTCCCGCCAGCAGGCTGAAGCTGCAAGTGAACTGGCACAACAAACCCTCGCGCTGGTCGTCAGCGGAGGCCACACCCATCTCTATCTCGCAAGCCAGCAAGACGGCGCATGGCGATACCGCAACGTAGGCCGCACCGTTGACGACGCCGCCGGAGAAGCCTACGACAAAGTGGCCAAGCTGCTCGGCCTCGGCTATCCCGGAGGTCCGTGGATCGACCGTCTCAGCCTCCACGGCAACCCCAAAGCCGTTCTTTTTCGCTTTACCGAGATCAACCGCGGCACCGCCGAAGCGCCCACCTTCGACTTCTCCTTCAGCGGCATTAAAACCGCCATCCTACGCTACACCGAAACGCACGCCATGCAGCCGGACATCGCCCAGCGGCGTGCCGCACTCGCCACCATCGCCAACCCCACGCTGGACGACGTACGCAGCCTATGCAACGACGAAACGCTCCACCTGATCGCCAGCTTCCAGCACGCGGTCGTCGGCAACCTGCTGCGCCAGACCTTTGCCGCCGCCGACCACTTCGGCGTCACCGAAATCGTCGTCAGCGGAGGCGTTGCAGCCAACCGCGAACTCCGCCAGCGCTTTGAAGCCGAAGCGGCCCAGCGCGGCCTGCGTGTCAGTTTTCCGCCGCCCGCGCTCTCCACCGACAACGCCGCCATGATCGCCGCCGCCGCCTGGCCGCGCTTCCTCCACGGCGAGTTCGCAACCGCCAGCCTCAACGCAACACCCCAGCTCCGCCTCGGCTGACCCCGTTCGCCATCCCCTGCGCGGCGTGACTTCGGTTCGTCTGCCCGAAAGCAACCGACACAGTCAGCGACCCCAACACCAGCACTGCCAGAAGTGATTTACTACCCGCCATGATCCCTCTCCATTACACCGAAGACACCCGCCGCAACATATACCTGCAAAGCCTGCGCGCACCACCAACCACGCTGACTCCTCAAACCACCCCGCCTCGGCTAAAATTGAAAGCGATCAGGACTGCGGCGGGCAAGGCTTTGCCTGGGCGCGCACGCAAGTCCCGGAAGGCACGCGCACACTCCGGATGCCCATCGAACTGTTTAACACCCTTGGCAGCCAGGTGGAGCCGCTGGTGCCCTCGCGAGACAACACGCTGCGCATGTACTGCTGCGGCCCCACTGTCTACGACTACGGCCACATCGGCAACTTCCGCACCTTCCTCCACGTTGACATCCTGCGCCGCACTGCGCGCCTCAGCGGCTTTGCCCTGAAGCACGTCATGAACGTCACCGACGTGGACGACAAGATCATCCGCAACGCCGCCGCCGCTGGCGTCTCCATCGCCGAATACACCGCCAAGTACGAAAAGGCGTTTTTCGACGACATGGACGCACTCGGCGTCGAACGTCCTGAGATCATCGCCCGCGCCACAGAAAACATTCCGGAGATGGTGCGCCTCATCGAACAACTCGCCAGCGAAGACATCGCCTACAAAACCGAAGACGGCTCCTGGTACTTCCGCATCGCGCGCGACCCCGACTACGGCAAGCTCAGCGGCAAAGACCTCGACGGCATCGAAGACGGCGCACGCGTCGATGTGGACGAGTACGAGAAGGACGCCGCACGCGACTTCGCCCTCTGGAAGGCCACCATTCCCGGCGAAGCCTCCTGGCAGACCCCCATCGGCGAAGGCCGTCCCGGCTGGCACATCGAATGCTCTGCGATGGCGCTCAAGCATCTCGGCCCCAACTTCGACCTCCACGCCGGCGGCGAAGACCTCACCTTCCCGCACCACGAAAACGAGATCGCCCAAAGCGAATGCGCCACCCACCAGCCCTTCGCGCGCCACTGGTTCCACGTGCGCTTCCTGCTGGTGGAAGGCAAAAAGATGTCCAAGAGCGAGGGTAACTTCTACACCCTGCGCGACCTGCTGCTCAAGGGCTACCGCGCCTCGGCCATCCGCTTCCTGCTCATCAGCGTGCCCTACCGCAACCAGATGAACTTCACCTTCGATGGCCTGACCGAAAGCGCCAACGCCATCGACCGCCTGCGCACCTTCGCCAAGCGACTGGATGCAGCCACCAGGGATTCATCGCTGCCCGTCGAGGCCAACGCTGAACTGGCCGCACTTACGGCCTCGCGCCATCAGGCTTACCTCGCCGCACTGCGCAACGACCTGAACACAGCCGAAGCCCGCGCCGCCGTATTCGACATGGTGCGCGCCGCCAACATCGCGTTCGACCACAAGACCTTCGGCCAGGGCAACGTGGAAGCCGTCCAGAAACTGCTCGCAGAATTCGACGCCGTATTCGACGTACTCACCGACCGCGATGCCGCCGTCAGCAAAGCCGCCGTCGAATGGGCCAACGCCGAAGGCCGCACCGACATCGCGCCCGAACTGCTCAACGCGCAGAGCATCACCGAAGAAGAGATCGAAGCTCTCATCGCCGAGCGCACCGAAGCGCGCAAACGCCGCAACTTCGCCCGCGGCGACGCCATCCGCAACGAGCTGCTGGAAAAAGGCATCGTCATCGAAGACACCAAAGACGGCGTAACCTGGAAGCGCAAGTAGCACCCAGCGAATAGCCGAACACCTTACATCTCATCCCCACCACAGACACGGGTGCCCCACATCTCGGCTTTATCGAGATGTGGGTATTGAACTCCACACCTTCGCAAAGCTTGAACGTCTATCTGCAAAAGTGCAGCACCACAGGGGGAGTCGAATTAGATACCCCCCTTAAATGCGATTTGCCGTTCGGCATTCACGAATCGCCACCCTATACTCACTGAAAGCGGATTCGCATTTCCGCAAAGGAGTTGAAGCACTATGAGCACCACCACCATCAGCGTGGACGAGTTCCAGGCACTTGAACAGCGCGTTCTGCGCACCGTGGAACTCATCAAGACAGAGCGCGAAGCACGCGCCGCTGCCGAAGAAGAGATCACCGCGTTGAAGGAACTGCTCGACACTGCCTCTGCCGAAAACACGCAACTGACCAACGAGTTGAACTCGCTCAAGCAGGAGCGCCAGCAGGTAAAGGGCCGCGTAGACGCCATGCTGAAGCAACTCGACGAACTGGTCTAAGCAGCGAAAGGACCACGATGCAGGACCTTCTTCCCCAACCCGTTACGGTGTCCATCTACGACCAGGCATATAACCTGCGCGGCGTGGACCAGAACCACATCGAATCGCTGGCCACCATCGTCGATAGCAAGATGCGCGCCGTATCCGCCACCGGAACCACGGTCGATTCGCTGCGCGTCGCCGTACTCGCAGCCCTGAACATCGCAGACGAACTGGCTGAACTGCGCGAACGCCACCGCGAACTCATCGAATCCCTCGACGTGGCCGAAACCACCACCCGCCGCCGCGCCAGCTCGCTAGCCTGCATGCTCGACGAAGCCCTGCAAGAACCCTACCGCGTAGCCGTCTAACCCACAACAAGTCACCCAGTACGACCAGGAACCAGAAGCGGGTGCCTTAGCTTCGCGAAGGTGGGGCACCCGGTTTTATTCGCACAGGCACTATGGCGCTTATATCTTGCTAACGCGCTGAACTTCTCTTACACCCGCAACTCTTCTTAGATCGACAGTAAGTTTGTTCAGGTGGCGCAGGTCGAGTGTTTCCACTACGAACTCAACGGTAGCGCTGGTGCCATCTTCATTGGCACGGCTGTCGACGCTGCGGATATTCGTGTCATCGTCGCTGATAATGGCGGTAAGTTCCTTCAGCATGCCGCTGCGATCGTCGCAGGTAATGATAAGTCGCACAGGATAGCGCGTAGCCTTTGCGCCGCTCGCTCCGCCTGCTTCCGGAGCCCATTCCACACTAATGCGGCGATCCGACTCGTACAGCAGATTCTGCACATTCGGACAGCTTCTTGCATGCACCGCCACGCCCTTGCCGCGCGTAACATAACCCACAATCTCTTCACCGCGAATGGGGTTACAACAACGCGCACGATAGACAAGTAAGTCGCCCTGCCCTTCCACCTGCAGCGATTCGGAACCTTTACCAAAGTAGACGCGCTTTACCGCGTCCGACATCTTACTCAGTTCCGACGGAGGCACAGCCGACAGGCTACCCGCATGAATGGCAGCGCCCACAGTACCCGGCTGCGCCTGTTCCGCCGAACCAGACTGTCCTTCTGCATGTACCCCGGTCGTACTTCCCGGCACTAACTTATTCAGCGTCTGCCGTGCAGAGTACTTACCAAAACCTATGGCACCAAGTAAGTCGTTCATTCCACCCAGACCATAATCGTTCGCGGCCTGGCTGTAATCCTCTTCGGACAACTTATGCAGACTTACTTTGAACTTACGAGCTTCGCGTTCAAGTAACTTGCGACCTATCTCAATCGCGCGCTCCCGCTGATGTTCATTCAGCCAGTGCTTGATCTTGTTGCGCGCACGCGACGACTTCACAAACGAAAGCCAGTCGCGCGAAGGTGTATGCCCACTCTGCGTGGTGATCTCAACAATGTCGCCGTTACGCAGACGATGACGCAGCGGCACAATGCGTCCATTCACCTTCGCGCCAACTGTGCTGTGTCCTACTTCGGTATGTACGGTGTACGCAAAATCAATCGGCGTAGCGTCCTTGGGCAGCACCACCACCTTGCCCTTGGGCGTAAAGGTGTAAACCTCCTCGGGGTACAGGTCGATCTTCAGCGTCGACATGAACTCGTTCGGGTCGGTCATCTCGCGCTGCCATTCCATCAACTGCCGCACCCACGCCAGGCGCTGTTCGTCCTTTGCGTTTACAGTTTCGTTGGCCTTGTATTTCCAGTGCGCGGCAATGCCGTCCTCGGCAATGCGATGCATCTCCTCAGTGCGTATCTGCACCTCGAACTGATGCCCACCTTCCGCCACCAGCGTAGTATGCAGCGACTGATAAAGGTTCGGTCGCGGCATGGCGATGAAGTCTTTGATACGTCCCGGCACCGGCCGCCAGATCGAATGCAGCAGGCCAAGAATCGCATAGCAATCCTGCACCGTCTGCGTGATCACGCGCACGGCAAACAGGTCGTGCACCTGCGAAATATCGTCACCTACACCTTCCGCAACATGCGCCACCAGCTTCTGATTAATCGAGTACAGACGCTTGATGCGATACTCCACGCGCCCCGGCAATCCATGGCGATGCAGTTCCTTGTTCAGCCGGTTGACGATGTTATCCAGAAACTTAACGCCGCCGCTCTTGCGCAGTTCCTCCACGCTCCGCGTCAGACGTTCGAAACGTTCCGGATCGACATACTGAAAGGCCAGGTCCTCAAATTCGCCGCGCAGTTTACCCATGCCCAGCCGATGCGCCAGCGGTGCATAGATATCCAGCGTCTCGCGCGCAATGCGCGTCTGCTTCTCCGGCTTCAGATGCCCCAGCGTACGCATATTGTGCAGCCTGTCGGCCATCTTGATCAGCACAACGCGAATATCGGAAACCATCGCCAGCAACATCTTGCGAATGTTTTCGGCCTGCTGGTCTTCCTTGTTTGCAAACTTGATGCGGTCCAGCTTGGTGACGCCATCCACAATGTGCGCCACTTGAGGGCCAAAACGCCGACTGATGTCCTCAGCCGACACCGGCGTGTCTTCCACCGCGTCATGCAGCAAACCCGCGGCAATCGCAGTGGAATCCATCTTCATCTCGGCCAGCACCTGGCCCACTTCCAACGGATGAATGATGTACGGCTCGCCCGACGCGCGCTTCTGCCCCTCGTGCTGCGACATGCAGAACTGCCACGCCGAACGAATAATCTCAACGTCATCTGCCGGACGATTCACATGCACCGTCGCCAGCAGACGTTCAAAGTCGCGATCGATCTGAGTGGTTAACTCTTCAGGAAATCCGGGTAGATATTGCGCCGAATGAAGACTCTTGTCCTGGTTTGATGGAGCAACCGGCTTCACTGTCTTCTTCTGCGTCTTTTTCGATTGCGTCAGAACTGGAACAGACAGCGCATCGCCCGTCTCTATCGTCGTCTCAAGATCGTTCACCACAGGCAAACGCAATCCGCGACGATGCGAATCCTCCGGCAACAGCGGCTTGGGCGCGGGCACAGCGGCCTCAAGATTCCGACCGGAATCGCTTGAGGTGTGCTCAGAGTTCGCAGGTTTCGCCTGCGGCAGGTCCATACAATATTTTAACTTGTCGCCAACACCTCACGAACACCGGGAACAAACCAATGTTGACGAATAAACAAATCTATTTCATCGCCATGAAGTAAATGGAAGAGGCCCGCATGAGCGGGCCTCTTCCATCTGGCAGATTGGCTATCGTTTTAGTTTTGCACTCAACTTATAGACCAAAGCAGTACACATTGCCGTCGTAGCTGCTCATGTACACCTTGCCGTTTGCCACCGTGATACCGGTGAAGTGGTTGAAGCTGGTGATCGTGTCCTTCGACGACCACAACTCCTTGCCCGTCTCCGCATCCAGCGCGTACACCGTTACGTGGTTCGCCAGGGCAGCGCGGTTACTGGAATCGAAGTTCAGACCGATATCGGGCCAGACCTGCTGCGTATCGTCGCCCGAACCCCACGTGTAGACCACACCGTTTGCAATGATCGGCGGCTCACCGCGGAACATGTCGCGCGACACCCAAGTCGGCTTGTAGACAGGCTTGCCACCCTCTTCCACCAGCTTGTAGGCCGCCACGCCACCTTCCTTGGTTACAGGCGTGTTCTCGGTCGGGAAGTGGATCTGCGAATGCTTCGGTCCCCAGAAGGGCACCAGAACCCAGCGTGTTCCAGCTTTGTCTTCCCACGACGAAACCGCTCCCCACGATCCGGCCGAAGCAAAGTCAACCGCTTCGTTGCAGATGTAAGGCGTCTTTATGAAAGGCTCGTGGTGGTCGGTGGTTCCGCCCGGATTCTGCGGATCGAGCAGGTACAGGCGGCATTCCTTGCCCGAAGCTGCCATCCACTCCTTACCCTTGAAGTTAAAGACGGTAGGCGTATTGTTCGGGTCGAGATCGCGACGACGAAGCCAATCCCAGTTCGTCGGCGTAAACCAGTCCTTTACCTCCCAATTGCCGTCCTTCAGGTGGAAGCCCACAACAGAATTGCCCAGCACCAGGTTGTTCGGATTCGACGGATTGTATGGGCCATCACCCGTGGTCGTCCACACCGTACCGTCCGACGTAATCACCGGGCCACGACGTCCCCACAGACCGCCGCCACCGCCAAAGCCCTTCGACTTTGTGATCTTGCCGTAATCCGGTCCCGGCGTAACCACCACCGAGAAGATACCGCCACGGCCAGCCCAGATAATGCTGCCCTTGTACAACTGCAGGGCAAATTTGCTGGGCGAACCCGTCTTGATCGGCTCCTGGATATCCTCACCCGTAACGTCCGACAGCGTGTGCAGATTGCCGCCGCCGTCCATCACGTAGATGGGACGAACGCCCTTCGCATCCGCCTCACCGATCACAGGAACGTCGGTAGAACCGCCCGGATTCAGGAAGTTATAGTGGCGCGTGTCCTTCGGCTGCGCAGGCATCTGGCGCGGCTGGCCGTCCGGTCCCATGCGCACTTCGGGCTTCGGAGCCTCGTATTTGAAGTGGCGCTCGAAGAAAGGCTTGCCCGTCTTGGAATCAAAGGCGTACAGCGTATCGCCCACACCCAGGATGTAGACAATCTCCTTCTTACCCTCTGCCGTGGGCACATCCTGCACCACCAGCGGATCCATCAGCGTATGCAGGCCCTGCGGATAGACATCGGTCTTCGTCTTCCACAGCAGGTGCAGCTTGCCCACGTTCGACTTCGACAGGATGGTTTCGTCGCGGTTCCAGCCGCTCCGTTCCACGTCGCCGCCCGACATAAGCCAGTTGCCGTTCTGTGCCAGTGCCATGCCGCAGCTCATCACGGCCACAGCCACCGCCGAAAGAGTGCGGATTCGAATCGTCTTAAACATCAGCGCTCCTCCGGAAGGCCGAACTGCAGCACAGTATTGTCGTGCGTGGTGAAGTAAATATGTCCATTGGCAGCGGAAACAGGCGTCGTGGAATAGGTGGTCGCAGCCGAGCCGCTATCGAACACCTTCTCACCCGTGGTCGCATTCATCACGAACAGCTTCGCGGGCTTCGCTTCCTTCTCCACCTCGGCCACAGTCTTCATCTTGCCGTTGCGAGTAAGGTCTACGGGAAGACCCGAGCTCAACCCAGCGACCAGACCGCCAATCACCACCGGGCCGGCGGGCGCGTCCATATCCGGTGAAATCCATGCCGGAGTCAGTTCCGCCTTGCCGTCGCTCAGGTTCACCTTGAAGGCAACAATCGCGCCGTGCGTCACCGATCCCGCAGCATTCGGGAAGTGCAGCGTCACCGGCCCGCGAACCGCCGCGTAGACCCAACGCGTACCGCCGTCGACTGCCGTGGCAAAGTGGCTCACAATACCTGCGCCATGTCCCGGAGCCACCAGCGCCTCCGATACAGCCAGCGCCGTGTGGTGGTCGCTGCCGCCCGGATGCGCAGCATCCAGCAGATAGATGCGGCCAGCGCGGTCACCCGCAATCACATACTCCTTACCGCCCTGCGTGAACAGAGCCGGAGTCACACCCGGATCGCCCACATGAAACGCCGGAACACCCTGCGGTGTAAAGTAATCGGCCACGGACAGATCGCCAGCGCTCAGCTTCAGCACCGTGTCTGAGTACGTACCGGCCACATCGCCGTGTCCCGCGGGCACCGTGCCGAACACGAAGTCCCCCTTCGCATCGATTGCCGTTCCACCCGCACCGGCAAAGCCCTCGCCGTTCGTCAGGAACGAGATCGGAGCCGACCACTTGGGCGGCGTCTTAAACGGCTTGTCCGGTTCGTTTTCAATCGTCGGCATGGTGAAGGTCGAAGCATACAGACCATTCGCCGTACCGTTGCAGCTGTTCACCGTCGCAGCCACCAGCATGTCCTTCGCGCTCATGTTCAGCGCGGAGATGTTGGCCCCAGCCGGAGCCAGCTTCGAAGCCGGAACCCACGTATTGTTGCTGTCCTGCTGGCGCATGGTATACGCCCAGCCGTCCTGACCCACATTCCACAACAGGCCAATCCTGCGGAAGCCACCGCCACCAAAGCGCGACTCGCTCGACACACCCTGCAGCACCGGAGCCGCCGTCACGCCGCCGGGGCACAACACCGTGGCTGCTGAGGTCGGTACCTTTTCCTTGCCCGGAACCGTGCTGACCGTCTTGAACACATAGCTCAAATCCGCATCCGATTGGTAGGTCGTGCCGGAAGCCGTTCCCGTCCACAGAAACTCGTGAAAGCCCGTATACCCAATTACTTGTGCAATATCGATCGTTGAGGTCGGTCCATTCAGGCCCGAGGCCTTTGCGCCCTCAAGAACCCGTTTGTACAAAAGCTGAATCTTGCTGGCGGATGCAGGCGACAGAGTTGTGTCTCCCTGCGCCCAACCGTCGCGCTGCGGATTGCCAGCCACGCTGGGCCAGTTTGCCGCATGCAACACCGCTGTACCGGCCAGTACACACACTAGCCCGATAGCTTGTTTCTTCATGAACAAGGACCTCATATCCAAGATCGATCTACTCGCAACCGTACCGAATTTCTGTAAAGAACATCTGGACAGAAAATTCTTTCGGGGAACATTGTTTATTCGATTCAACAAAGAAGTGTCAATACATTTCATTTCCACTCACAAACACAACAAACCACCGCATTGATTCGATTCATCCAAAACCACGTGAAACAGACCCAAAACGCGGGTGCCCATATCTCGACCGCATGAGGTGCGGGTAATTCGTGCAAAGCACGAACCAGTTGCAACTCACCTGCCGATTACAGTCATGCAATAGATACGGTAGAGCCGTACAAAAAGCCTCTGGAGCCAAGCATGAATCTCAATATCCTTAGCGAAAAAATCCAGACACTCAGCCCAGAGCAAGTCCGCAAGGTAGAGGATTTCGTTGAATTCCTTCATCTGCGAGGGCAGGATCGGGCATTCAGCCGTACCGCATCGGCAGCAAGTTCACCCGCGTTCGCGGCTGTCTGGAATAACCCGGGAGACGACGCCTACAACGCCATCCCTGTTTAGTTCGATATACCCAAAGCCTGCTCCACCCAAACAACATCTCCCCGATAAGATGGAAGCATGGCGTGGCTCTTACTCCTCGACACCTGCGGACAGGGAAGTGGCGTGGGTGTAGCACAGGTGAACGACGACCACACCCGCCTCATTTCCGAACAGCCGCTGCCGGAACGCGAAACCCAGGAGCGTCTGCTTCCTGCCATCCAGGAAGCGCTGCATCAGGCCGGCATCACATCGCGCGATCTGAACGCCGTCGCCGTCCTGCACGGCCCCGGCTCCTTCACCGGCGTACGCATAGGACTCGCAGCCGCCAAAGGTCTGGTCGAAGCGCTTAACCTCCACCTCATCGCTATCTCCCGCTTAGAAGCCATAGCCTTCGCCGCACAGCAAAACACGAAAACCTGCGCAGCCGAAACCATAAGAACAAACCGCGCTGTTGCAAATTCCGGGGCAAACACAAAACAAAGCGCAGCAGCAGAAAGCACAACAGCAAATCAGCCTGCTCTCTCTTCCGACGAAGGCACAAAAACAAACGCAACCGAGAACCAACCTGTTCCCTGTTCCCTGTTCCCTGTTCCCTCTCACTCAGAACGCGCGCAGAAAACCACAACCATCCTGCAAACCTGGCTCGACGCAGGCCGAGGCGACGTCTTCGTAGGCCGCTACCAGAACGGCACACGCCTCTTTGAAGGCATGCTCTCCGGCCCGGCGGCGGTAGCGCAGGCAGGCGAAGACCCCGTAGTCATCATCGAACCGCGCCTGTTGGATCTACTGGATCGAGCCGTATACCAGCCGTCCACCGGCCTGCGTTCGTGGCTCCCCCTCGCGGCCAAACGGCTGCTCGCCGCACACTTCAATGATCCCGCCACCACCGACGCCAACTACCTCCGCATCCCCGACGCCGAACTGGCTCTGCGTTCCCGTCAAAACACAACGGCAACAAGTCAGCCAGAACAACAAACCCCGGGACAGCCCTACCCCAGCCAGATCCAACAAAAAGAAGAACAACCCAGCGCATGACGGCAGACCCAATCGTTATTCGTCACGCCATCGCCGCCGACCTCGACCGCGTCCTCGCCATAGCCACGGCCAACCCCACCGCGCCGCAATGGATACGCCGCCAGTACGAACTCCTGCTCTACCCCGGCAACAGCGCTGTAGAAGGTGTGCTCCTCGTAGCCACCCACCGGATTCAGGATCAGGAAGCGATCACAGGCTTTGCCGTAGCCTCCGCTCTTACCGCCGTCTTCCCTGTGGAGGCCGAGTTGGAGAGCATCGCCGTAGACCCCGGACAGCAAGCCTGCGGCATCGGCCGCAGCCTGCTGCAAGCCACCATCGATTGGGCTCAATCCGTGGGAGCCACCGAACTCCGGCTCGACGTCCGCCAGAGCAACCAGCACGCCCGTTCGCTCTATCAGTCCACAGGCTTCACCGCCACCGGCACCCGCCCTGCCTACTACGCAAATCCTGTAGAGGACGCTATTTGCATGACCCTTCAGCTGAACCCCGGCGATCTCAAGCACCCCGAAAGTTTCGCTTGAACCATTTGCAGATCTCCTCCGAAAACCACGAATGCGGAGAATGCTCTAAAACGTCACTCCAGTAGGTATCATGGAGAGAATATGGTTCGTGACGGGTATTTCTACGCTCTTGGATTGCTGGCCGTGGCAGGGCTGCTCTGGTGGTTCACCGGCTCCATGGGCATTGCCGTAATTCCGGTCCTCCTGGCGCTCTTTTTCCTGTGGTTCTTCCGCGACCCATCGCGCCGCATCCCCACCGGCCCCGGCATCCTCGTCTCGCCCGCCGACGGCAAAGTCACCGAAGCCGACTGGATTGAAACACCCGACGGCAGCCAGCTCCGCCTCAGCATCTTCCTCAGTGTTTTCAACGTCCACGTCAACCGTTCGCCCATGGACGGAACAGTTACCCAGGTCAACCACAAAAACGGCATGTACCTGAACGCCATGCGTGCCGACAGCAACGTTCTCAACGAGCAGAACGTCGTGGTCCTCAAGAACGATCGGTGCACCATCCAGATCAAGCAGATCACCGGCCTTCTGGCACGCCGCATCGTCTGCTGGGTCAAGCCCGGCGACACGCTTCAGCGTGGCCAGCGCTTTGGACTCATCAAGTTCGGCTCTCGCGTTGACATGCTCATCCCGCCCGACGCCAACCTGAAGGTCAAGCGCGGCGACCACGTAAAAGGCGGCAGCACCGTCATCGCCATACTTCCACAGGCCGACAACCCAACCGGAATCGTGGCTGAGTAGCTCTACCACCATCCAGGCCACTACGGCTCGTCTGGAACCGCCGCCCGAGGCTGCAATCCGGAAGGCAGGGTCTTTCTTCCCCGCCGATTCGTCTATTCTCGAACAGACGTAAAGCCTGCGTCTGTGATCTGTGAAAAAATGGCACCCGTCGCTGGACACACCTATGTCGATAGACCCTAACGAGGAACCGCTCCGCAGAAATCGTCCCCGCCGAGGACTCTACGTCCTGCCGTCCATCTTCACCGGCGGCAACATCGCGCTGGGCTTCTTCGCTATTACGCAGAGCATGCGCGCCACGTCCACCGACTATGCTGCCTTCGACCACGCCGCTCTGGCCATCGCCTTCGCCATGCCCTTCGACGCACTCGACGGGCGCATCGCGCGCATGACCAACACCGAAAGCGACTTCGGACGCGAGCTCGATTCCCTCGCTGACGTCATTACCTTCGGTGTCGCGCCCGCCATCCTCGCCTATACCTGGGGCTTCCGGATGCTTCCCCCCGGCGACCACCCCTGGATGCACCAGCGCCTCATCGCGCTTGGACTGCTCGCGGCGTTCCTCTTCCTCATCTGCGGTGCCTGCCGACTCGCCCGCTTCAACGTCACCGTCAACCCCAGACCCAGCAACCCCGGCCGCCCCGGCCGCCGTTACTTCGTGGGCATGCCCATTCCCGCCGCAGCCGGCGTCATCGCCAGCGTGGTGCACTGCTTCAACGGCTCGCCCATCGACAATCCCTGGATCGCCCTCGTCTGGCTCTGCCTGCTGCTCTTCACTGGGTTCCTCATGGTCAGCCGCTGGCGTTTCTGGAGCGGTAAGGAGATCACGCTCGTCGATAAGCAGCCGGTACGGCTGCTCGTTCTGCTCGGACTGGCCGCCGTTCTGCTCGAAGAGTTCTCCGAGTACCTGCTCATCAGCATGGCCCTGGCCTACATGGTCAGCGGCATGTGGGCACGCCTGCTCTACGCCGCGCAAAGCCGCAAGGCCCGCCGATCGGACATCCCCCTTCCCGATCCCCAATAGCCCAACACAAAGCGATACGGGTTTAGAACGCGCCACAAAAACGGGCGCCCTGCATCTCGCTTTTTGAGATGTGGGTTCGCAGGATGCCAGGACACCTTTAAGAGTTTCTGCTTTAAGGTGAATTCAATCTCTCTGCGAATCAACCAGCCCGGTTCACCCAAAATGTGAATTTCCACCGCCACATAAGGACCAAAAGCCCACCGACAGGCATCGAACAAACATGACAAAAACCGGATACCGCATCGCCGTGATAGGCGCAGGCTCACTCCTCGGCAAAGAGATTGGCGACGAGCTGGCAGACAGCCCGCTGGCCACCGGCACCATCCTTCTGCTCGACACCGAAGAGACCAGCGGCACGCTCGAATCCGTAGGCGACGAGGCCACCTTCCTGCAAACCATGGAGCCCGCGGCCCTCGACAACGTCGACGTCGCCATCTTCGCCGACGCCAGGATGCTCAAAGAGTTTGCCGGTACCGCTAAATCCATGGGCGCTGCCGTCGTCGATGCCACCGGTACATCCGCCCCATCCGACGGCCCTATACGCTCTCTCGTGGCCAACCCAAAGCCACTTTCGCTCGAAACCTCCTTCGTACGCGTAGCCCATCCCGTCACCACCATGCTCGCCCTGGCCACGGCAAAGACAGCACAGGCCGCACCGCTCGCAGCCACCTTCGCCACTGTTCTGCAACCTGCCAGCGAAAACGGCCGCGCCGCGCTCGACGAACTGCAACAACAGAGCATTCATCTGCTCAACTTCCAGGCCGCACCCACCGACGAGTTCGACACGCAGGTTGCGTTCAACCTCACCTCCGCGCTCGGCGAATCCGCAAAACATCCGCTGGCCTTCACCGAACAGCGTGTGCTGAACGAGCTGCAAACACTCGTCCCCGCCACCCCCGAGCCCATTCTGCAGTGGCTGCACGCGCCCGTCTTCCACGGTTTCACCGTCTCGCTCTTCCTGCAATTCACGCAGCCTGTCTCCATCGACGCAGTGAACGCAGCGCTCTCACTCGACGGCATCGAACTCGTCAGCGAAGAGGGCGAACCGCCCAGCAACCTGCTCTCCGCGGGCCAGGGACAGGTGCTCGCCCAGGTCAAGGGCCACGACCGTGGCTACGCCGTCTGGATGGCCGCCGACAACCTGAAGCTCACCGCACGCACCGCCGTCTACTGCGCCCTCGAACTTACCAAACTGCGCCCACTAGGCACCGTGCAATAAACAGCGCCCCCCACACCTCGAACAAACCACAAACGGGTGAACCACCAAACGCGGGTGCCCCACATATCAGCTTCATCGAGATGTGGGACATTCGTGCGAAGCACGAACCGCTTTCCTATACCAGCCACAAGACAACCATGAGGCAAGAATCGTAAGGGCACGGCTTCAGCCGTGCCGAGAAGTCGAATGTCTTTGAAGGGGCCCAGCTTTAGCCGCGCTATTAAACCACTACAAAAGTAAGCGGCTTCAGCCTCTGAGGGAATGCCACCTCAGCGTTCTCCTCCTGCGTACAAACTGCACAAAGCGCATAGACTTTCTTTCGTCCTCTGCCCAAGGCTTCAAAACAACAAACGATATACCCTAGAGAAATGCCGCCGATTCTTAACGCGCAATCCGTTTCCAAGCGCTATGGCGCACGTATTCTCTTCCAGGATGTCTCTCTCGTCGTCTCCGACGGCGACCGCATCGGCCTCGTAGGCCCCAACGGCGCGGGTAAATCCACCCTGCTCTCCATCCTAGCGGGCCGCGAAGAACCCGACACCGGTGAACTCGCCGTACGCAAACGCGCCCGCGTCGGATTCATTCAACAGATCAGCGAATTTCCTTCCGGCATCACCATTCGCCAGGTGCTCGAACGCGCCCTGCAAACCGCCAACGTCCCCGAAAACGAGCACGAACAGCGCCTGCGAGAACTCATGGGTCGCACCGGCTTCCCCGACGAACACGCCCAGGCCGCCAGCCTCTCCGGCGGCTGGCGCAAACGTCTCGCCATCGTCGAAGGCATCATCTCCGAGCCCGACGTCCTGCTGCTCGACGAACCCACCAACCACCTCGACCTCGGCGGCATCGAGTGGCTTGAAGAGGTGTTGAACAACGCGCCCTGCGCCTGCGTCATCGTCTCGCACGACCGTTATTTCCTCGAAGCTGTCAGCAACGAAACCGCCGAACTCAGCCGCGTCTATCCCAACGGCATCTTCCGCGTCCACGGCGCCTACTCCAAATTCCTCGAAGAACGCGAACTCTATCTCGAAGCCCAGGCCAAACAAACCGAGAGCCTGCGCAACCAGGTCAAAACCGAGATCGAATGGCTGCGTCGCGGACCAAAAGCCCGCACCACCAAAAGCAAATCACGCATCGACAAAGCACACGAAATGATCGGCGAACTCGCCGACCGCAACGCACGCGCGCAACGTCAATCCGCCAGCATCGACTTCACCGCTACCGACCGCCAGACCAAGCGTCTCATCGAGCTTGAAGATGTAAAGCTCAGACTCGGCGATCAAACAATAGTTAACCAACTTAACTATGTGGTCACAGCGCGCACCCGCGTTGGACTCGTCGGCCCCAACGGCAGCGGTAAAACCACCATCCTGCGCCTGCTCACAGGCGAACTCGAAGCCACCTCGGGCAGCATTCAGCGCGCGCATCAACTCCGCGTCGTCTACTTCTCACAAATGCGCGAGATCGACACCAGCCTCACACTCAAGCAGGCACTCTCGCCCGAAGGCGACTCCGTCGTTCACAACGGCCGACAGGTACACGTCGCAAGCTGGGCCGCACGCTTCCTCTTCACCGGCGAACAGTTAAACCAGCCCGTCGAGCGACTCAGCGGCGGCGAACGCGCGCGCGTCCTCATCGCGCGACTCATGCTGCAACCCGCCGACCTGCTGCTGCTCGACGAACCCACCAACGATCTCGACATTCCCACGCTCGAAATCCTGGAAGAGAGCCTGCTCGAATATCCCGGCGCACTCGTGCTCGTAACCCACGACCGTTATATGCTCAACCGTATCGCCACAACGGTTCTCGGACTCGACGGCAAAGGCAACACCGAGCAGTTCGCCGACTTCTCGCAATGGGAAGACTGGATGGCAGAAAAACCTGCACAAGCCACAGCAACCGCAAAATCCAATACAGAAACAAATCCCGGCACAGAAGCAGAATTCTCCGAAACAAATAACAACCCGGAGACAAACGCCACTGCCAATACAAGAACCGACGAAAAACCCGCACCAACACAGGCGAAAAAGAAGCTAGGCTACAACGAGCAGCGCGAGTGGTCCACCCTCGAAGACCGCATCGCCACAGCCGAATCCCGTGTAGCCGCAGCTGAAATCGCACTGGCCAACCCCGCCATCGCCAGCGACGGTGCCGCTCTACAAGACGCGCTCTTAGAACAAACCAACGCACAGGGCGAACTAGCCGAACTCTACGCCCGATGGGAAGTCCTCGCCGAACGCGCTCTGTAGATATCCAAAGCGAATTCCTGCAAACCAAATCTGAAAAGAGTGCCCCACATCTCGGCTTCATCGAGATGTGGGATATTCGTGCAAAGCACGAACCGCACTCTTCAAACACATCCTTTACAAAAGTGTTCGCGGTGGGTCTTTTTCGGAAGGGCAGGGCTTTAGCCCTGCCGTAAAGTCGAGAAGAGCAAGAGGCTTTAGCCTCTGAGGGAATGCTGATATCTTCGTGACACTTCAACAAAGATTAAATCCACGAGTTTATGAAACGGCTGATACTTACCGCCTCGCCTTCGAAGCCATCCAGAACTGTTGCAGAATGTAGTTGTCCGTCATGCCCGCAATGTAGTCCGCGACCACGCGCGGCAGACCATCTACAGCAATCTCGTCCTCATATCCCGCAGGCAAGTGCGAAGGCTCTTCCATGTAAAAACGGAAGAGCATCGTCACCACGTTTTCAGCCTTGGCATGTTCCGCCTCCAGCGTGTCGCAGGTATACAGGTTCGCGTAGAGGTACTCCTTCTCCTGCAACCGCTGCGACTCCACCAACGGCGAAAACGTAGCCACACGCTCCCCGCACTGCCGCACATCTTCCAATGAACGTAAACGGCGCTGCATCACGTTGGCCGCGGTGGTTTCAATCAGGTCGCGTGTCAGTTCGTTCTGCATCAGCTGCAATGCTTCGTGAAAATGGAACTTCTGCGAAACACCCGGATGAATCGCCTGCACCTGTTCATACGAGCGTCCCATAATCTGAATGTTCCGGCAGATGTGGTCTACATTCAGCAGGCCGCTCTCCACGCCGTCATCCAGGTCCGCCGTCAGGTATGCAATCTCATCGGCCAGGTCGATCACCTGCGCCTCCAGCGGCGGCCGCTGCTCCAGAAAATACGACTGCAACGCCGGATAGTCCACCGCGCTGTAATCGCGCGAATGCTTGATAATCCCCTCGCGCACACCCAGTGTCAGGTTCAACCCGCGATGCGCCGCATACCAATCCTCAAAGTGCTCCACAATGCGCAGCGCATGCAGATTGTGGTCGAACCGCAGTCCGTGCGCACGCAGACACTTATCCAGCGCACGCTCGCCCGCATGCCCAAACGGTGGATGTCCGATGTCATGCACCAGTGCCAGCGTTTCGACTAACGCTTCGTTCAAGCCCAGCGCACGCGCCACCTCGCGCGCAATCTGCACGACTTCGATCGTGTGCGTTAAACGCGAACGAAAATGGTCGCTCTCGCGACTGGTAAACACCTGTGTCTTACCCGCCAACCGGCGAAACGCACGCGCCTGCACCACGCGTTCACGGTCACGCTCAAAGCCCGGTGACCGCACCTCGAACGGCTCGCTCCATTCGCGTTCCAACAGCGCGCGTTCGTCCACGCCGCGCACACTGCACGCACGCAGATCGTAGCAGGCATCAATGGTCGACATGGTGGCTACGGCGTCACCTTCGTCCCGGTAGCAGCCACCTTCGCCAACTTCACCCGCGCGCTATCCAGCCGCTTATGCAGGTTCGACACATCGTCCGGCTCAATGTCCGCCGGCAGTGACCGGTTGTATTCCACCAGCGCGCGTTCCCACTGCGCCACCGCCGGTTTCAGCTTGCCCTGCTTCTCCAGAGCCTGCCCCAGATGATCATGCACCGTCGGGTCAGTCGCATTGCGATCCACGGCCTTCTGCAGCAGGTCTTCGGCCATCGCATACTCGCCCATCTTGAAGTAGACCCAGCCCTCGCTGTCCAGATAGGCATAGTTCTGCGGATCAAGCTCAACCGCCTTCTTCACCAGCGCCAGCGCCTCGGGCAACTTCACGCCGCGCTCCGCAAACATATATCCCAGGTAGTTCAACGTCTGCGCATTCTGCGGATCGATCACCAGAATCTTGCGCAGCCATGCCTCTGCCTCATCCTTCTTGTTCTGCTTATCGTCAATCGTGCCGCGCAAAAACCACAGGTATACCTTGTCGTTGTTCTTCGTCGACAACGGCTCTGCCTTATCCAGCGCCTGGTTTGCCTCGTCATAACGACGCAGACGCAGATACGATTGCGCCAGCGTCAGATACGTTATCCGATCCTCCGAAGCCTTGCCGTTCAACTGCTTCTTCAGCAGCGCAATGCCTTCGTCCACCTTACCCGTATCGGTCAACTGACCGGCCCACAGCAACTGTGCATCGCGGTCGTTTGGAGCAGCCTTCGCCGCCGCAGCGGCAACAGCCTCAGCCTTGTCCCACTCATGCGCGTCGCGGTACACATCCACTTCGCCGCTCACACCACGCGACTTCAGATCGCCGCCCAGCGCCACCATCTGCCGGTAGATCTCCACCGCCTGATCGGTCTTGTTCTGTTCGCGATACAGCATCGCCAGACGATCCAGAAAGATCGCGCGATTATTGCGTTCCGCATCGTTGTAGCTGTTGTCGGACTTCGCGCCCGAAGCCAGCACACCCTTCAAAGCAGCCTCTGCCTCGTCATACCGGCCCAGAGCGTCGTACAGCAACGCTTCATTAAAGATCAGCTCTTCGTTATCCGGAACCGAATCCTTGGCCTTCTTCAGCGTGGTCAATGCAGTTTCGTAATGCCCCTGCCGCCGCTGGATTTCCGATATCTTGATGAACGTCTGCGCGTCCTGCGGCTCAGCCACCAGGATGCGCTCATAGACTTTCTGCGCGTCGTCCAGCTTGCCCTGTGCCAACAGAGCATTCGCCAGCCCACGCATCGCATCGGAGTTGTCACCATCGATATCCAGCGCACGCTGATACGCCGCACCGGCCTCCTTCGACTTGTGCAACTGGTCATAGCTCGCGCCAATCGCCAGTTCAATGCGCGCCGACCGGTCCGACTCCGGCAACGAAGTCAGGGTATTCACCACCCGCTGTATATCGCCCTGTTCGCTATACAAACGCGCCAGGTTCAGCAGCGACTCTTCCGTACCGCCATCCAGCGATTGCGCCGCCTTGAACTGCTCTTCCGCCTTCACCGAATCGTGGCTCACCTCGTACAACTGCCCCAGCAGCAGGTGATTCTCCGCCACATTCGGTTCCAGCTTCACCAACTGCTCATACTCCGCGCGAGCCAGATCGACCATCTGTTGCTGCTGCGGCCCCTGTGCATCGCCCAGCGAACGGTAGTAGATACGCCCCATCAACCGGTGCGCCTCCACATCGTTCGGATTCTTCTTCACCTGGTCCTGAGCCACCTGCACCGCTTCGCGAATACGTCCCAGCTTGAAGTACAACCCCGCCAGCCCATCCTGCAGATAGGTCGAGTTCGGATCGGCGTCCATCGCCTGCTTGTACTGTTCGATTGCCTGCGTGGCATAATCACTGCGTCCCTGGCTCGTCGCCAGTTCTTCATAGATATGCGCCAGCCCATAGTGGTAATACGCGGCGCTGGTGGTATCGCTCGAACCTTCCGTCACCGGAGGCAACGGAGCAGGAGCATTCTTCTGAGCAGAAGCATTTTTCTGGGCAGAGAGCGGCATCGCCGCCAGCAACACGGCGGCTACAGCCAAAGCATTTCTCGCTATGGTGTACAGCGAGCCACTACCGTTTGCGCCGTTTTCTCTCAAGGAAAACGGCTTTTGTAGAGGCTCCTCGAAACCACAGTATTGCGAGAAATGCTCTAAAGGCATCCAGCGCGAAGCGCGCTGAAAAACGGTGAAAGTATTCTGCGGACCCATCATCAGACGAACCGATCCTTCTGCCCGGTGTCCGCTCGCAGTGCGACCGGGCTTCAGCGGATTTGTACAGGTTTAGACGAAGCTGCCGCCCTTGCGGATGCTGTACCCCGCATGTATCGACATGCAGAAACAACCAATACCACCTGCCATGCCGATACACACTAAGAGTACAGACACCTCAACCATGACGGAAGTGTCGCATTCCGGTGAAAATCATGGCAATACCCAACTTGTCCGCAGCTTCAATCACTTCGTTATCGCGAACACTGCCGCCGGGCTGAATAATCGCCGTAGCGCCAGCCTTGGCCACCGTTTCCAGACCGTCCGGGAAGGGGAAAAACGCGTCAGAAGCTGCCACCGTACCCGCCAGCGGCAGAACTGCCTTCTGCGCTCCGAAGTTCGCGGCATCCACACGGCTCATCTGCCCCGCGCCAATACCCACCGACTGCCCATGCCCTTCAAACGTCCGCGCATACACAATCGCGTTCGATTTCACATACTTGCAGACAGTCCAGGAGAACTTCAGAGCGGTCAGTTCTTCCGGCGTAGGTTGACGCTTGGTGACGACCTTCAACTCCACATCCGCCAGTGTTCCGCGATCCGCATCCTGCAACAACATGCCGCCCGAAATCTGCTTCAAAGCCACCTTACCCGGCACGGGAACAATCTCGATCAGGCGAAGGTTCTTCTTCTTCGTAAAGACCTCCACGGCCTCCGGCGTAAACTTCGGAGCCACAATCGCCTCGACAAACAGCTTGGCAATCTCCTCCGCCGCATCCGCCGCCACCTCGCGGTTAATGCCGATCACGCCGCCAAACGCCGAAACCGGATCAGCCGCCAGCGCATTGCGATACGCATCGGTAATCGTGTCGCCCGTGGCCACACCGCACGGATTCGTGTGCTTGATGATCGCCACCGCAGGCTCATTGAACTCGCTCACCAGGTCCCAGCACGCATCCAGATCCACAAGGTTGTTGAACGACAGTTCCTTGCCATGCAACTGCTTCGCATTGGCAATGCCCTTGTCCGTGCCGTCGCTGTACACCGCAGCCTTCTGGTGCGGATTCTCGCCGTACCGCAGCGTGCCCTTCAGAGGCATATTCAGGCGCAGCGACTTCGGCACCACATCGCCAAAGGTCGCGGCCTGCTCGTGCGTTCCGTCCGGCTCCGGCAACCGCTCCAACGCATTCGCAATCGCCGCATCGTAAGCCGCCGTGGTAGCAAACGCAGCCTTCGCCAGACGCCACTTCGTCTCCAGCGAAAGCGCGCCGCCGCTGCGCTCCATCTCATCGGCAATGGCAGCATAATCGGCGGCATCGGTCACAATCGCCACGTCCTGATAGTTCTTCGCCGCACTCCGCACCATGCTCGGCCCGCCAATGTCGATGTTCTCCACGATCTCGGCTAGCGTCGCACCCGGCTTCGCAGCCGTCTTCTCAAACGCGTACAGATTCACCACCACCATGTCGATCGGCTGAATTTGGTGCTCGTTCACAGCAGCCACATGCTCTTCGTTCGAACGAATGTGCAGAATGCCGCCATGCACCTTCGGATGCAGCGTCTTCACGCGGCCATCCAGCATCTCCGGAAATCCGGTCAGGTCGCTGATATCGCGCACTGCAAGGCCACCCTCACGCAGCATCTTCGCCGTGCCGCCGGTCGAAATCAGTTCCACGCCCTGCGCATTCAACCGCTTCGCAAACTCCAGAAGCCCCGTCTTATCCGTAACGCTCAGCAGCGCCCGCGTAATCTTACCCATTTTCCTTGCTTTCCTTCCGGAGCTTCAGCTCCGCTTCAATATGTGCCTTTAATTCCGGCACTTTGTCCTGAACCACCCACCAGATACGCTCTTCATCCACTTCGCCGTAATCATGCGCGATGATATTTCGCAGCCCAATAATTACAGAAGCATCCGGAAATAAATGCAGTGGATGGATAGTGCATCGTTATCTAACGCACACTTTCACCAATCCATTCCAAGCAATGCGCCACAGCATCGAGCACAATCGTTGCGGAAGTAAACCCTTTAAAACTCAGTCCAACGGTATATACACCGATGCGAGAGCATGCCTCAACAATGTCATCAAGGTATCTCTCTTCACTATGCGGCATAGACCGATTCCTTATCCTGATCTACCGTCGCCCGAAAATAAGGATTACGAAATTGCTTATCGGGGATGACATCGACTTTTCTGCCGAAAAGCTGCTCCAGCGCAACCTTGAGATCGGTATATTCGCTGAGCCAGCCTTTATTGACATACGGCTGAAACTGGACAAGAAAATCAATATCACTCGTCTCAGGATTAAAGTCGTCGCGCGTAACCGAGCCAAACACAAGCAACCGAGCAGCCCCATGCTCACGACAAATAGCCGCAATCTCTTCGCGTCGCGACTCGATCTCGTGGCGGCCATTCATGGCAATAGTTTACCAAGCAGGCACAACGATTAAGTACGCAAGCTGCCCGTCAACTCGCGCACACTGGCCATCTCGTTCCCTGCGCACCAGTTCTCCAGCGCCATCGTTATCTTCTCCACCGCGCGCGGATCGGCATAGCTTGCCGTTCCCACCTCAACCGCGGTCGCGCCTGCCAGCAGAAACTCCACAGCATCCTCGGCGCGTGTAATGCCGCCCATGCCCACCACGGGAATCTGTACGCTGCGAGCCACCTCCCACACCATGCGTACCGCAATCGGCTTGATCGCCGGCCCACTCAATCCCGCCGTTACATTCGCAATCCTCGGCTTGCGTGTCTTCACATCAATCGACAGCGCCAGGAATGTATTCACCAGCGAAACCGCATCCGCTCCGGCAGCTTCGGCCACTCGCGCCATTCCGCCAATGTTCGTCACATTCGGCGACAGCTTCACCATCAACGGACGCGCCGACACCCTCTTGCACGCATGCACCAGGTCGCCCAGCGACTCCGGATCGGTACCAAACACCATGCCGCCATGCTTCGTATTCGGACAGCTTGCATTCAGCTCATACATCGCGATGCCGTCCGCTGCATTCAGCTTTTCAATCACGGCAACACAATCCTCAATCGTGTAACCAAACACATTCGCAATACACACCACATCGCGCATTCTGCGGATGGCCGGCAGTTTGTCTGCAATAAACGCATCCACGCCAATGTTCTGCAAGCCAATCGCATTCATCATGCCCGCAGCCGTTTCAATCACGCGCGGAGCCTTGTTCCCATCCATCGGATGCAGCGAAAGCCCCTTGGTCACAAACCCGCCAATGCGCGAAAGGTTAAGTATCTCTTCAAACTCAACGCCATAGCCGAACGTGCCACTTGCAGCGATGACCGGCGACTTTAAAGTCACACCGGCCACCTCTACTTTCATGTTCGGTTTCGCGCTCACTGATTCGCTCCAGCGCGATTCGGATTGCCCGAAGCCTGCGTCGTCAGCGACTCCACACGCACCGTACCCACCGCCGCCGACGGACGGTTGACACGCAGCAGCGAAGCAAATGTCGCCGCAATATCCACCGGCTGCACCAGTCCGTGATACGTGCCCGGCACAAACGGAGCGCCGAAGAAATCCAGCGGCACATGGCGGTCATACGAGTTCTGCGAGTAGTGCGTCGTGCCCGTCTCTGAACCGTAATACTGGTAAGCGCCAAAGTTCATGTGCACAGCCCAGCGCACCACCGGAGAGTAGCTATGTAGTTCACGACGACCCTGGTCCGTGTTCGGCACATCGCCCCGGCGAAGCTGCGATGCGGTATACACAAACTGCACACGCATCGGCTCCGGCAAACGTCCCCCCACAGCGCCCGCATGCTGCGTGGTCTCCGCTGGCAGACTGGCAAAGTAGTCATAAACAGCCTTTGCTGTAACCTGCTCCGCCTTCTCTTCCGAAATGCCCTGCGCCTCAAACGGCTCCGGATCAATCTGCAACCAAGGCGACTCGCCACCCAGCACATACTTCACATTGCCGGTGGGTTTGAACTTCTCGTGCAGAGCCTTTTCAACAAAGTCGTACATCGGCTTCGTCGCCACGCCATGCGCAGGCATGCCCATCGCCACCGCCGCATTCACACTCGCCGACACGCCATGATCGCCCGTCAGCGAAACAAACACATTCTTCAAACCAACCGTCTGGTCGATCCACGTAAAGAAGCGGTCAAGCTCAACGTCCGCCCCATCCATCAACGCACGCTCATGGCCCTCGTCCGGCCCATAGCGATGCCCCGCAATATCCGTGGACGAAACCGAAATCGTGATCAGGTCGGTTACACCATCCGGATTGTGTCCCAGGTGCTCGTTCTCAATCAGAGCCTTGGCAAAATCAAGCTGGTAGCCAACACCCTGCTGCGTCGCACCCACCAGTTCATAAAAACTACCGTTCGGAATCTTCGCAGCGGCTCGAGCCTTCGCCACTTCGTCACCATTGTTGAATGCCTCTGCCCATGCCGGAAGCTGTTTCATCCAGTAGGTCGAAGTGACCCAGCGGCCGGAATCGTGGTCGGTCCAGAAAGCACCTTTGCTGGCATGTCCGCTGGTAAGAATCGAAGCGCGATCCTTCAACGAAACGCCGTACACACGCGCCTTGCCGCCGGTCGCCAGCACCAGTTCATCGCCCAGCGTCGAAGCCACCTCGTAGTGCGGCGAAGCTCCCGGCGAAACCTTCGCTCCCGCCGCCCCACCCACAATCGTGTAGCGGTCGTCGTCAATCGACTGCACCGAACGAATCTTCCCGTCCGGCCCCTTCTCGTACCAGTCGTTCACCGGAATGCCATGGCCGTCTGTATAAGCGCCGGTGCCAATGGTGGTATGGCCCGGCCCAGTCACCAGGTTCGCATAGTCGTAATAGCAATCGGTGTAATGCGCACCCTGTTTCAGAAACAGGTTCCAGCCATTCTTCGTCTTGAAGTCCGCGGCCCAGCGATCAAGGTAATCCCCGCGCATCTGGTCAAACACCAGTTCGATCACCAGTTTGGGCGAACCTTCATAAGCCTGTGCAGACGCAGAAGGAGCGACAGCGGCAAGCATCACCGCACAAAGAGCCGAAGCAGCAAAAGAACGAAACCGAAGCATACTGCCATGGTATCCGCACTGCCCATCTCAAGTTCTGAACATTGCAAGAAAACCAGATTCGTCGAAATTCCGCCATCTCCCGCCAGCCGATAAAACCGGGTGCCCCACCTTCGCAAAGCTAAGGTGGGTATTCGTGCAAAGCACGAACTGCTTCCCTTCCCCAGAGCACAAAACAAACATGAGCGAGGAAGAGATTGACAGCGCGCTCCGTGGCTACGCCCACGCCCGAAGCGAATCCGACGCTCTGGCCAAAACTCTCCCTCCTGAAAAGTACGCGGAAGCCATGCATGCCGAGTTGGACCGACTCATAGAAAGCATCGTCCACCCCGAACGCAAACCACATTGACCTCCGCCCAGGTATCTCAGGCATGCGCCCATCATCATCGACCTTTGCCAAGGCATCAGAACTGCTTGTGGCCAACTATGCACTGGCAGCGTAATCTGGAATCCTCTGCGGAGTCGTCTCCACGATGAGGCAGGGCGTCCGGGGTGGTACTCGGTTCCGGTACGTAAACCCGGAAGATAAGCACTCCCAAAACTAATCCGCTGACTGGCTGACCTTGAGGTAAGAATCGCTTCCTATCCCAAACCGAAAATATTCCATGAGGCAAGAATCGTAAGGGCACGGCTTCAGCCGTTGAGGTCAGCCTGACAAACGCCGAGGAACAGGAAACTCTTCCCCTCATTGAAAACCGGGTGCGAAGAATGTAAAGCGACTCCTTACACTTCTCCAAAAACCGATACCATAGAGAACATGCTTGATCTTGCATACGTCCGGGCCAACCTCCCGGAAGTGGAAGCCACACTGCGCCGCCGCAACGCCGACCCCGCCGCACTCCTGGGTGACTTCGCCGCCATCGACACCGCTCGCCGCGAAGCCATCACCTCGCTGGAAACCCTCAAGGCAAAGCGCAACCGCCTCTCCGAAGAGATCGGCAAGCTCAAGCGCACCGGTGCCGACGCCACCGCGCTCACCGAGGAAGTCCGCGCCCTGCGCGAAGAATCTGAATCGCTGGAAGCCACTGCGAATGAGCAGGATGCGGCTCTGCGCTCCATCCTCGAAGCCATCCCCAACATCCCCGACGCCAGCGTCCCCGAAGGCAAGGATGAAACCGGCAACCACCTCGAAAAGACCTGCGGCGAACCCAGAACCTTCGACCACGCCAGGCCCCACTGGGAGATCGGCGAAGCGCTCAGCATCCTCGACTTCAACCGCGCCGCCAAGATCAGCGGCAGCCGTTTCGTCGTACAGGTGGGCGCAGGCGCTCGCCTCGAACGCGCCCTGGCCAGCTTCATGCTCGACCTCCACACCGGCAAGCACGGCTACACCGAGGTCATGCCGCCCTACATGGTGAACTCTCGTTCCCTCTTCGGCACCGGCCAGCTCCCCAAGTTCGCAGAAGACCTCTTCCACTGCGACGACAAGGGCGCATTCGTCCCCGGCCAGCTTGAAGACGGCGACCACTGGCTCATCCCCACCGCCGAAGTGCCGCTAACCAACCTCTACCGCGACGAAACCATCGACCTCGCTCGGAACGAAACCGGCACCATCAACCTCTGCGCCTACACGCCCTGCTTCCGCAGCGAAGCCGGCAGCTACGGCCGCGACGTGCGCGGACTCATCCGCCAGCACCAGTTCCAAAAGGTCGAACTGGTCAAGTTCACCACGCCCGAGAACAGCATGGCCGAACTTGAAAACCTCACTCTAAACGCCGAAGCCGTGCTCGAAGCCCTCGGCCTGCCCTATCGACGCATGCTGCTCTGCACCGGCGACATGGGCTTCGGCTCCATGAAAACCTACGACCTCGAAGTCTGGCTCCCCGGCCAGCAAATGTACCGCGAAATCTCCTCCTGCTCCAACATGGGCAGCTTTCAGGCCCGCCGAGCGAACATTCGCTACCGTCCCGCAGGCCAGAAGAAGGCGGAATACGTCCATACCCTCAACGGCAGCGGCCTTGCCGTGGGACGCACCTATCTCGCCGTGCTGGAAAACTACCAGCAGCCCGACGGCTCCGTGCGCATCCCAGAAGCCTTGATACCGTACATGGGAGGCCAAACCGTGATCACCCCACAGGCAGGACTCTAGAGCCTGTTATGCCTCTTATGGCGGAGTTTCCTGATGTCACAGTATCGCGAGAAATGCTTTGACGCACGGTCTCCGCACAACGAAAACCACCATAAAAGGGATAACAGGCCCTAAGCCAATGCTCAAAACCCTGCGCAGCTATATCTTCTGGACCTACGACCGCGGCAGCTTTCACTACGACGTGATGGTGACACTGATCCTGCTCTTTATCTTCGTCTCGCCGCGCTTCATCAACTTCCACGACCGCCCCGTCTACAACCTGCCCTCGCAGATCATGGTGCAGAACGACGGCGCGGGCAGTATCACCTACGAAGTCAAGCAGTCCGACGTGGATCAGAGCCTGCAACACGTAACCGCCACCGACCCCGACAAGCGCATGACCAAAGCCCTGCGCCGCCTCATCGAACCCATCGCGGGCGACATGCTCGTCGAACGCTACGAACCCATCCAGGACGCCACCGGCCAAACCGTCGCCTACCGCGTCTGGGCGCATAGATAAAGTGAGGTTCCCACACCGCAGACAGCTTCGAGGAACCAAAGCCGTGGAGAAATAGGAAAGAGTCAAAGCTGTGAAAGTTTTGAAGGGGCCCGGCTTTAGCCGTATAAGTCCCAGAAACGAAGGGGCTTTAGCCCCCGAGGGAATCTATCCATAGCAAAACGCAGCCATCCACCACAAAGCTGTGTCTAAGAAAGAAAGCTCCCAGGGGGAGCACAGAATGTGTATCCACCGATAGGAGCACGATGAAGTTTTTCGCACGCACCGCCACCGCCGCCGTCCTTGCTCTCGCAGCCCTCTCGGCGCACGCCGCCATCGACCCCGCGCTCGACAAAACCCTGCGCGCGCTCGACGCCGCCTCGGCCAAATTCCAGTCCACCGAGGCCGACCTCAAGTGGGACCAGTTTGAAAAAGTTGTGCGCGAAACCACCTCGCAGTACGGCTCCATCTACTTCCTGCGCAAGGGCGCCAGCACCGAGATGGGAGCCATCCTCACCAACAAGCCCGGCGCAGCACCGTTGAAGTACCTGCACTTCGCCAGCGGCCAGGGCTACATGTACGACACCGTCGCCAAAAAGACCACGCCTTTCAACGCCGGTCAGGACCGCGCCCGGGCCGAAAGCTTCCTCACCCTGGGCTTCGGCGGCAGCGGCAAGGACCTCGAAAAGGCCTGGACCATCACCCAGCAGGGCACCGAAGCCATCAACGGCACGCCCACGGTAAAGCTCGACCTGGTGCCGAAAGACCCATCCGTGGCAAACATGTTCACCCACATCACCATCTGGGTGGACCCCACCCGCGGCATCTCGCTGAAGCAGCTTTCCTACACCCCCGAAGGCGACACCAAAACCGCCTACTACACCAACATCCGCTATAACGGCAAAATCGACACAAAAAGATACACCAAAAAGTAGGCCTCCGCTACGAACCCGCTTTTAGCTATTAGCGTTTGGCTTTTGAACGATAAAAGCGGGTGCTCCACATCTCGTTTTTGTATCAGGGAAGATGCTTTAAGGTGGGTTTTCGTGCGGAAGCACGAACCGTCTTTCCTTCCCCCACAAAACAACCATCAGGCCAGAATCGTAAGGGCGCCGCAAAGACGTTCCAGGACAAGCGGCTTCAGCCGCTGAGGGGATAGCTAAAAGCTAACGGCCAAGAGCGAAAAGCTCACCAAAAAAGATTTCTCAAACCACGAACTAACCTTTTTTCCCCACCACGGTCTATTCAACAGGATCGATCTTCTGGCTTCCGGGAGTCAGTGCTGGATGAGTACAAATATTGCAGGCAGTAAAGTTACCCCTTCCGGGGGTTCTGCGGCATCTTTTAGCGCAGCGGCAGACGGTAATATTTTCCATACTTCGGGAGCATTTGGCCCGGGGGTAGTCGCGGTAGAATCGCCTTCAGTGGCGAAAGTAGCAGCAGGACGTGCAGGACGAACAGCGCTCACACCGGCACAGGTGGAAGCGCGGGCACAGCAGCGCCTCGAAGATGACGAACTCATCCGCCAGGCGCAACGAGGCCAGCGCGAATCCTTTGACCAGCTTGTACGCCGGTACGATGGAGCGGTTTTACGCCTCGCCCTGCACATGCTGGGCAACGAGCAGGACGCGCAGGATGTACACCAGGAGGCCTTTCTCAAGGCATATCGCCATCTGGAAAACTTTCGTTTCGAGTGCTCGTTCTACACCTGGCTCTACCGCATCGTGACGAATCTCTGCCTCGACGCGCTGCGTCGCCGCAAGAGCCGCCGCGAAGATCCCAGCGTAGTAACCGACTCATCCGGCGACACCATCGACCTGATGAGCACATTAAGTGACGACCGCGCCGGTTCCAATCCGGACCTCGAGCTGCGGCGCAAAGTTTTGAACCAGCGCATAGGCATGGCGCTGGACACACTGACACCACGCGAGCGTATGGTGTTTGAACTGAAGCACTACCAGGGGCTGAAGCTGCGAGCCATCGGCGAAATGTTGCAGACCACGGAAGAGACCGCAAAGAACACCCTCTTCCGCGCCACACGCAAGCTCCGAGCCAACCTGGCAGATGCATAACGAGAACCGGATTACCGAGTGCCGAGATCGTAAAAACAGCCGGATTACGGATTACAGAGTTCCAGTAAAATGACCGGCTACAGGATCAGGCAACTCAAAACAGCACGACGCAGTACCATCCACCCGAAGAAAATTCGGGGGTGCAATTAAATCAAGCGGCAGGCGATGCAGCACGCAAAGCGTGAACCACGACCATCCGCAAAAGCAACAACTTTCAGGAAGCCAGACAAAAGGAACACAAGCGTCATGAAGTGCGAAGAAGTACAGGAACGGCTGATTCTTCTCTCCCTTGGTGAGATTTGCGAAGAGGACGCGGCAGAGGCCAGTCTGCATCTGCGTCACTGCGCGGGTTGCCAGGAAGAGATGCAGGCACTGGTATCCATGCAGGCGATTCTCGCCGAGGAGACTCTCCCTGAACTCTCCCCCAACCTGCTGACCGCCAGCCGACTCCGTCTGGACGACGCTCTCGATCAGGCCGACGGCAGCACATGGATGACTCGTCTGCGCAACGCTGTGGTCGGCAGCTGGCAACATATCTATGCCGCCCCCGCACTGGCCACCCTGCTGCTCGGCATCGGATTTGTGAGCGGCAACCTTGTCACACGTTTTCAGGCAGCCAACATCGGCCCGCTGGACCCAGCCATCACCACGCCCAGCGAGTTGCAAAGCACCATCAGCAACGTCAGCGGCGTGCTCCCGCTGCCCGACGACCAGCACGTCGAGCTGCACTACAACCAGATGGTTCCCATGACGCTGCAAGGTCGGCTCGACGACCCGCAGGTGCGGCAGTTGCTCGCACTCGCAGCCCAGAAGGGCGCCAACAACGACGTCCGTGAAACCAGCGTCGATCTGCTGGCAAAGGAATGCAGCGCCGGTCGCGACTGCGACCACGGCGACGGCGCAAGCACCGGATTCCGCGATGCCCTGCTGGTCAGCCTGCGTTACGACAAGAGCCCGACAGTCCGTCTGCGTGCGCTGGAAGGCCTGCAACACTTCATCGGAGAAGACCAGCGTGTGCGCGACGCCGTGCTGGAAAGCCTGATGACGGATGCAAACGCCGACGTCCGTACGCGTGCCATCTCCATGTTGGAACCGGTTGAAGGCGACACGAGTGTTCGCCAGGTGCTGCACACGGTCTCCACGCAGGACGACAATCCGTACATCCGCAACGCCTCTCTACAGGCCTTGGGGAATCTCGATGGCTTTCAATAGAGCATCTTCCAACAGGGCATTCTCCCCGATGCAGAGATTCACAGAATCGTTGCGCATGCCGTTTTCTTCCAGAGAAAACAGCGCAGGCATCCTCCCGAAGCCACATTATTTAAAGTCGGGGGCGAAAGCTCTGTTTTCTCTGCCGATGTACAGCGCGAGCATGTCCGCCTTCGCCGTACACCTTCCGGGCAAGCGAACGAAAGAAATCGCCGCCATCGGATTCCTCTCAGTTTCACTGCTGCTTCCACTCTCGCTGCAGTCGCAGCGACGCCCACCGTATGCCATCGCCATGCAGCCTGCCGCGGCCACACCGCGCGTGGGTGGACACGCCGCTTCCGTGCAAGGCTATCTCGGCATCATGTTTCGCGACATCTCCGACTCCACCGCCACCGCCTGTCACCTGAAAGATAAGCGTGGAGCAGAGATCGTCATGGTCGATCATGACGGCCCAGCAGGCAAGGCCGGCCTGCGCGAACACGACATCATCATCACCATGAACGGCGTCGTCATCGAGCATCAGGATCAGTTACGCAAGTTGCTCCACGATGCACCCGCAGGGAGAAACGTTACGCTGCTCATCAATCGCGACGGTT
>Ga0153956_1000580_pt1 | contig 39407 bp, 35 predicted proteins | sample TSFL040MetaG_FD_104704 | JGI IMG/M metagenome (GOLD analysis project Ga0153956, IMG submission 104704) | Attine ant fungus gardens microbial communities from Florida, USA - TSFL040 MetaG | ecosystem: Host-associated > Fungi > Mycelium > Unclassified | place: USA: Florida, Wekiwa Springs... | reverse complement strand
GACGCGGCGGGCCTCGCCATAGGCCTTCGCCTTGTCGGGAAAGAACATCGCGCCGAACTGGCAGGCGACCACATCGAAGCTCCCGGCGGCGAAGGGAAGCTGCAGCGCGTCGGCCTGCCGCCATTCGATGCGTGGATCGTTGCCGAATTTCGCAATCGCCCGGTCGAGCATCGGCTGGTTGAGGTCGGTGGCAACGATGCGGGTGTCGCGGGGAAGCTCCGCCGAGAGCAGCCCCGTGACGACGCCGGTGCCGGCTGCCACCTCCAGAACGTCGCCCGGCTCGAACCTGACGACGCGCCCGGCAAGCTCGCGCGCATAACCCTCGAAGACGGTCGGCACCATCAGGCGATCGTAGAGATCGGGCACAGCGCCCGCAAACACCTTGTCCGACATGGTCATAACGCTGCCCTCCACTCCGGATTGCGTTCCATTCGGTCTCATGAGAATAGGGATCGATGTATGCGGCGCTTCGACATGCCATGGCCTCTCTCGCATGGCTCGAAAGGCGTCAGAACCATAGCATACGCTGAACCGCGACCGCTGAAAAGCGGCCCGCCGGCAGCAAAAAGGCGGAGCTTGACGCAGCCGCCCGACGAGCCGCCGGATACTGGCTGCTCGCGCCACATCCTCCGTTCGACCGCTCTTGCATTTCCCGCTGTATTTGCAGCATATTATCTTTCACCTTCGCCGCGGAGCGGGTGCGGCAGGGCGCATGCATCGATGACTGAACGCGTGAAACCGGGGCGATGAAATGCGTGACCGATCTTGCCTGCGCCTGTCATTGCCATTGGCGCTCGCCACGGCTGCGATGCTTGCCGGCTGCGACCGCGGCGGTAACGAATACAAGCCGCCGCCGCCGCCCGCCGTCGATGTCGCCCAGCCGCTCAAGCGCTCCGTCACCGAATATTTCGAGCTGACCGGCAACACCGCGCCCTTCAACACGGTCGATATCGAGGCCCGCGTCCAGGGCTTTCTGGAAACGATCGATTATCGCGACGGCTCGCCCGTCACCGCCGGCACGCAGCTCTTCAGCATCCAGAGCAACACCTATGTCGCCCAGCGCGATCAGGCCGAGGCGATGCTGGAATCGGCGCAAGCGGCCCAGGTCGGCCGCCAGCAGGAATACGACCGCCAGCTCAACCTGATGAAGCAGCAGGTGACGACGCAGACGCAGGTCGACGCCTCCAAGGCGCAACTCGACGAGGCGAACGCCAATATCCTCAACGCCAAGGCGAGCCTGCAGCTTGCCGAAATCAACCTCGGCTATACGAAGGTCACCGCGCCCTTCGACGGCATCGTCACCAAGCATCTGGTCGATGTCGGCGCGCTGGTCGGCGTGGCGGGTCCGACGCAGCTTGCCACCATCGTCCAGGTCGATCCGATCTATGTCTATTTCAACGTCAGCGAGCCGCAGGTGCTGGCGATCAAGCAGGAGCTGGCGCGGCAGGGCAAATCGCTGCGTGAGGTCGATCTTCCGAGCATCCCGGTCGAAATCGGCCTGCAGAGCGAGGAAGGCTATCCGCATCGCGGCCATCTCGATTATGCCGCGCCGCAGGTCGATTCCGCCACCGGCACGCTGCAGGTGCGCGGCCTGTTCGACAACAAGAACCGCGCCCTGCTGCCCGGCTTCTTCGCCCGCGTGCGCGTGCCCGTCGGGCATATGGAAAACGCGCTCCTCGTGCGCAACGACGCCGTCGGCACCAACCAGCAGGGCAACTACCTGCTCGTGATCGGCAAGGACGACATGGTCGAGCAGCGGCAGGTGAAGACCGGCCAGCAGGACGGACCGCTGCGCGTCATCGAATCCGGCCTCGAACCCGGCGACTGGGTGGTGACGCAGGGCGTGCAGCGCGCGGTGCCGGGCGCCAAGGTCGCGCCGCAGCAGGTGGCGATGGATGCGGGGCTGACACTGCCGCCGCAGCCGGAAACGCCGCCCATCACGCCGGCGACCTCCACGCGCGCCAGCCAGCCGGCCAAGGCGGGCACGCCATGATCTCGCGCTTCTTCATCGAACGGCCGGTGCTTGCCAACGTGCTGGCGCTGGTCTTCGTGCTGGTCGGCGCCGTGGCGCTCGCGCAATTGCCGGTGGCGCAATATCCGAACGTCGTGCCGCCGACCGTCTCTGTGACCACGCGCATGCCCGGCGCCAGCGCAAAAACCCTCGTCGATACCGTGGCGCTGCCGATCGAGCAGCAGGTCAACGGCGTCGAAAACATGCTCTACATGCAGTCGACCAGCTCCAGCGACGGCACCTATTCGCTCAACGTCACCTTCGCCATCGGCACCGATCCCGATCAGGCGCAGATCCTGGTGCAGAACCGCGTTTCGGCCGCCATGGCTTCGCTGCCGCAATCGGTGCAGGTGCAGGGCGTCACGACGCAGAAGAAATCGACCTCGATCCTCGGCTTCGTGACGCTCACCTCGCCGGACGACCGTTTCGACAGCCTCTTCCTCGCCAACTATGCCGTCATCAACTTGCAAAACGAGCTTGCACGGCTCGGCGGCGTCGGCAACGTCACCGTCTTCGGCGCCGGCCAGTACGCCATGCGCATCTGGATGGACCCGAACCTGCTGCAGGCGCGCGGGCTGACGCCGTCGGACGTCGTCGCCGTCGTGCAGCAGCAGAGCCAGGAGGTGGCGGCAGGCCAGATCGGCATCCCGCCGGTGCCGCAGGGGCAGGATTTCCAGTACACGCTCAACGTCAACGGCCGCCTGAACGACGCCCCCGACTACGAGAACATCATCCTCAAGGTGGACAATCAGGGCGGCGGCCGCATCACCCGCGTGCGCGACATCGGCCGCGTCGAACTCGGCGCGCAGACCTACAGCCAGACCTTCCTGCAAAACGGCCACCCGGCGACCGGCATCGGCATTTCGCAACTACCGGAAGCCAATGCCATCGCGGTCGCGACCGAAGTGCGGGCGAAGATGGAAGAGCTTTCGAAGAGCTTCCCGCAGGGGCTTACCTACCAGATCCCCTTCGACACGACCAAATTCGTCAATGCCTCGATCAAGGAGGTCTACAAGACGCTGATCGAAGCCGGCGTGCTGGTGCTGATCGTCATCCTCGTCTTCCTGCAGGACTGGCGGGCGATGCTGGTTCCGGCGACCACCGTGCCGGTGACGATCATCGGCGCCTTCGCGGCGATGGCGGCACTCGGCTTCACCGTCAATCTCTCGACGCTCTTCGCCATCGTGCTGGCCATCGGCATCGTGGTGGACGACGCGATCGTCATCGTCGAAGGCGTCGCCCGCCATATCGAAGAGGGTATGCCCGGACGGCAGGCAGCGGAAAAGGCGATGGAGGAGCTGCTCGGCCCCGTCATCGGTATTACGCTGGTGCTGATGTCGGTGTTCGTTCCGGCCGCTTTCCTGCCGGGCCTGACCGGCCAGCTCTATCGCCAGTTCGCGCTGGTGATCGCCGCCACCGCCGTCATCAGCGCCATCAACGCCGTGACACTGAAGCCGACGCAATGCGCCCTCTGGCTCCGGCCGCCGGTGCCGCCGGAGCAGCGCAATGTCTTCTATCGCGGCTTCAACCGCGCCTACGATCCGGTGGAGCGCGCCTATACCGGCCTCATCGACCGCATGGTGCACCACAGCGGCCTGATGGTGGTGATCGCGCTTATCCTGATGAGCCTTGCGGCCTACGGCCTGACGCGGCTGCCCACCGCCTTCCTGCCCGTCGAGGACCAGGGCTACGTGCTGATCGCCGCGCAACTGCCCGACGGCGCCTCGAAGGAGCGCACCGACGCGGTAATGCGGCAGGTGGGCAAGATCGCCGAGGATACGCCCGGCGTCGAACAGGTGCTGACCATCAGCGGCATTTCCGCGCTCGACAACAACGCCTCGCTGCCGAACGCCGGCGTCGCCTACGTCGTCCTGAAGGATTGGGACGTGCGCGGCAAGGAAAAGGGCCAGGATCTGCTGTCGATCTACACCCATATGAACCAGGCGCTCGGCGCCGTGCTCGGGGCCAATGCGCTCGTCCTCGTGCCGCCGCCGATCCAGGGCATCGGCAATGCCAACGGCTTCACCATGCAGCTCGAAATCCGCAGCGGCAATTTCGACTATGCGCTTCTGCAAACGCTCGCCGACACGGTGATCAAGAACGGCAGCGCGCAATCGGCGCTGCAGCGGCTCGGCACCTCCTTCCGCGCCGGCGTGCCGCAGCTTGCCGTCACCGTCGACCGCATCAAGGCGGAAACGCTCGGCATCGAGGTGGGACAGGTGTTTTCCGCGCTGTCGGGCTATGTCGGCTCCAGTTACGTCACCCAGTTCAACAAGTTCGGCCGCACCTTCCAGGTCTATGTGCAGGCCGCCCCCGAGGCGCGCGTCCGTCCGGACGATATCCGCAGGCTGATGGTGAAGGCCGGAAACGGCACCATGGTGCCGCTCGGCACCGTCGTCGACGTCACCCTCATGCAGGGGCCGTCGCTGATCAGCCTCTACAACCTCTATCCGACCGCGACCATCGTCGGCGGTGCGGCCACCGGCTTCAGCTCCGGCCAGGCGCTCGACATCATGGAGCAGATCGCCGACCGCACGCTGCCGCCCGGCGCCGGCTACGACTGGACGGCAATGTCCTATCAGGAAAAGGCGGTGGGCACGCAGATCTACTTCGTCTTCGCGCTCGCCATGCTGCTCGTCTATTTCGTGCTCGCCGGCCAGTACGAGAGCTGGATATTGCCGCTCGCCGTGCTGCTCGCCGTGCCGCTGGCGCTGCTCGGCACGGTCGGCGCGCTGATGGGCGTCGGCGTCGCCAACAACCTCTATACCCAGATCGGCCTTATCCTTCTGATCGCGCTTTCGGCCAAGAACGCCATCCTGATCGTCGAATATGCGCGCGAAAAACGGGCCGACGGCATGGAAATCCTCGAAGCGGCGGTCGAGGCGGCGCGGCTGCGCTTCCGGCCGATCCTGATGACCTCGTTCGCCTTCATCCTCGGCGTCGTGCCGCTGGTGCTTGCGACCGGCGCCGGCGCCAATGCCCGCCGCTCGATCGGCATTTCTGTCTTCAGCGGCATGCTCGCCTCCACCTGCCTCGCCGTTCTTTTCGTTCCCTCCTTCTATGTCGTGCTGCAACGCGTCGAGGAGTGGCGCAAGCGCCGCTCGGGCGCTGCAAAGCCGGCCGAGCCGACAAAAATCAGCGCGTGACCCATAAGCAGAGACAGGCGCGAGTTCGATCGTGTTGAGTGGAATCGTCTTTCTTTTTCTCTGCGCCTTCAGCGGCTGCATGAGCCGTAGAAAAGGTCTCGCCGACCGACCTCTTGGCCGGTTTGCCCCGCAATAACGTTTGATGGTTCCCGGAATTGACAGACGTCGCCAGCGCGGGTAGCCTTGGAATAGGAACAATGTTCCCTATAGAAGAACAGCATATGCCGGCCTGTTTCAGGCCGTCCGGGGGATGCTCGTTCGAGGTGGAGGAAAATATGAAGCGGATTTTTTGGGGCGCTGCCGTGGCGGCGTGCATGGCATTCGGCTGTCTCAGCGCGAACGCGGCGGACATGGTCACGGTCAATGTGGGCATTGCGAACGCCAGCAGCGACGTCGCTTTCTTCATCGCCGACAAGAAGGGCTATTTCCGCGAGGAAGGGATCGACGCGAAATTCATCAGCTTCGATTCCGGCGCGAAGATGGTGGCCCCGCTCGGCGCCGGCCAGCTTGACGTCGCCGGCGGCTCGCCCTCGGCCGGCCTCTATAACGCCGTGGCGCGCGGCATCGGCATCAAGATCGTGGCCGACAAGGGCTCGACCCCTCCGGGCTACGGCTATCAGCCGCTCCTCATCCGCAAGGACCTGATCGACAGCGGCAAGTTCAAGAGCCTCGCCGATCTCAAGGGCATGAAGGTCGCCGGCAGCGCCAATGGCAGCGCCTCGACCTCGACCATGAACGAGGCGCTGAAGAAAGGCGGGCTGAAGCCGGCCGATGTCGAGCGCCTGTTCCTGTCCTTCCCGCAGCATGTGCTTGCGCTGGAAAACAAGGCCGTCGATGCGGCGCTGACCACCGAGCCGTCGGCGAGCGAGGCCGTCCGGCGCGGCGCCGCCGTGCGCTTCATGGGCGACGACGAAATCTATCCGAACCACCAGCTCGCCGTCGTGCTCTATTCCAACATCTTCGCGGAACAGCACCACGACGCCGCCGAAGCCTTCATGCGCGCCTATATCCGCGCCGTGCGCGACTACAACAACGCGCTCGCCAACGGCAGGATCGCCGGGCCGAACGCCGACGAGATCATCTCGATCCTGACCGAATATACCTCGATCAAGGACCCGCAGACCTACCGCACGATCGTCCCGCAGGGCACCAATCCCGACGGGAAGCTCAATCTTGCCAGCCTGCAGACGGATCTGGACTATTTCAAATCCCAGAACGAGATCGAAGGCACCGTCTCGATCGATCAGGTCGTCGATACGTCCTTCGCGGAAGCGGCGGTCAAGAAGCTCGGCCCCTACCAGCCGCAGAAGTGAAGGTCGCGACCATGGCAAGCTCAACCCAGCCGCGCAGCGCGCCGACGCCCGGCGACGTGCCGGTCAAGATCAGGCTGCGCAACCTGACCAAGTCCTTCGAGACGCCGTCCGGCACGGTCACGGCCCTCGACAACGTCTCGCTCGACATCGCCGAAGGCTGCTTCTTCATGATCGTCGGCCCGAGCGGCTGCGGCAAGACCACGCTTTTGCGCATCCTCGCCAATCTCGAAACCGCGACATCGGGCAGCATCGAGATCAGCGCGCCGGCCGAGAACCGCCCCGGCAATTCCATGGTCTTTCAGGGCGACTCGCTGTTTCCCTGGATGACGGTCTGGGACAACGCCTCCTACGGCCTGCGGCTACGCCATGTGCCAAAAACGCAGATCAAGGAGGTCGTCGGCCATTATCTCGACCGGACCGGCCTCACCCGCTTCGCGCATTCCTATCCGCACCAGCTTTCGGGCGGCATGCGCCAGCGCGTCTCCATCGCCCGCGCCTTCGCCAACGATCCCGACATCCTCCTGATGGACGAGCCCTTTTCGGCGCTCGACGAGCAGAACAAGCTGCTGCTGCAGGAAGAGCTGCTGCGCATATGGGAGGAGACCCGCAAGACGGTGCTCTTCATCACCCACAGCGTCGACGAGGCCGTGACCCTTGGCGACCGGGTGATGGTCATGACCGCTCAGCCCGGCCGCGCCAAGGAGATCGCCGACGTTCCCTTCGAACGGCCGCGCTCCGTGCTCGAGCTTCGTTCCCGCCCGGCCTATGGCGAGTTCGTCTATTCGATCTGGGGCCAGCTTCGCGACGAAGTGCAGCGCGCCCGCGCCCGCGACCTTGGGGAGACGAAGGCATGAGCACGCCACCGAATGTCATTCAGGCCGCGCGCCTCAAAAAGGGTTTCGACCGCGGCCGGCGCGACCGGCTGATCAGCATCGCCTCGCCCCTGATCCTGCTGCTGATCTGGGAGATCGCGGCGCGGGCCGGCCTGATCGACCAGCGCTTTTTTCCCGCCCCGTCGAAGATCTTCATGACCTTCCTGAAGCTCGCCGGAAACGGCGAACTCTGGAGCAACACCTGGACGACGCTGGTGCGGCTGTTCTGGGGAACGCTCGTCGGCGGCATTCCCGGCCTGCTGCTGGGGGTCGCGATCGGTCTGTCGCGGCCGCTGCGCGCCGTCGTCGATCCGCTCGTCTCGGCCACCTATCCGGTGCCGAAGAGCGCGATCTTCCCGCTCCTCCTGCTCATCTGCGGACTTGGCGAAGCCTCCAAGATCGCGATGGTGGCGATCGGCGTCTTCTATCCCGTCCTCATCAACACGGCGACGGGCGTTCTGGAGATCAACAAGATCTATCTCGACGTCGGGCGCAACTACGGCGCCAACCGCTGGCAGGTCTTCAGCACCATCGCGCTTCCCGGCGCCGTGCCGCATATCATGAGCGGCATCAAGCTCGGCCTCGGCCTCGGCCTGATGCTGATCGCGATCGCCGAGATGATCGGCTCCAAGAGCGGCCTCGGCTACATGATCTGGAATGCGTGGGAGCTGCTGTCGGTCGAGCAGATGTATGTCGGCCTGCTGGTCATCGCTTTCCTCGGCTTCGTCCTCTCCACCATCCTGACCGAGATCGAGCGCAAGCTCGTGCCCTGGAAAACGACGCGATGAAAGAGCGACAGGAGCTTGCGTGTTCGATCCGAATGCTCGAACGCGCCGGCATCGTCGACTTCAACGGCCATGCCAGCATCCGCCTGCCCGATGGCCGCGGCCTGCTCATCAATTCGGGCGCCTCCGTTCGCAGCGCGCTGACGGAGGCCGATATCATCGCGGTCGATTTCGACGGGCGGCCGCTCGAGGGCGCCGTCGTGCCGCCGATGGAATTCCATATCCACTCGGAAATCTATCGCCGCCGTCCCGACGTGAACGCCGTCATTCACGCTCATCCTTTGTGGTCGACGCTCTTCAGCTCGACGGGAAAGCCGGTCAGGCCGGTGATCATGCAGGCCGCCGTTCTCGGGCCGATCCGGGAATTTCCGGCCATCGCCTCGATCAACACCAAGGCGCTCGGCGAAGCGCTGGCCGAAACGATCGGCCCGCACCGGGTGGCGCTGTTGAAATCCCACGGCTCCGTCATCGCCGCCGGCAACATCCTGGAGGCCTTCGTGCTGGCGGTCTATCTGGAGGAGAATGCCGAACGGCAGCACCGCGCCGAGCAGATCGGCGATCCCGCCGTGCTGACGCCGGCGGAAATCTCCACCATCTCCGCCAATCTCTGGAAGCCGAACCTGTTGCAGAAGGTTTGGGATTATCACGCCGCAAAGCTTACCCCCGGCGCTGCGGGCTAGAGTCCCGAGGCGTCCGCGCCTAGAGTGCCGGGACGGAATCGCGGACGAGACGAGGGAATGACAGGCAGGCAGGTGGCGATCGTCGGCGGTGGACCGGCCGGGTTGATGGCGGCGGAAGTCCTGGCCGAAGCCGGGCATGCCGTCACCGTCTACGAGCGCATGCCGACCGTCGCGCGCAAATTCCTGCTTGCCGGCAAGTCCGGGCTGAATATCACCCATTCGGAAGATTACCAGCGCTTCCGCGCCCGTTTCGGGCAGGCGGGCGGGCGGCTTGCCGCCGCACTGGACGCCTTCACCCCGGCCGATGTCCGCGATTGGGCGGCGGGGCTCGGCGCGGAAACCTTCACCGGTTCCTCCGGCCGCGTCTTTCCGACCGTCATGAAGGCCTCGCCGCTGCTGCGCGCCTGGATCGCGCGGCTCGCTGCCGCCGGCGTCGAAATCCTCCCCCGCCATTGCTTCACCGGCTTCACCGAGGAAGGCCCGGCCTTCGATACGCCGCAGGGCCGCCTCGTGGCGCGCTGCGATGCCGTGCTGCTTGCGCTCGGCGGCGCGAGCTGGCCGCGGCTCGGCTCGGACGCCGGCTGGGTCGCCGGACTTGCCGGCTGGGGTGTCGAGGTGAAGGCGTTCCGGCCGGCCAATTGCGGTTTCGACGTCGACTGGAGCGAGACCTTCCGCGACCGTTTTGCCGGCGCGGCGCTGAAAGCGGTGACGGCAACCTCGGACGCCGGCACATTTCCCGGCGAATTCGTGATCAGCCGCCACGGCATCGAGGGCAGCCTCGTCTATGCCCATGCGGCAAGCCTCCGCGACAGCCTCGAACGCGACGGCCGGGCGGCGCTTGCCGTCGATCTCGCGCCGGGCCGCGCGGCCGAGCGGATCGCCCGCGATCTGGCACGGCAGGATGCCAAGCAGAGCCTTTCCAACCGCCTGCGCAAGGGCGCGGGCATCGAGGGCGTCAAGACGGCGCTGCTGCGGGAGGTCGCCCCGCCGGCGGTCCTCGCCGATCCGGCCGCCCTTGCCCGCCTGATCAAGGCCGCGCCGATCGCCGTTGTCCGCCCCCGGCCGATCGCGGAGGCGATCTCGTCGGCGGGCGGCGTCTCCTTCGAAAGCCTCGACGATAACTATATGCTGAAGGCGATGCCCGGCGTCTTTGCCGCCGGTGAAATGCTCGACTGGGAAGCGCCGACCGGCGGCTATCTGCTCACCGCCTGCTTCGCCACCGGCCGCGCCGCCGCGCGCGGCATGGATGCATGGCTGAAGATCACCGGTCGAGCGTCTGGCGCACTTTCAGCGCCAGATCGTCGACGCTGAAGGGTTTCGAGAGCAGGCTGGTGCCCGGCTCCAGCGAGCCATTGCGGGCGATGGCGTTACGCGCATAGCCGCTGGTGTAGAGCACCTTCAGGCCCGGCAGCCGGTCGCGGGCGCGGTCGGCAAGCTCCCGGCCGGACATGTCGGGCATGACCACGTCGGTAAAGAGCAGCGAAACCGGCTCGCCGCGTTCGAGCAGGGCAAGCGCCTCGCCGGGGCCGGCCGCCTCGACCACGCCGTAGCCAAGTTCCTTCAGCGCTTCCACCGAGACGGCGCGAAGCCGCGCCTCGTCTTCCACCACCATCACCACTTCGCCCGGCAGCCCGCGGCAGATGACCGTCGCCCGCCCGGCGACACGGGCGGCGCCCTCGTGGCGCGGAAGATAGACGCGGACCGTCGTGCCGTTTCCGGGCGCGGATTCGATCTGCACATGCCCGCCCGATTGCCGCACGAAGCCATAGACCTGGCTGAGACCGAGGCCGGTGCCCTTGCCCACCGCCTTGGTGGTGAAGAAGGGCTCGAAGGCCTTGGCGATCACCTCCGGCGCCATGCCGAAACCGGTATCGGCGACGGAGAGCACGACATAGGGGCCGGGCGGAACGGCGAATTCCGCCGCCTGCCCCTCATCGAGGCCGATATTGGCGCTGCCGATCGTCAGCTCGCCGCCGTCCGGCATGGCATCGCGGGCGTTGACGGAGAGATTGAGAATGGTGTTTTCCATCTGCCCCGGATCGGCCTTCACCTGCCAGAGATCGACTTCCAGCGCAGTTGCGATATGGACATGCTCGCCGAGCGAGTGCATCAACAGATCGCGCGTGCCGAGCACCATGCGGTTGAGATCGATCGCCTCCGGCTCCAGCGGCTGCTGGCGCGAGAAGGCGAGCAGCCGCTTGGTCAGCGCGCTGGCGCGCTGCGCCCCTTCCAGCGCCCCGTCGATAAAGCGCCCGACATCCGTCTCGCCCTTGGCAAGCTTGCGCTGCAACAGGTTCAGGCCGCCGACGATGACGGCGAGCATATTGTTGAAATCATGGGCAATGCCGCCGGTAAGCTGGCCGACCGCCTCCATCTTCTGCACCTGCCGCAACTGGTCCTCCGCCTTGGCGCGCTCGCGCACCTCTTCCGCCACGCGCTCGCCGAGCGTGGCGTTGAGCTGCTGCAAGGCGGCTTCGGCGCGGCGGCGCTCGGCCACTTCGCGCTCGGCCGCCTGGAAGAGCCGCGCATTGTCGATGGCGATCGCCGCATGCAGCGCGATCCCGGTCACCAGCTTCTCGGTGCCGGCGGTGAAGACGCCCGGCTCGGGATGGCCGAGGAACAGGCCGCCAAGCACCTCGCCGGAGCGGGAGACGACAGGGGCGGCCAGATAGCTTCGCACCGGCAGATGCCCCTTGGGCATGCCGAAATGCGGATCGCTCCGGCCGTAGCGCGGGTCCTTCAGGATATCGTCGGAGCGCACCACGCCCTCGCCGTTGAAGGTGGGGGCGAAAACGGCGGTGTTCCTCGGCATCGGAAATCGCGAAAACGCCTCGCGCGACACGCCGGAGAGCGTGTAGAGCATGTAGCGCTCTCCCTGGCCGTCGAGCACATTGTAGAAGAAGGAGCCGAAGGCCGCCCCGGTCATTTCCGTGGCAGCATCCGTCACCATCTGCACGGCGCGGTCGAGGTCGAGTTCCGCGGCGACCGTGCGGCCGATGCGGTTGAGGATTTCCAGAACCTGCGCCTCCTCCTCCATCAGGCGCGTGTTTTCCGCCCGCGCGCGGGCGGCGGCGCGGCCGTTTCGCCGGGCGGTCACCGCCAGTTCCTCGCGCTCGCGCACGCTGCGCTCCTGCGCCCGCGTTTCGGTGACGTCGCGCCCGTCGAAGAGGATGAAGGTGAGGATGCCGCGCTCGTCGTTGACCGGCGTCAGCCGCGCATCGATGACCATGCAGTCCTCGGCGCCGACGCGGCGGCGGACCTCCGCGTCCCAGCGCACGCGTTCGCCGAGTGCGGCACGGCCGATCATCGAGCGAAGCGTGGTGTTGACGTCGTCCGACGCCTGCCACCAGGAGGTATCCCAGAACGGCTTGCCCTCGACGTCGGCGGCCGTCAGCGCCGAAGCCTTCAGCGCCGAGGGGCAGATTTCGCGCACGGTGCCGCGCGCGTCGAGAAGCCCGACGAATTGCGGCATGACATCGAGCATGATGCGGGCAAGTTTGTCGCGCGAGACTTCGGGCGGTTGGGGGCCGAGCGGTTCGGTCATGGCCGGAGCCCGCCATAGGGCGCGCCGGCGGGGTCTTCCGTCCCCCGGTTCGACCGAAGTCCTGTGAACCGCTCCTGCATGCATTCCCCCATGAGGTACGACGCCCCGCAATTCGCCCCCGGCAAAACGGATTCAGGCGGCAAAAGTTCCAATCGCGGCGGGGATAAGATCAATCCGCGATGCGAAAACCGGAAGGCACGTCCTCGACGGCGGCGGATTGGGCCGCGACCTCGGAAACGGCCGCGCCCGGCGGCCCCTTGCGGAAGCGTTCGAGCATGGTGGCGACGGCCGCCGCAGGCCCGGCGATCAGGGCGGTGACGGAGCCGTCGGCCTCGTTTCGCACCCAGCCGTTCAGGCCGAGCGCCGACGCCTCGCGGCTCGTCCAGATGCGATAGCTGACGCCCTGCACCCGCCCGCGGATCGTCACCCGTGCCGCCTTGCGCTCATCCATGGCCGCCGTCTCCCCATGACGCGGAAGAATCTGGCGCGGGACGCGGCAAAGGCAAGCGGTGCGCGCTCAAGCCGAAGGCTGGAGCGGCGCGGAGGTGAGGTCGTTATGGACGTCGGTCAGTCTATTCCCCTTCCGCCGCCACCTTGACCTTGCCCTCGGCCGGCGCGCGGGTTTCCACCTGCCGGGCGGCGGAGACGAGGCGGCGCTGGGCGCGGATGGCGTGCCATTGCTGGTCGATCAGGACGCCGAGCAGGATCACGCCGCCCATGACGGCGAAGTTCAGCGACGAGGGAATGCCGAGCAGGTTCACGAGGTTCTGCAACTCCTGCAGCAGCACCGTGCCGAGCAGCACGCCGACGATGGAGCCCTCGCCGCCGCGCAGCGAAAAGCCGCCGAGAACGGCGGCCGCGATGGCGTAGAGTTCGTAGAACTGGCCGTGGCTCGCCGGCGAGATGGAGCGCGTGTACATGGCGAAATAGACGGCCGAAAGTGCTGTGAGCAGGCCGCAGATGATATAGGCCGACATGATCATGCGGCTGGTGCGGATGCCGGAATAGCGCGCGGCCTCCTCGTTCTTGCCGATGGCGTAGAGATAGCGCCCGAAGACCGAGCGGTGCATCACCACCCACATGACCGCGCCGATGATGACGAGCGCGATGAAGGTGTTCGGGATGCCGTAGGTGCGGCCGGCGGTCAGGAATTCGAGGTCGGGAAAATTCTGGCCGAAGGCGAAGCCCGCCGTGCCGTCGGCGGTGTAGAAGCGCGCGGCACCCCGATAGATCAGCAGGCCGCAGAGCGTGACGACGAAGGGCTGCAGGTTGAGCCGGGTGATCAGCCAGCCGTGGATCGCGCCGATGACGGCGCCGAGAAGCAGGATGACCGGCAGCGCCACCATCCAGTTCATGTTCTGAACGGCGACGAAATCGATGAAGAGCACGCCGAGCAGCGCCACCAGCGAGCCGACGGAAAGCTCGATACCGCCGGTGATGATGACGAAGGCCTGGCCGAGCGAGAGAATGCCGAAAAGGCCGATCAGGTTCGACGTGTTGGCGAGATTGATCGGCAGCAGGAAGCGCGGATTGATGATCGCGACGACGACGCCGACGACGAGGATCAAAAGCAGCAGTCCGAGATCTTTCCTGGTCATTGCGAAACCCGTTCCCACCGGCCGCAGCCGTTATCTTACATGCCTGCCGACCGCGAGCAAAAGCACGCTTTCCTGATCGAACGCGTCGTCTTCCAGAATGCCGGCGATCTGGCCCTCATGCATGACGGCGATGCGGTCGGAGACGCCGATCACCTCTTCCATGTCCGACGAGATCATCAGGATCGCCACGCCGGCATCGGCAAGCGTCCGCATCAGCCCGTAGATCTCGTTCTTCGCGCCGATATCGATGCCGCGCGTCGGCTCGTCGAAGATCATCACCTTCGGGTTCATCGACAGCCATTTCGCAAGCACCACCTTCTGCTGGTTGCCGCCCGACAGCGTGCCGGTGCGGGTCGAGACCGAGGGCGCCTTGATGCCGAGGCGCCCGCGCTGCTTTTCGGCCGCCAGCGTCTCGCGCTCGGCGGAGACCATGAAGCGGCTCGCAAGCGAGGAAAGATCGGCAAGGGTGATGTTCTGCGCGATCGGCAGGTCGAGCAGGATGCCGTTGCGCTTGCGGTCCTCCGGCACCAGGAAGATGCCGCGGGCGACCGCCGCGCGCGCCGAGCCGATCGCCACTTCCCGGCCGTCCTGCAGCACGCGGCCGCCATAGCTTCGGTCGATGCCGAAGAGCACGCGCGCCAGTTCCGTGCGGCCCGAGCCGACGAGGCCGGCAAGGCCTAGAATTTCGCCGTAGCGAATATCGAGATCGACGGGCCGGCCCGGATAGGCGGCGGTGCGCACGCCGGAAACCCTGAGCGCCACGGCGCCCGCCTTGCGCTGCGGCTTGGCGGTGCGGGCGGCGAGCACGCGGCCGATCATCAGCTTGACCATGGCGTCGTGGCCGATGTCCTTCTTCGCAAGCGTGCCGACGAGCGCGCCGTCGCGCAGCACGACGACGCGGTCCGCCACGCGCTCGACCTCGTGCAGCCGATGCGAAATGAAGATGACGCTGATGCCGTCCGCCTTCAGCGAGGCGACGATGCTGAGCAGCCGCTCGGTTTCGGCAAGCGGCAGGCTGGAGGTGGGCTCGTCGAAGATGACCAGCCGGGCGTTGATCGAGAGCGCCTTGGCGATTTCCACCATCTGCTGTTCGGCAAGCGAGAGCGCGGCGACCGGCGTATCGGCGGAAAAATGCGCGCCGACCCGCTTCAGAAGCGGCTTCACCATCTCGCGCAGCCGGTCGCGGTCGACGAGCTTCAGCGGCCCGGCTTTCAGCGGCTCGCGCCCGAGATAGATATTGGCGGCGACGTCGAGGTTTTCGAAGAGGTTGAGTTCCTGATGGACGAAGGCGATGCCGGAGGCGATGCTCGATTCCACCGTCAGCGACGTGTGCTCCACCCCGTCGAGCGTGATCGTGCCGCGGTCGGGGGAGACGACGCCGCCGAGGATTTTCATCAGCGTCGACTTGCCGGCGCCGTTCTCGCCGACAAGGCCGATCACCTCGCCGGGCCTGATATCCAGCGACAGGCCATCGAGCGCCACGACGCCGGGATAGGTCTTTCCCACGCCCGAGAGCGAAAGAAACGGCGCCGCCGGCGCAGGAATGTCGGAACTGTGGTTCATGGCCTGTCCATGGCTTGCAATGCGATCGGCAAATTGCCCCTCATCCGGCTGCCGCCACCTTCTCCCCGCAAGCGGGGCGAAGGGATATGCCGCGCCGCCTCGATTCCCTCCAACGTGGAGTGTGGCAAGTCCCCTCTCCCCGCAGGCGGGGAGAGGGCTAGGGTGAGGGGCAAACGCGCACGACTCTCGGAACCTTATTTCCCCGCCATGGCCTTCAGATTAGCCGCATACTTGTCCACATCATCCTTGCCGATGATCACGGTCGGGATGATGATCAGGCCGTTGGCCGGGATGCCGGACTTGTCGCCCTTCAGGTAGTTGGCCATCAGCTTCATGCCCTGATAGGCCCATTCGAAGGGCTGCTGCACGACGGTCGCGGCGATCGTGCCTTCCTTGACGCCGCCGAGCGTCACCGGATCGTCATCGAAGCCGACGACGGTGATCTGGCCGAGCTTGCCGGCATCGCGCAGCGCTTCATAGATGCGCGGCGTGTTGTAGGAATAAAAGCCGACCATGCAGGTCACGTCCGGGCTTGCGACCAGCGCGTCCTCGACATTCTTCTTGGCGCGGGTCTGGTCGATATCGTCGCCGCGGACGTCGACGAGGTCGATCTTCGTGCCCTTCAGGCCGTCCTTCATGCCCTGGATGCGCTCCTTGGCGTTGTCGGCGCCGAGCAGGCCGACGAAGCCGATGCACTTGCCGCCGTTCGGCATCGCCTTCTTGGCGATTTCGGCCGCCTGCTTGCCGGCGTCGATGTTGGAGGAGCCGATATAGGCGACGCGGTTGGTCTGCGGCGCGTCGCTATCGGTGGTGAAGAGCGCCGTCTGCGAGCCGATCTTGTTGAGGCCGTCCGTCGAGGTCTTCGGATCGACGGCGGAGACCATGATGCCCTTCACGCCGGAGCTGACGAGGTCCTCCATCAGCCGCTGCTGAATGGCGACGGCCGCCTGTTCCGGATATTTCAGCTCCATAGTGTAATCCGGCATTTCCGCCTGCGCCTTCTTCACGCCGGCCTCGGCGGCCTTCCAGAAGTCCGACGCGCCGTTGACGACGAAGGCGAGCGTCGGCTTGTCGGCGGCCTGTGCCGCGAGCGGCGCCGCACCCAGCATCAATCCGGCAAGGAACAAGGCGGCATTGCGTCTCAGATGTTGCATGATACACCTCCCGAGGGGCCATGTTTGCGAAGGCCCGTTTTTGCGACTCGCGGATGACCCGGCGCACGCCCCCTCCTAGGGCGCCCGCGACCGGCGGAAAAACGCCGGAGCCGATCGCGCCCCATGACGGTATACGAGATTCTAAATTAGTAAATAATAATACTATACGGATTAGCGCGGCATGGGCGATTGCCGATGCCGTCCGTCTCTCGGGAGATGCCGCCTGGGAAAAGCGCTGGCGCTTGCGAGGCTAAAAAGGCGCGGCAAGCGTCGCGGCGGACCCTTGCGTCAGGAGCTTTCCGAGTGCTGCCACAAGCTCGCCACGGAAAGCCTTGTCCCTCGGCAGGTCCGCGCCGAACACTTCCGAAAAGCCGAGATAGGCATCGACGATCGCCTCGGCGTCGGTGAGCGGCTGCGTCGCTTCCGCAATGCGGGCGGCCAGCGGATCGCGGACGTCGATGGCGTTGCCGGCCTCGTCGAGGCCGCGGGCGTAGCGCATCCAGGCGGCGACGCCGAGCGCGAGGCGGCGATAGGAGGCGCCGGCGGCGATGCGGTCGCGGATGGTGTTCAGAAGCCGCTGCGGCAGTTTCTGCGAGCCGTCCATGGCGATCTGCCAGGTGCGGTGGCGAAGGGCGGGATTGCGGAAGCGGGCGACGAGATCGCGGCGGTAGGCCGCAAGGTCGAAACCGGCAAGGCTCGGCAGCGTCGGCGAGGCTTCCTCGACCATCAGCCCGTCGATCAACTCCGCCATGCCCTTGAGCTGCATCGCTTCCGCCACCGTTTCGGCGCCCGCGAGATAGCCGAGATAGGCGAGCGTCGAATGGCTGCCATTGAGAAGCCGGAGCTTCATCAGCTCGAAGACGGAGACGTCCTCGACGAAGACCGCGCCGTCCTTCTCCCAGGCGGGGCGACCGAGGGGGAAATCGTCCTCGATCACCCATTGTTTGAAGGGCTCGGTCATCACCGGCCAGGCGTCGGTCATGCCGAGTGCCGCGGCGATGGCTTCGCGGTCGGCGTCGGTCGTCGCCGGCACGATGCGGTCGATCATGGTCGAGGGCGTGGCGACGCCGGCCACATAGCCGGCGAGATCGCCGCCGCGCAGGTCCGCGAAGCGGGTGACGACACGTTTCAGCACATGGCCGTTGGAGGGGAGATTGTCGCAGGAGAGCAGCGTGAAGGCGCCGATCCCTGCCTTCTGCCGCCGCGCCAGCGCCTCGACGATGAAGCCGATCGCCGTTTTCGGGCGGGAGGGATTGGCAAGGTCGTGCAGGATATCGGGATGGTTTTCATCCAGCGCGCCGGTCGCCGGATTGTGACAATAGCCCTTTTCCGTGATGGTGAGCGATACGATGCCGGTCGAAGCGGCCGCCATGCGGGCGATCAGCGCTTCCGGGTCCTCCGGCGCGCAGAGCAATTCCACGACGCTGCCGATCACGGACAGCGCCTCCCCGCCGCCGTCGCGGACGGCGAGCGTATAGAGCCCGTCCTGCGGGGCGAGCGCATCGCGCGTGTCGGGGCTTCGAAGCGAAACGCCGCAGATGCCCCAGGAGGGATCGTCCGGCAGCACAGCGTCGGTGAAGGCCGCCTGATGGGCGCGGTGGAAGGCGCCGATGCCGAGATGGACGATGCCGACGGTAACGGTCGCCGGATCGTAAGCCGGCGTGCGGACGACGGGGGGCAGGTTCTTCAGTGTAGCGCGGGAAAGTCTCATCTCAGGTCACCGGTTGTTGCTTGGCGCGGGCGACGATCTGCGTCGGATTGACGAATTGCAGCGCGATCACCAGCCAGAAAAGAGTCGTCACCATATACATCACCGCCATGGCGTCGATCGACTGCGAAGCGCGCACGCCGGAGGCAAAAACGGCATAATAGAGCGAGACGACCAGCGTCTGCGTCGTCGGCCCGGCGATCAGGAAGGTGAGTTCGAACATGGCGATGGTGCGCACCAGCACGAGCAGCAGCGCCGCCAGCATGCCGGAGAGCAGCAGCGGCAGCAGGATGCGCAGGAACAGGCTGCCGGTGCCGGCGCCGAAGACGCGGGCTGCCGCCTCGATGCGCGGATCGATCTGCTCGATGAAGGGGATCATCACCAGAATGACGAAAGGAAGCGACGGCACGAGATTGATCAGCACCACGCCGGTCAGCGTGCCGCCGAGGCCGAGCGAATAGAGCACGGTCGCCAGCGGAATGCCGTAGGTGAGCGGCGGGATCAGCAGCGGCAGCAGGAAGAGGAGAACGACGGCGCGCTTGCCCGGAAAATCCCGCCGCGCCAGCGCATAGGCCGTGACGACGCCGACGAGGCCCGAAACCACCACGACCGCGAACACCGCCTCGAAGGTGACGAGCACCACGCTCGAAAGCTGGAATTCCTTCCACGCCTCGAAATACCATTTCGTCGTCCATCCGGCCGGCAGCCAGGTGCCGAGCCAGCGGGTGGCGAAGGAATTGAGAATGACGGCGGCGATCACGCCCGCGAGATTGAGGACGAACAGCCCCGTCACCCCCCAGACGGCGAAACGCCAGATTTTCGAAGCCGAGCCCCGGTCGCGGATCATGGCTTTGCCTTTCGGTGGGTGGTTGGGGGTGTCATTCCCTCCGTCATCCCGGCCTTGGGCCGGGATCCAGCGCGCGCAAGTCTTTGCGCGCAAAAGACTCCTTCGCCCCGCCGACGCGGGGCGGCTGGACCCCGGATCAAGTCCGGGGTGACGGAGAACGAGGCAGCCTCTCGCCCCTCATTTTCCTCCCAAGAAACATCAACCCTTCGTTCCACCGGTCGGCCCCCTGTAGAAAAGCGAGCGAAGCCCAAGCACGATCAGCACCACGGCCAGTTCCACGCCGCCCATGATGAAGGCGATGGCTGAGCCGAGCGAGTGGTCGTATTGCTCGAAGGCGGCCTGATAGGCGGCGATCGAGATCACGCGCGTCGGCCCCGCCGGCGCGCCCAGAAGCACGGCGGACGGGAAGACCGCGAAAGCCTGCACGAAGGCGAGGCAGAAGGTGACGGCCAGCCCCGGCACCAAGAGCGGCAGGAAAACCTTGGTGAAGCGCTTTGCCGGCCCGGCGCCGAGCGTCGCCGCCGCCTGCTCGATCGCCGGATCGATGCCGGTGACGTAGGAGAGCGTCAGCAGGAAGGCGAAGGGAAAGCCGGTGATCAGCAGCGAGGCGAAGACGCCCCAGTAATTGTTGGTGAGCTTGATCGGATGCTGGAGGATGCCGGCCAGCACCAGCAGACGGTTGAACCAGCCCTGCGGCCCGAGGAAGGTGAGCAACCCGTCGGCGACGAAGACCGTGCCGAGCGTGATCGGCAGCACGAGAATGGTGGTGAGCAACCGCTGGCGCGTCATCAGGCGAACGCGCATGGCGATGGGCACGGCAAGCGCCAGATTGACGATCGTCACCGGCAGCGCCAGCCACATCGTCGCGCCGATGGTGGCGTACTGGAAGCGGTCGCTGAAGAAGGTGGCGTAGTTGCCGTACCAGGGGCCGCCCTGCTTCGGCATCATCGAGTCGATCAGCCCGTAGATGAACGGGTAGACGAAGAGCGCCAGCATCACGATCAGGCCGGGCAGCACCAGCAGCGTCGTGCCGTCGAAGCCGCGGGCGGCCATGCGGAGCCGGAGCGAGGGTTTCGCGTCGAGAGCGGACGCGCTCATGGCTTGCCCTCCCTGAAGACGAGGGCGCGGCCCTCGACCGGCCTCAGCCGCGCTTCCGCGCCGCGCGGGAGGTTGCGGTCGGCGCGGAAATAGAGATCGGCGCCGCTTGCCGTGCGCCCCATGCCGAAGAAGGCGCGGCCGCGATATTCCATGCTGGTGACCGTGACCGGAATGCCCTCGCCCTCCTCGACGGCGACAAGGTCCTCGGGACGTACGGAGAAAATCGCCGCGTCGCCGGGCGAAAGCGGATCGCGCGTCGTGCCGGAAAGCCGGGCGCCGGCGGCCTCGATCAGCGCTTCGCCGCCAGCCACGGAGACCACGCGGCCGGAAATCCGGGTGCGAAAACCCATGAAATCGGCGACATCGACCTGGTTCGGACGCAGGTAAAGGTCTTCCGGCGTGCCGATCTGCCGGATGCGGCCCTGGCTCATGACGACGATGCGGTCGGCAAGCGACAGCGCCTCGTCCTGGTCGTGGGTGACGTAGATGGTGGTCGAGCCGATCTGGTCGTGAATACCGCGGATTTCGGCGCGCATTTCCAGCCGCAGCTTGGCATCGAGGTTGGAGAGCGGCTCGTCCATCAGCACCACCGGCGGGCGGATGACGACGGCACGCGCGATCGCCACGCGCTGCTGCTGGCCGCCGGACATCTGGCCGGGCAGCTTGTCGGCCTGGCTTTCGAGCCGAACGAGAGAAAGTGCCTCCATGACGCGCCGGTCGGCGTCGGCGCCGCGCACGCCCTGCATGGCAAGGCCGAAGCCGACATTCTTGCGCACGTTCATGTGCGGAAAGAGCGCATAGCTCTGGAAGACCATGCCGAAGCCGCGCTTTTCCGGCTCCAGCTCGTCGATGCGCTTGCCGCCGAGGCGGATTTCGCCGCCGGTGAGCGACAGGAGCCCGGCAATGCAGTTCAGCGCCGTCGACTTGCCGCAGCCGGAAGGCCCGAGAAGCGCGATGAATTCGCCGGGTTCGATCGCCAGATCGATGCCGTCGAGCGCGTTGTAGGCGCCGAAGGACCGGCGCAACCCGTCGAGTTCGAGGCGGGCGCTCTGCCTGGCGGGCCGCGATTTCGCGTCGTGCTGAGGCGGCAGGGTCAAGGTCGTCTCCATTTGGTCGTTCGATAGGGCGCATCGGGCGTCCATGCCCCTCATCCGTCCTGAGCTTGTCGAAGGGGCGCCACCTTCTCCCCGCTTGGCGGGGAGAAGGGTATGCCGCGCCGTCTGGGCTCTCTCTATCGTAGAGCGGGGCAAGTCCCCTCTCCCCGCAAACGGGGAGAGGGTTAGGGTGAGGGGCACACCAAAGGGCCTTACCCCTTCTTCGCACCCACCTGCTCGTCCCAGATGCGGAAGGCGTCGACGATGCCCTTGGGGTCGAGCGGCACTTCCATCGGGTTGTTGGCGATCCAGTCGGCATATTCCGGCCGGCCGAATTCCTTGATGACCGCCTGGCTTTCCTCGGGCGCCATGTCGACGGTCACGTCCTTGACGGCGGGGCCGGGATAGAAATAGCCCTTGTCATAGGCGATCGCCTGCTGCTTCGGCTGCAGGATGAAGTTGAGGACGTCGATCAGCACGTCGACCTTCTCGTCGGAGACGCCCTTCGGCACCACGGCGTAATGCGCGTCCGTCACCCAATGGAAGCCGTCGAGCTTGCCGACTTTCGCTTCCGCCGGAACGATGCCGAGCGCGCGCGGGTTGATGTCCCAGCCGGTCGTCGTCACCGCGATGTCGCGGGTGCCTTCGCCGAGTTCCTTGAAGACCTGCGCGGTGCCGGTCGGGTAATATTCGATGTTCTCGCCGAGCGCCTTCAGATAGTCCCAGGTCTTCGCCCAGCCCTTGACCGGATCGCGCGGATCGCTGTCGCCGAGCAGGTAGGGCAGGCCCATCAGGAAGGTGCGGCCGGGGCCGGAATTGGCCGGGCGGGCATAGATGAAGCGGTTCTTGTTCTGCTTCGTCCAGTCGAGCAGTTCGGCGGCCGTCTTCGGCGGGTTGGCGACGCGGTCCGGCATATATTCGATCAGCGGGCCGGACGGATAATAGGTGATGGTGACGCCGTGGTCCTTGGCGATGCCCTGCATCTTGAAGGCCTGCGGAATGAGGATCGACTGCAGATCCGGCAGGTCGGCCTTGCGGGCGGACAGATCGATCCAGAGGTCCTGGTCGAGGCCGGCGGCGAGCGCATCCGTGCCGGTGAGCACGAGGTCGATATCGACCTTGCCGGCGGCCTGCTGCGCCTTGATCTTCGACGGCAGTTCCGGTGCCGGCGCCTTGGTGAAGGCGAAGCTCGATACCCAGTCCGGCTTGGCCGCGGCATAGTTCTCGAACATGCCCTGCGTCAGCGCCAGATTGCCGGCGACGTCGACCACGGTGATGGTGACGGGGCTTGCCGGCTTTTTCGGCGCGGTGAAGCCGCGGCCGGGCATCAGCGCGAGGCCGGCGATGGTGGCCGCACCGCCGACGAAGGTTCTGCGGGTTACTTTCATGTCGTTCTCCTCCTCCTTGGCGGCGCCTCCCAGCAGCCCGCCGCTCCCATTTTCGTCAAAGCCGATAGGCGCGCTTCGCCAACCCGTAGGCAAGGTCGGCGGCGATCGGATAGGCCTCGTCCTCGTCGAGCCGGTGATCGGCGACGAGACGCGCGAGATAGGCGCAATCGACGCGCCGCGCCATGTCGTGGCGGGCGGGTATCGAGAGATAGGCGCGGGTGTCGTCGTTGAAACCGACCGTGTTGTAGAAGCCGGCCGTCTCCGTCGCCGTCTCGCGGAAGCGGCGCATGCCCTCGGGGCTGTCGAAGAACCACCAGGGCGGGCCGAGCCGCAGCGCCGGATAATGGCCGGCAAGCGGCGCAAGCTCGCGCGAATAGGCCGTCTCGTCGAGGGTGAAGAGGATGACGGTCAGCGCCGCATCGTTGCCGACGGCGTCGAGCAGCGGCTTCAGCGCCCGCACATAGTCGGTCGCCTTCGGAATATCGGCGCCCTTGTCGGGGCCGAAGGCGGAAAAGACGGACGGATTGTGGTTGCGGAAGGAGCCGGGGTGAATCTGCATCACCAGCCCGTCGTCCTGGCTCATGCGCGCCATTTCGGTCAGCATCTGGCCGCGGAAGGCATCGGCTTCCTCCGCGCTCGCCTTGCCGGCGAGCGCCTTGGCGAAGAGGGCAGAGGCTTCCGCATGGGAGACATTTTCGGTGCGGGCGGTGGCGTGGCCGTGATCGCTCGCGGTCGCTCCGCGCGCCTTGAAATAGGCGCGGCGGGCGCGGTGGGCGTTGAGGTAGCCGTCATAGGTCGCGGCCTCCCCCGTCATCGCCAGCAGCTTGCCGACATTTTCCGCAAAAAGCTGCGCTTCGGGATCGACCACGGCGTCGGGGCGATAGGTCGGCACGACGCGCCCATGCCAGCCGGAGGCGCGGATGGCGTCGTGATGCTTCAGCTCGTCCAGCGCGCTGTCGGTGGTGGCGATCACCTCGATGTTGAAGCGGTCGTAGAGCGCGCGGGGGCGAAGCTGCGGCGTGGCGATCGCAGCCGCGATGCGGTCGTAGAGCGCATCGGCATTCTTCGGCGTCAACCGCTCGGTGATGCCGAAGACCAGTTCCAGCGAATGCTCGAACCAGATGCGCGTCGGCGTGCCGGCGAAAAGATGGAAATGCTCGGCGAACAGCCGCCAGATCTTGCGCCCGTCCGTCTCGGCCACGAAGCCGGCGCGGGTGGCGACCCCCAGCGCCTCCAGCTTTACGCCCTGCGAATAGAGCATGCGCGTGGCGTAGTGGTCGGGGGTGATGAAGAGCGCCGCCGGATCGGGAAAAGCCCGGTCCTCGGCATACCATGCAGGCTCCGTATGGCCGTGCGGCGAAATGATGCCGAGGCCCGCGACGCTGTCGTACAGACGGCGCGCAATAGTGCGGATTTCCGGCTCCGAAGGCAGCAGCCGGTCTGGGTGCAGGGCCATGGTCTGTTGCTCCTCCCGCATCGTCTCTTGGCATCCCGAATAAATTGATATACTAGTATTCATTAGAGAGTCAACGCCCTGGACATGCCATGCCGCAGCCCCCCTCCCCGGACAGCCTCACCGATCGGCCGCCCGCCGCCATTCTTGCGGCATCCGGCGAAGCGCATACGGGGAAGATCCGGCGGGTGACGACGGCGGCGGCGATCTACGAGCGGCTGCACGGAAAAATCCTCTCGCTCGACATGCCGCCCGGCATGCCCTTGCAGGAGAAGCGCATCGCCGAGGAGTTCGGCGTCAGCCGCACGCCGGTCCGCGAAGCGCTGCTCCGGCTGTCCGAAATCGGCCTTGTCGATATCTTTCCACAATCGGGAACCTCCGTGTCGAAGGTGCAGGTTGCCGCGATCCCCGAGGCGGTGGTCATCCGCAAGTCGCTGGAAGGCACCACGGTCGAGACCGCGGCGGCGATGGCAAGCCCGGCCGACATCGCCCGGATCGACGCCATCATCGCCCGCCAGAAGATGCATGCGGCGCTCAACGAGGCCTCGCTGTTCCACGAGCAGGACGAGGCGTTTCACGAGGCGATCGCCTCCATCGCCGGCTATCCGGGCATCTGGGCGATCCTGCGCATGGTGAAGGTGCAGATCGACCGCGCCCGGCGCCTGACGCTGCCGGTGCTCGGCCGCATGGATACGGTCATCGAGGAGCACATCCTCATCCGCAACGCCATCGCCGCCCACGATGCCGCGGCTGCCAAGGCCGCCATGATGCACCACCTCGGCGCCGTCATCCCGGACGTGCAGGAATTGCGGCTGCTTTATCCGGATTATTTTGCGTGATCGGGTGGAGTTGCCCCTCACCCTAGCCCTCTCCCCGCACGCGGGGAGAGGGGACCAAAACAGCGAGGCATATCCCTTCTCCCCGCTGGCGGGGAGAAGGTGGCGCCCCTTCGACAAGCTCAGGGCGGATGAGGGGCACGCCACGTCGATGTTGATAGAACCAGAAGAGGAAGACACATGCGTCAGGGATGGAGATGGTTCGGGCCGGAAGCGCCGGTGACGCTGGACGAGGTGCGACAGGTGGGCGCCACCAACATCGTCTCGTCGCTGCATCAGGTGCCGATCGGCCGGGCGTGGACGCAAGCCGAGGTCCGCGAGCGGCAGGCGCTGATCGAGACGACGCCGGCGGGGCGCTCGCCGCTCGTCTGGTCGGTGGTCGAGAGCATCCCGATCCCCGATCTCGTCAAGCGCCAGGGCGGCAAGGCGAAGGCGGAGATCGAGGCGTGGATCGCAAGCCTCGAGGCAGTCGCCGCCTGCGGCATCAAGATCGTCTGCTACAATTTCATGCCGGTGGTGGACTGGACGCGCACGGAACTCGACTACGTGACGCCCACCGGCGCCACCGCCATGCGCTTCGATCATGAGCGCTTCGCCGCCTTCGACCTCTTCATCCTTGAGCGGCCCGGCGCGGAGCAAGAATATTCGGCCGAGGATATCGCCCGCGCGCGGGCCGTTTACGAGACCATGCCGGAAGCCGAGATTGCCGACATCACCCGCAACATCACCTCGGCCCTTCCCGGCTCCACCACCGATCCGCTCACCATCCCCGGTTTCCGCGAGCGGCTGCTGTCCTACCGCGACATCGACGCCAAGCGCCTGCGCCGGCATCTGATCGAATTCCTCGAAGCGGTGACGCCGGCAGCCGAAGCGCGCGGCGTCAAGCTGACGCTCCACCCCGACGATCCGCCGCGGCCGCTCTTCGGCCTGCCGCGCATCGCCTCGACGGCGGACGATTATGCCGCCCTCTTCGACGCCGTGCCGTCGGAGGCGAACGGCATGTGCTACTGCACCGGCAGCCTCGGCGTGCGCGCCGACAACGACCTGCCGGCGATTGCCCGGCGCTTCGCCGCGCGCATCCATTTCGCGCATCTGCGCGCCACCACCCGCGAGGGCGACGACCGCAGCTTCCACGAAAGCGCGCATCTGGAGGGCAACGTCGACATGGTCGCGGTGCTGAACGAACTCGTCGCCGAGGACAAGCGCCGCAGCGCAGACAGCACCATCGTCTTCCGCTCCGACCATGGCCACCGCATGCTCGACGATCTGGCGAAGACCGTCACCCCCGGCTATCCCGCCATCGGCCGCATGCGCGGGCTGGCGGAGCTGCGCGGCATCCTGCATGCGCTGGGCGCTGCGCCGAACTGAGGCTTTTGGGATCGGGCGGCATCCCCCCTTGCCGCCCGCGCTTCATCTCCTATGGTGTCGGGAGAACGAAGTTAAGCGGAGAGACGGCGGCCATGAACGCATCGGAAAAGATCGACCAGCTCATCGAAGGCATCGAGGACTGGCGCGGCAAGACCTTCGCGCAGGTCCGCAAGACCATCCTTGCGGTCGATCCGGAGATCGTCGAGGAATGGAAGTGGATGGGAAGCCCGGTCTGGTCGCGTCACGGCATCTTCGCCGTCGCCGACGCGCATAAGGGCAAGGTCAAGCTGACGCTTGCCCACGGCGCGCACCTGCCCGATCCGGCAAAGCTCTTCAACGCCGGTCTGGAAGGCAATCAGCGCCGGGCGATCGACTTCTTCGAGAACGACGCGGTCGACGAGGACGCGCTGCAAAACCTCGTCCGCGCCGCGATCGATTTCAATCAGGCCAAGGCGCAGAAAAAGAAGCCGGCGCGGGCGAAGTCCGCAAAAAGCGGGGACGCCTGACGCTTGGCAACCGCCGGCTGTTCCGCCTCTATCGTCGCCCTTAGCGTTGACGCGAAAATATTGTAAAGGTAGCAGAGGCTTATAGTCAGGGCGGCAGGATTGAGCATCGATGCAGAAGAAGGCTTCACGTTCCGAGGGCGAGCAGGTTCCCGATCTCGAAGGCGATTACTTCGTGACCGAGTTCATTCCGTATATGCTGAACCACATCACCAATACGATGAACCAGCGGTTCAAGAAGTCGCTGAAGAAATACAAGCTCAACGTTTCCCAGTGGCGCGTGCTGGTGGCACTCGGCGCCAGAAGCGGCGCGTCCTTCATCGATCTCGGCGAATTCACCGCCATCGACCAGCCGAGTCTGAGCCGCATCGTCGAGCAGCTTGTCGAGCGCGATCTGGTGACCCGCGCCCCGCGTCCGGGCGATGCGCGCTATAGCGAGATCGCGCTGACGCCCGCCGGCCGGGAACTGCGCGACACCGCCTGGCCGCTTGCCCTCGAACATGGCGGCAAGACCGTCGAGGCGCTTTCCGCCGCGGAACAGGATGTGCTCCGCGGCCTCCTCAAGCGGATCATGGTCAGCCTCGGCTGACCCGCGCCAGAAACGCCCCGAGCACCCGGTTGAAGGCTTCGGCATTTTCGATGTTCGAAAGATGCCCTGCGCCGGGGATGATCGACAGTTGCGAACCCGGAATGCCCGCGCTGATCGCCTGCGCCATGGCGGGCGGCGTCAGCGTGTCGAATTCGCCGGCGACGACCAGCGTCGGCACGGCGATTTTGGAAATGTCGCCCGCATAATCGTCGTCGAGATTGGCGCGGATCGCCTTCAGGTAAGGCTCGACGCGCAGGGCGGAAATGCTGGCGCGCAGCTCCGCCAGCACCTCTTCCGAGGCGTTCGGCGACGCCAGCGACCGGGACACGCCCGCCGCGATATCGGATGGCTGGCCGCCCTCGATCAGCGGCTTGGCGCGGCTGTTGAAGAAGGCGTCCCGATCCTCGGGGCTGCGCGAATCGGCGGTATCCGGCCGGGAATCGGCCAGAGTGAGCGACGCCACCCTGTCTGGATGGTGTGCGTAGAAGCGCTGCGCGATCCGGCCGCCGAGCGAAAGCCCGCAGATATGCGCCTTTTCCGCCCCGAAATGATCGAGCACGCGCAGCACGTCGGAAGCGAAGATGTCGAAGGTGACGGGACCTTCATAGTCCGCGCTCAGGCCATAGCCGCGACCGTCGAGCGCGACGCAGCGATAGGATTGCGAGAAGGCGTCGAGCTGGCGCCGCCAGTTCGACCGGTTTCCGCCGATGCCGTGGAGGAAGAGCAGCAGCTCTCCCTCCCCCGCCACGTCGGCGGCAAGCGATGGCGAACCGCCGATGATGACTGTTTCGACCGTCGCCATCTTATTCGGCCGCGGCCCGCGGCTTGGCCGAATATTTGCTGGAGAAGCGCGGCGCAACTTCGTTTGCGAAGCGGGTGAGCCATTCGGCGCGCACCGCCTGCGGGATATCCGGCGTCGCGGCCTGCAGGATGAAGCTGTTGAAGCCGATATCGATATAGGTTTGCAGCCGCTTGGCGACGGTTTCCGGCGAGCCGACCAGCGACACGTCGAGAAGCGGATCGAGATTGGCCGGGTCCGTCATCTTGACGCGCCGCGCGTGGGTCTCGGCAAACGGACGGTAGTCCGGCAGGTCGTGATGGCGGGCGGCGTCGAAGGCATAATGTTCCACCTGCACCTCGAACCAGCGCGGAATGTATTTGCGCGCCAGCGCGTCGGCTTCCTCGTCGGTATCGGCGATGACCAGCGTCACGCCGACCGGCTTGTCGACGTCGGTCGGAAGCCCGCGTTCGGCCGCAATGTCGTGCCAGGTCTTCATGACCGTGCGCTGGGTCTCGAACGGCAGCGAGCCGTTGGAGATCGGCGCGAGGCCGAGGTCGGCGATCTTGGTGGCGCTCGCCGGATTGCCGATGGCGCCATAGAAATTGATCTTGGAGACATCCGGCAGCGGACGAATGCGGATTTCGCGATCGACGGAGAGGTTTTCGCCCTTGAAGGTGAAGGGCTTGCCCTTCATCGCCAGGTCGAGAATGCGCCAGGTTTCCTCGAAGCGCTGCTTGGCCTCGTCCATCGGCACGCCGAAGGCCTCGTATTCCATCGGGGCGTTGCCGCGGCCCATGCCGAGATGCAGCGGGCCCTTGGAGAGATGGCTGAGAACGGCGATTTCGCCGGCAAGACGCACCGGCTGGTACCACGGCGTCACCAGCACCATCGCGCCGAGCCCCAGGCCGGGGCACATCGCCGCGACATGGGAAAGAATGGCGATCGGGCTCGGCTGCGGGAAATAGTCGGAAAAGTGATGCTCGACCACCCAGGCGATCTCATAGCCGAGGTCGTATCCGAGCTTCGCATCCGCAAGCATCGTCTTGTAGAGGTCGGCATCGGACGTTCCCGACGCATCCACCGCGGCCAGTTGGAAGCCGAACTTTACCTCGCGCTCGTTCTTGGACATCATCGTCTCCTTATGAAGTTTCAAATGAAAAAATATATAGCCGCCGGCGTCAAGCCCGCTGCCGAGACTCAGACCGCGAGCGTCCGCCTGTAGGCGCCTTCGTAGTAGACCAGCGGATCGACATCGCCGCCGTTGACGACGTCTGAGACTTCCGCCAGCACGATATCGTGGCTGCCGACGCTGGTGACGGAAAGCATGTTGCAGAAAATGTTCGCCTGCGCCCGCGTCTGATAGGGCGCGCCGTTCGGCCCGAGACGCCAGCCGGCCTCGGTGAAGCGGCGGCCGCGGAACTCCGGCTTGGTATAGGCGAGAAGCGCTTCGCGGTTCTGCTGGTGCATGAGGTTCACGCAGAAACGCTGCTCCTTCAGCAGGGTTTCATGGATGGAGGCGGAGCGATTGACGCAGATCAGGCAGGTGGCCGGCTCCATCGAGACCGAGCTGAAGGCGGTCGCCGCCATGCCGTGCCATTTGCCGGCGGCGTCGCAGGCGGTCACCAGCGTCACGGTCGACGCGAATCCCCGCATCGCCAAGCGAAATGCCTCGACCGTATCAACGGATGCCGGGACGTCCTCCTGCGGAAGCTGTCTCTCCACGGACTGCATAGCACGCATATTCACCCTCCCTAGTGATATGAGCAATGAAATAACATATGAAATTTCATTTAACAAGGCGGAACCGTGTTGACGCTTCCGAACGGCGATGAAAAATTGCGGCCGAGCGCTTCGAGGAAAGGTGCGCAGCGGTTTTCCGTCCGGAATGCGACAAATCCGTTCACCCCTCGTTGACAAGCAATTTTAGTCGACAATAATTGAAACTTCATATGAGATTGCATGTTGGTGGCTATGAAGAAACTTGCTCTCGTTACAGGTGCCGGCGGCGGTCTGGGCCGGGCGTGCGTCGACCGTCTCCGGCAGAGCGGCCTCACGGTCGTCGCCAGCGATATCAGGGGTCCCAGCGCGGACGATGCCGGCGACTTCGTGCGGATGGATGTCAGCGACGAGGTTTCCGTCGCCGCCGCCTTCGATGAGGTGGAAGGCCGGCTCGGCCCGATCGCCGTCCTCGTCTGCTGCGCCGGCGGCACCACCGTCACCCGCGCGCACCAGCCCTCCATTGCCGAAACGTCGCTCGCCGACTGGGTGAAGACGGAAGCGCTGAATTCGCGCGGCACCTTCCTCTGCGTCCGCGAAATGCTTCGCCGGCGCACGGCAAGCCCGGTGGAGGGCGGCCGGATCGTGCTCACCTCGTCGGCCGCGGGCCAGAGGCCGGCGGTCGCCGCGGGTGCGGCCTATTCGGCCTCCAAAGCCGCCGTTCTCGGCTTTGCCCGCACCGCGGCCCTCGAAGCCTCAAGGCTCGGAATGACGCTGAACGTCGTCGCACCGGGCGGCTTCGACACCGACGCCTATCACGTCACGACCGACGAAGCGCAACGAAAGCGCCAGGTCGAAGGAATACCTGTGGGGCGACTGGGACGCCCGCAAGAATTTGCCGCGCTCGTCCAGTATCTGGTGTCCGAGGACGCCGCCTATCTGACCGGCGCGACGATCGATATGAACGGCGGGAGCAGAATGGCTTAAGCCACCCCCGCCGGGTGATTGACACTTTGCCTGAAGCATGTCCCCTGAAAGCGCGCAGCGGCTTTCGGGATAAGGCCATGCCAATACGACAACAAGGGGAACACTATGTCGTCAGCAAAATGGGATGCACGCGCATCCGGCACATTATCCGACAAGCAGTTGCGTCATCTGATCGTGGCCTCGGTCGCGGGCAGCGCGCTCGAGTGGTACGATTTCTTTCTCTACGGCTTCGTCGCGGCGCTGGTCTTCGGCAAGCTGTTCTTTCCCGCCGGGACCGATCCGCTCATCGGCACGCTCGGCGCTTTCGCCGGCTTTGCCATGGGCTTCCTCGCGCGTCCCGTCGGCGGCATCATCTTCGCCCATGTCGGCGACCGCTACGGCCGCAAGGGTGCGCTCGTCACCACGCTGACCATGATGGGCGGCGCGACCTTCCTCATGGGCCTCCTGCCGACCTATGCGCAGATCGGCATCTGGGCGCCGGTCCTGGTGGTCGTGCTGCGCATCCTGCAGGGCATCGCCGCCGGCGGCGAATGGGGTGGTGCTGTGCTGATCGTCACCGAAAGCGCCCCGAAAAAGCATCAGGGCTTCTATTCCTCCTTCGGCCAGGTGGGCCTCAGCTCCGGCTTCCTTCTCGCCGCCGCCGCCTTCTTCCTCGCCCAGCGGCTGCCCCAGGAGCAGTTCATGTCGTGGGGATGGCGCATCCCGTTCCTCGTCAGCATCCTGATCTTCGCCGTCGGCGTCTTCATCCGCTCGCGGGTGCCGGAAAGCCGGGAGTTCGAGCAGGAAACGGCGCGCGGCAACGTGCAGAGGCTTCCGCTCATCGAGGTACTCCGCCGCCACCCGAGGGAAATCCTCACGGCCATGGGCCTGCGCTTCGCCGAGAACGGCGGCTCCTATATCTTCGTCGCTTTCTCGCTGGCCTACGCGAAATATGTCGGAGCGCCGGGCGACACGGTGATGATCGGGCTGATGTTCTCCTTCCTCATCCAGTTGCCCATCCTCGTCGGCATCGGGGCGCTTTCGGACCGGATCGGCGTCTGGCCGCTTTATTTCGCCGGCGCGGTCGGCATGGTGCTCTTCGCCTTCCCGTTCTTCTGGCTGATCGACGCGAAAAGCACGTTCAGCATCTTCCTCGCCTTCGTCGGCGCCAACACGGTGTGCTTCTCGCTGATGAACGCGGTGCAGCCGAAACTGTTCTCGAGCCTGTTCGACACGGACGTCCGCTATTCGGGCCTTGCCGTCGGCCACGAGGTCGCCTCCGTGTTCAGCGGCGGCCTGTCGCCGATGATCGCGACCGCGCTGCTCAGCGCCTACGGCGCCTCCTGGCCGATCTCGCTCTACCTGATGGCGCTCGGCCTGGTGACGGTGTTCACCCTGCTCGCGATCGGTATTTCCTCGCGCCGTAAGGTCCGGTTCTCCCAAGCGTGACCGCGGACACGCAACCGGATCGCCCCGCCCGTCGGGGCGGTCCGGTGTCATCGCGACAAGCGGCGCTCGTCGTCGATCAGCGTAAGGCGGCACGGCGTCGCCTCGCCCCACGTCCAGAGAACGAGATTGCGATCGGCTTCGGTCGCCCCTGACGCGAAACTCCGGACAAGCAGCCCATGATAGCCGGCTCCAGCAAGCTTTGCCGCAAAGGCCTGCGTCCTCGCCTCCCCCTTCGCCTTCATCTCGTCCCGCCAGCCTCTATCGGCAAGCGTCGCCGCATCCATGCCCTGCGCCTTCAGCGCCGCCTCGTCCCCGCAGTCGAAAACGCGCTCGATATCGGCATCATAGGAAACCAGCGTCGTCGGCTGGAGATTGCCGACCTGATTGGCTTCCCGCAGCGCCGTCATGATCGATAAGGACGTATAAAGCGCCGGCACGCCCTTCCGATTGAAGCGCCCGCCGTAAAGCTCCGCGCCGCGGCCGGACAGCGGCTCGCGCGCATAGACCGGGTTCAGCGCCCGATAGAGCGCACCGCGAAAGTGCATCGCCGGGCCTAGGCGTGAACGCCCGCGTCGACCGCGTCGATATAGTCGAGCACGTCATCGGCGCGGCCGTCGCGAACCAGTTGCATCGCCGTCTGGCCGGAGAACCCCGGCAGCGGCTCGGAGCGATACCAGGCATAGGCGATCAGCGCCGAGCCGAAACGGGGCTCGACCTTGTTGACAATTTCGGTCATCTCGCGCAGCCGGCGCTGCGTCTTGTCGGAACGGAGGCGGTCCTTGCGCTGGATCGCATCCTTTCCGAGACCCGCCGTGCGGGCAATCTCCTCGCTGGTCGTGCGCAGCGCGTCGGCGATCTTGCGCGGCGAGAACAGCCCGCCATCGGCATATTGGGCAAGTCCCATGGCTTCCGCCTTCCTCGTGAAATGCCAATTATTATGACGCTATATAGCGCCAAAAATCGAGGACTTCAAGAAAATCGCCGCGCGGAAGGCAGCACCGGCACGCCAGCGACATCGTCACGCGCGCGTCAGCACATGGCCCGGCCGAAGCCAGAAGGGCGGCAGGTAGAGCGGCGTATCGGCAAAGGGCAGGATGTTGTCGCTGATCGACACGCCGAGCCTGTCGGCCATGAAGGCACGGCGGGCATCGATGCGCGCCTGCATGGCGGGATAGCGGCTGCGGATGGCTTCGCGCAGACCGGCGTCGGCGAAGGCGACGGTGTCCTCGCAATTCAGCGCCCAGCCCGCCGGCATCGGCACGGGGATGACGTCCACCTGAAACGGCATGCCCGAGCGCAGCTTTTCCGCCGAGCCCGGACGGACCGGCGAATGCAGCCATTCCTCATGGCTGCCGAGATGGCCGGGGTTCAGCGCCGAATCCAGCCCGGCCGCCTTCAGCTTTTCCGTGACCGCGCTGAAAAGCGCCCCGCCTGCGACGCCGATATCGGCCGTCTCGTACCAGGTGATCAGGGCTTCGAAATAGGCCTTGGCCGGTGTGAGGAAACCGTCGTCGTGGTCGGTCAGCAGGCCGGCGCGCGAGGAGAGCGCGCCCCAGAAGCCGAGTGCGGTGGTCACGCCGTCGCCTTTCTTCATCCGCCGGGCGGTCGGGCTGCGCAGGCCGACGATATGCTCTCCCGCGCTCACGGAGGCGAACATGGTGTGGACATTGAGCGGATCGCCCTCATAGCCGAGGCGGCCGAGCGCCTCGAATTCGCTGTCGCCCTCGCGCACGCCGGAGACGACGCGCCAGAGCGCCCGCGAGCAGCGCGCCGCCGCCCATTCGAAGGCCGCAAGCTGATCGACGTCGACGATCGCCCGCAATCCCGTTTCCGCATGCATAAGAACCGATGTTGCATCCTTCAGCGTGCCGCCCGGCCCGATGACGCGCCGCAGGATGCCGACGATGAAATCCGGCACGAAGAAGAGGCTGGCGTGATCCTCGTCCTCGCTCTCGCCGAGATATTTCCAGCCGACGAGGCCGACCGTGTCGCCCGATTTCAGCCCGGCGTCGCGCAGGCGATCGGCAAGGCGCGGATCGGCGTCCCGCGTCTGCCCCATCAGGCTGAAGCTCTGGGCGCGCAGCACTTCGACGCCCGGCAGGCCGGCAAGCACGGTATAGGAGACGGATTCATTGCCGGTGACGATGACCCGTTTGCCGTTCGGGCCGAGCAGCAGCAGGGCCTCCTCGAACCGCGGCTCGAAGCCGGAGAGGAACATGATGTTGCCGAAATGCTCGCGGTCTGCATAGACGACGAGCCAGTCGGTGCCGGAAGCCTTCAGCGCGGCATCGGCGCGGTCGGAATAGGTCTGCGGCGGTATCTTCGGCTGTTCGCCGAGCGGTCCGAAATCCGGCAGGGTGACAGGGGAAAGCGTGATCGGCATGTGGTTCCTCCCTTTGAAATCCGATGACGTGCGAAGCGCGGCGCGGCCTTGCATTGCTTTGTGCCGTTTCCGCGTGGATGAATGCGCCTTTGCGATGGCGAAGGTGGCGGCGCTTGCGCTATCACGCCATGACAGGTGAGAAAGCGAGCATGAACGACAAACCAGACCGCCACAACGCCCCGACGATCGCCGACGTTGCGCGGCTCGCAGGCGTGTCGCGCGCCGCCGCAAGCCGCGCCCTTTCGAGCGAGCCGAGACCGGTTTCCGCCGAAAAGCGCGAACGCGTGATCCAGGCCGCCGCCTCCCTCGGCTACAAGCCGAACCTGCTGGCCCAGAGCCTGACGACCAAGACGGTCAATCTCGTCGCCGTGGTGGTCAACCACATCCACGATCTTTCCGATCTCGATCTGTTCGACCAGTTGATCGACCGCATCCAGGCGATCGGCAAGCAGGTGATCATGATCCGCATCGGCTCGGTCGCGCGCGTCGAGGAATTCTTGCGCAACGGCGTTGCCTATCATGTCGATGCGGCGCTGGTCTTTTCCGACTTCGCCGATGCGGCGACCGTGCGGCGCATGTTCCGCTCCGATCTCGTGATCATGCTGAACGGGCTCTACGACCACCTTTCGCCCGTCGTCCTCCCCGACGAGCGCAGCGGCATCGCGGAAGCCGTCGCGGACGCCGCCGCCAAGGGCGTAAAGCGGGCCGGCCTCGTCACCGGCCGCGCCTCCTCCTCCGTCGAGCAGACGCGCATCGGCTTCTACGGAGAAGCCTTTGCCGAAAACCGCATCGAGCTGACAAGGACGGTGCAAGGCGATTATTCCTATGAAAGCGGCCATGCGGCCGCGGCAATCCTCACCGGCGACGACTGTCCGGAGGCGATCTTCTGCACGTCGGACGCGATGGCCATGGGCATTCTCGACGTCTGCCGCGCCGCTTTCCCCGGCAACAGGCCGAAGCGCTTCCGGCTCTACGGCTTCGACAACCTCTCGCTCACCGATTTCGACGCCTACCCGATCTCCTCCATCGGCTACGACAAGGGCGCCTATGTCCGGCAGATGGTGGAGTTCATCGCCAATCCCGGCGATTTCCGCCCCGGCCAGCCGCCGGTCATCGTGCCGACGCGGTTTTTCCCGCGCTCGACGTCGTAACCGGAGGCCGCCCAAGGCCACCTCCGGCACCGTCACATTACCACTGCGGGTTCAGCGCCGGCGGGTTGGAGTCCGGCCCCCACCACTTCTTGTAATTGGCCTCATAGGCGCCCGACTGCACGTAGTCGGAGACGAACATGTCGAGCCAGCGGACGAATTCCGGGTCGCCCTTGGCAACCGCAATCCCGATCGGATCGTTGGAATAGAGGCCCGGCAGCGTCACCAGCGACGGGTTCTTGGTCGCGAGATAGTCGAGCAGCGAGGAATCCTCGATCGCGGCGTCGACGCGCTTCTGCTGAAGCTGCAGAACGCCGTCCGGCGCGAACTGATCGACATAGACAAGCTCGGCATCCGGCACGGCCGTCTTCAGGAAGGTTTCGCCCGTCGTGCCGCGGCCGACGACGATCTTCTTGCCGGCGAGATCCTTCAGGTCCTTGATGCCGGCATCCTTCTGGACGATGACGCGCAGGCCCGCGCGGTTATAGGGAATGGAGAAATCGACCACCTTGGCGCGCTCCAGCGTCGCCGACGTGTTGGCGATCGCCACATCGATCTGGCCGGAAACCAGCATGGAAATGCGCGCATCGCCCGAAACGTCGGTGAATTCCACCGGCACGCCGATCTTCTCCGCCAGCCGCTTGGCGACGTCGACGTCGTAGCCGACCGGATTGTTCTGATCGTCGCGGAAGCCGATCGGCTCGCCGCCGAGCGACACGCCGATACGGACCGTGCCGCGCGAGCGGATATCGTCCAGCATACCGGCAACGGACGGCAGCGCCGAACCGGCGACCACGGCGAGTGCAGCCAAAGCAGTGAGAATGCGTTTCATCGTTCGATTTCCCTCTTTTGTTTATGCCGATTTCGCTGCCCGCAGCTCAGGCTCGGACATCGTATCCTCCCAGAGCCAGTAGCGGATTTCGCCCTCGCATCTGAAGTTCACCACCTCATGGTTCCCCTTCGCGTCGACCGCGTGGATCACCACGCCGGCGAGGAAGCCGGAGGCCAGTTCCTGAAGCTCCTCCACCGCCAGCTTGACGGCATCGGAAAGCGAATAGCCGAGTTTGAGCGCCAGAACCACGGTACGCGCCGTGGAGCAGCGCATCGTCATCTCGCCGGTGTGGGTGCAGGCCGCCGCCCCATAGCGGCTGTCGGCGTAGAAGCCGGCGCCGGGGATCGGGCTGTCGCCGAGGCGGCCCGGATATTTCCACGCCCAGCCGGAGGTCGAGGTCGCGGCGTGGATGCCGCGGCCGGCATCGGCGGAGAGGAAGACCGTGGTGTCGCGCACGCGCTCCGGGTCGGTGATGGCCCGGCTCAAGGGCGCCAACGGGATATTCGGGAATTTCGCCAGTTCCTCCGGCGAAAGCTCCTTTTCCAGCCGCTCCCACCAGACGCGTTTGCTGTCCTCGAACAGCACGTCATCCTCGGCGAAACCGATTTCACTGGCAAAGCGCCGCGCGCCGTTGCCCGTCAGCATGACATGCGGCAGGCGCTTCATCACCTCATGCGCGAGGCGCGCGACCGGCAGCGTGTTCGGCACGGCGCCGACGGTGCCGACCTCGCGGGTGTTGCCGTCCATGACGGCCGCGTCCAGCTCCATGTCGCCGATCATGTTCGGCCAGCCGCCATAGCCGACGCTGCGGACCTTCGCTTCGCTTTCCACCTTGCTGATGCCGGCGACCATGGCGTCCAGGCTGACGGCGCCCTCGCGCAGCATCTGAACCGTCGTCGGAAAACCGGGCCAGGCTTCTTTATTGGCCAAGAGCAGCATGAATACCTCTAATCTTTGCGCATTTTGGACAGGAACTGGGCGATGCGCGGGTTCGCCATGCCGCCGCCGGCGGCGAAGAAATCCGTGGTCGGCAGGTCAACGAGCAGCTTGCCCTTGTCGAGAAAGACGATGCGGTTGGAAATCTGCCGGGCGAATTCCACCTCATGCGTGACGAAGAGCATCGTCGTGCCCTCCGCCGCGAGCTTGGCGAGGATCGCCAGCACCTCGGCCGTCATTTCCGGGTCGAGCGCGCTCGTCACCTCGTCGAGCAGCAGGTAGCGCGGCTGCATGGCGAGCGCCCGGCAGATGCCGACACGCTGCCGCTGGCCGCCGGAAAGCTGCGCGGGATAGGCCTCGGTGCGGTCGCCGAGGCCGACGGACTGCAACAGCGCCCGCGCGGCGGCTTCCGCCTCCGCCCGCGGCTTCTTCAACACTTCGACCGGCGCGAGCGTGATGTTTCCGAGCACCGTCATGTGCGGATAAAGGTTGAAGAGCTGGAAGACGGTGGCGGAGCGCTTGCGCGCCTCGGCAAGCTCGCTCGGCTTGCCGACATCGAAATTGTCGACGGTGATCGCGCCGCCGTTAAGCTTTTCCAGCCCGTTGATGCAGCGGATCAGCGTCGACTTGCCCGAGCCGGAAGAGCCGAGGATCGAGACCACCTCGCCCGGATCGATCGTCAGGTTCACCCCGTCGAGGACGGTCGCGGCGCCGAAGGATTTGCGGACATTCTCGACTTTCAGCATGTTACAGCCCTCTCCAGGCGGCATGCGCCCTGAGGCGGTTTTCGAAGCGGGCGCCGAGTCTGGCGAGCAGCTTGGCGCAGACATAGTAGATAAGGCCGACCGCCGTCCAAACCACGAAGGGTTTCAGCGTGCGCATGTTCAGGATGTTGCCGATCTTGGTGAGATCGACGACGCCGATGACGGAGATCAGCGAGGTGACCTGCAGCTGGTTGACCAGCAGCGCCGTCAGCGGGCCGATGGCGAAGGCCATCGCCTGCGGCGCCACGATATGGCGCAGCACCTGCCAGCGCGTCAGGCCGAAGACGCGCGCCGCCTCGATCTGGTCGCGGCCGATGGATTCGATCGCCGACACCGCGATGACGTAGACGAAGGCCGCGGTATTGGCCGACATGGTGATCGTCGCCGCCGTCGCCGGCGTCACCCGGATATGCAGGAGGCCGGGAAGCCCGAAGAAGACGAGGAAAAGCTGCACCAGCACCGGCGAGTTCTTCAACAGCTCCATCAGGAAGCCGACGACCGCCATCAACACCGGCACACGGTAGAAGCGGCAGACGGCAAAGAGCGTGCCGATCAGCAGGCCGATCACCGAGGTCGAGAGAAACAGGCCGAGGCTGACGCCGAGCCCCTGCAGGAGCAGCCAGAGATCATAGGGCGTGAAATCCGCAAAACGCATCAGGCCACCGCCTCCATCATGTCGCGGTTGAGGCGGCGATGCAGAAGCGCGATGCCGAGCGAGACGAGATAGGTCAGCGCCGCATAGACGACGAGAAGCACGACATAGACCTCGAAGGGCCGGTAGGTCTGCGACACGACGATCTGCGCCGAGCCGGTCAGTTCGTTGAGCGTGATGGTCGACAGGATCGAGGAGGTGAGGATCATGTTGATCAGCACCGAGCCGAG
>Ga0153956_1000579_pt1 | contig 39466 bp, 31 predicted proteins | sample TSFL040MetaG_FD_104704 | JGI IMG/M metagenome (GOLD analysis project Ga0153956, IMG submission 104704) | Attine ant fungus gardens microbial communities from Florida, USA - TSFL040 MetaG | ecosystem: Host-associated > Fungi > Mycelium > Unclassified | place: USA: Florida, Wekiwa Springs... | reverse complement strand
TTCGATGGTGCCCTTGAATTCCTTGGTGAAGGGGACGGGCGAATCGAGATGGAAGCGGTAGACGAGGCTGTGGCTACCCGCGACCTCTGCTCCGACAAGTGGCGCGCCGTTGCTCTGGTAGGAGAAGTGTGTGTTGAAGTCCCACGCACCGAGAAAGTAGTCTTCTGATCCGGTGCCGGTGATTGTGGGTTTCGTTATGTCGTCGATGAAGAGCATCTCGTCGCCTTCGCCCCACCAGCCGTCCTGGTTCTGGACCACACCGAGCGTAAGGCCCACATAGTGGCCTTTGCCGGTGGCTTCAAGAAAGGTGTAGTTGTCCTTGCCGTCGAGGTTGGGTTTGAGGTTTACGCGCGGCTCCGTATTGTCGTAGAAGTCGGTTGTCCAGCCTTTGTTGGGTGTTGCCTGGCGATATTCTGCATGAAAGTAAAGCGAGTCTTTGTCGGCAACGCCGGGACCGCTGCGGTACTCCAGGTTGTAGTAGAAGCTGTCGATGGGAAGCTTGCCCTGGTTTTCGATAGTGATGCGTGCGTGTTTGCGGAAGGGCATGGGGAAGTAGCTGTTGAGAGCGCGGCTGGAACCAACGTTCAGCACAGCCGATTCGAAACTGACATACTCCGCCGTGTTCTGTCCGAAGAAATCACCAATTGGAGTCTCAACACTGGGCGTCGTTTCGTTGTCCCAGTAAATGCGCAGCACAACGCGCTTGAGGAAAAGCTTTTCGCGGTCGGCGATGGTGACCCAGATGTGCGAGATCTGGCCGGGACCGTCAACATCCATCAACGTGGCAGTAGTGCCGGGAAGTACACGAAGCGAGTCGCGATTGGCCCCGGTTGGATCCATGCTGCCGATACGATGCAGAGTGTATGCCTGCGGATGGGTGAGATCGATGTTGCTGCGAACCGACTGTGCAGTGGCGTTGAGAGCGAAGGCAGAAAAAACGAGTAGAGCAAGGCGAGGTAGGCGTGCCATTTTTACGACTCCAGAAAGCGCAACTCTCTGTGGGAAGAATAGCGCTTCTTGAAACTCATGGAACAAAACAAAAATGTGGCGACGATTGCTCGCCGCCACATTTTTGTTTTCTGCTTCGATGATTTATCGGGAGAAGAGGTCTTTTACCTGCTGCAGCATAACCTCGCGGCCCATGTCGCTGATGGCCTCGGTCAGCGGCAACTGCTTGGGGCAGGCTTGCACGCAGTTCTGCGCATAGCCGCAGTCCTGAACGCCGCCATCACCCGCGAGTGCGCGCAGACGTTCTTCCTTCAACACTGCGCCGGATGGATCGAGATTGAAGAGGCGAGCCTGCGCGATGGTGGCTGCGCCGACAAAGTTGGTTTGTTCGTTGAACTGCGGGCAGACCTCCATGCAGATGGTGCAGGAGATGCAGTTGGAGAGCGGGTAACGCTCTTCCTGAATCTGCGGAAACTGCTTGGGGCCTGAGCCGAGGTCGTAGGTGCCGTCGATGGGCACCCACGCCTTTACGGCTTTCAGGTTCTCAAACAGAACGCTGCGGTCCACGGAAAGATCGCGCACGACGGGGAACTTGCTGAGCGGTGCGAGCGTGATTTCCCCTTTGCCGTTCTCATGCAGCAGCGCGTCGACCAGCGCGGAGCAGGCCATGCGTGCCTTGCCGTTGATGAGCATGGCGCAGGAGCCGCAGATCTCTTCGAGACAGTTGCTGTCGTAGGCGATGGCGGTGGTCGTTGCGCCTGCGGCGTTGACGGGGTTCGCTGCGATATCGACGAGGACGCTGGTGATGTTCAGGCCACTGCGATAGGGAAGCGTGAACTCTTCCGTGTGGGCCGGAGCGTCCGGCGACGCCTGTCGCTTGATGGACACCTTGAAGGTCGAGCCCGTGTAGGGCTTTGGCTTTTCGACATGTGCTGACTTCTTTGCCATGTTTCCTCTCGCTTACATTGCGGTCCGATGTGGTGACCGGATGCAATCCCTTCTTGCGTACTGCTTCGATTCGATACTGTCAGTGGATCATCCATTTCATTGGATTCGCCGCGGCATTCCGAGGTAACCAACTATCCAGTATTGGGCTAGCCTTAATGTCCAACACACCAATATTGATCCCACTCCGAAGTAAAACAACCCTAGAACTCTTCTCATTACAATGCTTGATCGCGCATTCGACCAAGCAATCCCAACGTTGAGCTTTGGAGCAAGCCTCAAAATTCCTGGCACTCTGGCCCACCTGTCCGGAAAGAAGGCGAGAAGAATACCGTCGATCAAAATAAGCAGGCCCAAACAGAACAGAACGAACGGAAGGACTAAAAAACTGACTGCGATGATGGTTCCCATTTCATCGCTCCTCGTTGTTAGGAACTCGTGTAGACGCGTGGGCGTGGTTTGATCCACTGCGTATCGACTTCTTCGTAGGTGATGACCGGTGCGTCTGCCTTTGCGTCGTACGCGGCCATGGTGGTCTTCAGGAACTGTTCGTCGTTGCGGTCCGGGAAGTCCGGCTTGTAGTGTGCGCCGCGGCTTTCGTCGCGCTTCTCCGCACCCTGCACGATCACGCGTGCGAGTTGCAGCATGTTGTAGAGCTGACGGGAGAAGGCGAACGATGTGTTGGCCCACTGGCTCTTGTCCGTCAGGTTGATATTGCGATAACGCTCCAGCAGTTCGACGATCTTTGCGTCCGCTTCCTGCAGGCCCGCGTTGTAGCGAACGATGGTGGCGTGGCGGGTCATGGTGTCGCCCAGTTCGCGCCACAGTTTGAACGGATTCTCCGTTCCCTGGTTGCTCAGCAGGATGTTGTTGTACTCCATCTGGCGAACCTTTTCGGCGGCGTGTCCGCCATCACCCTGCTGTGCCGGAAGATTCTTCGCATAGGTCATGGCCTGCGGGCCAGCGACGAATCCACCGTAGATGCAGGAGAGCAGCGAGTTTGCTCCAAGGCGGTTGGCACCGTGGATGGAGTAGTCCGCTTCACCTGCGGCGAAGACGCCGGGGATGTTGGTCATCTGGTTGAAGTCCACCCAGAGTCCGCCCATGGTGTAGTGGACGCCGGGGAAGATCTTCATGGGGACTTCGTGCGGGTCTTCGCCTACGAACTTCTCGTAGATTTCGAGGATGCCTTCGATCTTCTTTTCGAGCGTGGCGCGGTCGATGTGCGACACGTCGAGGTAGACCATCGGCTGGCCGTCGATGCCCATGTCGTCCTGGTATACGACCTTGTGAATTTCGCGGGTGGCGATGTCGCGCGGGACAAGGTTGCCATATTTTGGATACTTCTCTTCGAGGAAGTACCAGCGCTCGTTCTCAGGGATGGTCTTGGCCGGGCGCGGATCGTTCTTCTTGCGCGGCACCCATACGCGGCCACCTTCGCCGCGTGCGGATTCGGACATGAGGCGCAGCTTGTCTTCGCCGGGGATGGCGGTGGGGTGCACCTGAATAAATTCGCCGTTGGAGTAATACGCACCCTGCTGATACAGCGCGGACTGTGCGGAGCCGGTGCAGACGACGGAGTTGGTGGACTTGCCGAAGATGGCGCCGTTGCCGCCGGTGCAGATGATGATGGCGTCGGCGGGGAAGGTGCGGACTTCCATGCTGCGCAGATCCATGGCGCAGATGCCACGGCAGACGCCCTGCGAATCCAGCACGGCGGAGAGGAATTCCCAGCCTTCGTACTTGGTGACCTTGCCTTCGGACTCGTAGCGGCGCACCTGCTCGTCCAGCGCGTAAAGAAGCTGCTGGCCTGTGGTGGCTCCAGCAAAGGCCGTGCGGTGGTACAGCGTGCCGCCAAAGCGGCGGAAATCGAGCAGGCCCTCCGGCGTGCGGTTGAAGGGGACGCCCATGCGGTCGAGCAGGTCGATGATGGCCGGACCCTGCTCGGTCATCTGCTTGACCGGCGTCTGGTTAGCGAGGAAGTCGCCGCCGTAGATGGTGTCGTCAAAATGCTTGAAGACGGTGTCGCCTTCGCCCTTCAGATTCTTGGCGGCGTTAATGCCGCCCTGCGCGCAAACCGAATGCGAGCGCTTCACCGGGACGATGGAAAACAGATCAACCTTGCCGCCAGCCTCTGCGATCTTGATGACCGCCGAAAGTCCTGCCAGACCCCCGCCGACGACGATGATGTGTGGTGTTGCTGCCATTCGCTGGCTCCTTGCGAAACTTGCATCCGGAATGGACCGGTTCGTTATGTGTTCCGGCTCGCTGTAAAGCAGAGCCAGTGCTGTTTACTGCTGTGGAACTGGGTTCTGCTGCATCGGCTGACCGTTGCTGTCGTACTGCATGGGAACTTCGGGCTGCACAGTTGGTGCTGCCATGTCTGTCTGCTGTGGCAACACGTCTACCGGCGAGTACGGCACAGCATAGACAACCCAGAAGATCGACGCCAGACCCATGAGGCACAGGATGGTTCCACCGGCAGTGCAGACGTAACCAAACTTCTTGCGTGCATTGTCGCCGGGAGTAATGCCCCACTTGGAGGAGAACAGCCACACGCCGTAAGCGAAGTGGAAACATGTGGCGATCATGGCAATGATGTAAACGGCCATGATCCACGGATTCATCAGTTCGTACTGCACCTTGGCGTAGGCCAGGCCGGGATGTTCGGGCAGGCTAACGCCGGCGAAGCGCTGCGTCCATACGTGATAGAGGATGTAGGCGAATGCGATCAGTCCGGTGACGCGCTGAGCAAGATACAACCGGTTGCCCGCCCACGGATACACATTCACATTTGAGCGGCCGCGAATGGCAATAAACACGCCGTACAGCGCGTGATAGAGCAGCGGAATAAAGATGAAGCCCCACTCCAGAACGCGTACCAGCGGCAGCGAGTTCAGGAACCTTACCTGCTCCGCGTAGGCCACGGGACCGTGGAGAATTTCAAAGTTCGAAACAATATGTTCGACCAGGAAGGCGCCGATGGGGACGATGCCGGTAAGCGAATGGAGCTTGCGCCAGAAGAACTCGTGTCCCTGGCCAGCGCGCAGCGGCTGTATGCCTCTGCGGCGGGACTCTGGTGGTGCGACACCTGCAACTGCGCCCATAGTATTTTGCGCTCCTGCTTAAAAGTCGTATGTTCTTACTGTCGCCCCTGCGTGGAGATCAACAGAAAGTAAGGCACGCATAAGTATCTGGTGCAGTTAAAACCGGCGTCAATCCTTAGCTTTCGCCGTGTTCGGTTATCGTCATGAACGTCCGGTAAACGGGTTCTCTGATCTCCGGTGCGATTGCTGCCGGGAGCACGTACATGCCGCTGATCGGAAGTGTTTACGTCCTGCGTTAACGGGCCTTCCACTGGCTCAGGAGTGCGCGCAAGGCTCGTCCACGATGGCTGACGTGCAGGCGGTCTTCGTGGCTGGCTTCGGCCATCGTTCCATGCAGTTCGGGAGCGAAGAAGTAAGGATCGTAGCCGAAGCCGCGTGTCCCCTGCGGCTCGCGCAGGATTTCGCCTTCGAGCTTGCCGAAGGCCACCTGCTCCACCTTGCCGTCCATGGCCAGCGCCAGCGCGCAACGGTAGCGTCCGGAGCGCTTGTCTGTTGAGTGCAAGGCGTGTAGCAGGGCCGCATTGTTGTCGGCATCGACGCCGTTGCCGGTCGATGGCCAATGAACATCCGCGGCATAACGGGCGGAACGCACGCCGGGATTGCCGTTTAACGCGTCTACTTCAAGCCCGGAGTCGTCTGCAAGTACCCAGTAGCCGGGAGCAAAGCTCGAATAGTATGCAGCCTTTGCGCGTGCGTTGCCTTCGAAGGTCTCTTCATCTTCCGGTGGAGCAGGAATGTCTGCAAGACCGGGTAACGGCTGAATGTCGAAGTCAGGAGTATCGATGGCGGCGGTACGAAAGTCGCGCAGTTTGCCTGCATTAGATGTAGCAACGTAGAGAACCATTTCAGTTTGAAATCTTCTCATGTGCGCGTTGTGATGTGCTGTATTTGATGAATATTTTCAACAAAATGAGATACCGATAACTTAGCCGAAGTTAATCGATAACTACGGCGTTTTTGCAATAGATAGAGGCTTATGAGGAGCTTGCACAATCCTTGCAGATGCTTCACGTTGATGTTGATGAGGTGCGGATTTTCACTCGTTTCCGCGCCATCTGCAAGGAGATGGAATGAAGCAGACTGACACGCAGACTACGTCGAACCAGGTTGCACCTGCGAAGGGCAAGCTGGGCATCATGATGCCCGGCATGGGCTCCGTGGCCACTACGATGATTGCCGGCATTGAAGCTGTTCGACGCGGTTTTGCCAAGCCCGTAGGCTCTTTTGCTGAGCTGGGAACGGTGAACGATAATGATGGCCGTACCATCTCTGTTCGCGACGCAGTGCCGTTGGCCGAACTGGATGACCTTGTATTTACAGGTTGGGATATCTTCGGCGGCAATCTTTACGATGCTGCGCGTACAGCGTCTGTGCTTGACCGCGATCAGTTGGATGCCATGCGTCCGTTCCTTGAAAGCATTGAGCCGATGCCTGCGGCATTCGATCAGCGCTATGTAAAACGTCTTGAACCGAAGAAGATTAAGACTGGAAAGAATAAGTGCGATCTGGCGAACCAGGTTCGCAATGATATCGCCGAGTTCAAGTCGAAAACAGACCGGCAGGTGATGATCTGGACCGGCTCGACTGAAATTTTTCTGGAAGAGAAGGCTGTCCATCAATCGCTGGCGGCCTTTGAAAAAGGCCTCGTGCAGGACGACGAAGATATTGCGCCATCGATGCTGTACGCATGGGCCTGCTTGAAGGAGGGCGTACCGTTCATCAACGGCGCTCCGAATCTCACCTGCGATATTCCTGCACTACGCGAGCTTTCGCGCCAGGTGGGTGCACCAATTGCAGGCAAGGATTTCAAAACAGGGCAGACATTCATCAAGACAGTGATTGCTCCGGCACTCAAGGTTCGTTCTCTTGGATTGAACGGATGGTATTCCACCAACATTCTGGGCAACCGTGATGGTGAGGTGCTGGACGATCCCGACAACTTCAAGACCAAGGAAGAGTCGAAGCTGGGCGTGTTGGAATACATTCTGCAGCCGGACCAGAATCCTGACCTGTACGGCGATATCTTCCATAAGGTGCGCATCAACTACTATCCGCCGCGTGGAGATAACAAGGAAGGATGGGACAACATTGATATCTTCGGCTGGCTTGGCTATCCGATGCAGATCAAGGTGGATTTCCTCTGCCGCGATTCGATTCTCGCTGCACCGCTCGCGCTTGATCTTTGCCTGTTCATGGACCTCGCATCGCGTACGCCATCGTTGAAGCATTTGGGTGTGCAGGACTGGCTCAGCTTCTACTTCAAGGCGCCGGACTCTTCTCTGGGCGTTACGCCGGAACATGATCTGTTTGCGCAGAGTGTCGTTTTGAAAAATACGTTGCAGCGTGTGATGAACGAGGCAAAGGTGCAGCACGAAGAGCATGCGTTTGCAACAGTGTGATTATTCGTTGAGTTCTGAAATAGCGTTTAGCATTATGGCTGCTCATCTGTGAGCAGCCATAATTTTTTCCTTGTGGATAAGTAGTGCTCTGATTTCATCTTCTCCTGTTGTGAGAATTACTTACAGTCGTATAAAAATAATCGCGCATGACTTATATGTTGTGTTTGCGGAAATAAGTTCCTATTTAATGCAGAGACGCAATCTGCAATCTGCGTGAAAATGTTCATATGGCTCGTACAGTTTTACCGGGACAGTCTTATCCGCTGGGTGCGACCGCATCGTCCAAAGGAACAAACTTCGCACTCTATTCAGAAAATGCAACTGCAGTCTGGCTGTGTTTTTTCGACGAAGATAGCAAGCAGACAGATTGCATTGAGTTAAAAGAGAGAACCGCGTTTGTGTGGCATGGTTTTGTACGCGGTATCAAGCCGGGACAGCGATACGGCTATCGCGTAGATGGCCCGTGGGAACCGGGAAAAGCTTTACGTTTTAACAAAAACAAGCTGCTTGTCGATCCATATGCCAAGGCGATTGTGGGCGATGTGGATTGGAAAGCTCCAATTTTTTCATATGACGTTGTCAGTGGCGACGATCTGAAGAAGGACGAACAGGACTCTGCGCGTGGTGTTCCCAAGTCGCTGGTGATTGATCCTCATTTTGATTGGGGCGACGATTGCAAGCCGCAGATCCCGCTTTCTGAATCCATCATCTACGAAGTGAATGTGCGTGGATTCTCGGAAAAGAATCCTGCGATTGAAGAACATCTGCGCGGCACCTATGCAGCACTTGCCTCAAAGGCGAGCATTGATTACTTCAGGATGCTTGGCATTACTGCGGTAGAGCTTCTGCCTGTGCACCACTTTATTGACGAAGGCCATCTGCTGGATCGCGGACTGCGTGATTACTGGGGATATAACACGCTGGGTTATTTCGCACCCATGTCGCGTTACAGTTCTTCGGGCGATGCCGGTCAGCAGGTTACTGAATTTAAGCAAATGGTGAAGACGCTGCACGCAGCGGGCATCGAGGTGATTCTTGATGTGGTCTATAACCATACATGCGAAGGGAATCGCATGGGGCCGCTGCTGAGTATGAAGGGGATTGATAACCCCACATACTACCGGCACGTTGCGGATAATCCGCGCTACTACATGGATTACACCGGTACGGGCAACACATTAAATGTGTCGCATCCGCAGGTGTTGATGCTGGTAATGGATTCGCTTCGTTACTGGGTGACGGAGATGCATGTGGATGGTTTCCGTTTCGATCTTGCTTCGACGTTGGCGCGAGATCAGGATGGTGTTTCGAAGCTGTCGAGCTTCTTCAACGTGATTCATCAGGACCCGGTTTTACAGGGCGTGAAGCTGATTGCCGAACCATGGGATGTGGGTGAAGGCGGCTACCAGGTAGGCAATTTTCCCGTGCTGTGGGCAGAGTGGAACGGTCGTTACCGCGATACAGTGCGACGCTTCTGGAAGGGCGATGAGGGGCTGCTTTCAGACTTTGCCTACCGCATTACCGGCTCCAGCGATCTGTATCAACAGGATGGCCGCAGGCCGTATGCGTCGATCAATTTCATTACCGCGCATGACGGTTTCACCATGACCGATCTTGTGAGTTACAACGAGAAACACAACGAGGCCAACGGCGACCACAACACCGATGGTGCCGAGCATAACGACAGTTGGAATATGGGTGCGGAAGGGCCGACAGAAGATGTTGCGATCAATGAGCTGCGCGAACGGCAGGTGCGCAACTTTCTTACAACGCTGATTCTTTCGCAGGGCGTTCCCATGCTCTGTGGCGGCGACGAGGTTGGTCGTTCGCAGCGTGGCAATAACAACGGCTACTGCCAGGACAACGAGATTACATGGTATGACTGGCAACTCGATGCACCGCGAACACGCCAGTTGGAGTTCACGGCAAAGTTGATCCAGTTGCGGAAGAATCATCCTAACCTGCGTCGTAGAAAGTTCTTTCAGGACCGCACGATTCGCGGCTCAATGGTGCGCGACATTGCGTGGTTCGGTACGAACGGCGAAGAGTTTCGTGAAGAGGATTGGTCTGCGGGCTGGCAGCGATCGCTGGCGTTCATGCTAAATGGCAACACGCTGGGTGTAACCGATGAAAACGGTGCAGCCATTACAGACAACAGCTTTCTGTTTATGGTGAATGCCGCGGCAGAGGGCGTGGAGTTTGTATTGCCTCCACCGCCGAATGGCACGCCGTGGCACCAGGTGCTGGATACACAAAGTATTGACGACCCATTTACGGAAAGTGATATCGGCGACAAGGTGATTCTTGGTGGCCGTTCGCTACGTGTTTTTTGCGATGGCCGTCCTAAATTGGAAAGCTGAATATGCAGGACAAATTAATAGTTAGTAAGTTGTGGAAATAAAAAACAGAGGCCGGAAATGGCTTCCGGCCTCTGTTAGAGTATTGTTTTTTAGAACTGGAACTTCAGCGCGAACTGGAAGTTGCGTGAGTCCTGTTGCTGGCCATTAAAGCGTGTGTGCGTAATCTGTCCGAAAGATCCGGTTTCAGTCGCACCGTTTACATTGCCTCCACCGCCGCCCACGTTGGTAGCGGGTTGGCCGTAGGCAGGCGTGTTGAATAAGTTGTAGGACTCAGCCCTGAATTGCAGACGATACTCGCGTACTAGGACGAAGTTCTTCATCAGGGCAAGATCGGTACGGTTGTAACCGGGGCCAACAACTTGAGTCGTGCCCGGCGGACCATAGTATACGTTCGACAAAAGCGTACCCAGTGGAGCGCAGTTGTTGGTTGCCGCGCCTGTGCACAGTGCAGGAACATTGGGTGGATTCACGAAAGAACAAGCATTAAACCAGTGAGCCACCGTGCGTGTTTTGGTGGCGCACTGGTTAAGTACGGGAGTTCCTCCTGTAGAGAAAGGCCCCATGCCGGCAACCTTGTAAGGATATGCTGTGCCATTGCCCAGCGTGTTGTTTGCGACCAGATCGACTGGCTGGCCGGTCTGTACGCGGAAGGTGAGCGATGAATTCCAGTCGCCCAGCAGAACGCTGGCAATGCTATTGGTGTTGAGATGTTTCTGTCCGTGTCCGAATGGAAGCGCGTATTGCAGGTTAAGTGTGGCGCGATGCCGCACATCCTGTAAGTCGCTGCCGTAGTCGTAGCCAACACCAAGATAGCGAACATTACGGAAGCTGGATTGTCCGGTTCCTCCCAGTGTTGGACGTGCGTTATCCAACGCGTGTGAGTAAGTGTATGTAGCCAGGAACGAAAGGTTATGGTTCATGCGCTTTTCCAGCTTCGTCTGTAGCGAGTTGTAATTCGACATACCGATGAACTGGATATAACTGCCGCCGCTGCCGAATGCTGGGAATGGCAGGTAGGGTGTGTAGTTTGAGTTAGCCGGTAGCAAGCCAGCGTAAGCGTTCAGGTTCCCACTTACACCAAGGTGACGATCGACATTACCCACATAGGCAATGGTTGCGGTTGTGGTTTTTGTGGTTTGTAGCTCGATACTCAGGTTGTAACCAATGGTGTATGGAGTCTGGTTTTTTACTGCGTATGCCTTGAGTCCGGGGGTTGCTACTAATGCCGGGTTTACGGTTCCGTTGATAAGTCCCGCGGAGTAACCGACAGAACTTCCAATACCTGGTTGAACGGTTGTGGGTTGAAAGTTTGAGATGGTTTGATTTAAGCCACCGAAGGTTGGGCCGAAGCAAGCGCCGGGACGGCATGCTCCAGGTGCAGCCAGTGAGTTGGATGTGGTGGCGAATGGAGAACTGCCGCCGAGGTTGGGTCCATAGCCAAGGTTTTCTAAACCGCCGTAGAAGATGCCCATGCCACTGCGAATGACAAGGCGTGGATTGGCTGAGTAGGCAAAGCCGATGCGTGGTGCAAAGTTTTTGTACACGGAGTTAATAAGTGCATTGTTATCGGTGTACTGGACGGTGATGTTGTTCTGAGCCAGCGCGGATACAAGAGCTGGAGGCAGTGCAACATTGCTTGCTTTCTTCGGGATCAGATAGACGCCGCTGCCAGCGGTTGAAGTTGTTGAGCCTCCAGCTGCGCTACCAAAATTCGGTACAAGGTTGGCCTGATAACCGTGGATTTCGTTAATGGGTTGAGCGAACTCCCAGCGCAGTCCAAGGTTCAGCGTGAAGGTAGGAGTGATCTTCCAGTCGTCCTGAATGAAAGCTGCGTCATACCAACGCTGGTCGTTGGTGGTGAATATGTTGTTAATGGAGGAAGAGGCAAGTTGTTCCTGCGCAAAGTCGGCTATGCCTGAGCCTGAGTTACCAGTATTGCTCGGGTCCTGTGTGAAGCGGCCGGAGAAGCTGTATTGTCCCTTGGGATTGACTGGCTGGGTTGTGGTGGGACGGATACGTTGCAGATTCATGCCGATCTTGATGGAATGAGTGCCCATGGAAAATGTGACGTTATCGAGTAGTTGCGCAACGTTCTCATACTCGCTCGACGGGTAGTAGGAAGCGGACCCGGCACGTGACAATCCCGCAATTGATAACCCGGTAAGGCCGCCATTCAATGGGCCGAATGGAATGCCACCCATGCCGTACTGCTCTGACATGTTGGTGCCGATGTTTTCCTGTAGATAAGCCGCGTGAATCCAGTTGTAACCAAAGCGCAGTTCATTTGCGATTTTGGGCGAGAAGATATGAGTTTCACTGAAGGTGAAGTTACGGCCTTCGGTTTCGATATTGCCAGTGGTACCGAAACCTCCACCATCGAGTACAGGGCCAAGCGGTGCAGCATAGAGGCGTGGTTCGTTGGAGTAGCTGTAGCGGGCAAATGTTTGGTCGCTTTGGCTGATGTTCCAATCCATGCGAACGTCGTATTGTGTTGTGTTGTCGAGCACCTTCTGTTGGAAGTAATAGTTGCTGATCGATTGGCCAGCGGCTCCGGAGTTGGGTTGCGGGTATAGGTCCAGGATCGTTTTGGCTGTGTTCGTAACCTGCGATGGGCAGAGAGTGTTTTTCACTCCATTGCAGGCCATGAAGTTATCGGTGCCGAAGCCATTTGTGTCGTGGCCGGTGGGGCCTCCGGGCTGATAGAGATAGACAGGTACGCTCTTGCCGTTGCCGGTGGCTCCGGGAGTTAGTAAGTCAGTGTAATCGGTATATCCGCTGGCACGTTGCTTTGCTGTAGGAACGTTGTAGGGAGCAGTGAGTGAATAGACGACGCGTGTTGCCTCCGCATCACCGAAGACGAAGAGCTTGTTTTTGATGATAGGAAGCCCAAGTGTTGCACCGAACTGGTTCTGGCGGTAGGGTGGCTTGGTTACCTGAAAATAATCGCGTGCATTCAATACGTCGTTGCGGAAGTACTCCCATAGGCTGCCGTGAATTTCATTCGTGCCGGAGCGGATAGAAGCATTCACGACACCACCTGCGTTGTGACCAAGCTCCGCACTGTAATTCGATGTCTGCACGCTAAACTCCTGCAGCGCATCCGGCGGCGGCTTAATCACGTAGCTTGCATTGTTCAGAAAGTCGGCCAGGTTTACATTGTTGTCCACGCCGTCGAGCACGTAGTTGTTCTGTTCAGGACGCTGGCCGTTTGCGGAGAAGTCACCATTCTTTTCACCGCGGGAGCCCTGCGTGGGAGGCATGACACCGGCCGTGAGTTGTGCGATGTAGAGATAGTTGCGGCCGTTGAGAGGTGTTTCATTGATAGTCCGTGCGGCGACCACCTGTCCCACAGAGGCTTCTTCGGTCTGCATCTGTGGGGCTTCCGAGGTGACGGAGACAGAGTCGCTGGTGCCTACCTGTAGCTGGATATTGACACCCAGTCGTTCCTGGGCATGGAGTGAAAGGTTTTCGCGAACCTGGGTTTTGAAACCCGGTGCGGTGATCTTCACCGTATAGGTGCCGATCTTGAGTGGAGAAACAGTGTAGATGCCTCCGTTGTCCGTATCGCGGGTTAGTGTGAAGCCGGTGTTGATTTCTGTGATGACGACGCTTGCGTGCGGAACAACTGCGCCTGCGGGGTCAGTGACTGTGCCGGTGATTGCGCCCTGGTCTTGCTGTGCGAATGCGGGTGCCGCGCACACCAGGGCACTTACAGCCAGCAGGGATAGGCCTCGTTCAAGACTGTAGTGCTTGTTATGGTTGCTCATATTCTCAACTCTCTCCAGCGCCCACAAGATGTTGAGTGAAGAATCTGTTACACGCTAAGACTGCTAAGGTTAGAAATCGGTTACATATATAAGTGATATCTTGTGGGCGCGAGGATGCTATTCCTGCCTTTCGACTTGTGTCAATGAGAATAATTTCTCTCAAAAATTCGACTCAATATACAGGACTTAGCATTTTCTCTATTTTCTTTTTTGAATGTACTCGGTTACATTATTCGCGCCGGAACAGATGTGCTGTTCAGCTTATCAGAGTGAGGGGCGAGCCTGTTTTTTTGAAGGAGCAAACTCAATGAATTGCAAATACGTTATGCCATTTCAAAAGGTGGTGACAGTTGCCACTGTCATGTTGTTGTTTTGCAGTCTGACGGGTCATGCCCAGTCCAGTTTGAACGGGTATTGGGATTTTCGTAGTTCCAACGGTGACGGTACCTATCGTGAAACGTTCTTCCAGTTAGAGCAGAACGGCGACAAATTGACGGGCAAGTGGTTTGGCCGCGATCCGAATGGTGTGCCCATGCAGGGGATGCTGAGTGGTACGAATGTTCACCTGGAAACAGTGCCTCCACCATCGGGCGCGCGAACTCCTGCGATGAGCCGTCCTATTACTTACGACGGAACGTTTACCAATGGCGTGATGACGCTGACATCGTCGGGCTTTCGTGGTACGACGATAAAGGGTGAGGCAACGAAGACAACACGTGAAGCGGCCATGCCACCGGCACCGCTGCCGTTGCCAGCGTTACACGATCTGCCCGACAACGGCCTGGTCCGCACACCGCCTATGGGATGGAACAGCTGGAATAAGTTTGCAGTCAAGGTGACGGATGCCGATGTGCGAGCAGCCGCGGACGAGCTTGTTTCTAGCGGCATGGCGAAGATGGGATACATCTACGTGAACATCGACGACACCTGGGCTGCCGACGAGCGGGACGCGAATGGCAACATCAAGCTGAATACCAAGTTTCCCAACATGAAGGCGCTGGCGGACTATGTGCATTCCAGAGGGTTGAAGCTCGGTATCTATTCTTCTCCCGGACCGAAGACATGCGCCAGCTATACCGGCAGCTTCGGCCATGAGGTACAGGATGCGAAAATGTATGCGTCGTGGGGAATCGATTACCTGAAGTACGACCTGTGCAGCGCACGCTATATCTACAAGTCCACGCCGGAGGTACATCAGGCGCTGTATCAGAAGATGGGCGAAGCGTTGCAGGCAACGGGGCGTCCTATTGTGTTCAGCCTCTGCCAGTATGGCGAGAATGATCCGTGGAAGTGGGGTGCAAAGGCCGGTGGCAACCTGTGGCGTACGACGGGTGATATCCGTGATCAATGGCAGTCGATGGATAAGATCGGTTTTTCGCAGATTGATATTGCCAGCTACAACAAGCCCGGCCGCTGGAACGATCCGGACATGCTGGAGGTTGGCAATGGCGGCATGAACGCCGACGAATATCGTACGCACATGAGCCTGTGGGCTTTGCTTTCCGCACCGTTGATTGCGGGTAACGACCTGAGCAGCATGTCGGGGGAAACGAAATCCATTCTGATGAATCCTGACGTGGTTGCAATCGATCAGGATATAGCTGTGAATCCGGTAAAACGCATAACAAAGCAGGGCGATGTGGAGATTCTTGCGCGCAAGATGGCGGATGGATCGACTGTCGTTGGTTTGTTCAATCGCGGGAGCCAGCCCGAAGATGCAACGCTGGAATGGAGCAGCGTGATTGCGGGGAAGGTTGCGAGTGTGCGCGATCTATGGAAGCATGAACCGGTTGCTGCAAATGGCGCAACATATCATGCTTCGGTTCCCACACATGGCGTTGTGCTTCTAAAGATCAAGCCATAGAGGGAAGCCCGACAGAGCTTTTGGGGCGTAGCGGATGAATATTCGTGAGGTAGCAAAATTGGCAGGCGTGTCTTCGGCGACGGTGTCGCGTGTGTTCAGTGGTGCGGCACGCGTTGAGCCGAAGACACATCGCCGCGTGATGCAGGCAGCGAAGAAGCTCGGCTATGTCCCCAATGCGTATGCGCGAACGCTCAGTTCCGGCAAAAGCAATACCTATGGGCTGATCCTGTCAGATCTTACAAATCCTTTCTTCCCTGACCTGGTGAAGTCGTTCCAGCAGAAGGCGCGCGAGTTCGGCTATGAGACTCTGCTGGCCGACACCGATTACGACCTGGAGCGCATGGAAGACGGTATCCGCCGCATGGTGGAATATAAAGTGGATGGCGTTGCCATTATGACCTCGGAGATGTCACCGTCGCTGATACAGCTTTTACGGCGTCGCAAGATTCCCATGGTCTTTCTGGACACAGGGAAACCCGGCCCGCTGGTCAGCAATATTTCGCTGAACTACGAGCAGGGCGTGGACCTTGCCATTCAACATCTCACGTCGCTGGGACATCGCAGGATTGCGCTTATCCAGGGGCCGTCGGCGTTGCGTTCAGCGGTTACGCGTCGCGAAGCATTTCTGCATGCCATGCGTCGTCATGGCATTCGCCCCCTGACGCAGCACATTCAAACCAGTGACCACTCGGTGGATGGCGGGCGCACCGCCATGCTTGAGTTGATGAAGACATCGAAGTGGCCTACTGCCGTGATGTGTTCGAATGACCTTTCTGCTATTGGAGCCTTGCAGGCCGCTCACAGTCTGGGCATCCGTGTGCCGGAAGAGCTTTCCATCATCGGGTTTGACGATATCCAGATGAGTTCGCTGGTGCAGCCTGCGCTGACCACCGTGCATGTTTCGCGCAAGGAAGTTGCATCGCGAGCATTCACGGCGCTCTACGGCATGACGCAGGGAGGCCAGGTGCGTGGTGTGCAGCAGGTGGTTCCCTGCGAACTGGTCGTGCGCGATTCCACCGCTCCGGTCAAGGAATAGAGTGGGCTACATCTTGTCGAGGTAGTGCAGAATCTCCGGGTTGGTCCATTCCTGCGGCCCAATGAATTTGCGGCGGATGTTGCCGTTGCGGTCGATCAGGAAGGTTTCCGGCACACGCACACTGCCGTATTTGCGGTTGGCTCCTTCGGAGCCATCGCGTGCGCTCAGCAGATTAATGTTGTACTGGTTGAGAAATTTCTTGTAGGCATCGGCATCGTCGTCAATGGATATGGCGAGCACCTGGATGTCTGGTCGCAGAGCCTGCAACTGTTGCAGGCTGGGCAGTTCGTCGATGCAAGGCGCGCACCACGTTGCCCAGAAGTTCAGCAGCACGGGTTTGCCGCGGAACTGGCTCAGGCGGATGGCCTGGGCATCATTTTTTACAGTAAAATCCGGCGCAACCTGGGCGATCTGTTGCGGGTGGTCGCCACGGTTACAGCCCGCGACGAACGCAGGCAAAAGCAGGCCGGTGGCGAATATGACAAGACGGGAGGCGACGCGGAATCTCACGCTTCCTATAATACGAAGGCGGATGAACGAATCACAGGACAACACGCGACCCACCCCGGAATTTGAGTTTCGTTTCGACGGAAGCCAGTCGTCGTCGGTACACCATGCTTCGGCGACTGCGACGAAGATCGTGGAAGATGAGCCTTCCACCCACGCTCTGACGGTGCTGATTCCGGCTCGAAACGAGGAGCACAACATCGCGGGCTGCATGCAATCTCTGTTGCAGCAGTCCGAATCGGGATTCGAGCTGGGGCGTCACTGGTTTTTGCTGGTGATCGACGACAACTCCACTGATGCTACTTTTGCCGTGGCCTCAAAAGTGGCCGAGGGCGTGCCGGGCGTGCAGGTTTTACAGGCGGAGCCGCTGAAATCGCAGCGCAGGGGATTTACCGGGAAGAATGCGGCCCTATGGCTGGGCGCGCAGCAACCCGTGGCACAGACGGCGAAATGGCTGCTATTCACCGACGCCGATACGCTGCACGAACCGCATTCAATGCATCGTTCCATCGTCGAGATGGAGCGGCATGACCTTGCGCTATTAAGTTACTCTCCGCGACAGATCTATGCCAATGTGGCGCAACGGGCGCTGATGCCGCTGGTCTTCTCCGAACTTGCCAGCACCTATCCGCCGAAGAAAGTTGGCGATCCGTCCAGCCCTGTCGCTGCGGCGAATGGCCAGTTCCTGCTCATCCGTCGGCAGGTGTACTTCGATGTCGGCGGCCACAAGGCTGTGGCGCAGGAGGTTCTGGAAGACGTTGCACTGGCGCGGTTGGTCAAGCGTCGCCACGCCATTCGCCTGCGCTATGCACCCGAGGCCGTATCGACGCGCATGTATGCCAACACGGCAGAGATGGTGGAAGGCTGGACGAAAAATCTTGCGCTGCTGTTCACCAATCCGCTGTTCATGGCGTTCATGGCGTTGATTGCGTTGTTGAACTTCGTCCTGCTCTTCGGGCTTATGCTGCTGCCGTTTGTGTGGCCCAATCTGGTGTACTGGCAGGTGATTGCCATTGGCCTGCTATGGCTGCGCGTGGTCTTCCGTTACTTCAGCCGCGTAAGCCGTTCGCATGCGCCCATTGTCGATCGTGTTTTGTCGGTGTTCGCCCTGCCGTTGTTTGCGTTACTGCTCTTCCGTTCGTGGCAGAAGGTAAAGATCGCGCGCGCCGTCGTGTGGAAGGGAAGAGAATACACAACGTGAAGCAAGATGCTATTTGCGTGCGGATTGGGGAGGGCTACGTCTCCGTTCAGGGCCGTCCATTACGAAAAAATGCAGATTTCGTTTTTGGATTCTGTGTGGTATCGGTTTCTCTTTTATTTTCGTATAGAGAATTTCCAGATATCCTGCGGGCTTTACATGAACAACGTCTTTTCGCTGCTCTGTTGGATGCTTGTATCGTTGCTATTCTGCTTTTAATTTTCTGCTTCAGTCTGGTCCGCGCGAAAGTTGCGGTGGTTCTTCACATCGATAGCAACAATGTGCGCATCGCGGAGAGAAGAACTATCGGGAGGTGCGCGAAGTTGTTCCATCACGCCCTATATCGGCACTTCAGTTTGGTGTTATCCGTGTGAGTCGTTATGGAAGACCAACGGTTTTCTTTTTCATAGCCAGACCGAGCAGAAGAAAACTTTAGCGGGATTAAAGCCAACCCAAGCCAATGAAATTCTGCAAAAGAGTAAGGCCTTGAGTCTCGATGTCGTAACCGATCCTGCAATGGCAATGATGATGGATGTGGAGAGGCGAGGGGCGTTTGGTGAGTGACCAATCCAATGTTTTGTACATCCAATAGACTTAGAGAGCCATGATTTATCTGACACGTAAAGTCGAGTTTTCTTCCGCGCACTTCTATCGCAACGCCAACTGGAGCGAGGAGAAGAACCGCGAGGTGTTTGGCAAGTGCGCCAACACCAATGGCCACGGACACAATTACACGCTTGAGGTTATGGTGGCCGGTGAGGTCGATCCTGTAACCGGGTTTGTGGTTGACCTGAAGTTGCTGAAGGACATCCTTGAGCAGCAGGTGGTCAGTGTGTACGACCATCGTCATCTGAACCACGAGGTGCCGGAGTTTGCGTCTGCGAATCCAACCACGGAGAACATCGCCGTTGCCATCTGGGGCAGGTTGAATGGGAAAATTCCGAATGCGAAGCTGCATCGCGTGCGCGTTTACGAGATGGCCGACCTGTTTGCCGACTACTACGGCGAGGAGGCCTGAATGGCTCCCGTGGCGCATTTCACGCGGCGATACCGGTTGTCGGCCATGCATCGGCTGCATGCTCCGTCGTTAACGGACGAGCAGAATCGCGCGACTTACGGCAAATGCAACAACCCATATGGCCATGGACACAACTACGCGATTGAGATCACCGTAGCTGGTCCCATTGATGCTGAAACAGGATTCGTTGTGGACATGCCGAAGTTGGATGCGCTGGCCAAGCGAGAGTTGCTGGATCGCTTTGATGTTCAGTCGTTGAATTGCGATGCGGCATTCAGTGGCGCGCTTGTACCTTCAACGGAGAATCTGACGATTGAAGTGGAGCGAATTATGCGCACGGCAGTACCCGCTCTTGACCCGTCGGGCAGGCTGAAACTGCATGCGATTCGCATTGAAGAAACAACGAACAACAGCTTCGATCTACCGGCAGATGGGGGATTAGTGACTGAGAATCCTGCGCTCTTCTGATCCGTAGTGAAAGAATGGTTTTAAACATATGAAAGACACGCAACAGAAGACAGACACTGCTAAACCAGCGCTGCACGCAGCTTCAACCGAAGATCTTTACCGTGAACTGCTGCGCCGCATGGGCGAAGATCCCTCACGCGACGGATTGCTGAAGACGCCGGAACGCATCGCCAAGGCGATGACGTATCTCACGCAGGGATACGAACAAAGTGCAACGGAGATTCTTCACGGTGCGCTGTTCGATGTGGACTACGAAGAGATGGTTATCGTGCGCGACATCGAATTTTATTCCCTGTGCGAGCACCATGTTCTGCCGTTTTTCGGCAAAGCTCACGTAGCCTATATCCCCCAGAAAAAAGTCATCGGGTTAAGTAAGATGGCCCGGCTGGTGGATGTGTATGCGCGACGTTTGCAGGTGCAGGAAAGGATGACACGCCAGATTGCCGACGCCGTTGTGGAAGCGATTCATCCGCAGGGGGTGGCTGTGATTCTCGAAGCGCAGCATCTGTGCATGATGATGCGCGGCGTGGAAAAGCAGGGAAGCATGACTACGACATCCACCATGCTTGGCTGCTTCCGCGAAAATGCCCAGACGCGCAATGAATTTCTGTCGCTGATCCGTAGACCGACCGCGTTGTAAGGGTACCAACGGAACTGCGAATCAGTGTGGCATTAGGCTTTTGACGACTGGAATGGTCTAATTGAAGGGTTGCAATGAATGGCCTTTTAATTCTCGATAAACCTTCCGGTCTTACCTCTCACGATGTGGTTTCCCTGGTGCGCCGCGCTTCCGGGGAGCGTTCTGTCGGACATCTGGGCACACTCGATCCCATGGCAACGGGGGTGTTGCCGCTGCTGCTCGGCAAGTGGACACGGCTCGCACAGTTCTTCGGTTCTGCGGATAAAAGCTATACCGGCACCATCCGTTTTGGATTTGCCACGGATACTTTCGATGCCGAAGGTACACCGACGGACGAAGAGCAACCGCTGCGTCTTGCACTGGACGAACTGCGCACATTGAGTGAAAAATTTCGCGGAACAATCGACCAGGTTCCGCCCGTATTTTCCGCGAAGAAAATCGGTGGTGTGCCAGCGCATAAACTCGCACGCCAGGGCAAGGAAGTCGCCGTAAAACCTGCGCGGATCACGATTCACGACTTCACACTCACATCGCTCGAAGGCAATGTGGCTTCGTTCATCATGAGTGTGTCGGCGGGTGGTTATGTGCGTTCTGTGGCGCATGAACTTGGTCAGCTTGCCGGATGCGGAGCTCATCTCGCATCGCTGCGCAGAACGCAGGCGGGGCCTTTCACGCTGGCAGATGCCATCACGCGTGAGCAGTTGATTGCAGCGGCCAACAATGGAGCGGTTGCGAGTCTTTTACTGCATCCACGAACTGTGTTGAAGGAGATGCCAGCAGTCACAGCGGACGAATCTTCGCGGGTAAAGTTGCGTAACGGCATGGCGGTCAACCTGCCGGATTTTTCCGATGAACCTCTTATCCGTATCTTCAGCAACAGCCACGATCTGTTCGGCATTGGAAGACGCATAGCCAAAACGCTGATACAACCTCACGTGAATCTCACATAGAGTAGACCGCGGTGTAACGCGTACTGCGGTCTACTTCTTCAGCAGCGGATGAATCAGCGTGTAGATATTTTTTGCTACCTGTTGTGCGCCTTGCGCTGTGGGGTGGATTCCATCGTTCTGAATGCTGCCAGAGACTCCGTATGTGTCTTTCAACACAAACGGCAGCAGTGGGACGGAATATTTCTTCGCCAGGATGGCGTAGGTTTCGTTGAACTGTTGAATGTACTGTGCGCCGTATTGCGGCGGCAGCGTGATGCCTGCCAGTGCAACCTTCATGTCGCCGTGTGTCAGCTTCGCTAGAATAAAGTCCAGATTCTCGCGTGAATTTGCAATGGGAATGCCGCGTAATCCGTCGTTGCCGCCAAACTCCACCACTGCAATCGCAGGATGCAGTGCAAGAACGCGGTCAATCCGTGCCAGGCCATCTTTGGTCGTATCGCCGGAGATGCCCAGGTTCACCACGCGGTAGTGGTAGCCACTGTCGTCGAGTAAATGCTGTAGGTTGGTAGGGTAGGTCGCGTCTGCATCAAGGCCATAGCCAGCGGTCAGGCTGTCGCCATAGCAGGCAATCACAGGTCGGCTGTCTTTCATGATGATTTGTGCCGAAGCCTGTTCAGAGAAAGTCTGAACGTTTTCAGCATCCCGCATATTGTTCGGTTGTTCGTTATCGACGCGTTTGCATCCGCCGATGAGGAATAAAATCGCGGTCAACAACGTAAGTATTCTCAGGGATGGCTGGCGCTGTATGATCGACCTCAAATCTGGCTTCCACATATTATTCACCGTTTGATTAGAGCATTTTCCGCAAAGGTGGGTTTCAGGCAAGATTCATGAATGCCGTTGTCTTGAGAGAAAACGGCGCAAACATTTGTGATCCACTCTGCACCTTTGCGGACAATGTTGTATCGCTGAAAGCGAGGCTCCTCTGAACTCTGCATCCGAAACTTCGGCAAGCATCCGGGTTGTCGATCTGCGCAAATCCATTCGCAACGGTACGCGCACGATTGAGATCCTGCGCGGCATTTCGTTTGACGTGCAAGCAGGCGAGTTCGTCGCTATTGTTGGTGCTTCCGGTTCGGGCAAGAGTACCCTGCTTGGTCTGTTGGCCGGACTGGATACGCCAACGAACGGTTCCGTCATCCTGAACTCCACCGAGATCAGTTATCTGCCGGAAGACAAGCTTGCTGCCGTGCGTGGCAAGTTAATCGGATTTGTCTTTCAAAGCTATCAGCTGATCCCCACACTTACCGCGTTGGAAAATGTGCTTCTGCCGCATGAGTTGAATGCGCCTGCAAACGAACAGAAGGAAGGAAGGCACCGGGCGCTGGAGTTATTACAGTCCGTTGGCTTGCAGGATCGCGCAGACCATTACCCTGTACAACTCTCCGGCGGCGAACAGCAGCGTGTGGCGCTGGCACGCGCATTTATTCTGCGACCGCCGATTGTGCTTGCCGACGAGCCTACAGGCAACCTCGACTCAAAGAACGGCGCGCATGTTATGGATCTATTGCTCGACCTGAATCGTCGTGAGGGTACAACACTGGTGCTGGTAACGCATGACCCCATCGTGGCCTCGCATGCAACACGTGTGCTTACTGTGCGCGATGGTGAATTGATTTCGGATGAACACAAACCGGAAGAGGCAGTGTAATTTCATGGCATCTCTTTCATGGAGCACTGCGGGACGAATTGCATCGCGTGAGTTACGCGCTTCACGTGGCAAGTTCTTTTTTGTCATTCTTTCCGTGGCGATTGGCGTGGCTGCGCTTACGGGGGTGCGTGGATTCTCCTCATCCTTCCGGCAGACACTGCTTGTGCGCGCACGTTCGATTATGGCGGCAGACCTGTCTGCACGCATGTTTCAGCAGCTGGATGCTACGCAGCGAAAGCAACTGGATGCTCTTGCAGTGAACGGTGTGCGCATGACGTCAGTCTCCGAGATGGCGGGCATGGCCACTGCCGCGAATTCTCTTGATCCTTTGCTTGTGTCGTTGAAAGCCGTTGATCCAGCGAAGTATCCATTTTATGGAAAGGTCGAATTACAGCCAGCATTGCCGCTGGAGCAGGCGATTGGCGGCGATCATGTCGCAGTTGGCGATGATCTTCTTATCCGCTTAAAGCTGCATGTGGGAGACAGCATTCAGCTCGGCGATTCGACATTGCGCATTGCGGCCGTGGTGTTGAGCGAACCGGATCGCTTGTCTGGATCGTTTGCTGCCGGACCGCGTATCCTGTTGACGCTCGATCAGCTTGAAGCGACCCATCTGCTTGCACCGGGTTCGCGTGCAGGGCAACGTTATCTTTTCTGCCTGCCGCGACGAGATGATAACGACGTAGCTGCGCTCAAGAAAAAACTCGAAGCCATTCTGCCCGAGGCGCAGGTGACGGATTATCGCGAGACGAATCCTGCCATCAGTACAGCGCTGGATCGTGCAACGGGCATTCTCTCTCTTGTATCGCTGGTGGCTCTGGTGTTGGGTGCGGTGGGTGTCGCAATGGCCATGCGCACACATCTGCTGGAACGCATGGATTCCATCGCTGTGATGAAGTCGCTGGGTGCGCGTTCATCGCATGTTCTGCGTATCTATCTGGTGCAGACTGTCATGCTGGGGCTGATCGGCGGAGTTGTAGGTGTGCTGCTCGGTATAGGGGTGCAGGTTGTGCTGCCGCTGCTTCTGGCAAAACTGCTGGGCATTACACCCGAGTTGCATATTGCAGCTTCTGCTATCGTTGCAGGGCTTGCCACCGGCCTGCTGACAACTCTTCTCTTCACTATGCCGCCGCTGCTGGATATCCGCGGTGTGCGTCCGATCCTGATTCTGCGCAGAAATGTGGATGAAGCTTCAGAGCAGGGTAGAGCACGTTGGGTTGCGCGTTTGAAATCTTCATGGGCGCAGGTGATTGCAGGCGTTCTGATTCTTGCCGGCATCACTTTAATCGCTACAACTCTTTCTGACTCCAAAGAAGTGGGCCGCATCTTCACTGCCGGGCTTGCGGGCGTGCTTGTTGTCCTTTTGATTGCGGCAATCCTGGTGCTTGCGCTTCTGCGTGCGTTCTTGCGATCTACGCGGGCTTCGCTGAATCCTGTAGTGCGTCACGGCCTTGCAAATCTTTACAGGCCGGGCAATCCTTCGGCTGCATTGCTGGCCGCGGTTGGTCTCGGAGTGATGCAGATTGCCAGCGTCTTCTACTTGTCGCATGCAATCGTTATGGAGCTTAAGCTTTCCACTCGCCCAACTTTACCCAATGTATTTTTGATTGATGTTGCACCGTCGGAGGTCGCAGGAGTCACAGCGCTTCTAAAAGTGCAGCCTGGAGTAAAGGGTGATCCTGAGATGCTTCCTGTTATCGTTTCACGCATCCTTTCCGTCGATGGTGTGAAAGCATCGGAATTGAAGTTGCAGAATTTTCCGAAGCGCATGTTGCAGTCGATTTCACTTAGCTGGATAGAAGAGCTACCGCCGGGAACGCGCGTGTTGCAGGGCTCTTTCTGGCATGTTGGCGATATACATCCGCAGGTGGCCATCGGCCAGCGCATGGCAGAACGACTGCATGTGCACATCGGCTCGCATATTGTGTTTGATGCGCCGGGTGATCCGGATCATCCTGTCAACGCTGCGGTGAGTGCCATTGTGAAGAGCGATGGACAGCATGCGTGGTCGCGAGCCGAGTTTCTGCTGCCCCGATCGGCACTCGCGAATCTTCCGGCTGTGTATTACGGCGGAGCGCATGCCGATCCGGATCGTGTGGGAGAGATGCAGCGTGCGCTGTTTGCAAAATATCCCACTGTAACGGTGATCAACGTGGCGCAGGCAATGGAGACGCTGCGAAATGTTCTGCTGCAGGTTTCGCTTGTGGTGCAGTTCCTCGCTGGATTCTCGATCTTTGCCGGTCTGGTGATTTTAGCCAGCGCCATTGCCGGAACGCGTTATCGTCGCATCCGCGAAGTGGTCGTGCTGAAGACATTAGGCGCAACACGCACGCGCATCGCCGCAATCTTTTCCGTAGAGTTTGCCACGCTGGGTTTTGTTGCAGGCGTGGTCGGACTGGTGTTTGCCAACCTTACCGTGCGTGTTGTGCTGGCTCGCATGGAATTGGATTACCACTTTATGCCGTGGGTGAATATCGCTGCGCTGCTTGGTGTTATGGCGCTTACTGTAGTCACAGGCTGGCTTGCCAGTTTCCGTGTTCTCAGTCAGAAGCCACTGGAAGTTCTTCGCGAAGAGTAGTCTCTCAAAGCCAAATCGTTACATGTTTCCAGCTGTATCCTGGTCGGCATTTTTTTTACTGAATGAAGAGAGCAGGTATTTATATCGTATTGCGATATAATGTATGTGGAGTTGAGTTTTGGAACGTCGTGCGGCCTCTGATAAAAAGAGCGTGAAGAATGATCTGTTACGCCAAAGGATTCACGCTCTCGCGCAATTTCGATATGCCCTGCGGAGGTTTCTGCGTTTTAGCGAAGACGCCGCGCGCACTTATGGAATTACTTCGCAACAGCATCAGCTTCTTCTTGGCGTTGCTGGATACACGGGAGAGGGAACCGCAACCGTCTCGCAGTTGGCCGATTTTCTTCAGGAAACGCATCATTCGGTAGTTGGCCTGGTAGACAGGGCGGTTCAGAAAGGGATTGTTCGTCGAGAGCAGTCCGAGGTCGATCGCAGAGTGGTGGTGATTTCGCTGACTGCAAGTGGAGAAGAAATTCTCAACGAGTTATCGACGCTGCATGAAGATCAGGCGAAGGCTGTGGCGAAGATGATTCCTTTACTTCTGAAGCATGGCAACTCCAGCAATATTTCTTAGAGAGTGGTGCTTGCATGACGATGACTTCCCGTGGCCGCGACTGGATCCTTCAACATCGATTTTTACGTCGTTATCTTCCTTTGGTTCATGAAGATCTGTCGTCGGTGTACTTTCGCGATCTGCAAAAGTGGTTGCTCATTGCGCCATTGATCGGTCTAACTACCGGGCTGCTGATCACTGGGTTGGTCGTCATTTTGCTGGAGAAGGTGTGGCCTGCTGTCCTTGGCTACTACGTGGGCCACCATTGGGCAATCGTCCCTGGCATTACGCTTGGCTTTGTTGTGACAGGCCTGCTGATGCAGTTCCTGACCCGTAATCCAAACGAGCACTCGACCGAAGAAGTGATTCATGTGTACCACGAACGACAGGGCAAGATGTATCTGCGTCCATTCTGGATCAAAATTCTTGCTGCGATTACGACTGTTGGCGCGGGTGGAAGCGCCGCGTTGGAAGGCCCTGGTATTTATGGCGGTGCCAGCGTCGGTTCGTGGTTCGGTGCACACCTGAAGACCTTTAAGCCAAGCGTTCGCGATAGGCGCATCATGTTGATCTGCGGTGCTGCCGCAGGCATGTCGGCGGTCTTTCGCGCACCTCTCACCGGCATCGTGTTTGCGTTGGAGATGCCGTATCGAGACGACCTCGCACATGAAGCGTTGCTGCCCTCGCTTATTGCTTCCGTTGTGTCCTACATTACGATGGGTTCCTTTCTTGGAACCACTCCGCTCTTCAACTTTGCTGCACAAGGTTCTTACACACGCAGCGATGTGTATTGGAGCGCTCTTCTCGGACTCATCGTCGGCCTGGTCGCCACTATTTTTGTCGTTACATTTCGGCGTGTGCGGACTTTCTTCGTTCGCTGGAATGTGCCGCACTGGAGCAAGATGGCTCTGGGCGGATTCCTAACCGGTGTTTGCGGCATCATCTTTCTCTGGCTTTATCCGGGTGACCTGATTCCGATTGGTCCTAACTACGAAGCTGTGGGATACATTCTGGGGCGGCACTATGCTTCGTCGCAGTTACTGGCGTTCAGCGGCTTTAAGCTTGTGGCAACTATTTGTTCCCTGGGAGTGGGCGGTGTCAGTGCCATGTTCGTACCTCTCTTCATGGTGGGTGGTTCTATAGGCACAGCCTTTGCACAGTCCATTGTCCATAGTCAGGAGCCTGGACTCTATGCTGCAGTCGGCATGTCGTCGTTTATATCTGCTGGATACAAGGCGCCACTGGCAGCAGTGGTCTTCGTTGCAGAGGCTACGGGGGGCCATGCATTCATCATCCCCGCATTGATCGGTGCGGCGATTGCATACGGCATCTCTGGCGACGCCTCGGCCTCCGGAGACCAGCGACTCCATGAAGGTGTGGAGATTCTGGATCTGCAAAACATTCCGGTGCAGACTGTGATGCGGACAGACTTTCCTCGCATTCAGGCCGATACCACCATCTGGGATCTGGTGCAGAACGGGCATCTACAGCAAGGATGGGAGGCACTGCCAATATTCGACGAAGACCGCGCAATCGGAATGGTGACATACCACCGCCTGTTAGCTGTTCCTGCGGGCCTGTGGGATGTGACGCAACTGCGAGAGGTTGACTCTGAGAGGCTGTTGCAAATTGAAAGTAGAAGCAGTGTCATGGACGCTCTACAACTTCTGACAAGTGAACAGGAATCAGTACTGCTCGCGGTAGTGGATGAGAAGAATAATGTGCAGGGAGTCATGAGAAGAGCGGAGATACTCAAAGCGTTTCAGGATAAGGCCGAAGTCGGAGAATGTGATTGAGCCTCTGCAGCTCTTGTTTCCGATGACACAGGAAGGAGATGTTGGTAGAAATAATATTCGACAAAGCGAGCAGGATTAGCGTAGAAAGATGGACGTTGCTCGACCATGCCAGCATGGACCATGCACAAACGAATACACTCCGGTACTCTAGGGGTGATTCAAACAGGGGTTTGCCGAACAACGTGCCTGCGTACGATCATTAGTTTTTTCCGAGGCGCCCCCAGAAGGATTTAGACAAAACGCATGGATTCAACGAAGTCATCTGTAGTCTCTGGAGCATCTGCCCCGGTCATCGTCACCGGCGGCGCAGGTTTTATCGGCTCCAACTTTGTGCTCGAATGGTTCGCCCAGGGCAAAGGGCCGCTGGTCAATCTGGATAAGCTGACCTACGCCGGAAACCCTGAAAATCTGGTTTCCGTTGCGAATGATCCGGGTTACACTTTCGTTCACGGAGACATCTGCGATGCCGACCTCGTTGCAAAGCTCTTCCGCGAGCATAAGCCGCGCGCTATTCTGCACTTCGCCGCTGAAAGCCATGTGGACCGTTCCATCCTTGGGCCAGAAGCTTTTTTGAAGACCAATATCGACGGTACCTTTACGTTGCTGAAGGCTGCCAAGGCTTACTACGACACGCTCGAAGGTGAGGCGAAGCAGAGCTTCCGCTTCCTCCATGTATCGACCGACGAGGTTTACGGCACCCTTTCGCCCACCGATCCCGCCTTCCATGAGGACACGCCTTACGCGCCGAACTCTCCTTACGCGGCATCCAAGGCAGCAAGCGACCATCTCGTCCGTGCCTGGGTTCACACCTATGGTCTGCCCGCGCTGGTCACCAACTGCTCGAATAATTATGGGCCGTATCACTTTCCGGAAAAGCTGATTCCGCTGATGATTTCGAACGCGCAGAAAGGCAAGCCGCTGCCGGTCTACGGCGACGGCCAGCAGGTCCGCGACTGGCTCTTCGTCACCGACCATTGCAAGGCCATCATGACTGTGCTCGAAAAGGGCACGCCCGGTGAGACCTACAACGTCGGCGGTGGTAATCAGCGCACGAATCTTCAAGTGGTGAACACCCTCTGTGCGCTACTTGATGAACTGGTGCCGCACTCGCCCCACAAGCCGCACGCGCAGTTGATCGCATATGTCGCTGACCGTCCCGGCCACGATCGCCGCTATGCCATTGACGCGCGCAAGCTAGAAGGCGAGCTTGGCTGGCGTGCGGAGGAGAGCTTTGAGACCGGTCTGCGCAAGACCGTTGAGTGGTACCTCTCCAATCCCGGTTGGGTCGAGAACGTCACCAGCGGAGCCTACCAGCAGTGGGTCGATAAGAACTACGGTGACAGGGAAACCGTTGCAGAGGGAGTTGCGCGATGAAGGGAATTATCCTCGCCGGAGGTTCCGGCACCCGTCTGCATCCCGTAACCCAGGTCGTCTCCAAGCAGTTGCTGCCGGTCTACGACAAGCCGATGATCTACTACCCGCTCAGTGTTCTGCTGCTGGCGGGCATCCGCGAAATTCTCGTCATCTCCACGCCGGAAGATACGCCGCGCTTCCAGCAGCTTCTCGGCGACGGCAGTCAGTGGGGCATTCGGCTTGAGTATGCCGTACAACCCTCGCCCGATGGTCTTGCCCAGGCCTTCATCATTGGCAAGGAGTTTCTCGCAGGCGACTCCTGCTGCCTGGTTCTCGGTGACAACATCTTCTACGGCCACGATATGGTTAAAACCCTGCGCTCGGCTGCATCGAACAAGGAAGGTGCGACCGTCTTTGCCTATCCGGTACACGATCCTGAGCGTTATGGCGTCGTAGAGTTCGACCAAAACCGCAAGGCTATTTCCATCGAAGAGAAGCCGACAAAGCCGAAGTCAAAGTACGCCGTCACCGGCATCTACTTTTACGATGCGCAGGTCGTCAGCATTGCCGAGGGCATCAAGCCGTCATCGCGCGGAGAGCTTGAGATCACCGACATTAATCGCTGGTATCTCGAACGTGGCCAGTTGCAGACCGAAGTTCTAGGCCGTGGTATAGCATGGCTCGACACCGGCACACACGATTCCCTCCTCGAAGCTGCGACCTTTATCGCGACCATCGAGAAGCGACAGGGGCTGAAGGTTGCCTGTCCGGAGGAGATCGTCTATCGCCTGGGCTATATCGACCGTGAACAACTCAAGGTACTCGCTGCAAAGATCTCCAAGGGAACCTACGGTCAGTACCTGCTGCGCCTGCTCGAGGAGACCATCTACTAGCGTATGGCAAGGATTCTATTGACCGGAGCATCGGGGCAGGTAGGTGGTGAGCTTCTCACTACGCTGGCATCCCTTGGCGAGATCATCGCTCCTAACCGCAGTGAGATGGATCTTGCGGACGTTGATGCGGTTCGCCGCACGATCCGCGAAGTCGCGCCCCGCTGGATTGTGAATCCCGGAGCTTATACTGCGGTTGACAGAGCAGAGAGTGAATCGGAGTTGGCTTACGCCGTCAACGAACACGCTGTTCGCACCATGGGCGAGGAGGCGCAGAAGATTGGTGCCGGGGTCATCCACTTCTCCACTGACTATGTCTTCGACGGTACTGGCATTACTCCTTATAACGAAGACGATCCTACTGGGCCGGTCTCGGTTTATGGCGCGAGCAAGCTGGCCGGAGAAAAGGCGCTCGCCGTTACCGGTGCTGCCCACATGATCTTTCGTACCAGCTGGGTGTACGGAACCACGGGCAAAAATTTTGTCCGCACCATCCTGAAGCTTGCCCGCGAAAAGGACAAACTGCGCATCGTAGCCGACCAGTACGGAGCACCCACGTGGAGCCGTGACTTGGCACGAATGATCCGGCATGTCCTTGACATAGTCGAGGCTGAGACTGCCGGACGTACCCCAGGCGAGGCTATGGCCAGTTATTCCGGGGTCTACCACGCTCCCGGGGCAGGGGAGACCACCTGGTATGGCTTTGCGGCTGAAGCTGTCCGACTCTCGCAGCAGCGCGAACCCGGCACGAAGTTCGCAGAACTCGAACCCATTCCATCGACCGAGTTTCCAACTCCCGCCAAACGCCCCACCAACTCGCGTATGAACGCCGCCAAGCTGTCCAACCACTTCCACTGGCATATGATGAACTGGAAAACCTCCCTCGCCGAAGTAATCCAGTCCCTCTAACCCCCGGGACATAAGCTCGCAATGCGCGATATAAAAGAAGAGAAGAGCCTTGGTGGCTTATTTCAGCGATAGAGCGATAAAGCGGAACTTTTTGTGTGTTTCGCAAGATGCAGCCGTACGCGGTAGCCGATTCATTATCTGCATCGCATTAAGGATGAGTCGTTTATGCGTATTGCAATAGTTCATCATTGGTTTGTTACCCGAGGCGGTGGTGAGCGTGTTGCAGAATGTATCGCTTCGCTCTTTCCTCAGGCAGAGGTCTTTACCCTGCTATCCAGACGGTCGGGAATTCCTGAAGGGATTCGGTTGCACCCGCTGCATAACTCCTTTCTGCAACACGTACCTCTGGCCACGGACTACCATCGGCACATGATGCCGCTCTATGCTCCTGCAACGGAGTCGCTGGACCTGCGCGGATTTGATCTGATCATCTCTTCCGATTCGGGACCCGTAAAGGGTGTGCGTATCGATCCGGACGCAATTCATATCTGTTACTGCCATTCGCCCATGCGATACCTGTACGACGGCTACGATGCCTATCGCAACCAGATGAGCGGACTGACGCGTTCTCTGTTCACCCTCTTCGCCTCGCGCCTACGCAGATGGGATCAGCAGGCAGCGCAAAGGGTGACAGCTTTTATCGCTAACTCCAACTATGTTGCTGACAGGATTCGGAGGTCTTATGGGCGAGATAGCGTCGTCATCCATCCTCCCATTGACATGCAGTTTGCTCGTCAGGTACCTGTTCCGGGACAACACTATCTCTGTGCCGGAAGATTGGTGGGTTATAAGAGGACAGAGTTGATGCTTGAGGCGTGCATTCGTCTTGGTCGTCCCTTGAAGATTGCTGGCATTGGGCCGGAAGAGTCGCGTCTGCGCAGAATGGCGACTGGACACAATGTCGAGTTCTTAGGCGAGCTTCCCACCGATGCTCTCTGGCAGCAGTACGCAGAGTGCCGTGCCTTGCTCTTTGCCGCAGACGAGGACTTTGGCATGGTGCCTCTGGAGGCACAGGCGTGCGGCAGGCCTGTTGTCGCATACGGAGTTGGTGGCACACTCGAAACAGTTCGCGGCTGGGGCCGTACCGACAGCCAGCAAGGTGCGACCGGTGTTTATTTCGCGGAACAGACGGTTGAGTCGGTCATGGACGGCATTCAGCGTTACGAGCAGCTCGATGCAGAAGGCGCCTTCCGACCGGATGTGACAAGAGCGTGGGCAGAGACTTTCCGGACAGAGATATTTCTTGCAAATATACGCCGCTTTGTCCTTTCACTGATGCCAGCAGCCGAGCCAGATATGTCTCCGACAGTCGTAATGGAAACCATTTAATCTTCGTGTGAGTTCAATTTTGTTGGAGCAAGTTTCTCCCGTATCACCGATCTTCCATCGCCGGGATACACTTTGTAGTGAAGAAAGAATCGATGCTGCTGGAAGAACCTGAAGTGGAGCATGTTCGGGGGAGTTCGGTCTGCAGACGCCAAGAGAATTTGAAAGGTTTGAGACAGATGAAGTGTAGTTTAGTCATAAGGGTTTTTATAGCTGGCGCATTTCTGTTGTATCCGCTGGCTTTCGCATCCGCCCAGATGCAACTTCCTGTCTATAGCCTGGGTGCGCAGAGCGGTGGTTCGTCATCCACTCAGACGAGCCAAGATACATCGTCGTGCGATCCTTCAGAACCAGGTTGTAATGCTTCTTCAAGCCAGGGAATGGTTGGGATGGGGACGATGAATCAGACCCCCACGCGCCATGGGGCCAATCTTAATCCGGATGTGGTGCAGGGCGTGCAGCGTCAAAATCCGCAACAGCAGCGGTCTCAGCAGCAGGAGGTTTCTCTTCCGCTTGATGCGCCCACAGAATTCCAGCAGATGGTGGCAAATTCAATCGGTAAGATGCTGCCCATTTATGGTGCGCAACTCTTCCGTACTATTCCTTCAACGTTTGCACCGCTGAACCAGGCTCCGGTACCTTCCGATTATGTTATTGGACCGAACGATGAGTTGATTATCCAGGGCTGGGGACAGGTAACCCTGAATGGACATTTCATTGTGGACCGTTCTGGAAATATCTACATCCCCCAGGTGGGATCGGTTCATGTTGCAGGATTACATTACGATGAGGTACAGCCATTTCTGAAGATGCAGATCTCGAAGAACTTCCGCAACTTCGAGATGAGTGTCAGCATGGGCCAGTTACGTTCTATCCAGATATTCATTACCGGACAGGCACGCCGTCCCGGTACGTGGACACTCAGTTCTCTGAGCACTCTGGTGACGGCAATCTTTTCCACTGGCGGTGTATCTCCGCAGGGTAGCCTGCGCGGTATTGAGTTGCGTCGCAGTGGCAAGCTGATTACGGTCTTTGATGCCTACGATCTCATCCTACGCGGAGACAAATCCCGGGATGTCGCCTTGCTGCCGGCCGATGTAATTTATATTCCGCCGGTCGGCCCACAGGTCGCCATTGCCGGTAGTGTCAAACATCCTGCTATCTATGAATTGAAGCCGGGCACGGTGACCACGGTGGGTGAAGGCATCGATCTGGCTGCTGGAGCCACGAATATTGCTGTAATCGACAAGCTTCGGTTGGAACGTGTCGATACACACCAGCTACGCAGTATCAAGGAACTCTCTCTTAATACCGAGGACAAGTCAGTAGCTTTACAGGACGGCGACCTGTTGGAACTGACTTCGCTTCCCGGGCAATTTAAAGATGCAGTCACTTTGCGTGGAAATGTTGCAAATCCCGGTCGTTATACATGGAAGTCTGGGATGCATGTTCTTGATCTGATCCCCAACAAAGAGGCTCTCATCACCCGCGACTACTGGCTCAAGCGCAACCGGATAGGCCAGTCAATGATGAGCTATATCCCGAGTTGTCTGCCAGCGACTCCTTATGGCGTGCCCAGTCTACGCTATGGCATTCCTGTCGGAGAAGAAGGCGATAATCCTCTCTGGAAATATTCCTCTATCCATAATTCAGGACTCTCCGGTCTGATTGGCCGCTCTGTGACAGATGAAACAATTGATCAGAACGGGGCAACCATGGATAGTATGCGGACAACCAATGGAGGATTGGATTGTGATGCGTCAGATAACCAGACCTATCAGTCTGTAATGTCGACGGATAACACAACACAATCGTTGAACGGACAGCAGAATATTTCTGGCCAAGCGAATAGTAATCACACAGGCACTACGAATACGGTTGCTGGCGCAACTACCATTAATAGTGTCAGCTCAGGCCCGTTTCTGCCGAAGAACGATGTGAAACTCAGCGAACCGGATATCAACTGGTCCTATGCCGTGATTGAGCGGCAGAACAAAGAGAACCTCACGACAGCTCTGTTTCCTTTTAATTTGGGAAAGGCGGTATTGGAGGGCGACGCCTCGCAGAATCTTGAGTTGCAACCTGGTGATGTGGTCACGATTTTCTCCAAGGCCGACATGCAGGTTCCGCAGCAGCAGCAGACCCGTTTCGTTCGCCTGGAGGGTGAGTTTGCATCTTCTGGTGTATACAGTGTCAAGCCCGGTGAGACCCTGCGTCAGTTGGTCAAACGCGCCGGTGGTCTAACCGCGGAGGCTTATCTTTACGGAGCGGAATTTACGCGCGAGTCAACCCGCCGCGTGCAGCAGCAAAGGCTCAAGGAGTATGTCGATCAGATTGCGTTGATGGCAAGTACCAATGCGCAGAACACAGCTAGCCGAGCTATCAGCACAACTGATGCTGCAACCTTTGCTGCGCAAACGTCACAGACTCAAAACATTATCAGTAGTCTGCGGAATGTGCGCGCATCAGGGCGCATTGTGCTCGAACTTCCTGCGGATGCATCGAGTATCGATCAATTACCTGATATGCCACTGGAAGATGGTGACAAGCTGGTTATCCCGCGTGTGCCGTCAACGGTTGCGGTTAACGGAGCCGTCTATAATCAGAACGCCTTCCTCTATGATCCTCAGCGTAGACTGGGCGATTACATGCGATTGGCTGGCGGTGCCAATCGCGATGCTGATAAGAATCGCGCGTTCGTACTCCGCGCAGGTGGCGATGTTATCAGTAAGCAATATAGTTCTTCCCTTCGTGGTCACGGGTTTGAATCCGTCAGACTGTATCCAGGAGATACGGTCGTCATTCCTTTGAACCTGGATAAAGGCAAGAATATGAGAATGATTGTAGATATAGCACAGATTGTAGGCCAGTTCGGTATTGCAGTCGCCGCAATGAATACTGTATTAGGCAGATAACTCATTCCGAGAGCCACAATGCAGGAAACGGCATTATGGCTCTCGTTTTAGAGAGATTTCCGAAGACGCGGAAAGCGTATAAAAATCCTGCCGAAGAGCCCTGCGCGTTTTGTTATCTGGCCGTTCCAGTTCAGTGGCGCACTTTCATTTTTCCCATGTCTGCGATATGCAACAAAAGGTTGTGGAATAAGAATAGATTTTCCGCCCGCAACAGCATTGCAGAGTCCGATCCAGACATCGTGATAGAGAGCCAGGGGAAGTATAAGTGGGCGGAGTTTCGAACGAAAGGCCATCAGGCAGCCGTGGAAGCGGGATTTTGCGAGGTTACGCCAGATGGAGTCAGTGAAGCCCCCACGATCATCGTAATAGCTGGGTAAGATTACATCTCCGTTCTGGTCGATAACGGTAGCATCCGTGCTGACGATGTTAACTGAGGGATTGTCCTTGAATGCTTGCAGAATAGCTTGTACCTTTCCGGGAAGCCAAATGTCATCTTGGTCGGCAAGAAAGATGATATCGCCAGTACTTGCTGTGATCGCTTCGGTGAAGGTCTTCACAACGCCGCGGTTTTGAGGAGAGGTATAAAGCCGTATGCGTTGGTCTGCAAAACTCTTAATGATGTGTACGGTATCATCGGTCGAACAATCGTCAACGATGACTAATTCATCGTCGAGAGAGAGCTGAGCCAAAATCGAAGAGAGTTGTTCTGCGATGTACTTCGCACCATTGTAGGAAGCCATTGCAACCGAGACACGATAATCCATTGCTTATAAATTGTATTCCCTAATCCGAAAGATAGGGATGGCGAAAAGGAAGTCGGCGAATGATCGCCACAAAAACGCGACGGAGTATGCTTTTAACGCGAACATTCCATTCGCGAGGATAGGAGCTACCCTCTTCGGTGGCGTGGATGAAGGTTATAGGCAAATAAGTCGCACGTAGCCTGCGTTGGGTCCTCATATAAGCATCGACCCATTGTTCAAAATAGGAACCGATATGCGAGACGGGATAGCGCAACGAAATAGGAAGCCATGAATGGTATATGGGCTGTGCAAATTCACTTCGCCGAAGGAGAAAGACCTGATCGGTGAAGCCATAGCCGAGAACAAAATCTCCGTCACGTTTGCGTTCTTCCCGATCTGTATTTGCATTTTTCCAGAGGGGATTTGCTGTGGCAATAGCTGGATTACCATTCATGAGATCAGTCGACGGAGTAATCCAGTTGCCCGGATGCTCAAGGTGAACATCTGCATCCCAGTGAACAATCCAGTCGCTGCCTGGCACAATCAGCGCGACCAGAGCCCAGTCAGTATAAAAGGGAAGTTTTCCCAGTCGCTTACGACTGAGCCCCGTGACCTTTAAAGCATGATCCAGATGATCTGCAACGAAGAAGAATTGCGTTATCTCTTGCGAGGCAAGAAGGTCCTCCGCCATCTCCCGAGCCTTTTCTGGAGTGTCGATATTATTCAGCAGCAGTGTAATGTTTCGGAAGGGAAAACAATTTTCTTCGACGATACGCTGGATGAATCCGGCGGAGAGAACCTTGCGATAGGTTCTTTCAAAGCAGTTAATCACCAGGTCGACATCTGGAACAGCGCCGTTTGTATCAACGCTAACCTTGTTTGGCTGCATATCCATCCAGAACCTCTTTGGCGATTCGTTCATACCTGGATTCGATAGTGCCTTCTGCTTTTCGTTCGGCAATCTCGGCAGCCTTTTCCAAGGCAGTAATTCGGTATGTCACCATCAACAAGGAAAGATAGAGGCCTCGCCAACCGTCACGGAACCCTTGAAGCGCAATATAGCGAAGGACAAACTCCTTAGCTGCGACGCTCATCATTCGCAGGGTTCCTGGTATCTCCGGATCCATAGCTTTTGCTTCAATGTCAGTGTAGCGAAGCAGCTTGGTCAGAAAATGATTGGAATCCACATAGTTGAAGTGAACGATGGCAGGCACCTGCTTCTCTGTGAGCACTTCCATTTTTTTGCCAGGCATCAGGCTCGGTTTGCGATGAATATTCGGATGAACTTCAAGTGCGTCGCGACGGAAAAAGCGGAATTGCTTGTCCTGATCGGCTCCCCATCCTGTATGTGCGATGAGGTGCCCGAACATATAGTTGGCGCGTGGAAGCATGTAGGCATCGGCGGTCGGATTCTCCGCTAGCGCTCTCAGCTTTTTTGCCAGTTCTGCCGGTATCAGTTCATCTGCGTCAATGTATACGATCCAGGGATAGAGAGCTGCCCGAATGCCAGCAGCCCGTGCAGGATCAGCATAGTCGGCATTCGGTACCTGCAGAATGCGTGCGCCCAATCCTTGTGCGGTAGCTACGGTGGCGTCGGTGCTTTCCATATCAACGACAAGAACTTCATCGGCCCAGGTAACTGAGTGGATCGCCTGGGCAATGTTCTTCTCTTCGTTCTTAGTGTGAATAATGGCCGAGATCATCTGATGCATACAGTGTAGAGGTTATTTCGAACCGATAAGCTCTGAGCTCTCGGGTGGGGTACTACTTTTGATTCGTTGAAGCAATCGTTTGGGCCAATCCCGCTCCATGCAAGGACGCTCAACATAAGCGAAGAGCAATATACTGACGAGCGCTATAGGAGGGATTTCAACAATAGCATGTAGAAGAAGGGTTTGGTTGTAAGTAGCCGGGTGGATAAAAAGCAGATGTCTGCCAACAGCAGAAATCACGGCTGAGTGATAAAGGTAAATTGTGTAACACATGCCACCGGTAATCGTAAGTAAAGGGCGAGAGAATACCCAACTGGAAATAGGGCCCAGGAAAGCCGCAATATATACAGCAATTGCAAGAAAAACAGACCAAGTAACAGGATTAATTGTGCTTAGGTTGTTATAGACCAGATTATGGACATAGAATATGCTGGCGATCAGATGTAATACTTGTGAGCGAAACGTTACATGCTGTACTACGAGTACAAGAGGAAATAGTAAAAGAAGGCACAGGATATACGGGGGGTCCAAGCGTGTAATACGACGCAAGAAATAATCTCGTAGAGAGATGCTCTTTCCATTTTCCAGAAGGTGCTTGCCAAAGGGGAGCGCAACAATAAATCCACTGATGATAAAGAAAAGAGGAACTCCCCAGTGACCTTCAATAAGATAGCGCGCCGTGGAAATGGAGAGATCTTCGTGGTGCGTCTTCACGAAGATGTAGTTACTGATGTGATGAAGCACAACTGTGGCGATCGCCACAAATCGAAGGCCGTCGATCTGTGGAATGAATTGGCCGCCAGAGGTTACGCGGGTAAGATGTAAATCCGCCCATTTTTTTAGAGCCATCGAGCTTTCGTGTCCTTCGGCCAGCGTTGGAAGAGCGTGAAATGGATGTCACAGATTCTGTATGGAGCTTTCTTATTTTGAAGAGACCATTGAATTGGGTTTCTGAATTTAATCTGATTCAGTACACCAAAGTAAAAGATTGCAAGTAAAATCGGGAGGCCAAAGTTTTTGACCTGTACATATAGATCGTCAAAGAACGAAAGAATGGTCGCGTAAAAGAGCAGTCCAGATAGAAGAATAGAAAGGCGATTCCCTTGCAATGCTCTTCGATAGAAGGCTACTTGAATAAGGGCCAGTATAAAGATACTGGCCAACATACCATAAAAGCCAAAATCAGTAATATATGGCTTTAACATAGTGTAGACATTCGTTGGAAATGGAATCCACAGATACTGATCCAATACAGGTGGCGGGTTGGTATCTAAGCCCAATGCTGCGCCAAACTGAAGCAAGAACTTAAAAGTATGGTGAGGAGTATGCAAGTATTCCGCTGGATGTGTCAGAACATAGTCTAATGGCCCAAGGCCAGAGACGACATATCCCAGTACGTAGAATTGCAGTGCTGTAGAGGCATCATTGCCGACTTCTTCCATATTTTTAACAAAGAAGACTAATGCAGACGCAAGAGCAAGGAAGCCTCCTCCCGCTATCAGCACAATTTTGTAACCCTTGCGAATGGAGTTCTTGCCCGTACGAATAAGATATGTATAAGCTATACTGATAATCAATTGTAGAACTATGGTACGTCCACCACTCAATAACGAGACTATGAAGCTGGTGAAGATGGCGAGCGTGGACGCTCTGTCGCTTTTCTCTAGATAGAGAATGAGTGCTGTCCATAATACGAAAAGTGGATACAGTGTTGCTAGCGTTGATTGCTCGGAAGCTTCTCCGGTGAGCGCTGCTACTTGTGATGCCTTCACGTTAGCAAGCGAAAAAGATCCTGCGCTTGTTCCAATACGATGAAGCAGAAATAGGTAGATT
>Ga0153956_1000578_pt1 | contig 39525 bp, 42 predicted proteins | sample TSFL040MetaG_FD_104704 | JGI IMG/M metagenome (GOLD analysis project Ga0153956, IMG submission 104704) | Attine ant fungus gardens microbial communities from Florida, USA - TSFL040 MetaG | ecosystem: Host-associated > Fungi > Mycelium > Unclassified | place: USA: Florida, Wekiwa Springs... | reverse complement strand
CGGCAGTTTCGGCACCGCGCTGGCCAATATCGTCGCTGAAAACCAACATGATGCGGTGTTGTGGTTGCGCAATGCGGAACGCGCGGACGAAATCAACAGCGCCCATCGCAACAGCGTGTATCTGCCAGATTTTCCTTTGCATCCGGAACTGCGCGCGGTCACCGACCTGGAGGCCGCGGTATCCGGGCGCGATATCGTGTTCATGGCGGTGCCCAGCGGCTCCTGCCGCGCGGTGGCGCGGGAAGCGTGCCGCTATCTCGGCGCCGGCGTCATTCTGGTCAGCACCACCAAGGGCATCGAGGCGACGCCGGGAGCCGCGCGCCACGACTTTCGCCTGATGAGCGAAGTGCTGCGCGAAGAATTGCCGCAGACCCGGCTCGGGGTTTTGAGCGGGCCGAATCTCGCCAAGGAAATCGCCGCCCGGCAGCTGACCGCGACCGTGGTCGCCAGCGCCGATACCGACCTGACGGCGGCGGTGCAGTCGCTGCTGCACTGCGGTTATTTCCGCGTGTACGCCAGCGAGGATATGTTCGGCGTCGAGCTGGGCGGCGCGCTGAAAAATGTTTACGCGATCATGGCGGGCATGGCCGCCGCGCTGGGCATCGGGCAGAACACGATCAGCATGCTGATCACCCGCGCGCTGGCCGAGATGAGCCGTTTCGCCGTGAAAAAGGGTGCCGATCCGCTGACCTTCCTGGGGCTCGCCGGCGTCGGCGACCTGATCGTCACCTGCATGTCGCCGCTCAGCCGCAATTATCAAGTGGGATACGCGCTGGGGCAGGGCCGCGAGCTGGCCAGCATCATCGCGGAGCTGGGGCAGGTCGCCGAAGGCATCAACACCTTGAAGCTGTTGAAGGAGCACTCCGAATCCATCGGCGTGCGCATGCCGCTGGTGTCCGGGCTCTACGAGGTTCTCTACAACGGCCGTGGTATCAGTCAGGTGGTGGGTGAGCTGATGTGGGCCGAGCAAAGCCGCGACGTGGAGTTCACCTTAAAATAGCCGCGCCCATTGCCGGGCTTGCGCCGCCTCGCCGATTCACTGCAATTCGATGCGCTGACCATTCAATGCACCGGCAATTCGATGCCTGACAAATTCGGTGTGCCGGTCACATTCGATGCACTGACAAATTTCGACGTACTGACGGGATGTATGCCATGCGAATCTGGATACTGCGCCACGGCGAAGCCGAGCGCCACACCGCCAACGATCCCGACCGGGCCCTGACCCATCACGGCCGCAAGGATGCGCGCGCCGCCGGCCACTGGCTGGCCGGCGTGGTCGCGCCGGAGCTCTGCGTTATCGCCAGCCCTTATCGCCGCGCCCAGGAAACCGCGTCCGCGGCGCTCGAAGCCTTGCCGCCGCTGGGCGTGACCACGGCGGAGTGGCTGACGCCCGATGTCGACCCCGCGCAGGCCCTGCACCATTTGTCGCAATGGCGCGCGGCGCAGGTGCTGCTGGTCAGCCACCAGCCGCTGGTGAGCGCGCTCGCCGGCCTGCTGCTGAGCGGCGATTATCGCGCCGGCCCGCCGATGGGCACCGCTTCGCTGCTCGAACTGGAGACGCCCGTGGTTGCGGCCGGTTGCGCGAGCCTGTGTTCGTTGCGGCATGCCCCGGATTACAGCAGGGCGGAGCCGGTCTGAGCGATGCTTGAAGAGTTACTGTTCGAGGTGGCCGGCGCACGCCTGGCCGCCCGGCGCTGGCGCAACGGTCCGCTGCCGGTGCTGGCCCTGCACGGCTGGCTCGACAACGCCGCGAGTTTCGATGTGCTGGCGCCGCTGCTGGCCAACGCCGATGTGCTGGCGCTGGATCTGTCCGGCCACGGGCTCAGCGATCACCGTCCCGCCCAGGCCACCTACAACATCTGGGACGACCTGCCGGATATTCTGCGCGTGGCCGATCAGCTCGGCTGGCAGCGTTTTCATCTGCTCGGCCATTCGCGCGGCGCGATCATCGCCTCGCTGATGTTCGCGGCGCTGCCGGAGCGCATCGACAGCCTGGTCATGCTCGATGTGGTGCAACCCCAGCCGGTGCCGATCTCGGATAGCTTTGTGCAGCTCGGCAAGTTCGTGCGCGAAACCCTGTATACGCGCCGGGGCCGGGCCCGTTATGAGAGCGTCGAGGAAGCGCTGCGCGTGCGTTGCAAGGTCGCGAAAATGAGCGAGCGGGCGGCGCGGCCCATTGTCGAGCGCGGCATCGTGCAGCGCGACGGCGCCTGGTCGTGGCGCGCGGATCCGCGCCTGCATCTGGCTTCGGCGGTGAAATTGAGCGAAGAACACAATCGCCTGCTGCTGGAGCAGATCGCCGCGCGCCCGCACTTGCTGCTGCTCGCGGAGCAGGGCGTCGGACGCGAGATGCGTGACGAAGCGGAGCGGGAGCGTTTACAGGGCTTGCGCTGGGAAATGCTGGATGGCAGCCACCACTTTCATCTGGAAGACGCGGCGCTGCCGATTGCGGAAAAAATCAACGATTTCTGGCGCGCGCTGGATAACGCCTGAGCACAAACAAACCGCGGCGCGCCGCGGTTTGCCGTTTCCCGCGTTTCAGCGCTGCGAGCTGTTGACGCCGCTGAGCGCGAGGAATTCGCTGCGCGTACTTTGATCGCTGCGGAACACGCCCAGCATCGCCGAGGTACGCATCACCGAATTCTGTTTTTCCACGCCGCGCATCATCATGCACAGGTGCTTGGCTTCGATGATCACGCCGACGCCGGCGGCGCCGGTGACCTGCATGATGGTGTCGGCGATCTGCGTGGTCAGGGTTTCCTGGATCTGCAGGCGGCGCGCGAACATATCGACGATGCGCGCGACTTTCGACAGGCCGAGCACCTTGCCCTGGGGAATGTAGGCGACATGCACGCGACCGATGAAGGGCAGCAGGTGGTGTTCGCACAGGGAATACAGCTCGATGTTGTTGACCACCACCATTTCGCTGCACTGCGAATCGAACAGCGCGTTGTTGACGATGTCGTCCAGCGATTGCTGATAACCGTGCGTCAGGAATTCAAAGGCTTTGGCGGCGCGCTTGGGCGTATCGCGCAAGCCGTCGCGGGTCAGGTCTTCTCCCACGCTTTCAATGATCTTGGCAAAGGCTTTTTCCATGGGAGTTCCTTTTATAATCACAAATTAATGAACTAGCTAAAGAAATTACGAGGCGGGGTGCAGTCTAACAAGACCCGAGCAAGTGTGACAAACCTTGTCGTCGGTATACAATGCCGCGTTTTTCAAGGCCCCACGAACAGGCGGGTTATACGGTGAAGGCGCGGCCGCTGCAGCCGTGGGTTGTACCGATTGACCCGCGCGCGCCGTTGCTGCGCATGCGCCGGCGTTTTCGCCGCATCCGCCCGAGCGCCTCAACTCATCCGTTAGAGCGGTTTGCCGTCCGCGCCGCGAGGCCCCGCGCGCTGCATTTCCAGCAACGAATTCCCGGTATCGACGACGTTTTTGACGCCCGCACGGGCGCTGTGAGGACAGTATGGAAACACGCGAGCAGATCGCCGCTCAGTTGCACACCCTGCGAGATTATCTGCGCTGGGGCATGACCCGCTTGCAGGACGCGGGCGTGTATTACGGCCACGGTACCGATAACGCCTTCGACGAGGTGCTGGCGCTGCTGCTCAACCGCCTGCATCTGCCCAACGAACACTGGGCCGAGCTGCTGGATGCGCGCCTCACCACGGCCGAGCGCTTGCAGGTGCTCGAAGCCCTGGAGCGGCGCTACCAGCAGCGTGTACCGCTGCCCTACATCATCGGCGAGACCTGGTTCGCCGGGCTGCCGTTCAGCGTCGACGAGCGCGTGCTGATTCCGCGCTCGCCCATCGCCGAGCTGATCGAGGCCGGATTCGAGCCCTGGCTGGGCGGCCGCGCGCCGCGGCGCGTGCTCGATCTGTGTACCGGCGGCGGCTGCATCGGCATCGCCTGCGCGATGTATCTCGACGAGGCCGAGGTGGTGCTGTCGGACATTTCGCCGGATGCGCTGGCCGTGGCCGCGCGGAATATCGAGCGCCACGCGCTGGCCGAGCGGGTGCGGGCGCAGCGGTCCGACCTGTTCGCCGGTTTGCAGGGCGAGCGCTTCGATCTGATCGTCAGCAATCCGCCCTACGTCGATGCGCGCGACATGGCGGAGCTGCCCGCCGAATATCTGCACGAGCCGCGCCTGGCGCTGGCGGCGGGCGAGGATGGGCTCGATATCGCGCGGCGTATCCTGCGCGAGGCAACCGAGTACCTGAACGACGACGGCGTGCTGATCGTCGAAGTCGGCAACAGCTGGGTGGCGTTGGAGGAGGCGTTTCCCACGGTGCCCTTCCTGTGGCTGGAGTTCGAGCGCGGCGGCGACGGGGTTTTCCTGCTGACCCGCGAGCAGTTGCTGGAGCACGCCGACGCGTTCGCCTGACGCTCGGGCGCTGGGATGCTCGCGCGCGATTCACGTATAATCGCGGGCCCTACGGCGTTCGAGCGCCAAGTTCCCGAGATGAGCGAGCATGTCCGGCAATAGCATCGGCAAACTGTTTTCTGTCACCACCTTCGGCGAAAGCCACGGTCCCGCGCTGGGCTGCATCGTCGACGGTTGTCCGCCCGGCCTCGAACTGAGCGAGGCCGATATCCAGATCGATCTCGACCGTCGCAAGCCCGGCACTTCGCGCTACACCACGCAGCGCCGCGAAGACGACGTGGTGCGCATCCTGTCCGGCGTGTTCGAGGGCAAGACCACCGGCACGCCGATCGGCCTGCTGATCGAAAACACCGACCAGCGCTCCAAGGATTACGGCAAAATCATGGACCGCTTCCGGCCCATGCACGCCGATTACACCTACCAGCAAAAATACGGCATTCGCGATTATCGCGGCGGCGGGCGTTCGTCCGCGCGCGAAACCGCGATGCGCGTCGCCGCCGGCGCCATCGCGAAAAAATACCTGCGCGAGCGTTGCGGCGTGCAGGTGCGTGGCTACCTGTCGCAGCTCGGCCCCATCGCGGTGGAAAAAATCGACTGGGATCTGATCGAAACCAATCCGTTCTTCTGTCCCGACGCGGACAAAATCGAAGCCATGGAAACGCTGATGCAGCAGTTGCGCAAAAGCGGCGATTCCATCGGCGCGAAAATCACCGTGGTCGCCAGCGGCGTGGCGCCGGGCTGGGGCGAGCCGGTATTCGACCGCCTCGACGCCGACATCGCGCACGCGCTGATGAGCATCAACGCCGTCAAGGGCGTGGAGATCGGCGCCGGTTTCGATTGCGTGGCGCAGCGCGGCAGCGAACACCGCGACGAAATCACGCCGCGGGGTTTCACCTCGAACAATGCCGGCGGCGTGCTCGGCGGAATTTCTTCCGGCCAGGATATCGTGGCGCACATCGCGCTCAAGCCCACGTCGAGCATTCTGGTTCCCGGCCGCAGCATCGACATGCACGGCAATCCGGTCGAGGTGGTCACCACCGGCCGCCACGATCCCTGCGTCGGCATCCGCGCCACGCCGATCGCGGAATCGATGCTGGCGATCGTGTTGCTCGATCACTACCTGCGCCAGCGCGGCCAAAATGGCGATGTAAACAGCGCCACGCCCGTCGTTCCCGCGCATCTTGCCTGAAGCCGTGGCGCTGGGCCGTCCTGCGGTCGGCGCGGCGCTGCCTTACTGGCGGCTTTCGGGATTTTATTTTTTCTATTTCGCGCTGCTCGGCACCTGGCTGCCGTTCTGGCCGTTGTATCTGCAAACGCTGGGTTACGGTGCGCAGGCGATCGGGGCGCTGGCCGGTGTCATGCAGGGCACCAAGATCGTTGCGCCGAGCGTGTGGGGCGCGCTCGCCGATCGAAGCGGCGCGCGCATGCGCGTTATCCGTGGCGGCGCGCTGGCCGCGCTGCTGATTTTTTCCGGTATTTTCTGGCGCAGGGATTTTGCCTGGCTGGCGCTGATCGTCGCCGGCTACAGCTTTTTCTGGAACGCGGTGCTGGCCCAGTTCGAAGTGATTACGCTGTCGCATCTGCGCGGCCAGCCGCAGCGTTACAGCCTGATGCGCGCCTGGGGCTCGGCCGGTTTCATCGCCGCCGTGGCCGGTTTGGGTTTTTTATTCGATCGCATCGCGCTGGGCATATTGCCGTGGATTCTGCTGTCGCTGCTCGGCGGAATCTGGCTGGCGACGCTCAGCGTCGGTCCGGGGCCCGCGCCGGCGCCGTCGAAACAGTCCGCGCGCGGCTCGTTATGGACGCTGATTCGCCAGCCGCTGGTGCTGGCGTTTTTCGCGATCTGTTTTTTGCTGCAGGTTGCCCACGGTCCTTATTACACCTTTTTCAGTGTCTATCTGGAGCAGCTCGGTTACTCGCACGCGCAGACGGGTTTGTTGTGGTCGCTGGGCGTGTTGGCGGAAATGGCTTTATTTCTCGTCATGCATCGTATTTTCTCCGGCATCGGCTTGCGCACGATGTTGCTCGCCTGCCTGGCGTTGACGACGTTGCGCTGGTTGCTGATCGGCTTTTACGCGCGGCATTTGCCCGTGCTGCTGTTTGCCCAGTGCCTGCACGCGGCGAGTTTTGCCGGTTGTCATGCGGTGGCGATCGAATGCGTGCGGCGGCTGTTCGCCGGCGGACACGAAGGGCAGGGCATGGCGTTGTACAGCGGTGTCTGTTTCGGCGGCGGCGCCGCGGTCGGCGCGGTGGGCAGCGGATTTTTGTGGTCCGACAGCCCGCAGCTGACGTTCGCGCTGGCCGCGCTGGTGTCGCTGCTGGCCTGGTTCATCGCCTGGAAATGGTTGCGCTTGCCCGAGGCCGCGGCGGAGGTTTGTTAAAGGCGCGGCGCTTTGCTAATGTCGCGGCAGTTCAGCAATGGGATGCCGGCCGCGCAATGAATAGGGTGGAAAAACGATGATGGCGCAGGAGTCTGTGGTCTACGGTTGCATCCGCGATGTGGTGTTCACCGCGGATATGGAGGAAACCCGCCGGCGGCGCGAGAACAACCGGCGCGTATTGCTGGCCCTGCCCAGCATCGAGGGCTGGCCGCTGTTGAGCCGCGAAATGTTCGCGGTGCCGCCACAGGCGCTGCTGGTCGACGATCTGCACACGGACGTGGTGCCGTTCGGCAGTTCGTACAAGGGCGTTGAGTACGAATGGGAGCAGTGGCTTGTGCATTTCGAGACGCTGCTGCGGCAGATGTACTGGGTGAGCGCCACGGTGCATCTCGAAACCGAATTCAACGGCACGCATACGTTTGTGTGGCAAACCGACGGCGAGTGCCACGAGCCGCATTCCGGCGCGATGTCGATGCGCTGCGAATGGACGCGCGAAGCCGCCGGATTTTGATCCGGAAAATTTCACGCATATAAAAACGGCGCTCAAGGCGCCGTTTTTTTCGCTTCAACGCAGGGATTCTTCCAGGTCGATGGTCACGGTCAGCGCATCGGCGATTTCAGCGAGGCGTTCATTCAATTCCGCCAGGTCCAGGCTCATCGGCACTTCGATTTCCGCGAAGGCTTCGAACAGCGGTTCCGCCGTCATCGGCGCGCTGGTGATGGCGGTGTCCATTTCCCGCACGTTGATTTGCCGCTGCGCCAGCGCGCCGGCCACTTCGCGCACGATGCCCGGGCGGTCGTTGCCGATGAAGCTCAGGCGCAGGTGCCGGTACGGGTTTTCGTTTTCGCCCGGTTGCGAGTCGGCGACGACAATGGTCAGTCCCGCTCCGGAAAGCGCGAGCAATTGCTCGCGCAAGGCCGCTTGCCGATCCCTGGCGATGCCCACCTGGACGATGCCGGCGAACTGTCCCGCCAGCGCGCTCATGCGGCTTTCCAGCCAGTTGCCGCCGCATTGGCTGACGGTCTGCGCGAGTTTTTCCACGAGGCCGGGTTTATCCGCGCCGATAAAAGTGAACACCATCGCTGTGTTGCTCATGGGGGCCGCTCCGTTGTGAGAGGCGGCCAGTATAGACGCTTGCCGATGGCGGTAAAGCCCGGGTGAGGGGGGGCTGCGGTCGGTGAATGGACGGATTGGCGCGCGCGCTTTTTTTTGCGCCGACAATCATTTTGTACCGGCAATGATTTTGCGAGGCAAAACTCCGTTATCCAAGGGCATAGCGTTGCTCAAGCGGGACAACTCCGTTGTCAACACGGGGCCACTATAGTAGTTTTGCGGATCTAGCAGTTTTGCGAACCTAGTAGTTTTGCGAACCTAGTAGTTTGCGGCCTAAGTAGTTTGCGGCCTAGGTAGTTTACGGATCTGAGTCGTTTACGGACCTGAGTCTGTTGCGGCGCCACACATCGACGGAGGGGCGATGACATGAAGGTTATGGTCGATTTTTGTATCATCCCGCTCGGTGTGGAATTGTCGTTGTCGCCGTATATCGCGGAGTGCCAGCGCATTCTCGACGAACTCGGCCTCAAGCACGAACTGCATGCCTACGGCACCAATATCGAAGGCGAGTGGGATACGGTGATGGACGCGGTCAAGCGCTGCCATTATCGCGTGCATGAGATGGGGGCGCCGCGTATTTCATCCACCTTGAAGCTCGGCACGCGCACCGATCGCGAGGATTCGATCGAAGGCAAGGTGCGGAGCGTGCAGCAGCGATTGGCGGACCGCTGAGCGGCGCGCCGATCAATCTTTTTCGAGACCGTTTTTTCCCCACGCGAACCGGTCGTTCATTCCGAGGATAAACCCATGAAATCACGTGCGGCGATTGCAATGGCTGCGGGACAGCCGCTGGTCATCGAGGAAGTGGATGTGCAAGGCCCGAAGGCCGGCGAGGTCATGGTCAAGCTCACCGCGAGCGGCGTCTGCCACACCGATGCCTTCACGCTGAGCGGCGACGATCCCGAAGGTCTTTTTCCCTGCATTCTCGGGCACGAGGGCGCGGGCGTGGTGGTGGAAGTCGGCGCCGGCGTCACTTCCGTCGAGGTGGGCGATCATGTGATTCCGCTGTATACGCCGGAATGCGGCCGCTGCAAGTTCTGCCTCTCCGGCAAGACCAATTTGTGCCAGGCGATTCGCGTGACCCAGGGCCGCGGCGTGATGCCCGACGGCACCACGCGTTTCTCGCTGAACGGCAAACCGATCCTGCACTTCATGGGCACCTCGACGTTCAGTGAATACGCGGTGATGCCGGAAATCGCTGTCGCGAAAATCAGCAAGGCCGCGCCGCTCGACAAGGTGTGCCTGCTCGGCTGTGGCATTACCACCGGTATCGGCGCCGTGCTGAACACCGCGAAGGTGCAGCCCGGCTCCACGGTGGCGGTGTTCGGCCTGGGCGGCGTCGGGTTGAGCGTGATTCAGGGCGCGGTGCTGGCGCGCGCGTCACGCATCATCGTCGTCGACATCAATCCCGACAAATTCGAAATGGCGAAAATGCTGGGCGCCACCGACTGCATCAATCCCAAGGATTACGATCAGCCGATCCAGCAGGTCATTGTCGACCTGACCGACGGCGGCGTCGATTACAGCTTCGAGGCGATCGGCAATACGCACACGATGCGCGCGGCGCTGGAGTGCTGTCACAAGGGCTGGGGCGAGTCCACCATCATCGGCGTGGCCGGCGCCGGCCAGGAAATCACCACGCGCCCGTTCCAGCTGGTCACCGGCCGCGTCTGGCGCGGCAGCGCGTTCGGCGGCGTCAAGGGCCGCACGCAACTGCCGGGTTATGTGGAGCAGTATCTCAACGGGCAGATCAAGGTCGATGAATTCGTCACACACACGATGCCGCTCGAAGAGATCAACCGCGCGTTCGAGCTGATGCACAGCGGCGAAAGCATCCGCTCAGTGGTGATGTTCTGATGAGCGCCGATATTATCGCAGCGAACAAATCCTTCGGCGGCTGGCAGCAGCGCCTGCGCCATGCATCGCGGACGCTGGGCTGCGAGATGGTGTTTTCGGTGTATCTGCCGCCTCAGGCCGAGACGCGGCGCGTGCCGGTGCTGTATTGGTTGTCGGGCCTGACCTGCAACGATCAGAACTTCGTCACCAAGGCCGGCGCGCAACGCTATGCCGCCGAGCACGGCATAGCCATCGTCGCGCCGGACACAAGTCCGCGCGGAGAAGGCGTGGCCGACGCCGAGGGCTGGGACCTGGGGCAGGGCGCGGGGTTTTATGTCAACGCCACGCGCGAACCCTGGGCCGCGCACTTTCGCATGTACGACTACGTGGTCGACGAGTTGCCGGCGCTGGTGAGTGCGCAATATGCCGCTGCCATCGACGGCGATCGCAGCGGCGTATTCGGCCATTCGATGGGCGGCCACGGCGCTTTGACCGTCGCGCTGAAAAATCCGGACCGCTACCGCTCGGTGTCGGCGTTTTCACCGATTTGCGCGCCGAGCCATTGCTCCTGGGGCGAGCAGGCTTTCGGCGCGTACCTGGGGCCGGAGCGCGCGGCCTGGGCGCAGCACGATACCTGCGAGTTGCTGGCGAATACGCAGCTGCCCTTCGAGATTCTGGTCGATCAGGGCGAGGCCGATGAATTTCTGGACCGGCAGTTGATGCCCGAACGTTTGGCCGATGCCTGCGCGCGCCACGGCCAGGCGCTGCGCCTGCGCCGGCATGCGGGCTACGACCACAGTTATTATTTCATCGCCAGCTTCATGGCAGATCATGTGCGTCATCACGCCAGTCTGTTGTGTGTCTGACATGAATATCGAGGCGCGCCTGACAGTCGTATTGAGGCGCGCGGCCCGGAGGCTGCATTGTGAATGAGGACATCGACGGGGCCATCGTGATTCCGCCGGACGCTCTGTCGGCGGATGCGCTGGCGGGTTTGATCGAGGCCTTCGTCATGCGCGAAGGCACCGATTACGGCGAGTTCGAGTGGAGCCTTGCGGAAAAAGTCGAGCAGGTGCGCATCCTGCTGGCGAAGCGGGAGGCGGCGATCGTGTTCGATCCGCTGACGGAGACTTGCACCATCATGCCGCGCCAGGAGCTGGCCGGGTTGTAGTGCGGGCTCAGTCCTTGTCCTGTTGTTCGCGCACGAACATCAGCCAGTCGAGCAACAGGCTGCGGATCAGTACCAGGTCGGCGCGGTTGTTCTGCCGCGCCGCCACCATTTCGTCGCTCAGCGACGACAGCGCCTGCACGATCCGGCGCGCGACATCGGCATCGATGGGCAGTTCGCTGGCGGTGAGGCCGGTGTGGTAATCGTCGCGGGGATAGGCGATGACCAGCACATTCTGAACGCACAGGGCCAGCGAAGGATTGCGCTTGCGCAACATCTTGCAGGTCAATTCCAGAGTGCCGCGGTTGAACAGGTCGCGGAACTGCTCGGATGCGGTGCGATGGGACGAATCGGCCAAGTCCATGAGAACTCCTTACCGTTCAGATCGATCGAGGTACCTGCCGCGCGGTCGGGTACCAAAATGCCAGGGTTTGCCGCAAACTATGGCGTCCATTTTTGCGAGCGTTTTTCATGTCAACAGCGGAACATCTACTCGATACCTGCGGCCTGTTTTGTCCCGAGCCGGTGATGCTGTTGCACAACAAGATCCGCGACATGCGCAGCGGAGAACGGGTGGAGGTGCTGGCGACCGATCCGTCCACACAGCGGGACATTCCCAAATTCTGCACGTTTCTCGGCCACAGTTTGGTTGAACAGCGCACCGAAGACGCGCGTTTCATTTATGTGATTCGCAAGACCTGATTTCTTTTTTTGCAGATCGGTTTTGCAGATCGGCCCTTTTTTACAGATCGGCTTTTTTATGGGCCGACATCGGCGGGCCGGGCTTACGAATCGAACAGCATGGCGATGGCGGCCAGCGCCACCGGGTCCTCCGATTTGATCTGATTGGCGATGTGGTGTTGGAAGAAATAGCGGAACCGGGGATTGTTGGTGGCCGGGTAGAGGCAGGGATCGCCCGGCAACACCGGCGTCGCGCCGACATTGTTTTCATCGATCAGCATGGCCTCGACGGTGCCGTCGTTGAACAGGCGCCAGCTCAGCACTTCGGTCAGCACTAACGTGTGATCGTCGTGTCCGGCCAGCATGGCGTGCGTGCCGATGGTGTCCGGAATTTCCTGCGCGATGTGGTTGGGGTTGTCGGGACCGGCGCTGAAATAACTGGCGGCGCTCGCCAGTTCAGCCAGTTTGTGTTCGGGCGCTTCGTAGAACAGCAGGTCTGAGCCCGGATCGTAATAGCCTTCGAAAAATCCGGTGGAGGGATCGTCGAGCTCGTCGCAGGGCATCAGGCTGTTGAGCCAGGGCACCATGCCGACGACCTCGCCGTCGAGCCGCAGCCCCCAGCACAGAATGCGCATGGAGTAGAGTTTGTTGGGATCGGTGTGGCGGTTGGAGTACAACATGCTGAGCCCGTCGTATTCCGGGGACAGCCGGATGATCTGCTCGCCGCGCAGTTGGCTCAGCGTTTTTCCGGAGAAGAGGTCGACGACGTTGTCGTGGCTGGACGTATCGGAAGCAGTCAATCGGGGCATGGCGATTACACCTCCCACGCGGGCCCGGCAATTTACCGCAGCGGGGCACCGCAGTTGCTGATTAACCGCCTCCCGGTAAGCACCATCTCTGCAATGACGGCGAAACGGTATATCGGCGTGTATTCGCTTGGACTGGCCCTGAGTATAGAGAGTTCAGCGATCCCCCTTCAAATACAAATCGGGCCGTATCCGGATTTTAATACGGCATGTGAGCCCATCATTATCTGCGGGTGTCGCTGTGTCGGGGAAAGCTGACCCGGCGGTGTGACCATACGAGGAGAAGTCTATGTCGCGGCGTCTGATCGTTGCCGATGAAAACATACCCGAGGTGGGCCGCTACTTCTCCGCCCTGGGGGAGGTGCGTACGCGTCCCGGGCGCTCCCTGGCGGCTTCCGATCTCGGCGATGCCGAGATTCTTCTGGTGCGATCCGTAACCCGGGTCGATGCAGCCTTGCTGGAAGGCAGCCGGGTCCGGTTTGTCGGCACCGCGACCATCGGCACCGATCACCTCGATCTCGAATACCTGCAACGCCAAGGCATTGCCTGGGCCAGCGCGCCGGGCTGTAACGCCACCTCGGTGGTCGAGTATGTGCTCAGCGGTCTGTGCGTGTTGGATGGCGTGCTGGAACGGCTGCTGAGCGGAGGCAGGGTCGGCATCATCGGCCTCGGCAACGTCGGCATGCGCTTGATGCAGCGGCTGCGGCGGCTCGGTATCGAAGCTGTCGCCTTCGATCCTTTCCTGGCGCCGGCGCCTTATCTGCGCGATCTGGATGAGGTGCTGGCCGCCGATGTGGTGTGTTGCCATACGCCTTTGACGCGCACTGGCCCGCATCCCACGCATCACCTTCTGAACGCGTCGCGCTTGCAGCGCCTGCACCCCGGCGCCGTGCTGCTGAATGCGGGGCGCGGCGCGATGATCGACAACCGCGCGCTGCTGGCTCTGCTGAATGAGCGGCCCGATTTGCGCGTGGTACTCGACGTGTGGGAAGGCGAGCCTGACATCGATCTCGATCTGCTGGAACGGGTGGCCATCGCCACGCCGCATATCGCCGGTTACAGCCTGGATGGCAAGCTGGCCGGCACGCGCATGATTCTGGACGCCTGCTGCTCTTTTCTGAACGAATCCACGCCGCAGCTTGAAGCCGTTGCCGGCGATGCGCCGCTCATGCGCCTGCCCTCGGAGCTGACGGGCGCCGCGTTGTTGCGCGGGGCGGTGCTGGCGGCTTATGACGTGCGCGAGGACGACCGCCGCCTGAGATCGGCGCTGGCGGCGGGTGGCGGCGCGCAGGCTTTCGACCTGCTGCGCAAGCATTATCCGGTGCGGAGGGAGTTGGCCGCTTACAGGGTCCTGGCGGATACCGAGGACTTATCGGCCCGGGCCAAGGCCGTGCTTAACGATCTGGGGCTCGCGCATGCAGACCCGTGATGGCGTGTTGCTCCAGGGCGGTGCAGGCGTCCTGGATCATGGTGGATGTGATGGGGATTTCGTTGCCGTCGTCGTCGATAAGCGAACCGCCGAAGCGGCGGCTCCACTCGTCGTCCATGCGCTCAAGCAAGGTCTGGTCGAGAGGCAGGCCGGAACTGTTGATGTCGGTCATGGAATGCACTCCTGCTACATCGGCTCCACGGATTCCGTCGGTTCCACGGATCGCGCGTTTTATTGTTGGGATCGCGCGGCCAGTGTGTCCCGATTCCCCGTCGAATGTCTAGCCCGCCGGGGACGCCTCGGCCCGGTTTGCGCTCACTCGAATTGAGCGGCGCAGCTGAGCAGATGATGCACCGTTTGTTGCAGCTGGATCGAGGATCCGGAGCCGAGCGCCCGGCGCAGCTGGGCAATGTTGGTCATGGCGTCGGCGGCGACCGATGGCGATGTCTGCCCGTCTGCGCCGGAGGTTTCCTCTTCGGCGAGCGTCGAGCGGGAGCTGAGCAATAGCAGGCTTTTCTGCGTCAGCACCGCCTGATCGAGCGCCTCCTGGCGAATGGTGGTTGTGTAGCGCAGGTAACCTTGCTCGCCCAGCCAGAGCATGGCGCTGAAACAGGCCTGGTAGCGCGGGCTGGGAAGACCGAACTCGTCGGGCGCGTCGGGACCGCAGATATCGTCGACATAGAGGTTTTCCCTGCGCGGAAATACCGCGTACAGCTGCGATAAAATTTTGGCTGTGTCGCGGTAGAAATCTTCGATATGCAAATCGGCCATGATGATTACTGCTTATAGCTCTGCAAAAAGTTTCCGAAGCGGGTGACGGCCTGGGCCAGGTCGTCCACGCGCGGCAAGAAGACCACGCGCAAATGGTCGGGCTCCGGCCAGTTGAACGCGGTGCCCTGCACCAGCAGGATTTTTTCCTGGCGCACCAGATCCAGCACCAGCTGCTCGTCGTTGTGAATCGGGTAAACCTTGGGATCGATGCGCGGGAACATATAAATGGCGCCGCGCGGCTTGACGCAGCTGACACCGGGAATATCGTTCAGCATCCGCCACGCGATTTCGCGCTGCTGGCCGAGGCGGCCGCTGGGTAATACCAGATCGTTGATGCTCTGGTAACCGCCGAGCGCGGTCTGGATCGCGTGCTGCGCCGGCACGTTCGCGCACAAGCGCATCGACGCCAGCATGTTGATGCCCTCGATGTAATCGCTGGCGCGTTGCTTGGCGCCCGAGATAATCATCCAGCCGCTGCGGAAACCCGCCAGCCGGTATGCCTTGGACAGGCCGTTGAAGGTGATGCACAGCACATCGGTCGCCAGCCGCGCCATCGGGATGTGCACGGCGCCGTCGTAAAGAATCTTGTCGTAGATTTCGTCGGCGAAAATGGCGAGGTTGTGTTCACGCGCGACGGCGACCAGCTGTTCGAGCAGCTCCTGCGGATAGACCGCGCCCGTGGGATTGTTCGGGTTGATGACCACGATCGCCTTGGTGCGGCTGTTGATCTTGCTGCGGATATCGTCGATATCGGGATACCAGTCCGATTGCTCGTCGCAGCGGTAATGCACGGCCTTGCCGCCGGCCAGGCGCACGGATGCGGTCCACAGCGGATAGTCGGGCGCGGGAATCAGCACTTCGTCGCCGTTATTCAGCAGTGCCTGGGTGACGACCGAAATCAGTTCGCTGACGCCGTTGCCCAGATAAATGTCGTTGATTTCCACGCCGGGAATGCCGCGGCTCTGGCATTCCTGCATGACGGCCTTGCGCGCGGAGTACAGGCCTTTCGAATCGCAATAGCCCTGGCTTTGCGGCAGCATGTGAATCACGTCCTGGATGATTTCATCCGGGGCGTCGAAGCCGAACGGGGCGGGGTTGCCGATGTTCAGTTTGAGGATGCGCTGGCCTTCCTCTTCCATGCGATTCGCTTCCTGCAGAACCGGGCCGCGAATGTCGTAACAGACGTTGTTTAATTTGTCAGATTTGAAAAATTTTGACATGCTCGACTCGCATCAGGAACATTCGCCGGGCGGCGCGGGATAAGCTTCCTAGTGTAGGGGAAATCCAAACCCGGTGCTATTCATGACGGAGGTTGCAACGATGGGCGAGATGAAAAAAACCGAGCAGGAATGGCGCGAGCAATTGAGCCCGGAGGAATATCGGGTCTGCCGCGAGAAGGGCACCGAGCGGCCGTTCACCGGCGAATATTGGAATGAGTGGTCGCAGGGCCTGTATCGCTGCACATGCTGCGGCGCGGAGCTGTTCGAATCCGACACCAAGTTTGACGCCGGTTGCGGTTGGCCGAGTTTTTACCAGCCGGCCGTCGCCGACAATATCGAGGAACACCGCGATACCAGTCACGGCATGATCCGCACCGAAGTGACCTGCCGCGATTGCGGGGCGCATCTTGGACATGTTTTCGACGATGGCCCGCAGCCGACCGGCCTGCGCTATTGCATCAATTCGGTGTCGGTGAAATTGCAGCCGGAGGATGAACGCAAGGCCTGATGGCCGCGGCGAGGGCGCATCGCGCCCTCGCTCAATCGTAGATTGCTTTTTTCTTCCAGTTCTCGTCTTTCTGCTGTTCGTCGAATTCCTTCCATTCGCCTTTGACCTCGGCATCGCCGCCGCCGTTTTCCTGCTGGCTGGCGAGTGCCTCCAGTTCAGCTCTGCGTTGCTCGTAGGCTGCGATCTGCGCGCTGTAGCTGCCGTCCTTATTGTTCTTGGTCATTTTTTCGATGACCAGGCCGTAGTGGTGGACCGCCAGGCGGAATTTGCCGGCCGAGCTCGCCTGCTGCGCATTGTTGAGATGCGCGTCGAGCGCGACCCGGGTTGCCAGGCGCTTGATCTGGCGGCCGTACTGATCGGCCTGGCTTGCGTTGAGGCGCTTGTTCTGCAGCAAACGCTGCACGACGTTGAACAGGCTGTTGAGCAGCTTTTGCACTTCCTGGATCTGCGCCGCGTCGGCCAGCGGTTGATAGGGCGCCTCGCCGGCCTGATTGCGAATCTGGGCGAGCTTGTCTTCGAGCTGGCGTTTTTCCTCCTGGTGCTGCGCATTGCGCGGTTCCAGGCGCAGCAATTGATCGAGCCCGTCATGCAGGCACTGGCCCACCAGCAGCTTGAGGTCGCGGCTGAGGAAGCCGTCCGGAAAGCCTTCTAACAGATAGGAGAAGTTGCGGGTCTGGTTTTTCAGCCCGGCAACCAGGGCCTTGCGGTCGCGATTGGTTTTCTCGATCTGCTGCAGGGTGAAGGTCACAGCCACCAGCACAAACAGGCTGGCGAGCACGGCGATGATGATGGTTGTCGTTGTCATGTCGGACATTTTTTTCTCACGGGCGTAATAAAGGGCCGGAAAGCCGCGCCATCGGGCCTGCGTTTTGGTTGTAGAGTTTAGTCGAATCCCACGATTTGTCGGGACTCGCTCGGATCGCAAAAATTATTACAGAAATTTTTTTAATTACCGCTTGACGAGGGGGGGAGGCATCCCTAAAATGCGCGCCACTTCGGACGCTTCTGTAACAACGAGTGAAGCCCGAGGTGCTCGGCGTCCCCTTCGTCTAGTGGCCTAGGACACCGCCCTTTCACGGCGGTAACAGGGGTTCGAGTCCCCTAGGGGACGCCAATTATTCAGTGTGTTCTGGCGGCGATCGTCGCCGCCCCAGGACAGCAATTAGTGCTTGCCATCGGCCCGGATTACTTTAAAATCCGGGCTGGCTCAAGGTAAAAGCGGGAATAGCTCAGTTGGTAGAGCGCAACCTTGCCAAGGTTGAGGTCGCGAGTTCGAGCCTCGTTTCCCGCTCCAATCCTTTCTCTTATCAAACGCCAATCCTCCGAACTTTCGATCTGCCTGCTATCTCGAATAGCGAGCGGGCGCGCTCATTTGCGCCGTTCTCCGCCGGTGGATCGCCACGGCACGGTTGTTGGCGCAGCGTGCCCGTGGGAGGGTTATGACCACCGCACTGTCCATTCGCGGTTTGACCAAGGTCTACGACAACGGCTTCGAAGCGTTGAAAGGTATCGATCTTGAAGTCAAACAGGGCGATTTCTTCGCGCTGCTCGGCCCGAACGGCGCCGGCAAATCCACCACCATCGGCATCATCTCGTCACTGGTTCGCAAAAGCGGCGGGCAGGTGCGGGTGTTCGACAAAGACATCGATATCGATTTTCCCGGTGCGAAGCGTGAGCTGGGCGTCGTTCCCCAGGAATTCAATTTCCACAACTTTGAAAAAGTCTTCAACATCGTTGCGGACCAGGGTGGCTACTACGGATTGCCGCGCGAGCTCGCCGAGCAGCGCGCGGAAAAATACCTGCGCCAGCTCGGCCTGTGGGAAAAGCGGGACGATGCCGCGCGCATGTTGTCCGGCGGCATGAAGCGACGTTTGATGATCGCCCGCGCGCTGGTGCACGAGCCGCGCCTGTTGATTCTCGACGAGCCCACGGCGGGCGTCGATATCGAATTGCGGCGCTCGATGTGGGAGTTTCTGCGCGAGATCAACGCCAATGGCATCACCATTATCCTGACCACGCATTATCTGGAAGAGGCGGAGAGCCTGTGCCGCCATATCGCCATCATCGACCGCGGCCAGGTCATCGAAAACACCAGCATGCGCGGCTTGCTGAAGCAATTGCACAAAGAGCATTTCATTCTCGATACTCGCGATGAGGTGGCGCCGGATCTCGATCTGTCGCGCTTCGATGGCCGCATCCTCGATTCGCACAGTATCGAAGTCGAAATCGAAAAAGGCGAAAGCCTCAATGATCTGCTGGCGGAGTTGTCGGCGCGCGGTGTCACCGTCACCAGCATGCGCAACAAAGCCAATCGTCTCGAAGAATTGTTCGTGGCGCTGCTGGCGCGCAACGAAACCAGCGAAGTGATATCGATATGAGTTTAGCCACCGAGTGGGTTGCCTTCTCAACCATCGTGCGCAAGGAGGCCCGTCGCTTCCTGCGTATCTGGACACAGACCTTATTGCCGCCGGCCATTTCCATGAGCCTGTATTTTGTGATTTTCGGGCGCCTCATCGGCGGCCGCATCGGCACCATGGGCGGCTACAGCTACATGCAGTTCATGGTGCCGGGCCTGATCATGATGGCGGTGTTGACCAACGCTTACTCTAATGTCGTCTCGTCTTTTTTTGGCGCGAAGTTCCAGCGCCACATCGAAGAATTGCTGGTTTCGCCAACCTCGAACCACACCATTCTGCTCGGCTTCGTGGTCGGCGGTGTGTTGCGCGGTTTGTGCGTCGGCGCCATCGTCACCGTGCTGTCTTTGTTTTTCAGTTCGCTGCACATCCAGCATTTCGCCATCACCTTCGCCATTCTGTTGCTGACCTCGGTGCTGTTCTCCCTGGCGGGATTCGTCAACGCGGTGTATGCGAATAACTTCGACGATATTTCGATCGTCCCGACCTTCGTGCTGACGCCGTTGACCTATCTGGGCGGCGTGTTTTATTCGGTGGACCTGCTGCCGGAGTTCTGGGCGAAGATTTCGCATCTCAATCCCATCCTTTATATCGTCAACGCTTTCCGCTACGGCGTGCTGGGTGTATCCGATGTCAATGTAGGCTTCGCTTTTGCCATCGTTGGCATGTTCACGGTGGTCGCCTATGTGTACTCGATGTACTTGCTGAGTTCCGGCAAGCGCCTGCGCCAATAAGCGGTTGTGATCACAGAGGTGTGGTGATGCAAAACGGCAACGATCACGGTCCGCTCGGTCACAGCGTCGATTACGACACGAGCTACAATCCCGGCCTGCTGTTTCCGATAGCGCGCCAGCACGGGCGGGCGCAGCTGGGCATCGGCGACGCCTTGCCTTTCCAGGGATTTGATATCTGGAATGCCTACGAAATTTCCTGGCTCGACCTGTCCGGCAAGCCTTGCGTGGCCTGGGGCGAATTTCGCTTCCCCGCGGCGTCGGCCGCGATTGTCGAGTCGAAATCGTTCAAGCTCTACCTCAATTCACTGAATCAGGAGCGTTTTGCTTCCGTCGCCGATGTGCAGGAGACGGTGCGGCGCGACCTGGGCGCGGTGCTCGGTCCCGGCGTCGATGCGCGGCTTCGCCTGCCCGATTCCTGGCGGCTGTGCCCCATTGTGGAGCCCGACGGGCTTTGCCTCGATGCCTTGCCGGTGACCATCGAGCGCTATCAGCCGGCGCCCGAACTGCTGCGCACGGTGTCCGCTCAGGTTGTTTCGCGGACCATGTTCAGCCGCCTGCTGCGCTCCCGTTGTCCCGTCACCGGCCAGCCGGATTGGGGCACGGTACAGATTGCTTACACCGGCCCGGAAATCGATGCGGCCGGCCTTTTGGCCTACATTGTTTCGTTTCGCCAGCATCAGGATTTTCACGAGCATTGTGTCGAGCGCATGTTCGTCGATCTGACGACACGCTGCGCGCCTCGGCAGTTGAGTGTGTATGCGCGTTATTTGCGTCGCGGCGGCCTCGACATCAATCCCTATCGCAGCACCGGAGACGAGACTCCGGCCAATCCGCGCTGGTTTCAGCAGTAAGTTTGCGTCGCCGCGGGCAGGGTGGCGCGGCAACAGCTACTATTAGCTCCGCCCGGACCGCAGCCGTTGCGGTGGTTGGAGCGCGGACGATAAAAAAACATGTTTGAATCCAATATGCTGGTCATCGTGGGGGTGGAGGCGGCGGTTCTTCTGCTGGTGCTCTGCGTCGCGTTGCTGGTTTATGTGCGTGGCCTGCGTCGTCTGGTGACTGCCCTGGAGGCGAAGGTCACGGGGTTGCGGCAAACGGTCAAAAGCGTTCGCATCGAAGCCGTTGCCGCGCGGCGCGAGCTGGTCGAGTTGCATAAGGCGCAACTCGACGCGACCCACGATTACGGGCGATTGCTGGACGAACAACTGGATGCGACCCGCGACCGTCATCGGCAGCTGCATCCCGAACAATCCCTGAATATCGATGAGTCCGCCGCCGTGCCGATGGTGCGCCGACCGCTGGCGCTGCGCCATGCTTTTCTCGGCGCCGAGCGCGCGGCCTGGTCGGATAAAACCAATGCCGTCGATTGGGAGCTGCTCGGCGAACAGTTCGGACGGATCATCCGTTTCTGCGAGCAAAATGCGCTGGCCGAGCTGATCGACGACGGCGTTCCCACGGACGATCCGCAGGCTTTGAAGGCGGTGGCGGCCAATCAGCGCCGGCATATCGAAATGCTCGAACAGCGGTGGCGGGAAACGGAGTCGACGGCGCGGCGTTACCAGGAGGCGTTGGCGCGCGGCGCTTTGGACGGCGACGAATTCGCTGCCTTGCTGGAGCGTTACGCGAATGTCTGGCTGGATTTCGGCGCTGAACTCGGCAAGCCGCTGGAAGTGAAGCGAAGCGCCGAGGCCGGGCCCGAGGCGGCGCCAAGCATCGGCCGCGCCGTGATCGCCAATCAGGAGGAAGTCATCCGTCTGCGCAATATGGCGGTCGATCAACACAAGATGATCGTTCAGCTCAAGCAGCAACTGGAGCGCGCCCAATCGGTGGAGGAAAAGGATGCGCTGATTGCCGGATTGCGCCAGCAGCTGGAGCACCATGAACGCTTTCTGCGCGAATCCGAACTCTGCTCGCGTCAGCTGGAGGCTGAGCTGGAGCGCGTGCTGGGTGAAAACCAGGAATTGCGGCAGCATCCGGTATCTGGCTCGGGAGACGAGGAACTGGCGCGCCTGACCCGCATGGTGGGCGACTTCACCCGCCAGAGCTGCGACATGCTGAGCGCGATCGACACCCTGGAAAAGGAAAACGCGCGACTGCGCGCCCCTCGCGCTGATCAGGATTCATAGCGAAGCTTTCGCCTCATCGGTTATTGAACGCGCTGTTCATTGGCTGCTCATCCTTATCCCTATTCACGATCGACGGGCGTTCCTCGGTGCTCACGGGCGCAGCCGGTTAGCGCGCAATCGGGTAACATGCGCACCTGGATTGCAAGGCTGGCGCCGGGCTGTTGTTGTTCCGGGTCGTGCCGCCTGTTTTTTTAGCGCCGGGATGCCATAACCGTTTGTGAGAAGGGCCGTGAGTAGCCAAGTGACCGTTGAGCATCGTGCACCGAAAGTGCGCCGCGGATGCGTCCGCCGCCTGTCGCCCCTGGTGGGGCTGTTGTGTCTGTTGGGAAACCCGTCGGCACGCGCCGAAACTTTTCAATTGCCGCCGCCCGGCGACGATCTGGTGGGCGATCTCCGCGTCGTCAGCGCCACGGATGAAGACACCCTGATCGACATCGCGCGCCGCAACGACCTGGGCTACGACGAAATTCGCAACGCCAACCCGGCGGTGGATTCCTGGATGCCGCGCGCGAACACCCAGGTCACCATTCCGAGCCGTTATTTGCTGCCGGCCGCACCGCGTGAAGGTCTGGTCGTCAACGTTGCGGAAATGCGTCTCTATTATTTCCCCAAGCCGAAACCCGGCGAGCCGGCAACGGTGGAAACCTTTCCGGTGAGCATCGGCCGCGGCAATTGGAGCACGCCGATCGTCACCACCAAGATTTCGAAAAAGGTCGTTGATCCCGCCTGGTATCCGCCCAAGTCCATTCGCGCCGAACACGCGGCCGACGGCGATCAGCTTCCCGAGATCATCAAGCCGGGGCCGGATAATCCGCTGGGCAAATATGCCCTGCACATGACCTTGCCCAGTTATCTCATTCACGGCACCAACAATGAGTTCGGCATCGGCATGCAGGTGACGCACGGCTGCATTCGCATGTATCCGGAAGACATCGAGCGCATGTATAAAGAGGTTCCCGTGGGCACGCCGGTGCGCATCGTCAATCAGCCCTACAAGGCGGGATGGCACCAGGGCACTTTGTACCTGGAAGTGCATCCGCTGTTGGACGGTACGCCGGAGGCGGAGCAGCGCAACAAAACGCCGATGGTCGATGCGCTGGTGGCGGCGACCCGCGATCACGCGGACTATCCGGTCGACTGGGAAAAAGCGCGCGATATCGACATTGAGGCGCGCGGCATGCCGGCGCCGGTTGGCCCGGTTTCGACGCCTGGCAGCGATACCTCCGCCAGCGATGGCGTCGTGGTTCCCTGAGCGCGAAGTGTCAATGCGGTGTCCGTAACGGAGCGCGGGCGCCACCATTGGCGGCGCGAACAGCGGAAGCGATTCGCGGCGATCAAACGATGGGCATAAAAAAAGCCCGATACCTTCGCAGGTATCGGGCTTTTCTCGTTTCCGAGATTACTTGTGCATGGACTTCTTGAAGGAACGGTCGATCTTGGTGTTCGCTTCGTCAGCAGCCGCTTTCGCGTCATTGGCAGTTTGCAGCGCTTGGTTAGCGGTGGACTGCGCGGTCTGAGCGGTGCGCTCTGCGCCTGCGGCAGAAGCTTTAGCTTCGTCAGCAGTTTTTTGAGCTTGAGCGATGCTAGCTTTCATTTGATCGCGTTCAGCGTTGCTGGCGCAACCAGCGGTCAGCGCAACGAATGCAGCAATCGGTAAAACTTTGAACAGGTTCTTGCTCATCTTGGAGACTCCTTGTGGGATACTTGGTAGAAATCGTTGTAATCCGTAAAAGTCCTGCCCTCGCCATGGCGAGGATGCCCGTTACAGTATCATTACCCGCGCGTAAATTTCCAGCCAAAATGCAAAGTTTTTGATCTAAGGCTGGGTCATTCTTGTGCGCGACTTCGCAGACGGCGCAGGTCGATCCAACTCATCGGGCCCAATGCGCCAAAACGTTCCGCCGCACGACTTTTTTGACAGCCGAAAGTGTAGACCGCGGTTAAGTTTCTGGCAAAAATGAGAGACAAATTTTGTCCCGCCATCGCAACGCGGCCGTTGCGTAAAGACGCGCTCAGCCCTGTTCACTTTTGTTGAGTGCGGCCATGCCGTTTTGTTAATGCGCGCTAACACGCAATGTCCTTTTCTTGGAATGAAGCGTTTTCTCGGAATGAAACGTTTCAAAGCGAAGAGATGTGCTCTTCCACCACGAACATGCGGGTTTTGCTGCGGTCGAGAAAGTTTTCCTCGTCGTTGGCGATCTGCTCGGCCACGGCGGGACTGGTTGCCACCGCCATGGCGGCATCGTAGGCCGCGCGATCGGCGAACCACAGTTCGGTGATGACATCGAAGTCCGGCGCGGTCGCGCCCGGATAGATGAACGCTCCCGCCAGATCGATGAAGTTGCGCCGATAGCCGCAGATCTGGGGTTGCAATTTGAGAATCAGCGGCACGTGGCGCTGCTCGTAATAGTCGATGAAGGCCGCGCGCGAAAGGCCGGCTTTGCACTTCAGCAGGGCAATGGCTTTTATCATAAAAAACTCTCCTGAAGGGCGCGCAAGGCGCCCTGTTAGACGAAAAACCCGTTCCGGTTCAAGGCATGTAAGCGCCGCCGCTCACGCTGATCAGTTGGCCGGTGATATAGCTCGACACGTCCGACGCCAGGAACATGGCCAGATAGGCGATATCCTCCGGGCGTCCCAGGCGGGGGATGGGCAGGCCGCTCATATTGTAGAGCGTGCCCTGTTCCAGTGCGGACTGCATATCGTCGGGCCGGCCGATCTGCTCGAAACCGAAACGATTCCAGAAACTGCCGTCGCCGACGTCCTCGTCTTTGTAGGGCACGATCCAGCCGGGACAGATATTGTTGACGCGCACGCCTTTCTTGGCCCACTCCCAGGCCAGCGTTTTGCTGAAGCTGTTGACGAAACCTTTGACGCCACCGTAATGCACGATGTTGGCCGCTGCCTCGCCGAGCAGCGACGAGTTCGATGACACATTGATGACACTGCCCTTGCCGCGCCCGAGCATGTCCTTGGCGACAGCCTGCGTGCAATTCACCACGCCATCGATATTGAGCGCGATTTCCCAGCGCCGGCCTTCGTCGTCGAATTCTTCGAAGGGCGAGGGGTGGGCGACGCCGCCCGCGTTGTTGACCAGCACATCGATGGGGCCGAAGGCCGCGTTGGCTTCCGCGACCATGGCATCCACGCTGGCGCGTTGGGTGACATCGGTTTTCACCGCGAGAATCCGGCCTTTCAGGCCGAGCTGCTGCGCTTCCTCGGCCAGCTTGCGGCCGGTGGCGTCATCGCGCGAAGCGCTCACCACATTGGCGCCTTCGCGCGCGAATTCCAGCACCAGTCCGCGGCCGATGCCGCCGCTGCCGCCGGTCACAATGACCGTCTTGCCCGCCAGTTCCAGATCCATAAAAACACCTCATTGCTTAACAGTGATGCGCCGCTGAACGGGCGCGTTAGTCGATTTTGGGCGTTGCCAGCTGAGCATGAATGCCGCCGTCCACCGGCACCACCACGCCGTTGACGAAAGCGGCCTCGTCGCAGGCGAGAAAGGCGGCGACATGCGCGATGTCTTCCGCGGTGCCGAGGCGGCCGCAAGGAATTTGCCGCGCATAGGCGGCCGCTCCACCCGGCACGGTATCGAGCCAGGCGCGCAGGCCGGGCGTGTCCATCGGGCCCGGTGAAATGACGTTGGCGCGAATGCCCGCATGGCCGTATTCCACCGCGATGTTTTTCGTGAGATTGATCACGCCGGCCTTGGCCGCGCCATACGCCGCCAGCTGCAACACCACGTTGAGCCCGGCGCCGGAGGTGGTGGACAGGATCACGCCGTGGCGTTGGCGCAACATCACCGGCAAGGCCGCATGGATGCCGTAAAACGTGGAGTCGAGATTGAGCGCGACGATGCGCCGGTATTCATCGATGCCGGTTTCGTGCGTGGCCTTGGGAAAAGCGCCGCCGGCATTGTTGAACAGAATATCGAGGTGGCCGAATTGCTCGACCGTGTTCGCCACCATGTTCGCAACCTGATCGGCGTCGGTGACGTCGGCGATGGCCAGTACGGCCCGGCCGCCGGCATCGCCGATGGTTTTCACGGTGGCGGCCGCCTGGCCCGCGTCGATGTCGTTGACGGCGACGACAGCGCCCTGCGCGGCGAATTTCAAGGCGCAGGCGCGGCCGATGCCGCTGCCCGCCGCGGTGATGATGGCGATCTTGTTATCCAGCGGTTTTGACATTATCGATTTTCCCGCGCAGGTGAAAAGTCATGCCTCGTCCGGGCATTGGTAATAGTTTTGGTAGCGTTGGAAGTGCTGGCGCTGGCGTTCGATCTGTTCGCGCTCGCCCACGCTGTAACTGTGCTTGCCGAATTTGCCCTGGGGTTTTTTTTCCAGGTAGGCGCGCATGGCGGCCAGCGTATCGTCCGTCAACGCCAGGCCTGAGTCACGGTACAGCGCGGGCAGAGCGGTCAGCGGCTGCGCGATCAGATCGGCATATTTGAAATTGTGCATTTGCGTGCGCGGAACCGTGCCCGCTTCGATTTGATCGATGACATGATTGAGCCGCGCCGCGACATTTTCCTGCGTCAGCAGGTTTTCGAACGCGGCAGCGTTGAAGGGCTTGTCGCTGCGCATCCAGTACAGCGTGCCGAGCAGATTGGTGACCGAGGCCTGCGCCTTGATCGGATCGCGGTGCGTGAAAATAACGCGCGCATCCGGAAATGTCTGGAACAGCACCGGCAGGCTGCCGAGATGCGAGGGCGCTTTCAGCAGCCAATGCTGGCGTGGATTGCGCCACTGCAACAGTTTCAGCATGCGTTTGTAGTACGCATAGGCGTAGCTCAGGTCCTGGCGGTACAGCCATTCGTTGTAGCTTGGAATCTGATACTGGGCGGTCAGGTTTTCGCTCATGAAGGTGCAGCTCATGGCGACGATGCATTCATTGGGAATTTCCGCGCCCATTTCGTGCATGGTGGCGTAGGTGGGCGCCACGCGGCTCCACTGCGTGACCAGATGCTGGCAGCGCTCGATGCGCGCATCGCCGAGATAAGTCGCGGCCTGGGGCGGTGGGTAGGGGAACATGATCTCCCAGTTTTTCGGAACGCCGAACTGCGAATCCTGCGCGAGTATTTCGAACAGAATCGATGTGCCCGAGCGCGGCAGGCCGGTGACGATGACCGGAGCGTCGATGCGTTCCTCCTCAATTTCAGGATGCGCCTTGTACGCCGCTTCGATGCCGAGGCGCGCTTCCAGCCAGCGCAGAATATCCGAGCGCGTCATCAGGCGGCCGAACAGATGCAGATCGGCCTCTTCGTTGACCGCCTTCACGAAAATCTCAAAACCCTCGCGCCACTCGTCGCCGCCGAAATCGTCGAAGCCGGTATTGCGCCGCGCGGTTTCCATCAGTTCCGCGGGGTCGAGCGGAACCAGGCTCGCGATGTCCATGCAACGTCCCTCGTCGTTCACGCGCTGCACCCATTCGGGCCGCGGCGGCGGATTCCAGCTATCGACGACGGTGTTGTTATTCATGCTCGGGCTCCGCATCAAAAGGAAATATGCCGGTGGCCGGAGACCGCGTTTCTGAGCGGTGCCCGGCGCCGGAGTGTCGTTTTATCATAGGACAATTGGCTTGTAAAAAACAAATGGCGATGGGATGATTGGTCGGCTCTGGAGAGCCACGTTTTTTTCACAGGTTTTGTCATGGCCAAGATTGTCGTCAAATACGATTGCCGCGCGCCCGCGGCGATTTCCTCGATGAATTTTGCCGAGCTGTATCAGGCGGTGCTGGAGCAGGTGGCCTGGATCGACCGCCAGGACGTGCCGGTCACGATCAATTTTTGCGTGCACCACGGCGCCGAGGACGGTTATCTGCCGGCCAGTCTGTCGTTCGCCGCCGCGGCCGCGGCGCTGACCCGGCATTGCCGCCTGCGCATCAACGTGATCCTGCCGTACCACGATCCGATCCGCGTCGCCGAAGAAGTGGCGGTGCTCGACCAGCTCAGCAACGGCCGAGTCGAGCTGTTGCTGCTGGGCGGTTATGTGCCGAGTGAAATGCGCATGTTCGGCATCGAGCCGCAACAGCGCGGACGTTTGATGGAAGAGGGCGTGCTGGCGCTGAAGCAGGCCTGGAGCGGTGAGTCTTTCGATTTTCGCGGCCGGCGCTGCCAGGTGCGGCCATTGCCGCTGCAACAACCGCACCCGCCGTTGATCATGGGCGGCATGGCGCCGGCGGCCGCGCGCCGCGCCGCGCGTTTGGGCGATGCGTTCGAGCCGGGCCTGCCCGCCAGTTACGAAATTTATCGCGCCGAATGCGAGGCCCTGAACAAAACACCGCGCCATGAGGGCAAGCTGGCGTTCGCGCATTTGTTCATGCACGAAGACCCGGAGCAGGGTTGGCGCGAAATCGCGCCTTACGCGCTCTACGAAAGCAATTGTTACGCGCGCTGGCAGGCCAGCGCGGCGCAGGATGGCATGTTCAGCGAAGTCATCGATATCGATACCTTGCGCGCTTCCGGCGCGTATCAGGTGGCATCGCCGCAACAGGTGCTGGCCACGCCGTTGGACGACGATCACAAATTATTGCTGCATCCCTTGCTGTCCGGCATGCCGCGCGACATGAGCTGGCGCAATCTCGAATTGTTTTTCCAAAAAGTGGCGCCGGGAATTCAGGTTCATGCGTGAGTTCGAGTCCGAGGGAGTGGCGGCGTGCCGAAAATAGTCGATCACGATCAGCGCCGCGAATTCATCGCCGGCGTGTGTTCCGAAATCATCGCGGAGCAGGGGCTGGAGCAGGCGACGATTCGCGAAATTGCCGCGCGCACCGGTTTTTCCAAAGGCATCATCGAGCATTATTTCGATGACAAGGATCACGTCATCGACATGGCTCTGGCCTGGGTGAACGCGCGTTATGAACGGCGCGAGCGCCGCGCCACCGCCGGCAAGGCCGGGCTCGACGCCTTGCACGCGCGTTTGTGCTGCGTGATGCCGTTGACGCGCGCGGCAACGCAGGAGTGGAAAATCCGCCTGCGTTTCTGGAGCCTCGCCGCCATCGATACGCAATTGCAGACGGCGCAGAGCGAACGATTGAAAGCCACGCGCCAGCGCTTCGAGCGCGATATCGAAGAAGCCGTGGCGAGCAACGAGGTCGCGGCGAGCGTGGATGTCACCGCCACCGCCAATTTGCTCGCGCATTTCGTCTCCGGCGTCAGCTGTCATGCGTTGATCGCGCCGGCTTTCTACAACAAGAGTTATCTGCGCGGAGTCGCCGACGACGTGGTGGCGGATTTGCGCCAGTGCCGCGCGCAGGCGCTGTCGCCGGTGAAAACCGCCGTATTCCGATAATCAACCAGCAGGAGAAATCCATGACCGCCGATTATGACCGTCTTTTGTCCGAGTCCTGGGACAACTTTTGCGATCAGCTCAAGGCCGCGGGCCGCATCCCGTTCCGGCCGCAGGTACCGGCGCAGGCCGTGGACCGCGCCGCCGGGTTCCGGTTGCTGTCGCGCAATATCGCGCTGGCGTTGATGTTCCAATACGAAAACAACGATCCGCTGCATCCCGAGTTGATGCACACCTTCGATCCGCTGCGCAAACAGGGCGGCGACAACACCGATGCGCTTTACCACAGCGCGCAGATCAACGGCACCGATACCTACCGCATCAGCGGCAAGCGCGGCGGCGCGCGTTACTTCGCCGTCACGCTGGTGGAAAGCGGCGGCACGCCCTGGGGCGGCAAAGTGCCGTGCACCTTGTTCGGCGATCAGATCAAAGTGGAAGCGGACGGCAGCTTCGAATTGTTGATCAGCCCCGATCCGCAACCGGGCAATTGGTTGCGCAGCACGCCGGATACATTCCGCGTGACTTTCCGCGAATTTTTTGCCGATTGGGAAAACGAAGAGCCGATGCAGGCGCGCATCGACCGCATCGGGCCCACGCCGGCGCCGTATCCGGAAATCGTGCCTTCCGTTTTGGCCAAGGGGCTGCAGGACGCCGCGCTGTGGGTGCAGGATTCGATCAACTACTGGGCCGACATGATCGAGAAGTGGAAGGCGCGCCCCAATACGTTTTTGTCGTATCGCCAGCTCGACGACAACAAGATCGACGCCACGCCCGGCGGCGAACCCCTGATCGCGTACTGGTCGCTGCCGCGCGACGAGGCCTTGATCGTGCGCGTGCGCCCGCCGAAGGCGCAGTACTGGGCGGTTGAATTTGGCAGTTACTGGTGGGAGACGATGGATTACCGCTACCGCCTCAGCAATACCAACTGCCACTACGCGCAAATGGAAGACGACGGCGAATTGATCGTGGTGGTCAGCCACGACGATATCGGCCTGCCGAACTGGCTGGATCCGTCCGGCTTCGCCGAGGGCTACATCACTTTCCGCTGGATGCTGGCGGATCACTATCCCGTGCCGCAATGCACCCAGGTCAAGCTCAGCGAACTGTTCGGCGCGCTGCCGGCCGGCGTCAAGCGCATCACGCCGGAACAGCGGCGCGAACAGCTGGCGGCGCGGCGCCGTGGCATCATCAAGCGTTTCAATCCCTTGTAATCGCGCGCCGCGTGCTGCCGTCGGTACTGGCGGGGCTCGATGCCCCGCTTTTTTTGCTCGAAATTTCGCCAGCGATTTTGCGGCAGGCGATTGTGAAATTTTGGTAAGCCTGTGGTTTTGTGACGGCATGCAGCATAGAATCCCGAAGCGAACAGCGTTCATAATCCTGTGGGCGCGGTGTTCGCCGACGCTGAACGAATCTGTTAGCGCAGCGAATGCGCGCTACCGCGGTATGACGCAGTCTTGCCGGACACGGACTCATTCTTAAATAACATTGAGGAGTGTACGCATGGGGTTACTGGCGGAAAAAGTGGCGATCGTGACCGGCGCCGGTGGCGGCATCGGCCGGCCGACGGCGCTGTTGCTCGCCGCCAGCGGCGCGCGCGTGGTGGTGGCCGATATCAATATGAGCGCCGCCGCGGAAACCGCCGCCCGCATCGAGCGCAGCGGCGCGAGCGCGCTGGCTGTGCGCGTCGACATCACCAAAGAGAGCGAGATCGCCGCGATGATCGCGGCCACCGTCGAGCGTTTCGGCGGACTCGATGTGCTGGTCAATAACGCGGCGCTCGGTTCTCCCAACGATCACGATATTCTGTCGATGAGCGGCGACACCTGGGATCAGGTGGTGGGCGGCAATTCCCGCGGCACCATGACGTGCTGCAAGCACGCATTGCCCGAATTGTTCAAGCGCGGTGGCGGCGCCATCGTGAACATCGCTTCCGGCGCGGCGCTGGCCGGCCAGCTCACGCAGGCGGCTTACAACGCCTCCAAGGCCGCGGTGATTTCCCTGACGCAATCCGTGGCCACCATGTACGGCCAGCAAGGCGTGCGCTGCAACGCCATCGCGCCGGGCCTGATCCTGCATGAACGGCTCGCGGCGGCATTCCCGCCGGCCTACGTGCAGATGGATAAAAACAATGTGCTCACGCCCTGGCAGGGTACGCCGGAGGATATCGCCAACGCGGTGTTGTTCCTCGCCAGCGACATGTCGCGTTTTATCACCGGCCATGTGCTGCCGGTCGATGGCGGGTTGTTGATGCACTCGCCGTATTACGCGGAAATCCGCGCTCTGGAAGAAAGCCCGCACTGGCGCGTCGAGGGCGTGCTGGGCATGGAAAAATAACGGGCGCGCTGGGGCGGCAACGAATAGTCAAAAGCGATTTCACGCAGATTAAAACAATTCGAGGAGGCAAGTTCATGCGTAAAGTGGCAATGGTAACCGGCGCGACGCGGGGCATCGGCAAGGCCTGCGCCCTGAGCCTGGCGCGTCAGGGTTTCGATGTGGTGGTGACCGGCCGTACCGTGAAAGAGGGCCAGGGCAGCGCCAGCATGCCCTTCATGGACGATCAGCGCCAGGTTGCGGTTCCCGGCAGCCTGGAAACCACGGTTCGCGAAATCGAAGCGCTGGGCCGCGAAGCGCTGGCGGTAAAAATGGATGTGCTCGACCGCGCGTCGATCGACGACGTATTCGCCGAAACCATGCAGCGCTGGGGCCGCATCGATGTGCTGGTCAACAATGCCCTGTACCAGGGCCCGGGCCTGATGTTTCCCTTCGCGGAATTCACCATCGAGCAGCTGGAAAAAAGCGTGCTCGGCAATCTGGTCAACCAGGCTTATATCGCGCGCAAAGTACTGCCGATCATGATCGCGCAGGGCGGCGGCACCGTGATCAGCCTGAGCTCGGGCGCGGCGATCATGCCGCCGCCGGTGCCGGTGGGGCAGGGCGGCTGGGGCTTCGTCTACGGCGGGCCGAAAAGCGGTTTTCACCGCATCGCGGAATTCATGCATGTCGAGCACGCCAAGGACGGCATCGCCGCATTCAATGTCGAGCCGGGCTTCACGGTGACCGAATCGACGCTGGCGATGTTCGGGCAGAACGCCGCCGAAGAGGGCCTCGGGGACGCCACGCGACCGGAAACGACCGGCGACGTGGTGGCCTGGATCGCCACGCAGCCCGAGGCGAAGGAGCTGGCCGGAACCTTGATCAGCACGCCGACGTTTTTCAAAAAGCGCGGCATCCAGTTCCCTTGAGGCCAGCGCGCTTCGCGTGAAAACAAAAAACTGTGAAAAGGTCGCGCCACGGCGTGGTCGTTAGTAAGTAAAAAGCGCGCTGCCGTTTCGATGCGGAGCGGCGGGCGAGCCCAATAACATTAACAAGCAAGAGGTGGCAACCATGAAGAACTTCAAAGACAAAGTGGCCGTTATCACCGGCGGCGCCAGCGGCGTCGGCCGCGCGCTCGGCGAGCGTTTCGGTCGCGTCGGCGCGAAAATCGTGCTGGCGGACATCGAACAGAAAGCGCTGGATAAAGCGGTCGGCGAATTGCGCGAGCAAGGCATCGACGCCATCGGCGTGGTGACCGACGTAACCAAATACGAATCCGTTGAGGCGCTGGCCGAGAAAAGCTTCAGCCATTTCGGCGCGGTACATCTCGTGTTCAACAACGCCGGCGTCGGCGCCGCCGAGGCTCCGCATTTCTGGGAAGCGCCGCTGACCGAATGGCAGTGGGGCTTCAACGTCAATATCTGGGGCGTGATCCACGGCGTGAAGGCGTTCCTGCCGCGCCTGGTGAAGCAAAACGTGGAAGCGCATGTGATCAACACCAGCTCCGGCAACGGCGGTTTGATTTTCTATCCGCAAAGCCCGATTTATTCCGCCACCAAGGCCGCGGTCACCGCGATGACCGAAGTGCTGCATTTCCAATTGACCGCGGAAAACTCGCCGATCAAGGTTTCCTGCCTGTTCCCGGGCCCGAACGTGGTGGCCACCGGCATTTACAACTCCGAGCGCAACCGTCCGCAGGATCTCGCGCCGAGCGGTGAAGCGCCGAAAAAGGCGGTGACTTCGCTCGACGATATGAAAAAGCAGATGGAATCGGTCGGCATGAAGCTGGACGTGACCCAGCCGGAAGAAGTGGCCGAGTACGCTTTCGAGGCGCTGAGCAACGACCAGTACTGGATTCTGCCGCTGCGTCCGGAAACCGAGGCGCGTGTACGCGAGCGTTTCGACAACATCCTGGCACGCCGCAATCCCACCCCGCCGGGCTGATCGTTGCCCCTGGCCGCCGCGCTCATCCGGACGCGGCGGCGTTTTCCGCAACAACCCCCAGGTTGTTTCATCAATGCGCTCGGATAGTGGGCGCATTGCGGAAATACCCTGCCCCCTCAGCGCCGGAGATCGCCCGAGCGGTACGATTTGCCAGCGTTTCCCGCTACCGGATTCGGAGATGACAATCCCGCACACAGGCGTCGTGTCGCTTGCCGATAGGGCAGGTCTTTGAATGGCGCAACTCAAAGCCCTTTTGAAAAATCGCGCGCCGCGCCCGCTTCCTTCAAACGGATGATTCCGCAACGCTTCCAGGCATGGAATCATGCGCCGCTTAGGCCGCCCGAATAGAAGTCATTGCATGAATGTCGCGGCACGCTCAGGCAATATCCCATAATCGGCATGAACGCATCCTGCAAGACCGCCTCGGCGTGACATGGCTTCGAGAAAAGTTGCGCGTTCTAACGGAACGGATATGCCGCGCCGACGCCAATAATGCTAAAACGCGCCACGAGGTATCCGCATGTCGAAGTTTTCTCCCTACCTGATGATCTTCATCGCCTTTGTCGCATTCAATGCGGCGGTGGGTTTGACCTTCGGCGCGGTGGGCCTGTTGATCGAGCCGTTGACCCAGGAGTTCGGCGCCAGCAAGTCGCAGATATCTCTTTCGATTTCGCTGATTGCGGCGATTTCCGCGTGTGTCAGTCCCTTTGTCGGCCGGCTGCTGGACCGCTGGTCCCTGCGCGGCACCATGCTGGTCGGCTGCCTGGTCGGCATGGCGGCTTATGGGGGCGCGGCGCATGCGCGCAGCACGCTGGAATATCTGCTGGCATTCGGTGCGCTGGGCGGGCTCAGCTTTGCGATGATCGGCGTCATTCCCACCAATAAAATCGTGAGCTTGTGGTTTCCGGACAAGCTGGGGCGCATGAGCGGCATCGTGAACCTGTCAGTGGTCAATGCGCTGGCGCCGCCGCTGTTCAGCTATGTGATCGTGACGCACGGCTGGCGCGTATTGCTGGAAGGTTTCGCGCTGGTCAACCTGGGGTTGTTGTTGCTCTGCCTGCTGGTGCGCGCGCCGGCCCGCGTTTCGCAGGCCATGGATTCGATGGGCGCGGCCGCGGATGGGGGCGCGTCCTCCGGGCAACAAGAAACGCCGCCGTTCAAGGAAAAACTGTTCTGGATAATCTGCCTGCCGACGGCGGTGCTCAGCACCACTGGCATCGTTGCGATTACCTATATCGTCGGCTTCGCGCAGTCGCAGCAGGTCGTCGCCAGTCGCGCCGCGTTGCTGCTGTCCGTGCTCGGCGTGGCGTCGCTGGTGGGCGCGCCGCTGTTCGGCTGGTTGTGCGATCGCATTTCGCCATTGCGGGCTTTGTTGTTCAACGGCTGCGCGCAATTGTTGTTGTGGTGCGCGCTGGCCGGCATGTCGGATTTCAGCGGCATGGCGCTGGTGCTGGCTCTGTTGGGGCTGTGTACCGGCGGTGTGGTGCCGATGCTGATCGCGCTGATCGGCCGCGCCTGGCCGATGCGACGTTTTGGCGCCGCGCTCGGGCAGATGACCTTCGCCGGATTGCCGCTGAGCTTCTCCGCGGCGCCGGTCGCCGGCTTGATTTTCGATCTGGCCGGCAATTATCGCGCGGCCTTTCTGTTCGAGGCGGCGTTGTGCGCGCTCGCCCTGTGCGGCCTGTGGTTCAACCGCGCGCGGCTGCGCGATTTGTAGCAAGTCGCACGCTCACCGCGAGCGGCGTTGGCACCGATTTTAAACGCGGGGCCAACGCCGTGGTTTTCGGCGCTTGCCTGCTGCCGGACTCCTCTGCGGGGACGATGGGCAGGGCGAGGCCGGTGGGTTAAGCTAGCGGCTTCCAGGCAGCCAGCGGCACGGCGAAATGAAATTCTGTATGCAATGCGGTCACGCGCTCCAGCTGACCATCCCCCCGGGCGACAATCATCCGCGCCTGTGCTGTTCCGCATGCGGTTTCATCCATTATCAAAATCCGAAGATCCTGGTGTCCTGCATGGCGTACTGGGGCGACCGCGTGTTGTGGATGCGCCGTGCCCGCGCGCCGCGCCAGGGTTTGTGGAGCATGCCTTCCGGCTTCATGGAGCAGGGCGAAACGCTGAGCGCCGCGGCGGCCCGCGAGTTGTTCGAGGAGACCGGCGTCGTCATCCGCCCCGAGGCGCTGTCGCTGTACATCATCGGCACGATCACCTCGATCAGCGAGGTTTATGTGGTGTTTCGCGGCGAGATGCCGGGCCCGGAATTCCGCGCCGGCGAGGAGGCTCTGGAGGCCGGTTTGTTCACGGAAGCGGACGCGCCCTGGGAGCAGTTTGCCTACCCCGAGGTGATCGGACCGACGCGTCGTTTTTACGAAGAGTTGAGCTCGGGACAATTCGGTATCTACATGGGCGAGTACACCGAGCTCGGCAATAAATTCTGGCCCACCCACGCGCGTCCCGAGCGCTGATTTCCAGGGCTCTTATTTCACCGCCTTTTATTTCAGAAAACCGCGAAGCCGGAAATCAGGAAATCACCGTTGCCAGGCTTTTCAGCACCAGGCTGACCAGTTTCGATTGCTGGCTCACGCCGGTTTTGGCAAAGATCGAGCGCAGGTGCGCGCGCGCTGTCGATGTTTTGATGTTCAGTTCCTGCGCCACGTCTTCCAGTGTTTTGCCTTCCGCCAGCAATTTCACCAGCGCCGCCTGTGTCGCGGTGAGATGGTAGAGATCCATCAGCGCCTGCGTGGAAATATCGGCGCGCTCGGCCGGGTCGCTGATGAACAGAATCAAATGCGGGCTGTTGTTGGGCGCGAACTGGCGATCGACCGGCAGGCAGTTCAGAACCAGTTCGTAATCCGGTTTTCCCGAGGCGCGCGGCACGGAAATCGCCTGCAGAGGAAACGGCGTGCCGAGGCGCTGCGCTTCCAGCGCGGTGGCGACGTGCCGATGCAGTTGCTCGTTGAGCGGCGCCTGACGGATCTGCAGTTGGTTGTTGACGCGCGCGATGCCGTCTTTTTCCGCGAACGCGCGTTCGGCCGCGCCGTTGCTGCGCAGGATTTCGCCGCGCTCGTCGAAAATGACGATGCCCAGGGCGCGGCCGGAAGTGGCCCTGGCGTAGAACTGGCGCTCCGCGTCGAACTGCACCAGCGTGATGCTGTTGGCGACGGCGCGCAGCAGATGCGAGGACAGCATCTGCACGAAGTTGCGCTCTTCGGCGGTGAAATTGTGGCTGTCGCGGTCACGGCACAGGCGCAGGGAAAACAGATGGCCCTGTTCATCGCGCAAGTCGATGCCGAGGATGAAATGAATGTTGTTGGGCGCGTTGCAGACTTTGTAGAACTCGGTTTTTTCGAATTCGTCCAGCGGCGTGATTTCGTCCAGCGTCACCACCTTGCCGAGCGGCAGGTTCACGATCGGATCGAAGGCGTAATAGTGGCCGGTGTAAATGTTGGTGGTGTCGGGCGCGTCGATGTTGGTGGAGGGCAGCGTGCCGCCGCTCATGAACAGCACGCCCTGGTCGAGATTGCGCGGATGGCGCAGGATCAGCGAGGAAAAGCTCAGCTGCAGGATACTGCCCAGCTCGTCCAGGAACGAATGGAACGGTTGGGCTTCGAAGGGCCCCTGGTAGAGTCGGTCGAGCAATTCGCTGTACTGCCGGATGTCTAACGCTATCGACATGGCGCGGTCCGTGGGCGATGAAAAAGGATCGCCGGCGGGCGCGCATACGCCAGCTCCAGCGAATCGGTATTCATAAGGGAAAACGGCGTCCGGCGTCAATGCCGGGCGCCGTTTGCCGCTGCCGGCGGAATCAGAACAGATTCAGCGTCGGTTGATCGCGGCGCAGAATCGTGTCGAGGCGGGCGCGCAGCGCGGGTTCGATGTACTCGGGCTGCGGGAACAGCCAGTAATCGCCGTCGGCGATGCCTTTGAACACGCCTTCGGCGAATGCCTCGGGGCTGACGCCATTTTCCTGGGTCATGCGCAGCATGTTGTCGACGAATTGCTGCTCGGCGGCATTGCGCGGCTTGTCGCCGAACGGGTTGACGAAAATCGAGGTTTTCACCGGGCCCGGCGCCAGCAACGAGACCTTGACCGGCGCGCTCAGAATCTGCATTTCGTATTGCAGGGTTTCGGTGAGGCCGACCACCGCGAATTTGCTGGCGGTGTAGGGCGCCATCAACGGGCTTGGCAGGAAGCCGCCGATGGAGGCGGTGTTGACGATGCGGCTCGCCTTGCCGGCTTCGAGCAGGCGCGGCACGAAGGCGCGAATGCCGTTGAGCACGCCGTTCACGTTCACCGCCATGTTCTTGTCGAAGCGCGCCGGATCGATTTCCCAGGTGAAACCCGTCACCAGGATGCCCGCGTTGTTGAACACCAGATCGGGCGCGCCGAAGCTGTCCCAGGTGCGCTGCGCCAGATTCTGCACGGCCGCGAGATCGGTGACATCGGTGGCCACGGTGATGGTCTTGGTGGCCAAAGTGGCGGCGAACTGGTCGAGCTGGGCGGCGTTGATATCGGCCAGCACGAGGTTCATGCCGAGTTTGGCGGCATATTGCGCCAGGCCCATGCCGATGCCGCTGGCGGCGCCGGTGATAACCGCGGTCTGGCCGCGGAATTGTTCAGTGCTCATAGGGACACCTTCTCGTTAGATGACGCGCCGGGCGCGGGGAGTGAAACCGGTTTTCATGGTAGCTGCACGTGCGCAGGTGGACCATACGCCATATAGAGGAGGCGAGTGCCGGTTCCGGGAATGCGCGCCGGGGAAATAAAAAACGCCCGCCCTAACCGAGCGTTTTTTCACGATGCCGCCGCGACAGCGATGTCCGTTGTGCGGCGCGGCCCGCGATTGCCGCTCCGGAATTCACAAAACCCCGGCGATAGCGCAAACTGCCCGCGCCCGGGCGGCGCCTTTGGTGGCGGTCGTGCCATCGCCCGGTGATCTCAGGCGTGGAGAGCGCCCTTATTGGCTATTGGCTATTGGCGATCGCGGTTGTATTAATTTCGGTATTGTTTATCTTAAGTCTTATTAAAAATTAATCGAACGGTGGGGTTCATGTCAAATCCAAAAGCGCCGGCGCAGAAGCCGGCGGCGGTTGCCACGGCCAAACCGAGGCGGCCGCGCGGACGGCCGGCGCGCCTGTCGCGCGAGGCGATCATCGACCAGGCCATGCTGTTGCTGGCGACGCGCTCGGCGGACGAGCTGACCCTGACCAGCGTGGCGGCGGGGCTGGGTACGGCGACGATGTCGCTGTACAACTATTTTCCGAATCACGAGGCGCTGTTGAACGCGGTGGCGGACCACGCGTTTTCCCTGTTCAAGGTACCGAAGCCGCGCGCCAGCCAGAGCTGGCAGGAAAACATGCTGGCCTGGCTGTGGGCCTTGCAGCGCCACTGCGCGAAGCATCCGGTCGTGTTCAAGATCATCGGCCTGGAGGGGCAGGTATCGACCGCTTCGCTGAGGGTCTTCGCGCCGGTGTTGCAGATGCTGCGCGGGCTAGGCCTGGAGAGGGAGCAGCTGGCGTTTGTCAGCGCCTGGTTCACCAGCCATGCGGTCGGACTGATGCTGACCGAGGCCTCGGCGGCCGCGTTCCGGCATCCGATTGCGTTGGGGCATTTGGAAAAGCTCACGCCCGAGGAGCAGGAAACGTTTCTGATGATGCGCTCGCACACCGAGAAAGTGACCAGCGAGCAGGTGCTGGAGCATGGTTTCCGGTTGATTATCACCGGGGTGGAGCAGTTGTTGCCGGGTGAGAAATAGTCTTCGTTGCGGACTGGTCTGTAGTTTCGGATTTTGTTTGCGATGATCCAAGGTCAGCATCTGACCGCAACTTTTAAAATGGATTTTTCTTTGCCTGACGGCGTGGTTGCACCTGCGGTGGGCGTTACTTTCTTTGCTTGTGCAAAAGAAAGTAACCAAAGAAACACACCCCCAGCCGCGCAGATCGCAGCTTCAATGGGGATCAAGGTCAACTCTGACTGTAACTTTTAAAATGGATTTTTCTTTGCCTGCGGGCGCGTTGCACCTGCGGTGGGCGTTACTTTCTTTGCTTGTGCAAAAGAAAGTAACCAAAGAAACACACCCCAGTTACGCAGATCGCAGCTTTGCTGCGATTGCCCTCGCTGCGCGCCAATTTTGCGGGTCGGCCCCATGGCGCGTCCCCGCGCCAACGGGCCTCAACCGGCCATCCCTGGCCGGTTGACCACGCAAAATCGCCGCTCCACTCGGCTGCTTCAATGGGGCCCAAGGTCAAAAGCAAAAGCAAAAAAACATTGATCGTGATGCGGCGGAGGGCGAGTCATTTTATTCGCAGTTCGCAGTTCGCAGTTCGCAGTTCGCAGTTCGCAGTTCGCAGTTCGTTTTTCATTTTTCGGTTTTGTGTAGTTTGAAACGCGAGCGAAGCGACGCG
>Ga0153956_1000577_pt1 | contig 39531 bp, 45 predicted proteins | sample TSFL040MetaG_FD_104704 | JGI IMG/M metagenome (GOLD analysis project Ga0153956, IMG submission 104704) | Attine ant fungus gardens microbial communities from Florida, USA - TSFL040 MetaG | ecosystem: Host-associated > Fungi > Mycelium > Unclassified | place: USA: Florida, Wekiwa Springs... | reverse complement strand
CCTTCAGCGTCATCCTGCTCGCCGTGTTCGCCGCCTGGTACCGGAGCGAGCGCACCCTCTCGGTCCACACCATCGTCACCACCAGGCGGGAGGCGTTCTACTGGGCGACGATCCTCTTCACCTTCGCGCTCGGCACCTCCGCCGGTGACCTGATCTCGGAGAAGCTCGAACTCGGTTACCTGCCGACGGTCGGGATCTTCGCCGGCGCGATCGCGGTGATCGCCTTCTGTCACTTCGCCCTGCGTATGAACGCGATCCTCTCCTTCTGGCTCGCCTACATCCTCACCCGCCCGCTCGGCGCCTCGATCGGCGACTACCTGGCCTCGCCGACCGAAGAAGGCGGGCTCGGCCTGGGGACCACCGTCACCTCGATCATCTTCCTTTCCACCATCCTCGCCCTGGTCGTCTTCCTGGCGATCTCGAAGCGAGACGTGATCCGCTCCGGGCCGGTCGCCGTGCCCCCAGGGGCCGGCCCGGCGGTTCTCGTCGTGTTGAACAAGGTGGGGCCGACGGACCCGCTGATCGCGGCGGTGCGCGAGCGGGTGGCGGCGGGCGCGGCCCGCTTCCACGTCCTCGTCCCCAACCCGCACAACCTCGGCTTCGACCACGGCGATCCGGTCCCGGCCGACGGCGAGGAGCTGCTCGCCGGAGCGCTGCCGCCGCTGCGGGAGGCCGCCGGGGCGGAGGTCTCCGGTCGGGTGGCGACCAGCCCCAACGCCTACGACGACATCGTCGAGGAGCTGGGCGGCGGCTCCTACGCGGAGATCATCCTCGAGACCCCGCCGACCCACCTCTCCCACTGGCTCCACGTCGACCTCCCGGAGCGGGTGCGGCAGCTGGGCCTGCCGACCGAGGCGGTCGCCTCGGCATGACCGTCCTGTTGGTCGAGGACGAGGCGAAGATGGCGGCATTGCTCCGTCGCGCGCTCGGCGGCGTCGGCCTCGACGTCGACGTCGCCGAGCGCGGCGAGGCCGCGGTCGAGATGGCGGGGAAGCTCGCCTACGAAGCGGCCGTCCTCGACGTGGCGCTGCCCGGGATCGACGGGATCGAGGTCTGCCGTCGACTGCGGCACGACGAGTTCGCGGGCCCGATCCTGCTGATGAGCGTGTCGGGCACGGTGGACTCTCGCGAGGCCGGCATCGAGGCCGGAGCCGACCTCTACCTGGTCAAGCCGTTCCACCTCTCCGAGCTCGTCAACGGCCTTCGCGACCTGATGCGCAAACACCCGCCGATCCGTGCCTGACTCTCATCGCACCTTAAAGCGGCGAATGTACCTTGGCCGCCGCCGACCGCCAGCTCCCGTATGAACTCGCTGAGATCACTATTCGATCCCGACCGGCGCACCTACTCCAAGGTGCCGGAAATCACGGTGTGGTTCTGGGTGGTGAAGGCACTCACCACCGCGATGGGGGAGTCCACCTCCGACTGGCTGGTGCACACGCTGGTGCCGGAGATCGCGGTGGTGCTGGGCGCGATCGCCTTCGCCGTCGCGATCTACATCCAGTTCACCAAGGACCGGTACATCCCCGCCTGTTACTGGTTCGCGGTGGCGATGGTCGGCGTCTTCGGCACGATGGCCGCCGACGTCCTCCACGTCGGGCTCGGCGTCCCCTACATCGCCTCGACCATCTTCTACGGGATCGTCCTCATCGTCGTGTTCCGCGCCTGGTACCGGGTCGAGGGCACGCTCTCCATCCACAGCATCCACACGCCGCGCCGCGAGGCGTTCTACTGGGCCGCCGTCCTCTCCACCTTCGCCCTCGGCACCGCGGCCGGCGATCTCACCGCCAACACCCTCGGCCTCGGCTACTTCGGCTCGATCTGGCTCTTCGCGGCGATCATCGCGATCCCGGCGCTCGGCTACTTCCGCTTCGGGATGGGCTCGATCCTCGCCTTCTGGTTCGCCTACGTCGTCACCCGGCCGCTCGGCGCCTCGGTCGCTGACTGGCTCGGCAAAGCCGAAGGCGTCGGGCTCGGAGCCGGGCTCGTCAGCTTCGTCTTCGCGGCGGCGATCGCGGTGATCGTCCGCCACCTCGCCCGCACCGGCAAGGACACCCCGACCGACCAGCTCGTCGGCCCGCCCCCGGGGCTCGGGCCCGAGGCGGCGGAGGCGACCGCATGATCGAGCTCGTCGGGGTCAGCAAGAGCTACGGCAAGAAGGCGGCCGTCCGCGACCTCAGCTTCACCGTGCGGCCGGGGATCGTGACCGGGTTCCTCGGGCCGAACGGCTCGGGCAAGTCGACGACGATGCGGCTGATCCTCGGCCTCGACGCGCCCGACGCCGGCGAGGTGACGGTGAACGGGAAGCGCTACCGCGACCACCGCGCGCCGCTCCACCAGATCGGCGCGCTGCTCGAGGCGAGCTCGATCCACACCGGCCGCTCCGCCTACGACCACCTGTTGGCGATGGCCCAGACCCACGGGCTCGGGCGCGAGCGGGTCGAGGCCCTGATCGAGTTGGTCGGGCTCGGCGAGGTCGCGCGCAAGCGCGCGGGGACCTTCTCGCTGGGGATGCGCCAGCGGCTCGGCATCGCCTCGGCGCTGCTCGCCGACCCCCGCATCGTGATGCTCGACGAGCCGATCAACGGGCTCGACCCGGAGGGCATCCTCTGGGTCCGCAACCTGCTGAAGGGCCTCGCGGCGGAGGGCAAGACCGTCTTCGTCTCCTCTCACCTGATGAGCGAGATGGCGCTCACCGCCGACCACCTCGTGGTGATAGGCAAAGGCGAGCTGATCGCCGACGTCGGCGTGCGGGAGCTGATCCAGGGCGCGTCGCAGAGCGCGGTCAGGGTGCGCTCGCCGCACGTCGCGCGCCTCGGGGAGGCCGTCGCCGCGCCCGACGTCCGGGTGCGCAACATCGGTCCCGACCTGATCGAGGTCCAGGGCGTGGACGCGGAGGAGATCGGCCTGGCGGCTCACGTCGGCGGGATCGTCCTCTACGAGCTGACCCCGCGCCAGGCCTCGCTCGAGGACGCCTTCATGGAGCTGACCGGCGAGTCGATCGAGTTCCGGGCGGGTGACGGCGACGCCCTCGCCACGGCGAGCGGGGTGGCCGCCTGATGGAGAGCATCGGCCTGCCGCTCGGCGTCGAGCCGGTCACCCAGCGCCGGGTGATCCGCTCGGAGTGGACCAAGCTGATCTCGCTGCGCTCGACCCGGTGGGCGTTCGGCGCGACGCTCCTGCTGGCGATCGGGATCGGCGTCCTCGCCTGCATCGTCTTCGAGACCCGCTGGCCGCACCTGAGCGCCGCCGACCGACACGACTTCCACCCGCTCTCGGTCAGCCTCGCCGGGATCAACTTCGCCCAGCTCTCGATCGGCGTCCTCGGCGTCCTGGTGATCACCGGCGAGTACTCGACCGGGATGATCCGCTCGACCCTGGCGGCGGTGCCGCGCCGGCTGCCGATGCTCTGGGGCAAGGCGGCCGTCTTCGGCGCCGCCGCGCTGGCGATCAGCCTGCCGGCCACCTTCATCGTCTTCTGGGTCGGCCAGGCCATCCTCGCCGGCGAAGGCATCAACATCGCCCTCGGCCACGCCGGCGTCTTCCGCGCGCTGATTGGCGCGCCGCTCTTCCTCACCGCGATGGGCCTCTTCGGCCTCGCCCTCGGCGCGATCATCCGCAGCACCGCCGGTGGCATCGCGGCGCTCGCCGGGATCGTGTTCGTCCTGCCGCCGATCATCGGCCTGCTGCCGACCAGCGTCGCCAACTCGATCGACCCCTACCTGCCGAGCAACGCCGGCGGGGCGATCTGGACCATCAACCCCGACCCAGGGACGCTCGCGCCCTGGGCCGGCTTCGGGGTCTTCTGCGCGTACGTCGCGATCGCGATGGCGATCGCCGCGGTGCTGCTGGTCCGCCGCGACGCCTAGACGGCGTGGCGGGCTCCCGTCACTTGTCGTACTGCATCAGCCGCCAGATCCCCCACAGCACGCAGCCGATGGCGGTGACGCCGATGGCCGAGTGCACCGCTTCCGTCGCCTCCGGTTCGAGGGCCGCCAGACCACAGAGCCCGAGGAAGAGGGCGAGTACCGTCCAGGCAAACAGCCAACCGGTGGTGATCGATGACTTCACACCGTGAACGATACGCCGATCAGGGCGGGTTGCAACGCACTCAAACCCGCTTCTCATGCCGGTTTCAGGCTGGCTTAAGGATGTCGCCCGCGGGCTGGCGACGGCGCCATCGACGGACCTTCCTGGCGCTCTGCGGGGTCGGCGGGATCCTCCTCCTGGGCGTCGTCTCCGCGACCGTCTTCCTGCTGACGCTGCCGGGCGTGGGGGACGCCGAAGCGCGGGTCGAGGCGATCCTCGCGAGCCACGGCGGCCACCCGTCGGCCCTGCCGCCGCCCGCTCGCCTGGCCACCGCGATCGTCTCCACCGAGGACGAGAACTTCGACGAGAACGTCGTCTTCAACGTCGCCGCCGGGGCCGGGCGGGCGGCCATCGCCTCCTTCGGGTCGAGCGAAGACCCCGGCGGCAGCACGATCCCCCAGCAGCTCGCCAAGGCCCTCTATGCCCACGGCGGCGGCATCGGCGGCACGCTCGAACAGATCGGCCTGGGAATCAAGCTCTCACTCGCCTACTCCCACGAACAGGTCCTCTCCATGTACCTGAACGCGATCTACTACGGCAACGGCTACTGGGGCGACGTCGCCGCCGCCCGCGGCTACTTCGGCGTCTCCCCCCGACGCCTCACCTGGGGGGAGGCGGCGATGCTGGCCGGCCTGCCCCAGGCCCCGAGCGCCTACGACCCGAAGGTCCACTACGACCTGGCCCGCCTGCGCCAACACCACGTGCTCGACCAGCTCGTCGTCAACGGTCACCTGACCGCGCCCCAGGCGACCCGCGCCTTCCGCGAACCGCTGCCGCTGGTGCGCGACCCCACGGCAGCGCGGTCGACCTTTCCCACTCATAGGGCCGGTTAAGACGACCGCGCTAGAGGTTGAACTCCAGGCGCTCCGGGGGCGGGGAAGCTGGCGCCCGATGGGGAAAGGGACGGGCCGTCTCGTCCACGGCCCGGGCAGGTTGTGGCCGTGGCCGAGACGCCGGGTATGAAAGCGGCGGAGGAACCGTGACGCCGTGACGAATATGCCGCGAACGTCACCCTTCCGCGCGTCTTGTCCAACGCGTCTCCGGGCCCTGGTTCCAGACCCCGATACGGACCCGAGGCGCACGGAGGCGTGACGTTCCCGGCGTCTTCGTCACCGATCCGTCGGTCAAGACCTTGCCGTGGAGAGAAACTCCCCCTGTGCGGGAGCAAGTAACCACAGGCACCCGGTGAGTTCGCACTTGGCCACACATGTTGTGGCCAAGTGCGAACTCAACCGCTGTGGGGGGTTCCGTTTCGTGCAGGACCGTCACGGGAGGCCGGAGTTCGTCACGGACCCGCGCCCTCTTCCCTGGCTCTCCCTCACGTCCCGGGCGTCTCGTGGCGGCCACAGCCTGCCAGGGCCGCCACGAGACGCCCGGGACGCGACTCGGACGGGCTGGGCGGCCTGGACCCCCGGCCGCCGCTTCTACAGGAGCGCCTCGACCTCGTTCGCTCGCGGTGACGTGGACGCTCCGCGGGCGGTGGTGGCGAGGGCGCCGGCGGCGCAGGCGAAGGCGAGGGCGGGTTCGATCGGATCGCCGGCGGCGAGGCGGGCGGCGAGGGCCCCGGCGAAGGCGTCGCCGGCTCCAGTGGTGTCGACGGGGGTCACCGCCGGGGCGTCGATCCGCAGGCGTTCGCCGTGGTGGAGGGCGAGGACGCCGGCGCCGCCGAGGGTGACGACGACGGTGTCGGCGCCGAGGGAGGAGGCGATCGCGGCGGCGTCCGCTGCCGGGTCGGCGGGTCCGCTCGAACCGGCGATCGTCCGGGCCTCGCCCTCGTTGACGATCACCGCCGACGCCCCGCGCGGCAGGGCCGCCGCCGGCACCGCCGGCGAGGCGTTGAGGATCCCGAGCACGCCGCGCTCTCGCGCCCAGCGCAGGGCGGGCTCGGCGGCGCGCGGCGTCTCCAGCTGGCAGAGGAGGACGGCGGCCCCGTCGATCGCGGCCAGCGCACCTTCGGCCGCGTCGGGGTCGAGGCGGTCATTGGCGCCGCCCGCGACGACGATCTGGTTCTCTCCGGAGGCGTCGACCCAGATCGCGGCGCGGCCGGTCGGCTCGCCGGCGATCCGGAGGCAGTGGTCGACGCCGACCCCGTCCCGGGCCAGATCGGCGAGCAGGCCCGTTCCGCCCTCGTCGTCGCCGACGGCCGCGAGCAGCTCCACCGCCGCGCCGGCGCGGGCCGCCGCGACGGCCTGGTTCGCGCCCACGCCTCCCTGGGCTTCGCTCAGGACGGCGCCGGTGACGGTCTCGCCCGCCGCCGGGAGGCGCGCCATCGCGAAGGTCGAGTCGAGGTTCGCGCTGCCGACCACGACGACTTGTCCGGGGGAGGGCACGGCGTAACGGTAGCGGTTCGGGAACGGTGTCGCAAAACGTTTTGTAAGCTAGCCCCGCGATGCCGAAGGAGAGCCCAGCCGCCGGTCCCCCCGAGGCGCCGTCCCGTCCGCGGCGCCCCCGCGCGGCCGGGCCTTCCGTCGGCATCGCCGACGTCGCCCGCCTCGCCGGCGTCAGCGTGACCACGGTGTCCCACGCGATCAGCGGCAAGCGGCCGGTGAGCGAGGCCACCGCGGAGGCCGTGCGCCGTGCCGCGAAGGAGCTCGGCTATTCGCCCAACCGCGCCGCCCGTAACCTCCGCCTGGGGGTCGCCGACTCGATCGGCCTGATCGTCCCCGACATCGCCAACCCCTACTTCGCCGAGCTCGCCCGTGGGGTGGAGGACGTCGCCGCCGCGGCGGGCACGAGCGTCCTGCTCTGCAACACCGACTTCTCGACCGAGCGCGAGCTGCGCTACGTGGAGGTCCTCCGCGCGGGCGGCGCCGACGGGGTCCTCTACGTCGCCGGCGAACCGCCGGAGCCCGACCTTCTGCGCGAGCTCGGCGAGGCGATGCCGCTGGTCGCGGTCGACGAGGCCCTGCCCGGCGCGGGCGCCACCGAGGTCGTCTCCGACAACCGCGGCGGCGGTCGCCTGGCGGGGGAGCACCTGCTCTCCCTGGGACACCGGCGGGTGCTCGCGATCGAGGGCCCGCGGCGACTGGCCTCGGCGCAGGAACGACGCCGCGGCCTGCTCGAGGCGACCGCCGAGGCCTCCGGCACCGAGGTGCGCACCCACCCCGGCGATTATCTCGCCGCCTCCGGGGAGGAGGCGGTCCGCGGCGCGCTCGCCGGCTCTCCCGACGGCGCCCCCTGGTTCACCGCCGTCTTCGCCGCCAACGACCTGATGGCGATCGGCGCGATCGCTGAGCTGCGCCGCCACGACCTCAGCGTTCCGGCGGACGTCTCGGTCGTCGGCTTCGACGATTCCACCCTCGCCTCGCTGATCTCTCCCGCCCTGACCACGGTCCGCCAGGACGTCGGCCGGCTCGGCGCGATCGCCGCCGAACGGCTGCTCGCGGCGATCGAGGACCCCACTGCCCCCACCGCTCCCCGCACCACCCTGCCGACCGAGCTGGTGGTGCGCGAGAGCACCGCACAAGCGCGAAAGGAAGCCTGATGCTGCGAATCCACCACATCGTCACCGGCGAGCTCGAGAGCTCCCTCGACGTGAGCCTGCTCGGGTCCGGCGCCGCGCCCGACCTGAGCCGCGAGGAGGTGCTGCCGTTCGGCTTCCGCGACGACATCGAACGGCGCGACGGCAGCCTCCACGAAGGGGTGATGGTGCCGGTCCCGGTCTGGCTGATCGAGGGCTCCGAAACGCTCACGCTGATCGACTCCGGCCTCGGCTCGGTCGAGCACGTGCAGGAGATGCAGGCGCGCTACGGGATCGAGTTCGTCGCCTCGCGGGGCGAGGACCAGGACGTCGTCGCCGGGCTCGCCGCGCACGGCATCTCGCCCGCGGACGTCCAGCGCGTCGTCCTCACCCACCTCCACTTCGACCACGTCGGCGGCGTCGAGACCTTCGAGAACGCGCGCCTCACCGTGCAGCGCGAGGAGATCGCCTACGGGCTGACCCCGCCGCGCTGGGCGACCTTCTACTACCCCGAAGACGCGCGCCGGCTGCACGCCGTCGCCGACCGCTTCGAGGTGATCGAGGGCGACGTCGAGCTCGAGCCCGGCCTGCGCGTGGTGAAGGTCGGCGGCCACACCCCCGGCTGCATGGCGACGATCGTCGACACCGAGGCGGGCCGCGTCTGCCTCACCAGCGACATCGCCTACAACTACCGCAACATCGAACTCGACTGGCCGCCCGGCGCCTTCTGGAACCTGGAGCAGGAGATGGACGGCCTCCGCCGGCTGCGCTCGCTCTCCGAGGTGCTCGTCCCCCAGCACGACTGGAAGGTGCGCGAGGTCTACCCGGACGGGGTGATCGGCTGATGCGCATCCTGCTGGCCGGCGAGTCGTGGACGACGCACATGATCCACGTCAAGGGCTTCGACACCTTCACCAGCAGCGAGTACGTGGAGGGGGCGGGCCAGCTGATCGACGGCCTGCGCGCCGCCGGCCACGAGCTCGATTACCTGCCCGGGCAGGAGGTGTCGACGAAGTTCCCGACCGCGGCGGAGGACCTGCGCGGCTACGACGCGGTGATCGTCTCCGACGTCGGCGCCAACTCGTTCCTGATCAGCCGCGAGACCTTCAACCACTCCCGCCCCGAGCCGAACCGGCTGGGCGCGCTGGCCGAGTACGTCGAGGGCGGGGGAGGGCTGCTGATGATCGGCGGCTACCTCTCCTTCTCCGGGATCGACGCCAAGGCGCGCTACGGACGCTCGCCGCTGGCGCCGGTGCTGCCGGTGGGACTGCTCGATCGCGACGACCGGGTGGAGAGGCCGGAGGGGGTCGCGCCGAACGTGGTGCGGGGCGATCACCCGGCGCTCGCCGACGTGCCCGTCGGCGACTGGCCCGCCCTGCTCGGCTACAACCAGGTCGAGGCCCGGGAGGGGACCGAGCTCCTCGTCGAGGTCGGCGACGACCCGCTGCTCGCCGTCGCGAGCGTCGGCTCCGGTCGGTCCGCGGCCTTCACCTCCGACCTCGCGCCGCACTGGGCGCCGCCCGAATTCATGCGTTGGGACGGCTATATGCCGCTCTGGACGGGGATTCTCGCCTGGCTGGCAGGAGAGCGCTGACACGTTATAAGCATGTCATGACAAGTGTGCTAGCCTCCGCGCCGGGTTATGAAGATCGGGCTGTCCCTGAACACCCATGGCGGCGCTTACGGAGAGGCGGTCCCCGACCGTGACGCCTATCCAGACTTCCTCGAACGGCTGATCGACCAGGCCAAGGCGGCCGAGGCGGGCGGCTTCGACGGCCTCTTCGTCGCCGAGCGGCACGCGCGCCACGAGACCTTCTTCCCGCAGCCGATGACCCTGCTCGGGATCCTCGCCACCCACACCGAGCGGATCGAGCTGGCGACCCACGTCCTGATCCTGCCGCTCTACAACCCGGCGCAGATCGCCGAGGAGGCGGCGCTGGTCGACCTCGCCTCGCGCGGTCGCCTCATCTTCGGCGTCGCGATGGGCTACAACGACGCCTACGACGCCGCCTTCGGCGTCGGTCGTCTGCCGCGACGGACCCGCTTCGAAGAGGGCCTCGACGTGATGGAGCTGGCCTGGAGCGGCGAGACCTTCGACTACCAAGGCGACGCCTACCGGTTCGACGGCGCCCTGATCCTGCCGCGTCCCTACCGCAAGCCGCGCCCGCGGCTGTGGATCGGCGGGCAGGCGGAGAAGGCGGTGCTGCGCGCCGCCCGCCGCGGCGACGGCTGGCCGCTCGCCTGGCCGCTGGCCGAGGAGCAGTGGCGGCGGCTGCGCGCGATCTACCGCGAGGAGTCCGCCAAGCGTGGCCGGCGCGGCGAAATCTGCATCACCCGCCACACCTGGGTCGGCGCCGATCGCAAGGCGGTCGAGGAGAAGTACGCGCCGCTCTGGCTCGCCGACCTGAAGTACTACTTCGACCGCGGCCAGCTCGTCCACCCGGACTTCCAGAGCGCCGCCGACTTCACGATCGAGAACGCCCGCAAGGCGCTGATCATGGGGACGCCGGAGGAAGCGGTGGAGAAGATCCTCGCCTACGCCGTCGACGACGTCGACTACCTGAAGATCTCGATGCGGCTGCCGCTCGGCCCGAGCATGGACGAGGCCGACGAGGTGATCCAGATCCTCGCCGAGGAGGTGTTGCCGAAGGTCCGCGCGGAGCTCGGCACCGCGCCCGTCGGCACCCCCGCGACCGGCGCCACCGCCGGCTGACCGCCCAAGGAGCCCAGATGCCAGACCAAGCCGATCAGCTGTTCGCCACCGTCGTCGAGCGCCGCCTCGCCGCCCCCGGCTTCGCCGCCGAGGTCGCCGCGGCCCGCCGCCGGCGCGACAAGACCCTGGTCTCCGAGGACGGCAAGCTCTTCGTCCTCGCCGCCGACGCGCCCGGTCGCGGCGTGATCGGGACCAGGGGGGACGACACCTGCCTCGCCCGCCGGCCCGACGTCCTCGCCCGCACCGTCCTGGCGCTGGCCGATCCCACCCTCGACGGGTTGATCGCCTCGTCGGACCTGATCGACGACCTCCTGATCATCGACGGCGTGCGCAAGGAGCGCGGCGAGCCGAGCCTGCTCGACGACCGCGTCCTGGTCGGCTCGATGAACCGCGGCGGCACCGCCGGCGCCGTCGACGAGCTGAACGACACCTTCACCGGCTACACCGTCGAGGGGATGGTCGCCGGCGGCATCGACGCCGGCAAGGCGCTCTGGCGGATGGACCTCGACGACCCCGACTCGAGCCGCACGCTGCTGGCGCTCGCCCAGGCGGCGGAGGAGTCGGCGCGCGCCGAGCTGCCGTTCTTCTTCGAGGTCTTCCCGGTCACCGAGCGCCGCCCCGATCGCACCTACGGGATCGCCGACGATCGCCTGGCGAGCATCCGCGGCGTCGGCATCGCCTCGGCGGTCGCCTCGCGCTCCACCTACACCTGGCTGAAGCTGGCGCCCTCGCCCCACCTGGCGGAGATGGCGCGGGCGACGACCTCGCCGATCGTCGTGCTCGGCGGCGAGTCGACCGGCGCCGGCGGCCTGCGCGAGCAGGTCCAGGCTTCGCTCGACGCGGCGCCCAACGTGGTCGGCTGCATGATCGGGCGGCGCCTCCTGTTCCCGCCCGACGACGACGTCGCCGCGGCGGTCGCCGAGATCGGCTCGGTCATCCACCCCGGCATCGCCGCGACCGCCGTCTAGCCGGTGCCGGTCCGCACCCTCAGCGGCGACGTCGATCCGGCGACCCTCGGTCGCTGCCTGGCGCATGTCCACCTGCTCGGCGCCCCGCAGGAGAACAACGACGTGCCCGACCTGGCGCTGCGCGACCGCGACCGCGCGGCGGAGGAGATGGTCCGGCTCGGGCGGGCCGGGGTCGGCGCGGTGGTCGAGATGGGCCCCTGGGACTTCGAAGAACACGAGCTGGCGGACCTGCTCGAGCTGGAACGCGCGAGCGGGGTGGCCTTCATCGCCGTCGCCGGCGCCCGCAACGGCCAGATCGCCGCGCCGCAGCTGCGCGACGCCTCGGTCGAGGAGCTGGCCGAGCGCGCCTGCCGCGAATTCGCCGGGGAGACCGACGGCGGCATCCCGGTCGGGGCGCTGAAGGCCGGCACCGGGGTCGGCGAGGTGAGCGACCTCGACCGCAAGTTGATCGCCGCGATCGGCCTCGCCCACCAGCGCTGCGGTGCCCCGGTCCTCACCCACTCAGAGCACGGCGCGCTCGCCCGCGAGCAGGTCGAGGAGCTGGAGCGGGCGGGGGTGGATCCGGGCCGGGTCGCGATCGGCCACACCGACCGCGCCGGCAGCGAGGTGCAGCTGGCGGTGCTCGGGCGCGGCGCCTACCTCGTCCTCGACCAGATCGGCAAGTTCAAGTACCTGGTCGCCGACGACTACGCGCGGTTGATCGCGGCGATCCTCGACGTCGGCTACGAAGACCGGCTGATGCTCTCCTCCGACTTCGGCCGCTGCTCCTACCTCCACGCCTACGGCGGCTCGCCCGGCCTCGACTACCTTGTCCGTGAATTCGTCGATGAGATGATCGAGCGAGGCATTCCGCCCGCCGCGCTGGAGAAGATGCTGGTCGACAATCCCGCTCGCTTCCTCACCCACGACGGTGACGGGACGGGCGCCAACCAGGGCTGAACGCGAGGAACGATGGCGACGACGCAGGACCCGCTGGGTGGTGCGGTGATCAACCGGGGCTCGGCCGAGCCCTACTACCGGCAGATCAGCGACTTCCTCCGCGCCGCGATGGACGCGGGCCGCTACACGCCCGGGACCCTGCTGCCCTCGGAGAAGGACTTCTGCGAGCAGTTCGGCGTCAGCCGGCCGGTGGTGCGGCAGGCGCTGGAGGACCTCTCGCGCGACGGCTACGTCTACCGCGTCAAGGGCAAGGGCACCTTCGTCGCCGAGGAGAAGCTGAACAGCCACCTGATCCAGGTCGTGGTCGGCCCCGAGCGCGACACGATCCGCTTCCGCGACCGCCTCGCCACCTCGGTCCTGCTGCGGGAGACGGCGCCGGCGCCGGTCCAAGTCTCCCGCGCCCTCGACATCCCGGTCGAAGGACGCTGCATCCACCTGCGGCGGCTGCGGCTGCTGGACGACGAGCCGCTCTGCGTGATCGAGTCCTACCTGCCGGAGCAGATCGTGCCCGGGCTGCTCGAGGCCGACCTCACCGACCGCTCGCTCTACGACGTGATCGAAGAACGCAACGGGGTCGCGATCCGCGATCTCTCGAGGCGGATCGAGGCGGCGAAGGTCCCGGCCGAGCTGAGCGACCTGCTCGCCGCCGAGGACGACGACCCGTGCCTGATCGTCACCTCGCTCGCGGCCGGGGTCAACGGCGCGAAGCTCGAGTGGTCGAAGGCGACCTATCGGGCCGACCGGATCTCGCTCAACGTCGAGTTTCCGTTCGGGGAGGCCGGGGAGGGCTCCGGATGAGCGCCGCCGTCGATGGCGGCGCGGTCGGTCGCGCGGTGATGCTCGAGCTGGCGGGGACGCTGGAGCGGGTCGCTGGCGAGCTCGACTGGAGCCGGGCCGAGGCCCTCGCCGCCCGCCTCGACGGCGCCCGCCGCGTGCTGCTGTTCGGCGCCGGCCGCTCGCGCGGCATCGCGCTGGCGATGGGGCAGCGCTTCGGCCACGTCGGCCTCGACGTGGCGCTGATCGGCGAGGGCGGCAACCGCCGCTTCGACCGCCGCGACGTGCTGATCCTGATCTCCGCCTCGGGGACGACGCGGAGCACCGTCGTCACCGGTGAGCTTGCCCGCGAGGCGCCCGACGGCGGCGCGATCGTCGCCTTCACCGCGACCGATCCGAGCCCGGTCGCCGACCTCGCCGACGACGTCCTGCTGGTCCCCGCCCGCTTCCGTTCCACCGGCCCGGCCGACCTGGCCGCGTTCACCGCCCCCTTCGACCTGGCGGCGCTCGTCTGCGGCGAGGCGCTGGCGAAGATGGTGATGGAGCGCCGCGGGATGGACGACGCCGACATCGAACTCCACCGCCCCAACGTCGAGTGAGCGTGCCCCGCTTCAGCGTCGTCACGGTCGGCTCGATCACCCTCTTCGACCACCTGCTCGCGACCGGGGCGGCGCTGCCGCGCGCCGGCGAGACGGCCTTGCTCGACTGCGAGGGCGGCACCACCTTCGACGGTGGCTGCGGGATGAACCAGGCGATGGCGCTGGCGGCGCTCGGCGTGCCGGTGGCGACCGCGATGGTCTGCGGCGAGGACTTCCGCGACTCCGGCTACGCCGACCGCGCGACGGCGGCGGGCGTCGACGTTGCGGGGGTCGAGATGCTCGCCGAGGGCTCCGGCCACTGCTACCTGATCTTCGACGACGACGGCCACACGATCTGCATCTGCGAGAACGGGGCATCGCGGCGCCAGGGCGACCACCGACCTCCCGTCGACCTCCTGACCACGACCGGCGCCGTGATCCTGAACATCCCCTTCGACGCCTACGCGGTCGAGGCCGCCCGGATCGCCGCCGCGGCGGGGGCGATGGTCGTCGCCTCCGGCCAGCTCCTCACCGCCGACCCCGAGGTCCAGCGCCGGATCCTCGAGCACTGCACCCACATCTCCTGCAACTGGCCCGAGCTCGAAGGCCTGCTCGAGGCCCAGCGGATCGATCGCGCCGAGCTGCTCGCCGGCCTCCGCGGCGCCTGGGTGACGGCGGGTGGGGAGGGGGTCGACGTCCTGTCCCCGGACGGCACCGAGACCCGCGTGCGCGCGGTCCCGGTAGACCGCCTGGTCGACCCCACCGGCGCCGGCGACGCCTTCGTCGCCACTGCCACCGCCGCGACCGTCGCCGGCCACGATCCGGTGGCAGCCGCCCAGCTCGGCTCGACCGTGGCGAGCTTCGTGGTCGAGCGCGAGGGAGCCCAGACGAACCTCCCGACCCCGGAGCGCCTGCGCGAGCGCTACCGCACCGCTTTCGGCGCCGAGCTCCAGGCGTTCGCGCCGCGCTTCCCCGCTGCCCGGGGCTAAGGGACGCCGGCCGTCTCGGCCACGGCCCTGGCAGGCTGTGGCCGTGCCCGAGACGGCCGGGGATGTGGAGAGTGGTGAGGGATCGTGCCGGGCGGGTCACGGGAGCGTCACGAAAGTGCGCCGCCGGGCCGAATCACGGCCTCGGTCGAGCGGTCAGGGGCGCCGGCGGTGTCCGATATCCACCCATACGACGGTTGTCGAACACCGCGAACGCTTGCGTGGTTCGAAATCCCCCTGTGAGGTGGATTAGGAACCACGGAAGATCCTGACCGTTCGGATCCCACGCTCTCTCCCACGGAACCCTCACGTCCCGGGCGTCTCGTGGCGGCCACAGCCTGCCAGGACCGCCACGAGACGCCCGGGACGCAACTCGGACGGCCGCACCGCCCTGATCAGCCGGAGAGCTCTTCGGCCAGCACCGCGCGCAGCTCCCCGAGCGACGCGACCGTGCGATCCGGTTCCGCCGCGAGGACCGTCTCCGGCGCGAAGCCATGGAGCGCCGCCACCGTGCGCACCCCCGCGGCGCGGCCGGCGGTGACGTCGTCGGGGCCGTCGCCGACGAAGAGGGCGTCGGCGGGGGCGATGTCGAGGGCGGCGAGGCAGGCGAGGACCGGGGCGGGGTCGGGCTTCGGCGGGTAGCCGTCGTCGCCGCTGATCGCCGCGTCGATCCGACCGGTGAGGCCGAGCGCTGCGGCGTCGTGTTCGAAGGAGCCGCGGATCTTGGAGGTGACGATGCCGACCGCGATGGCGCTCCCGCGGAGCTCGTCGAGCAGCTCGGCGGCGCCGGGAAAGGCAAGGGCGGGGGTCGCCACGAGGTAGGCGGAAGCCAGCGCCGCGAGGACGCGCTCGAGCGCCTCGGGGTCGGGGGCGATCGGGGCCAGGCTCACCCGGGAGTGACCGGTGAGGACCGACTCCTCCTCGGCCGGAGTCGCCGGAAATTCCCGGGCGAGCACCTCGATGCTGGCGCTGCGGTAGGCCTCCACGACCGTCTGGCGGGAGTCGACAAGGGTGCCGTCCCAATCGAACAAAATTGCTTTCATCGCTCTTATCATCTCATGCAAAACGTTTTGCTAGGCTCCCTGCCGCGCGGGTAGAGAGGAAGTTGCGCCGGACCTTCCGCGCCCCGGTGAAGGTCAGGCGACAGATCGCTACCTGCAAGGTCATCATCTTGTCATTACATGTGGTAGCCTCACGACGTCTTCGGAAGGGAATCCGAGGAAAGGAGAGTCGATGACCAGCAGGAACCGCCATCTCGTCGTTCCCCCAATTGAGGGCCGCGCCTGATGCGCGCGGTCGTTTTCCACGCCCCGGGCGAGGTCAGCGTCGACGAGGTGCCCCAGCCGCGACTGCCTCAAGGCGGCCTGCTCGTGGACACCGCCTTCGTCGGGGTCTGCGGATCCGACGTCCGCACCTGGCGCCACGGCAACGCCCGCATCGACGGCGTGCAGACGCTCGGCCACGAGGTGAGCGGCGTGATCGCCGCCTCCGACGCTTCCGGCTACGAGGTCGGGACCCGCGTCGCCGTCTGCCCGGGGGTGCCCTGCCTCGCCTGCGAGCCGTGTCAGCGCGGCTGGCACAACCTCTGTCAGAACCGACGCGTGCTCGGCTACGACTTCCCCGGTGGCATGGCGGAGAGCTTCGCCGTGCCACCCGAGGCGGTCCGCGCCGGCTGCGTCGTCCCCCTGCCCGACTCGCTCAGCACCGAGCACGCCGCCCTGGCCGAGCCCCTCCACACCGTCCTCAACGGCCAGGACCGCGCCCGCACCGCCGCGGGGGAGTCGGTGCTCGTGCTCGGGCTCGGGCCGATCGGCACCCTGCACGCCGCCGTCGCCGCCTCCCGCGACGCCAGTCCGGTGCTGGGGATGGACCCGCTCCCGCAGCGTGCCGAGGCGGCCCGGGCCGTGCTCGGCGAGGGCGCGGCCGAGGTGCTCGACGACGACTCCAGCGCAGGCCTCCGCGAGCGCGGCGGCTCGCTCGGCTGGGACGTGGTCGTCGTCGCCACCGGCGCCCACGCCGCCTTCGAGCTCGCGATGGAAGTCGTCTCTCCCCGCGGCCGGGTGCTCGCCTTCTCCGGCGTGCCCGCCAGCGCCGCGATGGTCGACATCAACGTCAGCCGCCTCCACTACCAGGAGATCGAGCTGATCGGCGCCTTCGGCGGCACCCCGCGGTACTACCGCGAAGCGGTCCGCTGGCTGGGACGCACGACGATCGACCTCGACCGCATGGTCGGCAAGCTGATCCCACTCGACGTCGCCGTCGACGCGTTCGAGCGCGTCGAGCGCGGCGAAGGCCTGAAGACCCTGATCACCACCGACGCGAAGGAGGGGGCAGCAGCATGAGCTCCACCGCCGTCGCCACCGACTACCTCGCGCTGCGCGAGGTCTCCGTCTATTACTCGATCGGCAAGGAGAACATCCTCGCCCTCGACACCGTCAACCTCGAGATCGCCAAGGGCGAAACGGTCTGCGTCGTCGGCCCGTCGGGCTGCGGCAAGACCACGATCCTGAACCTCGTCGCCGGCTTCCTCTTCCCGTCGCTCGGGGAGATCAGCCTGGCCGGCGAGCGGATCGACTCCCCCGATGCCGACCGGGCGGTCGTCTTCCAGCAGGATGCCGTCTTCCCCTGGCTGACCGTCCGCAAGAACCTCGAGTACGGACCGAGGAGGCGCCGGGCATTCGACGCCGACGCCCGCGGGCGGGTCGACCACTACCTCGAGCTGATGGGCCTCGAGGGGTTCGCCGACGCCTACCCGAAGATGCTCTCCGGCGGCATGCGCAAGCGGGTCGACGTCGCCCGCGCCTACGTCAACGACCCCGAGGTGGTCCTCCTCGACGAGCCGTTCGGGGCGATCGACGACATGACCAAGAACCACCTCCAGCGGGAGCTGATGCGGCTCTCGGTGGAGGAACCGAAGACGTCGATCTTCATCACCCACGACATCGAGGAGGCGATCTACCTCGGCGACCGCGTCGTGGTGATGACGCCCCGCCCGGGCAAGGTGAAGGAAGTGATCGACGTCGGCGAGAGCCGGCCGCGCGATCTCGCCTGGAAGACGACCACCGAGTTCCAGGAAATGCGCCGTCATATCCAGAGCTCGCTGGGGGAGATGTAGATGGCCGCCGACGAGCCCCGCAACGGGACCGTGGAGCCGCTCGCCGCCGAGGTGACCGCCGCCGGCGGCGGGGCCGGGCCGAGCGCCGCCGTTCCCCCGGGCCACAACGTCCGCGTCGCCAACGAGCGGAAGAAATCGCGCTACCTACCGCTCCTCAGCGTGCTCAGCCTCGCCGTCGTGATCTTCCTCTGGTGGCTGCTGACGAATGGCACCCACTCGATCGCGCCGCTCAAATTCCCGAGCCCGTCCGAAGCCTGGGACGTGGTGAGCGAACTGAAGGGCAACCTCCTCAAGGCGGCCTGGGCGACGACCTGGCGGGTGCTGGTCAGCTGGGCGATCGGGTGCACCCTGGGGGTCGCCTTCGGGCTCCTTCTCGGCCGCTTCAAAATGGCCTACTACCTGGCGAACCCGATCATCGAGGCGATCCGGCCGGTGCCGCCGATCGCGCTGATCCCGTTCATCATCCTCTGGTTCGGCCTCGGTGAGACCGGGCGCATCCTGCTCGGCTCCCTCTCCTGCTTCATGACCATGGTGGTGATCACCTACGTCGCCGCCTACAACGTCAACCCGGTGTACCTGCGCGCGGCGCGATCCCTGGGGGCGGGGGAGAACGCGGTCTACCGCACGGTCATCCTGCGCGCCATCGTCCCCCAGCTGGTCGGCGGCATCCGCATCTGCGCCGCGCTCACCTGGGCCGTCATCGTCGCGGCCGAGTACCTGACCGCGCAGAACGGCATCGGCTACATCCTGATCCAGGCGAGTCGAACCCTCAACACGCCGGTGGTGTTGGTCGGGACCATCATCGTCGGCTTCCTCGCCTTCTTGCTCGAACGGATCATCCGACTCGTCTCCTCGCGGCTCACGGTGTGGGTCGAGGGCAACGAGGGTTGACCCGGCCACCACATCAACCAGTAGAGGAGAAGTGATGTCACCATCAACTCGCAGGAGCGGCAAGAGGTCGTTGCCCGGCCTGGTCCTGCTGTTGACCCTTGTCGCCGTCGCGGCCGTGTTCCTCAGTGCCTGCGGGGGCGGTGGCAGCAGTAGCAGCAGCGAAGGGGGCTCGACCGCGGGCAGCGAAGGTTCGGGGTCGGAAGCGACGACCGCCAGTGACAGCAGCGGCGAAGAATGCACCGAAACGACGAACATCAAGATGGGGATCTCCCCCTTCCAGGACACCTACCTGGCGAAAATTCCGGAAGCCCTCGGCTGGTACGAAAAAGCCTGCCTGAACGTCGAATTCGTGAACCTCGAATGGGAAGCGCAGGCGGCGGCGCTGGCCGGTGGCAACATCGACACCTGCATCTGCAACACCGCGGCGGTGATCTCGATCCACGAAAAAGCGCCGAACGTCATCTACCTCTACCCGTGGGACATCTTCGACGAAGGTGGCGCGGTGATGATGCGTCCGGGCTCCGGTCTGAAAACCATCGAGGAATTCGAATCGGAAGGGCTCTCACATGAAGAAGCCCGCGAAGAAACGCTGAAACAGCTCGTCGGCCACACGGTGGTGACGACGCTCAACACCGACGTCGGCGCGAACCTGACCCTGGCGCTGGAAAGCGTCGGCGTCAACATCGACGAAGTCAACATCATCAACCTCGACTTCGACCCGGGCCTGGCGGCGTTCCTCGGCGGCGAAGGTGACGCCTACTACGGCGGCATCCCCCAGCGTGAGAAAGCCAAGAAGGAAGGCATGAAGGAAATGATCGTCGGCTCGGACCTCTCCCCGGCTCCGATCAACGGCTGGGCGACGACCGAATCGTTCTACGAAGATCACAAAGAAGCGTGGCTGGCCCTGCAGAACGTCACCTTCATGGCGATCCGCTATGCCGAAAAACACGAGAAAGAAGTGGCCACCTACATCACCGACCTCCTCAACAGCGAAACCGCCGGCGGGATGACGACCGATGAATGGGAAGGCTTCTTCCAGCACATCGAGCATTACCCGCTGAACGCGGGACAGGCCCAGGAAATGATCTTCGAACCCAGTGGCATCGGGTACTGGAAAGCGATCTGGGACCACGACAACAAGTACTTCACCGAGATCACCAAGGCCAACAAGGAACCGGTGCCGTACAGCAGCTTCCTCGGCGAACAATTCCAGAAGGAATACGTCGCCAAGTATGGGGAAGACGAGAAGGGGTACTGGAAGCCGGAAGGCTCCCTCTAGCCACTCTCGTCCTGCCGCCGCCCCGCTCCCCCCGGCGGGGCGGCGGTCATTACCCACGACCATCGTCTTTCTCCCGGGAGCGAGAGGGCCAGCGCGGCCGCGGCGACGGTGAAGGCGGGGAGGACGAGGAGGACGGTGGTGACGCTCGTCGCGTCGGCGAGGAAGCCGAGGCCGGCGGCGATCAGGCCGCCGAGGCCGATCGCCAGGCCGAGCGTGATGCCGGAGGCGAGGCCACCGCGGCCGGGCAGGTAGCCCTGGCCGATCACCACGGTCGTCGCGAAGGGGGCGTCGACGAGGAAGCCGATCGCCGCCAGGGCCACGATCGAGGCGGGCAGTCCCAGCTCGGGCAGCAGCGCCAGGACGGCGGTCAGGGGGACCATCGCCCAGACGAGGACCAGCCGCCGTCCCCAGCGATCGGCGCAGCGGCTGCCGACCAGGGTGCCGACGGCGCCGGTGGCGAGCATCGTCGTCAGGGCGATGCCGGCGAGCGCGTCGCTCGCGCCGAGGCGGGTGATCAGGTAGGTCGGCACGAATGCCTGGAGGGCGAAGAAGGCGACGGTGCGGGCGACCGCGGCCCCCGTGAGCCGGGTGAAGGGCCCCCAGCGCGCCGGGCCCCGCGGGGAGCGGGCGCGATCGGCGTGCCGGTCGGCGGCGGCCGCGGCATCCCGTCCCCGCAGCTTGGCGATCAGCACCGCCGCGGCGAGGAGGCCGGGGAGCGCCAGGGCGGGCGAGGCGTCGAGGCCGAAGACGCCGACGGTGAGGAGGACCGCGAGCGGCCCGACCGCGAAGCCGGCGTTGCCGCCGACCGAGAAGTAGCTCATGCCGCGCGCCGTGCCGCCGCCCGCGCGGCCCGCCATCCGCGCTCCCTCCGGGTGGAAGAGGGCGACGCCGAGGCCGCTGACCGCAAGCGCCGCCGCCAGGGCGGCGTAGGAGTGGCAGGAGCCGACCGCGCCCAGGCCGAGCCCGGCGATGACGACGCCGAGCGGCGCCAGCAAGGGGAAGTCGAGGCGGTCCGACCAGGTGCCGAAGAGCGGCTGGACGACCGAGGAGGCGATCGTCGCCGCGGTCACCAGGGCGGTGGCGGAGGCGAGGCTCAGGCCGCGGGCGGCGATCAGGGTGGGCAGCAGCGCGGGGACGGCGCCCTGGCAGAGGTCGGCGCAGCCGTGGGCGAAGGAGAAGGGGGCGATCGCGCGTCCGTCGATCGGCGCCGGCGTGGCGCCGCTCCCCGCGCGCTTGGCGCGGGTCACCGGCTGACGCCCGCGACGAGCAGGTCGACGACCTGCGACCGCGCCCGCTCGGCGTCCCAGCGGTGGCCGAGCCGCATGTGGCGGTAGGTCCAGCTGGCGGCGTTGAAGAGGAGCGTCGCCTTCTCCGCCGGGTCGGCGCCGGGGTCGAGCGTCCCCTCCCGCTCGCCGTCTTCGAGGATGCGGCGGAGCGCCTCGGTGAAGCTGCCCCGGGTCAGCACCGCGCCGTCTCCGTCGTCGTGGAAGACCCGTTCGCGGTCCTCGCCCAGGTCCTCGATCAGTCCCAGATAACGCTCGTCCACTCGGCAGACGACCTCGAGGGCCATCCGCAGGCGCTCGGGGGCGGGGCCCGCGGCGGTCAGCGCGGGGAGGGCGGCGGCGCGGAACTCGTCGGCCAGCAGCTCGCCGAGCGCCTCGCGCAGTGCGTCCTTGTCGATGCCGCGACGGTGCAGGGTCATGCGCGAGAGCTGCATCGCGCTCGCCAGCTCTTCGATGCTCAGCTCGTGCCAACGGCGGTCGCCGAGCTGGTCGCGGATGCGTTCGACGCGCTCTTTCTCGATCTGCGGAGTCGGGGAAGTCACTGTTACGTCAACGTATCACGTTGTGACACACGGATCACGTCGCGATTGAGATATACCCCCAGGGGGTATACTGAAAGCATGGACGCAACGCACCATCACCACGCGCACACCGACTCCGGCGCCCTCACCGCGACCGCGATCGCCGCGACGCTGCACTGCCTGACCGGCTGCGCGATCGGGGAGATCGCGGGGATGGCAGTCGGCACCGCGCTCGGCTTCTCGAACCTGGGGACCGTCGTCCTCTCGATCGTGCTGGCCTTCGCCTTCGGCTACGCGCTCACCAGCCTGCCGCTGCTGCGGGCGGGCTTCGCGCTCGCGGCGGTCGTCCCGATCGCCCTCGCCTCCGACACGCTCAGCATCGCCACGATGGAGGTGGTCGACAACCTGATCGTGGTGGCGGTGCCGGGAGCGATGGCGGCCGGCCTCGGCAGCCTCCTCTTCTGGGGGAGCCTCAGCTTCGCCCTCGCCGTCGCCGCCGTGGTCACCGTGCCGGTCAACCGCCACCTGATCGCCCGCGGCAAGGGCCACGCCGTCGTCCACGCGACCGGCGTCCACGGCGGCCCCCCGATCCGCCTGGTCGGCCTCGTCACCGGCGTCGCCTTCATCTTCGGCGCGGCGGTGTTGGTGGCGGAGGCTCTGTAGGTGGCGGCCGTCCGAGTGGCGGTGTCCTGGGCGTCTCATGGAGGTCCTGGCAGGCTGTGACCTCCATGAGACGCCCAGGACGCGAGGGTCTCGTGAAACACCGGGCGCAGGTCCGTCACGAACTCCGGACTTCCGTGACCCTTCTGCATGGAAGGAAGCCTCGACCAGGGGTCGAGTTCGCACTTAGCCACGCTATGTGTGGCTAAGTGCGAACTCACCGGGGCGGGGCATGGGGAAGGCGCGCGGAAGGGTGACGTTCCCGGCATCTTCGTCACGAGATCCGACGGCCGGGGCGCTCCGCGCGGTGCCTGTGGTGGCTAACTCGCGTATAGACCGAGTTAGCTACCACGGCAAGGTGCCGAGGGGTGGATCGGTGACGAAGACGCCGGGAACGTCGCGCTTCAGTGTGTCTTCCGTCCGCGTTCGGTCCCGGGATGAGGCCGACGCAGGAGTGCGGGCGACCTGAGTGAACCTATGCGTAACGCAGGTCGCCCGCGCCTCCGTGCGTGTTGCCCGATACGCACGGAAGAGTGACGTTCCCGGCGTCTCTCTCACGGGATGCGCCTCCCGGCACGCATCCGTGAACTCCTCGTGACGCACCCGTGGCGCTCGCCTGGCGTCCCGGCACTCCCCACATGACCCGGCCGCGCTCGCCGAGACGCCTTGCGTCCCTTGTGACGGACCCCCATTTCGAGACATCACCCCGGCCTGCAGTTCCGGATCGTCATCATTCCCGGATCGCCACCGAGGCTCTCCCCGATATCCAGGACCGTGCCGACTGCGAGCGGCTCGTCCGCGCGTTCTACGAAAGGGCGATGGCCGACGAGATGATCGGCTGGATCTTCACCGACGTCGCCGAATTGGATCTCGAGGCGCACATCCCGGTGATCGCCCGGTTCTGGGAGACGAACCTCCTTGGCGCGAAGTCCTACAAAGGCGGCGCCTTCGGCGTCCACGGGCGACTGCACCAGAAGGCGGCGGGAGGGCTGCGCAAGGAGCACTTCGAGCGCTGGCTCGTCCTCTGGTGCCAGACCGTCGACGAGATGTTCGACGGCCCCCTCGCCGCCGCCGCCAAGGTGCATGGCCTGCGCGTCGCCAACGCCTTCTACGGTCGGCTGCAGATGCAGCCCGCCGGCGCCTAGGTTCTCAGTCGCAGCGCAGGACGATCTTGCCCAGGTGGCCGCCGGCGGTGAAGCGCTCGTAGGCGGCGGTGACGTCGGCGAGCGGGAACTCGGCCTCGATCGGCACCCGCAGGCGCCCGTCGGCGATCAGGGGCAGGACGCTCGTTTCGAGCTCCCGCGCCAGCACCGCTTTTTCCTCTGGCGCCCGGTAGCGGAGGGTGGAGGCGCGGACGGTGCCGCGCGTCGTCATCAGCCTGCGGAGGTCGAGCGTCCCCTCGTGGCCGGCGGAGACGCCGATCACGACGATCGTGCCCCAGGCCGCCAGCGACGTGACGCTGTCGGCGAGGTTCGGGGCGCCGACGAGCTCCAGCACGACGTCGAAGGGTCCGTGGGCGAAGGCCTCGTCCGGCGGCAGCGCCCGGTTGGCGCCCAGCTTCTCGACCGCGGCGCGGTTCTTCTCGTTGCGCACCGACGCGGTCACGTCCGCCCCGAGCACCCGGCCGAGCTGCACCGCCGCGGTCCCGACGCCGCCGCCGGCGCCGTTCACCAGCAGCCGCTGGCCGCTCCGCAGCTTCGCCTGGCCGACGAGCGCGTCATAAGCCGTCGCGTACACCTCCGGGAAACCGCCCGCCTGGCTCCAGTCGAGCAGGTCGGGGACCGGCATCAGCTGCCGTTCGTCGACCACCGCGTACTCGGCCTGCGCGGCGCCCGCGACGATCGCCATCACCCGCGCGCCGGGCTCGAAGCGCGGCACCGGGGAGCGTGACTCGATCACCTCGCCCGCCAGCTCCATGCCGGGGATGTCCGCGGGCACGCCCGCCTCCGCCGGCGGCGGGTAGAAGCCCGCGACCTGGACCGGGTCGGCCCCGTTCACGCCGGCCCCGCGCACGCGGATCAGCGCCTGTCCCAAGCCGGGCGTCGGGTCCTCGCGGGTCCCCGGCCCGATCGCTTTGTCCTTGATCTCGGCGACGAGCATCGGGGCATCATCGCGAACGGGCCGACGGGGCGCGCCCCGGGTCCTCAGCCGCCGGAGTGGAGCCGCGAGCCCGGCTGCCGCACGAGCCGCTCGAACGCGGCGACGACCGCGGGCCCGCGATCAGCGCGTCGACGTCGGTGGCGCGGCACTCGACCAGCAGGCAGAACTCGTCCCCGCGGAGCCGGTAGGCGCGCCCGCGTGGTGCGGCGAACCGTCCCAGGCACCCGCCCAGCCGGGCCGGCAGCGCGTCGCCCGCGGGGTGGTAGGCCAATCGATAGAGCGGGAGCCAGCCCGCGTCGGCGAGCGAGGGGATCGGGACCGACCCCTTATCCGCGAGCGCCGCCGCGAAATAGATTTCCCCGGCCGTGAAGAGCAGCAGCCCGATCCCCGGCAGCGCCGCCCACGCGGGCCGCTCCCGCCGCAGCAGCCGCGCCCGCGACAGGCACCGAGGCCGCAGATCCCCAGCAGCGCCTCGTACACCCAGGTTCCGAAGACTTCTTCCTCACCGACCCCGCTCAGCGCGTGCACCACATATAGGACCAGCGGCGCTACGCAAACCAGGCCGCCCCACCGGAGGACCGTCGCCTGACCAGCCCCCGCCGGGCCGGGTGTCGGTCGTTTCAGGATGCCGGTGACGGAGGGCGGCGCATCGGCCAGAGCGGGGGGCTGTCGAGGACGGTGAAGGGGCCGAGATGTTTGAAGCCGAGGCGCTCGTAGAGGGCCGCGTTCCGCTCGGACGTTGCCTCGAGGTACGTGGGCAGCCTGCCTCCGTCGGCTCTTTCGAGGGTCCTCCCGAGGAGCTTGGTGCCCAGGCCGGAGCCTTGGGCATCGGGGGCGACGCCGACGTAGGGGACGTAGAAGTGTGGCTCGCGAAGGTGCTTTTGCTCCATCTTCGTGATCGTGATCAGTGCCCGGGGGAGGGACCGACCGAAGACGCCGGCGAAGTGCGGCGCGTGGAGGGCCTGCATCCGCAGGGGCATCCGCCATCGGCCAGGTGGGAGCTCGAGGCAGGCCCCCGAGGCCGTGGGGGACATCCAGGCGGTGCCCGACGGGAGGACGACATCGCCGAGCTCCAGGGCGAAGAAGCGCAGGAGCTTGTCGTGTCGCCGGCGCTTGTCCGGGAGCAGCCAGCCGAAGATCGGATCGTCCTCGAACGCGGCGGCGAGCGCACCGGCGAGCGGTGCGGCGTCGGCGGGGAACGCGCTCCGAACCTCGGGCGCGAGCGCCTGCGCGGTCCTCGTCGTGTCGACGCGCGACGCAGCCGACCCCTTGACAGCTTCCTTGCCCCCCACGGGGACAATGCTCCCACCTTTTGGTCTGCCGCGGCGAAGACTTGGCCGAGGGCGGAGATTCACCGCTGAATTTCGCGCCTCCCGCGCCTCTATATGGGCAAACGACGAGGAGGATTCGATGATGGAGAAAGCAGCCGAGCTTCGCGCGCTGCATGTCGGCGGCGATCCGCTGGTGTTGGCCAACGCCTGGGATGCGGCTTCGGCGCGCATGGTCGAGGCCGCCGGGTTCGCGGTCGTCGCCACCACCAGCAACGCGATCGCCGCGGCCCTCGGCTACGAGGACGGGGAGGCGGCGCCGGTCGAGGAGATGTTGGCCGCCTGCGGGCGGATCGCCCGCGCGGTGGATCTGCCCGTGACGGTCGACTTCGAGCGCGGCTACGGGCTCGCGCCGGCCGAGCTGGTGGAGCGGATCGCCGCGACCGGGGCCGTCGGAGTGAACCTCGAGGACTCCGATCCGCCGAGCGGGGAGATGATCGAGGTCGGCGAGCAGGCCGAATTCCTCGCGGCCGTGCGCGCCGCCGCGGAGGCCGCCGGGGTCGACCTGGTGATCAACGCCCGCACCGACTCGTTCGTGCGCCGCGTCGGCTCGCCGCAGGAGCAGCTCGCGGCCTCGCTCGAGCGTGGCGAGCGGTACCTGGCGGCCGGGGCGGACTGTGTGTACCCGATCGCCGCCGTCGAGCCCGACGCCATCCGCGCCCTCGTCGCGGGCATTCCCGGTCCGGTCAACGTCGTCTACGGGCGCGGGGCGCTCACCCTCGCCGAGCTCGCCGACCTGGGCGTCGCCCGGGTGAGCTTCGGACCCGCTCTGCAGCGCCTCGTCTACGAGGGGTTCGGCGCCGCGCTCTCGGCTCTCGCCGCGGACGCGAACCCGTTCGCGCTCTGAGCGACCGCATGGGACGATGATGGGACGGTGACCCTGGATCCGCTGCGGGACTTGCTGCTCTCCTTCGCCGGCGCCGAGGAGACGTTTCCGTTCGGCCCCGAGACCTCGGTCTTCAAGGTCGGCGGCAAGATGTTCGCGCTCTCCCAGCTCGGCGCGCCGTCGTTGCGGGTCAGCCTCAAATGCGAGCCGCGGTTGGCGGAGGCGCTGCGCGAGGAGCACGCGGCCGTGATCCCCGGCTACCACCTCAACAAGACGCACTGGAACACGGTCATCCTCGACGGCTCGCTCCCCGACGAGGCGGTGAAGGAGATGATCGAGGACTCCTACGACCTCGTCGTCAGCAAGCTGCCGCGGGCCGAGCGGACCGCGCTCGGCTGGGGCGGCGACACCTAGCCGTGAGCCACGAGTCCGTTCCGCCCGACCCGATCCCAGGGGATCCGCCGCCGATCCAGTCGCCCGATCCGAAGGGAACTTGAAGATCGTTGAACAACGCTCGGCCAAAGACGTGCGAGAGGACGAGGTTTGTCCTTGTGGTCGGTTAACGTCACCCGACCATGCGACGTCCGTTGCTCGCGATCGTGGCTGCGCTGGTGCTCAGCGCGATCATCGTCGGCCCCGCCGGGGCCGCATACGAAAGCTTCTCCGGGGGCGAAGCGACGCCGTCCGTCCTCGCCGCGGACGGCGGGACCGACTACAGCGTCTCCATCAGCGGCAAGGCGGCCGCGGTCGACCTCGTCCTCGTCCTCGACAACTCCAGCAGCATGAATGACCCGTTCGGTGGCGGCGGGAGCAAGTGGAACACTCTCGCCTCCGTCAGCAAAAACTTCGTCGACGAACTCAATGCCGATGGGTTCTTCGCTCGCGGCGGGAAGGTCGGGGTGGAGCCGTTCTCGACCGCCGCCACGACCGGAACGGCGCCCACGGCCGACATCAGCGCGATCAAGCAAGCCATAGACGAAAGCGCCCCGTCCGGTGACGGCTGCATCGCTTGCGGTCTGCAGCAGGCGACCGCATTGTTGGCGGGCGTGCCCGGCTCCTCGACCCATAAGCGGATCGCCTACATCGTGGCCGACGGACCGAACACGGGCACGTCGCCGACGGTCCCCGAAGCCGTCGCGGGCGCTCAGGCGGCGGGGGTGGAGCGCCGGGTCATTGGGCTCGGCTCGGGGGCCTCGACCGCCGGCCTCGAAGCCTTCGCCAGCGACGGCACGGTCCTCTATCCGACGAACGCCGCGGAACTGACCAGCGCCTTCGCGGCCAAGCCGACGCGCCTGCCGGGGGCGACCAACCTGTCCTGGTCGTTCCACCTGGCGCCGGGCTTCACGGCGACGGCCCCGTCGGCGTCCGTCGGCAGCGCCGTCGCGGGTGGGAGCGACGTCACCTGGACGATCCCGAGCCTCGGGGAAGGGACCGCGACCCTGTCCTTCCACGCCACCCACGACCCTGCCGCCGGGTGCGCGGCAAGCGCGCTGCTGAGCGGAACCACCTTCTCCGACGCGGAGGGCGACGCCGCGCCCGCGGTGGCGCTGGGGCCGCTCAGCGTCGGCGGCTGCGCTCAACCGGGGGGCGGCTCGGGCTCCGGCGGCGGTGCGGGGGGCGGCGGAACGGGCAGCAACGGCGCGGGAAGCGGCGCGGGCTCTCCGGCGCCGTCGAAGCTGACGCCTTCGTCGGTCATCGCCTTGCCGGCGACCTCCTCCAAGTGCTCGAAACGCCGCCAGATCCGCGTCGGCATCAAGCCGCCCAAGGGCACGCAGATCGAGAAGGCGTCGGTGAAGGTCGGCGGCGGCAAGGCCAAGGTTTACCGCGGCGCTCGCGCCAGGTCCGGGATCGTGATCACCGAGCTCCCGGTCGGCCACTACAAGGTGGTGGTGACGGTGACGCTGAGCGACGGCCGGTCGGTGACGCTGTCGCGGAAGTACTTCGGTTGCCCGGCGCCCTGAGGGCTGAGCCGACCTAGACTCCCGGACCCGATGGCATCGACCGGCCGCCCACCCGCTCCCGCCTCCTCGCCGGTCCGTGACCTGCTCGCGCTGACCCGGCGGCCGGAGGTGATCTCCTTCGCTGGCGGCCTGCCCGCGCCGGACCTGATCGACGTCCCCGGGCTGCGGGCGTCGTTCGCCGCCGTGCTCGCGGGGGACGCGGGGGAGGGGCGGCTGCAGTATTCGACGACGGAGGGGGACCCCGACCTGCGCCACGCGGTGATCGGGATCGAGGCGCGCCGGGGGCTCGACCGCGACCCCGACGACGTGCTGATCACGACCGGCTCCCAGCAGGCGCTCGGGCTCGTCGCCCACGCGCTGCTCACCAGCACCGGCGCGCCGGTGCTGGTCGAGGAGCCCTCCTACCTGGCGGCGCTCCAGGTGCTGCGGCTGCACGGCGCCGCGCCGGTCGGCGTCGAGTGCGACGGGGGCGGCATCGACCCCGAGGCGCTCGACCGCGCCGCGGCGGCGAGCGGGGCGGAGGTCGTCTACCTCGTGCCCACCTTCCAGAACCCGACCGGGCGCACGCTCTCGGCCGAGCGGCGCGAGGCGGTCGCCGAGGTGGTCCGCCGCCGCGGCCTCTGGCTGGTCGAAGACGACCCTTACGGACAGCTGCGCTTCCGCGGCGCCCCGCAGCCGCCCCTCGCCTCCCTCCCCGGGATGGACGAGCGCACGATCGCGATCTCGAGCCTCTCCAAGATCGTCGCCCCCGGCCTGCGGATCGGCTGGCTCACCGCCCCGGCGGAGCTGCGCGCGCGCCTCGTGGTCGTGAAGCAGGCGGCCGACCTCCACACCTCGACCGTCGACCAGGCCGCCGCCGCCCACTGGCTCGGCGAGGCCGACCTCGACGCCCACCTCGCGCGGCTGCGCGCCGCCTACGCCGAGCGCCACGACGCCCTGCTGGCCGGACTCCCCGCCGCCCTGCCGCCGGGCGCGTCCCACAACGATCCCGACGGCGGCATGTTCTGCTGGGCGCGCCTGCCCGACGGCGTCGACTCCGGCGCGCTCCTCCAGCGGGCGCTCGACCGCGACGTCGCCTACGTCCCCGGCGCCGCCTTCTTCGCCGGCGAGCCCGACCGCGCCGCGCTGCGCCTCTCCTACTCGACCGAGACGCCCGCCAGGATCGCCGCCGGCCTCGAGCGGCTCGCCGACGCCTGGGCCGGCGTCGGCGCTCAGTAGCCGCGCTTGTCGGCACCTTTGCTCAGGGGTGGAGCTTCGACTGCCAGTCGTCCGGGACCGAGCCCTCGGGGCCGGGGACGCCTTGGGCGATCGGGTGGGCGTCGGGCGGGGCGAGCTCGGGGCCTTCGAAGAACTGCTCGGAGCGGTAGTCGTAGAACCAGGTCTCGCCCGGCTCGAAGCTGTGGATGATCGGGTGGCCGGTCGCTTCCTGGTGGCGGGTGGCGTGCTGCTCCGGCGAGTTGTCGCAGCAGCCGACGTGGCCGCAGGTCGCGCAGCGGCGCAGGTGCAGCCACCAGCCCCCGACGGCCGTGCACTCCTCGCAGCCGTCGCCGCTCGGAGGGACGGACTGGTCGATCTCGTCAGCGTTCAAGGTCGCGCTCCTTAAGTCGGCGGGGTCGGCCGAGCCTACCGCGTGCCTCACTCCTCGATCACGCTCTTGAGCACGGCCGCCTGGCTGAGCTCCAGCTCCTTGGTCGCGGTCAGGAGCGTGACGGTCCCGCTCCGGGCCTCCTCCACGATCCGAGCGAGCGCTTCGGCCGGCTCGCCCTCCTCCAGCTCCGCCCGATAGCGCGCCGAGAACTCCTCGAAGCGCTCCGGATCGTGCCCGTACCAGCGCCGCAGCTCATCCGAAGGCGCCACCTCTTTGCACCAGTCGTCGAGCCGCGCCTTCGCCTTCGACACCCCCCGCGGCCAGAGCCGGTCGACCAGGATCCGCCGCCCGTCCGCCTCACTCGGCTCCTCATAGATCCGCTCCACCCGCACTGCGCCGTGGCGTTTGCTCATGCGAACCAGCCTAAAAGCTCCCGGTGTCGCCATCGAATGGCGCTATCATTTGTCGCCATGAGTGCGACCGCCACGATTCGCGTACCCCTGGAGACCCGGGATCGGTTGGCTGCCTACGCCGAGGAGCGGGGCGTCTCACTGTCGGCGCTGCTGACCGAGTTCGCGCGCCGCGCCGCGCGGGTCGAGGCCTTCCGTTCGGAGCGCGAGGCGGCCCGGCTCGATCACGCCGCCGGCGACGTTGCCGGAGAGGAGCGCGAGTGGGAGGCGGTCCTTGGCGACGGCTTCGACTGAGGCCCCGCGCCGCGGTGAGATCTGGCTGGTCTCGCTCGGAGCCGCTCGGCGAGGCGAGCCGGGCAAGAACCGCCCCGCTGTCGTCGTCTCGGCCGACGAGCTCGTCACCGGGCACAAGGACGAGCTGATCGTGGTCGTTCCCCTTTCCACCTCGCGCGCGCCCTCCAAATTGCGTCCGCCGGTCTCGCCGAACACCGGCATCGACGAGGAGAGTGCGGCGATCCCGCGAGCGATCCGTTCCGTCTCCCGCCGTCGTCTGCTCCGCCGCATCGGCACCCTCGACCCCGACACCATGGGTGCGGTCGAGCAGGCGCTCGCCACCGTGCTCGTGCTCGATCTGCCGGCCGCGTAAGGCCGGGGTCGGGCGACGCCCGCCCCTATGCCTGTGGTGATTTACCGTCGCATAGGACCGGTTTCTCTCCACAGCCACGGTCCCAGGGTCCGAGATCGGTGACGGATCGGTACATCGCACGTCCCCGCGGCCGGGACGTTTGAGCCGCCGCTCGCTGGGGAATGATGGGTTGGTTATGCCTGACGCGGACCCGGACGTGAATCCCGCCGACGCCTCGCGGCCGGTCGAGCGGGCGGCCGCGGCGGAGGTCAACGGGCGTCGGGTCAACGAGGCGATCGAGCGGGGCGCGCAGGGGACAGGGACGGCGGTGTTCGTCTGCGAGTGCGGCAAGCTGGGCTGCAGCGAGACCGTCGAGCTGGCGATCTCCGAATACGAGGGGGTCCGGTCCGGCTTCGAGCGCTTCCTCGTCGTGCCCGGCCACCAGATCGAGGAGATCGAGGACGTGGTCGAGCGGCACGAGTCCTACCTGGTGGTCGCGAAGCGCGACGATCACTCGGCGCGGATGGCCTACGCCACGGACGACAGGGACGACGGATGACCGACGCGCCGACCAGCGGCGAGCGAATCTCGTCGCCGTCGATCTGCTCGCTGAAGGTCTGCCACCCCGCCGTCCCCGCCGCCGTCCCGGTCCTCCGCCACGCCGCCGCCGACTTCGCCGCCGAGCATGGCGCCGACACCGACCTCTGCGGCGACATCGCCCTCGCCGTCTCCGAGGCGGTCACCAACGCGGTCAAACACTCCCAGGCCCACGCCGACGAGCAGGTGCGGCTGACCGCGGCGGTCGCCGAAGACTGGCTCGAGATCCGGGTCACCGATCGCGGCGCGGGCTTCGGCCTGCGCGAGTCCGACGGGCTCGGCTTGGGCCTGCCGACGATCGCCCGCCTCGCCGCCCAGCTGACGATCCACCAGGAGGGCCTGGGGACCGAGCTGCGCATGCGCTTCCCGCTGCCGCGCTGACCCGCCCCCGGCGGCCCCGCGATCTGCCAAGCTGAGGGCGTGAGACGCTCCGGTTCCCATGTAGAGTTGCCGCCGGGGCCGTCGTCTCCGCCGGCGGTCAACCTGGTGCGACTGTTGGAGCGGCCGCTGCCGACCCTGCTCGGCTGGCGCGAGCGCCACGGGGACCTCTTCACGGTCCGCTACCCGCTCTTCGGCACCGGCGTCTACGTCTGCGACCCGGAGGCGATCCGCGATCTTCTGACCGGCGACCAGTCCGACCTGCTCGCGGGCGAGGCCAACGCGCCGCTCTCCCCGGTGCTCGGCGAGCGCTCGGTCCTCGTCCTCGACGGCCGCGAGCACCTGCGCCAGCGCAAGCTGCTCCTGCCGCCGTTCCAGGGCTCGGCGATCGAGGCATTCCGGACGGTGATCCGGGACGTCGCCGCGGCCGAGATGCGGCGCTGGCGGGTGGGGGAGACGATCGTCCTGCGCGACCGCATGCGGGCGCTGACCTTCGAGGTGATCGCCCGCGCCGTCTTCGGCGTCGCCGAGCCCGAGCGGATCGAGCGCCTGCGCCGCGCCCTCGCGGCGGTGGTCGAGATGCAGATGATCTTCTTCATGCCGGGGCCGTTGCGGTGTGATCTCGGCGCCTGGAGCCCGTGGGGAATCTTCCGCCGGCGGCTGGCCGCGGCGGACGCGCTGATCTACGAGGAGATCCGCCGCCGGCGCGACCGGGGCGACCTCGAGGAGCGCACCGACGTGCTCTCGCTGCTCCTGCGGGCGCGGGACGAGGACGGCGGGGCGATGACCGACGTCGAGCTGCGCGACGAGCTGATGACGATGCTGCTCGCCGGGCACGAGACGACCGCCACGGCGCTCGCCTTCGCCTTCGACCTGATCCTCCGGGACCCCGCCGTCGCGGCGCGGCTGCGCGAGGAGATCGCGGCGGATGACGGCGATCGCTACCTCGACGCCGTGGTCGACGAGTCGCTGCGCCTGCGGCCGGTCATCGACGCCAACGAGCGCACGCTGACCAGGCCCCGCACGATCGGCGGCCGGGAGCTCCCCGCCGGGATCCGCGTCTACCCGGCGATCCTCGTCGTCCAGCTGCGCGAGGACCTCTACCCCGAGCCGCACCGCTTCCGGCCCGAGCGCTTCCTCGAAGGCGCGGCGAAGCCGTACACGCTGCTGCCGTTCGGCGGCGGCATCCGCCGCTGCATCGGCGCCGCGCTGGCCCAGGCGGAGATGGCGGAGGTGCTCCGCACCGTCCTCCCGGCGGTCGAGCTGGAGCCGGTCAACCCCCGCCGCGAACCGGTCGTGCTCCGCGGCATCACGCTGGTCCCGCGCCACGGCTCGGCGGTCACGGTCAGGCGCGCGGCCGGGCCCGTCGCCACCCGTCCGCTCCTCGCCGCGGCGCGATAGGAAAACCCGATCGCCGTCCGGCGCCTGGGCTGGGAGACTGCGCCGCCATGCTCGGCGACGCGCTCACCGGTGCCGCGATCGCCTTCCTGCTGGCGACGGTGACGACGCCGGTCGGCGTGTCGGGCGCGGTCTTCCTGATCCCGGTCCAGGTGAGCGTGCTCCACACTCCGAGCCCCTCGGTCACGCCCACCAACCTCCTCTACAACGTGATCGCCACGCCGGGCGGCCTTGCCCGGTTCGCCGGGCGCGGGGTCGTCCGCGCGCCGCTGACCCGCACCCTGCTGCTCGGGACGCTGCCCGGCGTCGTCCTCGGCGCGGTGCTGCGGGTCGAGGTGCTCCCCGGTCCCGGCGCCTTCTACCTCGTGATCGCGGCGGTGCTCGCCCCGCTCGGGGCCTGGCTCGCGCTGGCCGGGAGGCCGTCGCCGACCCGGCCTCGTCCCGCCGCCACGGACCGCCGCATCGCCGCGCTCGCCTTCCTCGTCGGCACGATCGGCGGCATCTACGGGATCGGCGGCGGCTCGCTCCTCGGCCCGATCCTGGTCGCCCTCGGCTTCACCGTCTACGAGGTCGCCCCGGCCGCGCTCGCCTCGACCTTCGTCACCTCGATCGCGGGCGTCGCGGCCTACGGCCTGATCAGCCTCGACCACACCGGTTCGATCGCGCCCGCCTGGATCGTCGGCCTCGCGATGGGCCTCGGTGGGCTCGCCGGCGGCTACCTCGGCGCCGGCCTGCAGGCGCGCTTGCCGGAGGCGCTGCTGCGACGCGGCCTCGGCGTCCTCGCGCTCGGCCTGGCGATCCGCTATCTCGCGCTCGGGCTCGGATAGGTGGTTGATTCGGCCGGCTCCGTTGCGGAGAAAGCTGGCGCCCGAGTGAGGGACGGGCCGTCTCGTCCACGGCCCTGGCAGGCTGTGGCCGTGGCCGAGACGGCCGGGGATGTGGGGAGTGCGTGTCGTCCAACAGTCACGGACGCGTCGTCGACCTCAGGTCCCTCATAGTGGCCTCGAAGTCGACAGCGCGTTTCCGGGCCCTGGTTCCGGGCCAGGGATGCGACCCGAGGCGCACGGAAGCGTGACCTTCCCGACATCTTCGTCACCGATCCGTCGCTCAAGACTTCGCCGTGGAGAGAAACTCCCCCTGTGCGGGAGCAAGTCACCACAGGCACCCGGTGAGTTCGCACTTGGCCACACATGTTGTGGCCAAGTGCGAACGCGACCGCTGTGGGTGGTTCCGTTTCATGCAGGACCGTCACGGGAGGCCGGAGTTCGTGACGGACCCTTGCCCGTTCTTTCACGAACCCCTCACGTCCCGGGCGTCTCGTGGCGGCCACAGCCTGCCAGGGCCGCCACGAGACGACCGGGACGCATCTCGGACGGCCGGAGCGGCCCGAACAATGCCGTCCCTGCCCCTGCGCCCCGGCTCGGGGTTTACCGCCAGGGGGCCGGTGGGTATGACACCGATCGGTGGAGGGATCGGTGCGCATCGGGAGGTGCCTGGGGACGCTCGCGCTCGTGCTCGGGTCCCTGCTCGCGCTCGCCTCGACCGCGGCCGCCGAACCACAGATCACCGAAGAGAAGAGCCTCGGTCCACGGGTCCTGGAACTGACGATCTCGACGCCCGCCTTCAGCGGCCCGACCCACGTCGACGTCGACATCCCGAACGGCTACGAAAGCGAACCGGAGCGGCGCTGGCCGGTCGCCTACTTCCTCGCCGGGACGCAGAACACCTACAAGTCCTTCAACGGCGTCGTCCACGGAGTGGCGCTGACCGAAGGCTTCCCGGCGATCGTCGTCTCGCCCAACGGCGACAGCGGCTACTGGAGCGACTGGTGGAACGGCGGCGCGCTCGGCCCGCCCGAATACGAGAGCTTCGTCGTCGACGAACTGATCCCGCTGATCGACCGGGAATTCCGCACGATCCCTGATCGCGCGCACCGGGCGATCGCCGGGGTCTCGATGGGCGGCTACGGATCGATGATGATCGCCGCCCGCCACCCCGACCTGTTCGCCGACGCGGCCAGCATCTCCGGCGCCGACGACAGCAACCGGCCGGAGCTCGGCGCCGCGCTCTCGCTCAGCTCCAGCCTCCAGGGCGGCGCCCCCGACGCGATCTACGGCCCGCGCGCGACCCAGGAGGTGCGCTGGCACGGCCACAACCCGACCGACCTCGCCGCGAACCTGCGCGGCCTGAACCTGCAGGTGCGGACCGCCAACGGCATCCCCGACCCGGCGATCGGCGAGGAACTGCTCTCCATCGACACCGTCTCCTGCGTGGTCGAGGCGGGCGTGCACGACGGCAGCTCCAGCCTGAACCAGAAGCTGGACGAACTCGGGATCCCGCACCTCTGGAAGGACTACGGGCCGGGCTGCCACACGCCGGAGAACTTCGAACGCCAGCTCACCGCGACGCTCGAAGTCTTCGCCGAGCAGTTCGCCGATCCGGCCCCCGAACCGACCGCCTTCGACTACGAATCGATCGAACCGGAATTCGACATCTGGGGTTGGCACGTCGCCGCCGACCCCGATCGGGCGCTCGAGTTCATGCGCCTGGAGAACGTCGGCGCTCGCGGCATGATCGTCTCCGGATCCGGGATGACGACGATCACCTCGCCGCCGCTCTTCAAGGGCGCCGACATGGTCGTCCTGAGCGGCGCGACGACCCCGACCGCGATCCCCGACGAAGCCGGCCGCATCACCTTCAAGGTCGACCTCGGCCGCGCCGACACGGTCCAGCAGTACACCCCCGGCGCCGACCCGGCCGAAGCCGCGAAGGTCGTCACCTTCGCGCCGCAATACCCGCCGCCGAGCGAACCGCCCGCCGGAGGATCTCCCGACGAATCGGAAGAAGGATCGACCGCCCGCGACCGGAAGTCGCCACGGGCCTGTCGGGTGCCGAAGCTGGCCGGCGCGACTCCGTCCCACGCCCGCGCCCGCCTACGTCGAGCCGGTTGCCGCCTCGGCAAGGTCCGCGGCCACCGCGGCCGCGCCGCCCGCGTGGTCGGCCAACGCCCCAAGGCGGGCCGCCGCCTGTCGTCGGGCGCCCCGGTCGCGATCAAGCTCGGCTGAGCGGACTGAAGCTCGTGCGGCGCTGGCGATCTATCAGGTGCGACTTGTGAAGTGCCCTATGGAGCTTTGGGCGTCGAACGCCGACGATCCTCGGACGTGGGTGACCTCGGATCCAACCTCAAGGCTGCCCGCACGAAGCTCGGATTGACCCAGGAGCAGGTGGCCGAACGCAGCGGCGTCCACGCCACCGAGGTCAGCCGCATCGAGGCGGGCAAACGCGATCCCCAGGTGTCGACGGTGATCAAATTGGCCGGAGCCGTCGAGCTGAGTCCTGGTCAGCTGCTCGAATAGCCATAGGAAACTTCACAAGTTTCGACTACTCTGTTGGTCTTGTTGGCGTTGACGACGAAGACGAGGGCCTGGCCCGACCTCTGGGGAGGTGACGAGCCAGGCCGCTCGTCCGGCCGTCAGTTAGGAGCCCTTGCCAGCGTTCAGGCTGTTCAAGACAGGCGTCACCTGTTCCATCCTCATGGACTTTCACCTCCTTCCCCGATCCCATGTCCGGTTCCCTCGCCGGACAGAGCGGGAAATGCTAAGGCGGATTCCACTATCCAGCAGATGGTGACTTCGTACCGCTCACCAGTTTCCGAAGAGTGACTTATGCTCGGCATTCATTGAACGAGAGAATCGAATTCAGCAAAAGGGGGATGAAGGTGGCCACGGCGACGGCGAAACGGACCGGCCAGACGGGAAAGAGGATCGAGGAAGTCGTTGAGTTTGCGGTCAGCCACCGCATCCGTTCCAGGATCCTGAGCATCCTCGATCAAGGCACCTATACGTCCTCAGAACTCGCCGGAATCATGGGCGAGCCTTTGAACAGGACCGGCAATCACATCCGCGAATTGCTGGACGCCGGATCGATCGAGATCGTTGACACCATACGCCGCCGCAACACTCTCCAGCATTGTTACCGCGCGGTCCGCACGCCGTTCTTCTCTGAAAGAGAGGCCAGGGCCATGACCTGGCAAGAGCGCCAGGTGAGCGCTGGCCTGATCATCCAGGGACTGGTGGCCGAGCTGATGGCCGCGCTGTGGGCGGGGGAGATGTTCGATGACCCTCGAGACTGGGTGACTTGGGAGCCACTTCAACTCGACGCGGAGGGTCGCCAAGAAATGTATGAGGAGCAGGAGGACTCCTGGGAGCGGGTGCAGGCGATCAAGGCGAGGGTGGCCGACCGTGTCAAGGAGTCCGGCGAGGAGACTTCCCCCTATGTGATGTCGGTGCTCGGCTTCGAACGGGCACTCAGCGCCCCGGATGCATCGCACTCAGTGGAAACTGACTGACGTACATCGCCTGTTTGACTGAGACTGTTTGAACTGACAGGGTCAAATGGTCAGTCGCTGTTAGGCCGGTCGGCTGCCTCCAAAACTCCGTAGCGGCCTGACGACCAGCTCAGCGGTGAAAGCGGGCCAACGGACCTCGCTGATCCCTGGGCTGGTGGCGGCACCGCTTTATGAACACTTCCCCCAACGCCGCCCCCAAAACGTTGCCCAATCCCATCCTGGACAGCAACGGCGGAGCGGGAGACGAGTGCTTTCCATGGGGTTCACTCGTCTCCCGCTTTCTGCACCCGATTCAGGTCGCCGCGATCGAAGCGATGGCCTGGATCGAGCTCCCTATCTCGCCCTCTGACGTCTCCTCGATGCTCGACGGTGAGTACTCCGCGTCCCACGTCGCCTACCACGTAAAAGCACTCTTCGATCGCGGGTTTCTTGAGCTCGTCGACATAGAACCGGTCCGTGGCGCGACCCGACACCTGTACGTACTCGCACCGGAGTCGAAATGGTTGTGACGATCACCGCCGAGCAGCGGGACGCACTCTATGACCGCGTCTTCAATCGACTTAGCGGAATCGATGACGTTTGGCTGGCTGCTTCCCGCGCTGACTATGAGACCGCCGACCGGCTCGGCCGCGAGTACTCCGACGAACTGCGTCTGGTGTTGGACGATCTCGGCTGGGGTGAGGGTCCGGGCGGCGAGGAGGTGGAGCTGAACACAGCCTCCGATGTGCTGCGCCGCGTGTTCAGTCGATTGCGTGACTCGACCGCCGACGAGCGGGCGGCGCAGGCGACGAGCTGGGCCGAAAGCCGGGTGCTCGAGGATCGCAATCGGCTGGTCGGCGAAGCCTGCGTTACGGTGCTCGAAGCCCTGGGTGAGGACGGGTGAGCCTCCTCCCGCGCCTCCGGCAGGCGTGTCGGTCGCCCGCACCCGCGGGGCCACTCGGCGCCAAAAGCACCCCGTCTGACCTGAACCTGCCCGACCCAAACGAAGAAGCCAACATCGCGCTCCTCAGCGGCACGATCATCGAGGATCCCCAGCGAGACCGAAGCCGCGATGGAGATCCCATCACCGTGCTGCTCATCTCCTTCGACGCCCCCGATGAGAAGGCCCGCCGCGCCGCGGCGGTGTGCGAGGTCGAAGTCCCCGACGAGATCGCCGACCCCCAGCGCGGCCGCCTCCGGGCCGGAAGGCGCCTAGTCGTGATCGGCCGGCTCACCGGAGCCGGCGGCCTCTGGGCGACCGCGATCGTCACCGGGCGTCCTTAGTGAAGTAAATTCTACCTTTATTTTGAGGTAGATGTCTCTGTCTCGGTATGCCAGAGTCCTGCCCGTCCAGATGTCGTCGCCGGATCGCCGCAGGGGCCGTCCGAGAAGTGACGACCCGTAAGGGGAGGACGGCGCATGCCGAGGATTCGTGGGGGAGAGGGTCGGAGGCAGCTGCCTGCGCCCGGTCCGGATCGGGCGCGTCACCTGGCGCTCGCCATCACCGTGTTCGTGCTGATGATCGGCCTGGGCGTCGGTCTCGGCGCCAAGACCGCGGCCGGCGACGAATCATCCCCGGTCGGCCGACCGTCCGCGGCGGTCCCGACCGCCCGGCAGACCCGGGAAGCGCTCGAAGCGTCGAGCTCCGAAGAGGTCGGGCAGGAACCGGTGACCGATCCGCAGGCGGCCGAAGAACTTCCCCACCGCGACCTCGACGGCAAGGAAGCGCTCGAACTG
>Ga0153956_1000576_pt1 | contig 39552 bp, 35 predicted proteins | sample TSFL040MetaG_FD_104704 | JGI IMG/M metagenome (GOLD analysis project Ga0153956, IMG submission 104704) | Attine ant fungus gardens microbial communities from Florida, USA - TSFL040 MetaG | ecosystem: Host-associated > Fungi > Mycelium > Unclassified | place: USA: Florida, Wekiwa Springs... | reverse complement strand
TGCGACAGAGGCGTGACGTGATGTCGCGCGGAATTCACGCGGTCGTCATTTGCGCAAAGACACCGGTTGCGCATAACGCCCACCGGCCGTCATTCCCGCGAAAGCGGGAATCCATTTTTCGGGCGCGCAAAGCAACATGGATTCCCGCTTTCGCGGGAATGACGGCTGGAAAGAGTGACTCGCGCCGTGGATCGCAACTAACCGATCAGCCCCTGCTCGCGAATGCGATGAATCTCGTCACGCAACCGCGCCGCATCCTCGAACTCGAGATCCTGCGCATGCTTGTACATCTGCGCTTCGAGCTGGCGGATCTTCGCCGCGATCTGCTCCGGCGCCAGCAAGTGATAGTCGACGGCGGGCTCGGCGACCTTGCGCGCGCCGCGGCCGCGGGTCGATTCCGATGCCGCGTCGAAGCGCGCGCCTTCCATCACGTCGGTGATCTTGCGGACGACCGAGGTCGGCGTGATGCCGTGCGCCTCGTTGTACTCGACCTGCTTGGCGCGGCGCCGGTCAGTCTCGTCGATCGCCGCCTGCATCGAGCGCGTGACCTTGTCCGCGTACAGGATCGCGGTGCCGCGCAGGTTGCGCGCGGCGCGGCCGATGGTCTGGATCAGCGATCCGGTCGAGCGCAGGAAACCTTCCTTGTCCGCGTCGAGGACCGCGACCAGCGACACCTCGGGCATGTCGAGGCCCTCGCGCAGCAGGTTGATGCCGACCAGCACGTCGAACTTGCCGAGGCGCAGGTCGCGCAGGATCTCCACGCGCTCGACCGTCTCGATGTCCGAATGCAGGTAGCGCACGCGGATGCCGTGTTCCTCGAGGTATTCGGTCAGGTTCTCCGCCATGCGCTTGGTCAAGGTGGTGACCAGCACGCGATCACCCTGCGCGATGCGCGCGTTCGCCTCGGAAAGCAGGTCGTCGACCTGGGTGCGTGCCGGGCGGATCTCGATGCGCGGATCGATCAGGCCGGTCGGCCGCACCACCAGCTCGACGACGCTGCCCTGCGACTTCTCGATCTCGTACGGCCCGGGCGTCGCGGACACGAAGATCGAACGCGGCTCGCGCTGCTCCCATTCGTCGAACTTCAACGGCCGGTTGTCCAGCGCGGACGGCAGGCGGAAACCGAACTCGACCAGCGTTTCCTTGCGCGAGCGATCGCCCTTGTACATCGCGCCGATCTGCGGAATCGTCACGTGCGACTCGTCGACGACCAGCAGCGCATCCGGCGGCAGGTAGTCGAACAGTGTCGGCGGCGGTTCGCCGGGCTGGCGCCGCGTGAGATGGCGCGAGTAGTTCTCGATGCCGTTGCAGTAGCCGACCTCGGCCATCATCTCGACGTCGAAGCGCGTGCGCTGTTCCAAACGCTGCGCCTCGACCAGCTTGTTCGCCTTGTACAGGTACTCCAGCCGGTCCTTGAGTTCGAGCTTGATCGTCTCGACCGCGTTCAGCACGCTCTGCCGCGTGGTCGCGTAGTGCGTCTTCGGATAGATCGTGAAACGCGGCACCTTGCGGATGGTCGTTCCGGTCAGCGGATCGAACAGCGACAGGTTCTCGATGTCGCCGTCGAACAGCTCGATGCGCAGCGCCTCGGTTTCCGATTCGGCCGGGAACACGTCGATCACTTCGCCGCGCACGCGATAGCTGCCGCGGCGCAGCTCCATGTCGCCGCGCGTGTACTGCAGCTCGGTCAGGTGGCGGATCAGCTTGCGCTGGTCCGTGTGTTCGCCGCGCGACAGGATCAGGCGCATCGAGAGGTAGTCCTCCGGATCGCCGAGGCCGTAGATCGCCGACACCGTCGCCACGATCAATGCGTCCGGCCGCGACAGCAGGGTCTTGGTCGCGGCGAGGCGCATCTGCTCGATGTGGTCGTTGATCGAGGCGTCCTTCTCGATGTAGGTGTCGCTGCCGGGCACGTAGGCTTCCGGCTGGTAGTAGTCGTAGTAGCTGACGAAGTACTCGACCGCGTTGTGCGGGAAGAACTGCTTGAACTCGCCGTAGAGCTGCGCGGCCAGCGTCTTGTTCGGCGCCATCACCAGGGTCGGCTTCTGGATGCGCTCCACCACGTTGGCGATCGTGAAGGTCTTGCCCGAGCCGGTCACGCCGAGCAGGGTCTGTTGCGCGAGTCCCGCCTCGAAGCCTTCGGTCAAGCGCGCGATCGCGGTCGGCTGGTCGCCGGAAGGCTTGAACGGGGAAACGAGCTGGAAACGATCGGTCATCGGGCACTCCACGCAAGCATTCGATTGTACGCCGCGCCGCGTGGCCGCTTCGCACGCGCGGTCGGCGGGGTTCCCGCGCGGACGAACGCGGATTTCCTACATGCCGCCGCAGCCAGCCGCCATCGTCGACCCTGGCCGCGATTCCTAGCATGGCAGGGTCGTCAACCGGAGCCTTTCGCCATGCGCAACGCAGCCCATCCCGCACGCGGTTTCACGCTGATCGAACTCTTGATGACGGTCGCGATCCTCGCCGTCCTGCTGGCACTCGCCGCACCGACCTACGGCAAGCTGATCGGCCGCACCCATGCGCAAACCGCGCGCGGCGCGCTCGACGCCGCCCTCGCCCTGGCGCGCGCCGCAGCGGTCGGCCGCGGCAACCACGTCGTCGTCTGCCCGAGCGAGGACGGCGAGCAATGCACGCGTACCACGCAATGGCAGCACGGCTGGTTGATCTTCGCCGACCTCGACCACGACGGGACCCGCAACACCGACGAACCGCTACTCGGCGTCGCGCAAGCTCAGCCGGCCGGCGTCGCGATCCTGAGCACCACCGGTCGCCTGCGCGTCGATTACAAGCCGGACGGCACCGCCAGCGGGACCAATCTCGCGTTGACGATCTGCGACCGCGCCGACGGCGCCGCGAACGCGCTGTCGCTCGTCATGAACCAGGCCGGCCGCGTGCGCGCCGCGCGCGCCGGCGCCGATGCCGCGGCGGCCTGCCTGCATGCCGCCGGCTGAAGCCATGAAAACCGCACGACCTCTTGACGTCCGCATCCGAGGAAAAGAGAATACGCGGCTCGCCCGAATAGCTCAGCTGGTTAGAGCACTTGACTGTTAATCAGGGGGTCGTTGGTTCGAGTCCAACTTCGGGCGCCATATCCATGAAAAAGCCTGCAGCGATGCGGGCTTTTTTGTGCCCACGCGAATCGCTGCCGCCTACGCCACGCTTGATGCAGCCGCTTTCCGACGGCCGACCATCCGGTTTCCATCGCGCGCAAACGCGCCCAGTCGTTGCCTTCCAGCGGCGAGCCGCCGCGGGATTGCGCCGAAAAGCTCTACCATCGCGACGCCTCGGAATCCCCGGCCAGGAGCGTTTGCGCCCACGATGATGACTCCCCGACGCCAATTCTGGATGTTGCACGTCGGCGCTTGGCTTGGTTATGGGCTGGAAACCTTCCTGGAGGCCGTCGGCCGCGGCCGGCCGCTGGACTACTACAAGCTGGCCCTGTTCGATTCCGCCTGCGGCATCGTGCTCACGCTGGTCATCCGCGCCGTCATCAAGGCGACCTGGCACCTCCCGGCACGCCAGCGGGTGGGGTGGGGCGCGGTCACGCTTCTCGGCTGCGCGCTGGTCGGCGGGGTCGTCTGGGCCGCCGCGGTGTTCAGCCTGTGCTCGGACTGCAAGCCACCGCCAAACCATCTCGGCTACATCGCGTTCTTCTTCGGCTGGATCCCGCTGCTGGTGGCGTGGACCGGCGCCTACGTCGGCGTGAAGCTGGCGCGCCAGCTGCAGCAGGAAAAGGAAACCTCGCTGCGCGCGACGACGATGGCGCACCAGGCGCAGTTGCGCATGCTGCGCTACCAGCTCAACCCGCATTTCCTGTTCAACACGCTGAACGCGATCTCCACCCTGATCCTCGAAGGCCGGCGCGACCAGGCCAACGGCATGGTCGGCGCGCTGTCGGGCTTCCTGCGCTATTCGCTCGACAGCGACCCCGAGCAGAAGGTCACGCTGGACCAGGAGATCGGCTCGGTCCGGCGCTATCTCGGCATCGAGCAACTGCGCTTCGACGAACGCCTCAAGGTCGGCATAATGGTCACTCCGCCGGCCGGGGTCGCGCTGGTGCCGAGCCTGATCCTGCAGCCGCTGGTCGAGAACGCGATCAAGTACGCGGTGTCGCGCCGCGAGGAAGGCGGCCGCATCGAGATCGTCGCCAAGGTCGACGGCGGCATGCTCGACATCGTGTTGCGCGACGACGGCCCCGGCAGCGTCGACTATCACCCCGCGCGCAATGGCGACGGGGCCGGCGTCGGCCTCGCCAACACGCGCGAACGCCTGCGCGTGCTGTACGGCGACCGGCAGCATTTCTCGATCCGCAACCTGCAGCCGCACGGCACCGAGGTGCAGTTGCGGTTTCCCTTCGAACACTCGCTGAGCAAGGATCCGACCGATGCGTATCCGCACATTGATCGTCGATGACGAGCCGCTGGCGCGTCGCGGCCTCGCGCTGCGCCTGGCCCGCCATGCCGACGTCGAGGTCGTCGCCGAGGCCGGCAACGGCCGCGAGGCGTTCTTCCTGATTTCCGAACACCTGCCGGCGCTGATGTTCCTCGACGTGCAGATGCCCGGGGTCGACGGCTTCGAATTGCTGCGCACCGTGCCGCTGCCGCAACTGCCGCTGACGGTTTTCGTGACGGCCTACGACCAGTACGCGATGCCGGCGTTCGAGGCGAACGCGCTGGACTACCTGCTGAAACCGCTCGACGACGCGCGCCTCGACGCAGCGGTCGAGCGTGCGCGCCAGCACCTTTCCGCGCGCGATGCGGACGAACACCGCGCGCGCCTGCTGAGCCTGCTCGGCAGCGTCTCGGGACGCCCCGGCCTGACCCTGGAACAGGCGCTGCTGGATGCCGACGGCCTGCCCGGCCATCCTGCCGACGACCGCCTCTCGATCAAGGACGCCGGCCGCATCCTGCGCGTTCCGCTGAACGACATCCTGTGGATCGACGCCGCCGGCGACTACATGTGCGTACATACGCCGGCCGATACGCACGTGCTGCGCGCAACGATGCGCGAACTGGAAAACCGGCTCGATCCGCGCCGCTTCCAGCGCATCCACCGCTCGACGATCGTCAACGTCGCGCGCGTGAAGGAACTGCGTTCGCACCTCAACGGCGAGTACTTCCTGATCCTCGATTCCGGCCAGCAGCTGAAGCTGTCGCGCAGCTACAAGGACAAGGTACGGCTGCTGAACTGAGCCGCGGACGACCGGATTCCAGCCGCTCCGCGCGGATCGCGGTAGCCGCGAACCGCGCGTCGCGCCGTTTTCGGCGCCGCGGGAGCCGCGTCGACCTCAGCCGGCGTGCACGCGGTAGCACGGCACGTAGCGCGCGCCGGGCAGCTTCATGCGCTGCTGCGCGACGAAGCTCGCCAGCAATGCGTCCAGCGCCTGCATGATGTCGCGGTCGCCGTCGATCTCGAACGGGCCGTTCTTCTCGATCGCGCGCATGCCTTCTTCCTTCACGTTGCCGGCGACGATGCCGGAGAACGCGCGGCGCAGGTCGGCGGCGAGCTTGTGCGGCGGCTGGTTGCGGTGCAGGTTCAACGCGGCCATCGCGGCATGGGTCGGCTGGAACGGCTCCTGCAATTCGCGCTCGATGCGCAGGGCCCAGTTGAAATAGAACGCGTCCTTGTTGTCGAGGCGATAGCTGCGCACGCGCTCGATGCCCTTGCGGATCTGTCGCGCGACCTCGCGCGGATCATCGACCACGATGCTGTAGTGCCTGGCCGCCTCGTCCCCGAGCGCCAGGCGCAGGAAGCGGTCGATCTGCTCGAAGTACGCCGCCGATTCGCGCGGGCCGGTGAAGATCAGCGGGAACGGGATGTTCGCGTTTTCCGGGTTCAGCAGGATGCCGAGCAGGTACAGGATCTCCTCGGCGGTGCCGACGCCGCCCGGGAACACGATGATCGCGTGGCCGGCGCGCACGAACGCCTCGAGGCGTTTCTCGATGTCCGGCATGATGACGAGGTTGTTGACGATCGGATTCGGCGATTCCGCCGCGATGATGCCCGGCTCGGTGATGCCGATGTAGCTGTTGCTGTTGCGGCGCTGCTTGGCGTGCGCGATCGTCGCGCCCTTCATCGGCCCCTTCATCGCGCCGGGACCGCAGCCCGTGCAGATGTCGAATCCGCGCAGGCCGAGTTCGTAGCCGACGCGCTTGGTGTACAGGTATTCGTCGCGGCCGATCGAATGGCCGCCCCAGCACACGACGAGGTTCGGATCGACGTTCGGATGCAGCACGCGCGCGTTGCGCAGGATGTCGAACACCGCATTCGTGATGCCGTCCGAATCGGACAGGTCGAACTGCCCTTCCTTGATCTGCGTGCCGACGTAGACGATGTCGCGCACGACCGCGAACAGCAATTCGTTGACACCGACGATCATGTGGCCGTCGACGAACGCGTCGGCCGGCGCATTCAGCAGTTCGAGCTTGATGCCGCGATCCTGCTGCAGGATCTGGATGTCGAAATCCGGGTAGCGCTCGAGCAGCGCGCGCGCGTCGTCGCTGGCGCCGCCTTGCGTCAGCACCGCCAGCGCGCAGCGGCGCAGCAATTCGTGCAGGCCGCCGGTGCCGGCGTCGCGCAGGCGCGCGACTTCCTGCCGCGACAGCAGGTCGAGCCCGTCGATCGGCGAGATGCGCGCGTTGACGGTGGCGGATTTGTTCGCAATCTGGTCCATCCTGGTTCCTCGTGATTCCGCATGACGCGCGGAAAAGATGGCTAGCGTGGCCAAAGCCGGCGTGGCCGGTCAAGTGCGGGATGTCTTTGACTCGAGCGCGGGCGCGGTTCGATGCCCCGCGTCGCCGGCATGCTGGGCACGGCCGTCGCCGACGCGGAAGGCGGCCGTCCGGGGCCGCGCTCTCCAAAAAGCAAACGGCCGGCGCAAGGCCGGCCGTTTGCTTCAGGCGATGAAGCGGATCAGAACGTGTAGCGCGCCGTCACCATCACCGACCAGCGCTGGGACGGATTGAACGACTCGTTCACCGGCAACGCCGTCGGCGAGTAGTGGCCGCCGCTGACCTGCTGGTCGATGTTGTAGATGTACTTGCCGGTGGCCGGATCGACACCGCCGTAGTTGGCGAGGTTGCGGGTCAGCGGGAAGTCGGCGCGGCGCTCCACGCCCCACTTGTCGTTGATCATGTTGCCGATGTTGAAGAAGTCGAAGCGCAGCTCGCCCTTCGCGCTCTTCGGGAACAGGCCCGGGATCTCCTGACGGAAAGACAGGTCGATCTGGTTGAGCCACGGCGCGCGCGCGCCGTTGCGCTTGAACACCTTGCCCTTGTACTGCTTCAGGTAGTTGTCGTTGTTGATGTAGTCGATGAACTCCTGGCGCTGTTCGGCGGTGGAGTTGCCCGCGAACACCACGTCGTTCATTCCGTTCGGGATGTAGGCCAGATCGCGGCTGATGCTGTCGCCGTTCATGTCGTTGCCGAAGATCCAGCTGTACGGCGCGCCCGAATGGCCGTCGAAGAAGCCGCTGATCTGGGTCGCATAGTCGCCGAAGAAGTTGTGCTGCCAGCTCAACGACGCGATCACGCGGCGCGGGATCGAGTAGTTCGAGGTCGATTCCTCGGCATCGTTCGGGTTGTACACCGCGCGATACTGGTAGCTGGAGTACGCCACGCTCGACGTGCCCGGGTTGACTTCGGTCGCGTGGCTCATCGTGAAACCGAGCATGCCGGACCAGTTGTCGGCGAACGGCTTCTTGATCGACAGCGTCAACGCTTCGGAACCGCCCTTGTTCGTGTTGGTCAGGTAGGTGACGCTGCCGAACGAGGGGTTGGCGTTCCAACGCACCGTGTTGCTGCTGCCCGGTGCTCCATTCGGATCCTTGGCGTAGCTGTAGCGACCATCCGGCATGATGCCGGTCGGATCGCCGAGATTGAGGTTCTGGTATTGCACCGCCTTGTTGACGTCGAGGCGCTCGTACTCGGCCGTGCCGACCAGGCCCCACCACGGCAGCTCGCGATCGAAGCCGAGCGTGAACTTGGTGACGGTCGGCAGCTGGAAGTTCTTGTCGACGAGGTCGACGCCCATCTGCGAGCGGCCCAGGCCCGGCGTCGTGATGGCGCCGCCCGGGATGTTCTGGTGGTAGGGGTCGCCGCTGAACGCCGGATCGTCCGGGGTGCGCATGCGGTTGATGTCGTAGTTGGCGACCGCGACGCCGTTGCCGGAGTACGGGTTGGCGAGCCACACGCCCGGCGTGTTCGAGATGAACAGGCCGATGCCGCCGCGCAGCTGCGTCTTGTACTCGGTATCGAAGTCGTAGTTGAACGACAGGCGCGGCTGCATGACGCCGCCGGTGATGCGATCGGTGTTCTTCATGCCGTAGCCGCCGACGGCCGCATTCGGATTCGAGGTCGAAGCCTGCAGGCCGCACACGCCGAAGTCGCCGGTCACGCCGGGAGCCGCCGCGACGCAGGGATTGTAGGTCGGCGCCGGCGTCAGGTGCGGGATGTCGTAGCGCACGCCGTACTGCAGCGAGAAGCGGTCGGTGAGCTGCCAGGTATCCTGCAGGAACAGGCCCCACTGCTTGAGGTCGTACACGGCCGCGACGTTACCGAGCGAGTAGCCCGGCGCCGGATCGGCCACGCGGTAACGACGGTAGTCGCCGTTGATGAAGTCCTCGATCGAGTTGAACTCGTAGGTACCGTAGTAGCGCTGCAGGAACAGGTTGTAGTAGCTGTCCTTCTGGTAGTCGAGGCCGGCCTTGACGGTATGGTCGCCGAGGAACCAGTTGCCGGCGAAGTAGCCGTTCAGGCTCTTCACGCCGAGCACGTTGGCCTGGCTGCTGTACTCGGTGCCGAGCACGACGCTGGTGCCGGTGTCTTCGCCACTGGTGCGCACGGTGATTTCCGGCGCCGCCTTGCCGTTGATCGGGCCGCGCAGCTGGTCGAACTTGTTGTAGCCGACCGACGCTTCGGTGGAGAACGTGTCGCTCCAGTCATCGTAGAAGCTGAGCGCGTAGCTGGTGTTGGTCTTGTTGAGCAGGTACCAGTTGCTCGACAGGTTCAGGCGCGTCGCCGAGCCGGCCACGATGATCGGCTCGTCTTCCTTGGTGCGGCTGGCGCGGAAGCTCATGCGGTGCGCGTCGTTGATGTTCCAGTCGATCTTGGCGAGCAGGCGCTTGCTGGTCAGGTCGACGTTCGACGCCTGCAGGCCGCCGGCGTCGATGCCGTAGCCGGCCGCGGCCTGGACGATCTGGTTGACCTGGTCCTGGGTCAGGCCACGCACGATGTTCGTCGCGCCGGAACCTTCCGGACCCCACACCGAACCCGGCGCCTTGTTCTTGCTCTCCTCGTAGGACAGGAAGAAGAACAGCGTGTCCTTGATGATCGGGCCGCCGAGGGTGGCGCCGGCCGTGTACTTGCTGGTCCAGCCGCTCCACTTGTTGCCGGCCGCGTTCTCGCCGGTCAGGTCGTCCGCGTTGGTATAGGCGTAGTACGCCGAGCCGTGGAAGTCGTTGGTGCCGCTCTTGGTCACCGCGTTGACCGTCGCGCCGACGCCGCGACGCGACGAGACGTCGTAGTTCGCGGTGGAGATGTTGTACTCCTCGATCGCGTCCGGCGAGATCGGCGAGCCCTTGGTCGGCAAGCCGTTGTCGTTCAGGCCGAACGGGTCGCCCGCGTTGACGGTGTCGACGGTGATCGAGTTGTAGCGGAAGTTCTGGCCCATCGCCGAGAACGCGCCGCGGTCGCGGTCGGTGACGACGATGCGCGGGTCGGCGCGCACGACGTTCTGGATCGAGCGATCCGGCTGCGGCATCGCGATCAGGTCGCGCTGCGAGAGGTTCGTGCTGATGCCCTTGTTGTCCGCCTGGAACGTCGAACCCGGGGCCGCCGCCGTCACGGTGATGCCCGACAGCTCGGTCGCCGCGCCCTCGGCAGCGGCACCCACGGTCAGGTTCAGCGTGGTTTCTTCGGCCAGCTTGAGGTAGACGTCCGGCTGGTCGGCCTTCTCGCCGTGGTCGCCGGAAGCCTTCACCTCGAACGGACCGCCGACGCGCAGGCCCTGCGCGTTGTAGCGGCCGTTGGCGTCGGCGACCACCGTGCGCGAGGTGCCGGACGGCACGTGCACGATCTCGACCGTGGCGCCGGCAACCGGCTTGCCGCCAGCATCGACGACGCGCCCGCTCAGGGACGACGAGGTGTTCTGCGCAAATGCCGTAGAAACCGCGAGTACCGAGCCGATCATCCACGGCAGGAGCCGCATGCGGAGATGCTTGTTCATTGTTGCGAAAACCTCTTTGACGTCGTCGGGATTCTGGAAACAAAAACCGCCACGGCGACCTTGATTCGGGCTGTCCCGAGCGATCGCGGCGGTCAACGGTGTGATTCGGGTATTGCTGTCAACGGCAGCGGCGTGAAGACACGCAGCCCTCTCCAAAGCCGTTAACCCCAGTTTAACAGTGTTTGATGACGGATTTGTAACATCTTCCGCATTTTGTTGCGCCGCATCACCCTGCCCTGCGCGCGTCGACGTAGCGCGCCCGCTTGTGCGGCCGCAAGCAGGCCAGATCGAGTCGCACGAGGCCGTCGACGCAACCGCCGAACGCCGGATCGACGCCGAAATCGAGAAAACGCACGCCGGCGGGCTCGCACAGGTCGGCGTACTGCCGGTACAGGGTCGGAAGCTGGGCACCCAGCCCGGCCAGGCGCTCGCGCAAGGCGGCCAGTCCCTCGCCGACGGAGCGCCCGCTCCATGCCGCCTGCGCCGCCGCTTCGATGCCGGCCGAGATGACAAACGGATTGCGCGCGCGCGCCAGCCCCTCGGCATCGCCGAAATAGTGCCGGTGGTAGTGCACGATCCACTCGCGCGCCTCGAGCGGCAGCGACGCGCTCAGGCTGACCGGCCCGATCAGGTAGCGCAGGCCCGGATGGCTGCGCAGGTAAGCGCCGATGCCCTGCCACAGGTAGTCGAGGCTGCGCGAACCCCAATACGCCGGCTGCACGAAGCTGCGACCCAGCTCGACCGCCTCCGGCAGGAACGCCTGCGCCGCCGGCGCGTAGTCGAACAGGCTGGCCGAGTACAGGCCGGCGAGTCCGCGCTTGCGCACGATCGAACCGGCCTCGCCGAGCCGATAGGCGCCGACGATCGCCAGCGCCGGCTCGTCCCACAGCACCAGGTGGCGATAGTCGGTGTCGTAGCGATCGAGATCGCGACGCGCACCGGTACCCTCGCCGACGCGACGGAACGCGAGCTCGCGCAGGCGGCCGATCTCGCGCAGGGCCGGGCAATCGGCCTGCGCGTCCAGCAGAAGGATCTGCTTGCCGTCGGTGGTCTGTCCCAGCACCTCGGCGCCGCGCAGGGCGCGACGGACATGCAGGGGCGATTCCGGATGCGCGACCGCGGCCGAAGTCGGGAACACGGTCGGCCGCCGCCGCGGCAGGCGATAGACGTGCCGGCGCATGTGACGGGCGATCTGTTCCGGTTGCCGCGTCGACGCCGTCAACGCGGAAACCGGCACCGCCTCGCCGAGCTGCAGGCCGATCCTCGCATGCGCCGCGCCGAACATCTCGCGTGGCAGCAGCAGCGACGCCAGCGGCCGGGCCAGCATCGACACGCCGTAGAACACCGGCGAGTTCTGCGCGGCGATGTGCACCGGCAGCACCGGCGCGCCGGTCTTCAGCGCAAGCCGCGCGAAGCCGGCCGACCATTGCGGGTCGCGCACGCCCTGCGCGCGCATGCGCGACACCTCGCCGGACGGGAACACGATGACGGCCTCGTCGCGCTCGAGCGCGCGATACGCCTCGCGCGCGCCGCCGAGCGCGCTGCCGCTGCCGAAGACCGGCAGCGGCAGCAGCAGCGGCGCGAGGGGCGCGAGCTGCATCAGCACGTCGTTCGCCAGCACCTTGACGTCGCGGCGCACGCTGCCGACCAGGTGGATCAGGGCCAGCGCGTCGAGCGCGCCGAGCGGGTGGTTGGCGACGATGACAACGCGCCCCTCGACCGGAATGTTCTCGCGATCGGTATTCGCCACGCTGTAGCTGACGCGCAAGAGCTCCAGCACGCGCTCGACGAACGCGAAGCCGCTCAGCGGCGCGATCTCGTCGAGCGTCGCATTGATGCGCTCCTCGCAGGCGATCCGGCGCAGCAGGCCGACCACCGGCTGAGCGAACGCGCGAACGCGCCCTTCCGCGAGGCGCGGGAATCGCTCGTAGAAGCTGTGTTCGACGCTGATCATGGCGCGGCTCCGATGGACGGAGCCACGCTAGCGAAGCGGTGTTACAACCGTGTGAGACGCCCGACGCGGAAAAGGCGCCCGGGCGGCCGCGACGCGTCTCGTGGCCAGGTCCCGCGTCGCCTCAGGCCCCGGCCAGCCGCACGTAGGCGACCACGCCGTCGAGGAACATCTGTACCGACAGTGCGACCAGCAGCATGCCCATCAGGCGCTCGAGCGCGGTCAGCACGCTGGTGCCGAGCCAGCGGAACAGGTACGTGGACGACAGCAGGATGAAGGCTGTCGCCAGCCACGCCAGGAACAGCGCCATGCTCCAGTCGGCGGTGCGCCCCGGATTGCTGTTGGCGAGCAGCATCACCGCCGCCATCGTCGAGGGACCCGCCACCGCCGGGATCGCCATCGGCACGATGAACGGCTCTCCTTCGGCGTCGCCGAAAATGCCTTCCTGCGGCGGGAAGATCATGCGGATGCCGATCAGGAACAGCACGATGCCGCCGGCGATGCTGACCGACTCCTGCTTGAGCTGCAGCAGGTGCAGCAGGTACTGGCCGCAGAACAGGAACGCGAACAGCACGACCAAGGCGATCAGCAATTCGCGCACGAGCACGAGGCGGCGGCGCTCCTTGCGCACGTTGCGCAGCAGGCTCAGGAACAGCGGAATGTTCCCGAGCGGATCCATGATCAGGAACAGCAGGATTCCGGCCGACAAGGTGCTCATCGAGTTTTCCATGCCGCGACGCGGGGCGTCAGGCCCGCAAATCCAGCGTCTTGCCGCGCAACGGTCGCGCGCCGGCGCCGAGCAGCCATGCGATGGCGCGGCCCGCATGGGCGGGTTCCGGGTGGACCAGCGTGTCCTCGCCATAGTACGCCGCGCGGCGCAGCGCCGTGCGCATCGGGCCCGGCAGGATCGCATGCGTGCGCACCGTCGAGCTCTCCGTCTCCTGGTGCACGATCGACGCGAGCCCGGGCAGCGCGTGCTTGGCGACGCCATAGCCGCCCCAGAACGCCTTGCCGATGCGCGCGAGGTCGTCGAAGACGAACACGATCGCCGCGTCGCCGGAACCGCGCATGGCCGGCAGGCAGGCCTGCGTCAGCAATGCCGGCGCGGTCAGGTTGACCTGTTGCGTGCGGTTCCATTCCTCCGGTGTCTGCTGCTCGAACGGCTGCAAGGTGTCGAAGTGCGCGGCCGCGTGCACGATGCCGTCGAGACGGCCGCATTCGCGCATCACCGCGGCGGCGAGATCGGCGTAGTCCTTCGGCGTCGCGCCGGCCAGATCCATCGGGTACAGCGCCGGCGCCGGCGCGCCGGACTTCTCGATCTCGTCGTAGACCGTTTCCAGCGGACGCACCTTGCGGCCGAGCAGCACGACGGTCGCGCCCGCGCCGGCGGCGGCCAGCGCGGTCGCGCGGCCAAGCCCGCCGGTCGCGCCGGTCACCAGCACGACGCGATCGCGCAACGATCCCGGCGCGGGCGACGCGACGCCGTCCGCGAGATGTTCGAGCGGCAGCATCGATCAGGCCTTCTGCGCGTCCTGGACCAGGCGTTCCAGCTCGCCGGACTCGTACAGTTCCAGCGCGATGTCGCAGCCGCCGATCAATTCGCCGTGGATGAACAGTTGCGGGAACGTCGGCCAGTTCGAATAGCGCGGCAGGTTCGCCCGGACTTCGGGATCCTCCAGCACGTTGACCGAATGGAAGTTCGCGCCGACCGCCTTCAGCGCCTGCGACGTGCGGCTGGAAAACCCGCACATCGGGAATTGCGGCGTGCCCTTCATGAAAAGCACGATGGGATGGGAACCGAGCGTGCCCTTGATGCGTTCGATGACGTCCATAACCTTTCGCCTGCGAATGATGTGCGCGCGACGGCGCGCAATCCGCGCATGTTACCAGTTCGACCCCATGCCGGATTTGGCGATAGACTGCCGGACCCTCCCATCCCCATCGGCAAAGGAGCATCCTCGTGGCGATCGAACTTCCCCCTCTCCCGTGGGCGCGCGACGCGCTGGCTCCGCACATTTCCGCGGAAACCATCGACTACCACTACGGCAAGCACCACCAGGCCTACGTCACCAACCTCAACAACCAGATCAAGGGCACCGAGTTCGAAGACCTCGCGCTCGAGGAGATCATCAAGAAGTCGTCCGGCGGCATGTTCAACAACGCCGCGCAGATCTGGAACCACACGTTCTACTGGAACTGCCTGAAGCCGAACGGCGGCGGCGAACCGACCGGCCGCCTCGCCGACGCGATCAACAAGGCGTTCGGGGGCTTCGCCCAGTTCAAGGACGAGTTCACCAAGACCAGCGTCGGCACCTTCGGTTCCGGCTGGGGCTGGCTGGTACAGCGCCCGGACGGCGGCCTCGCGCTCGCCAGCACCTCGAACGCCGGCACGCCGATCACCGGCGCCGACCGCCCGCTGCTGACCTGCGACGTGTGGGAACACGCCTACTACATCGACTACCGCAACTTGCGGCCGAAGTACGTCGAGGCGTTCTGGAACCTGGTCAACTGGGATTTCGTTTCGAACCAGATGGCGTAGTCGCCCGGCGATTTGCGCAGCATCGACGAAAGGCCGTCTCCGGGCGGCCTTTTTATGCATTCATGCTTGGACGTCCATGCTCGAACGTCGCTTCGACATCTCGCGTTACCGGCGCGCGCAGGGCGGCGCATCGAGTCGAGAAACAACCCTCCGAGGGCGCACGTCCCGAATCGCGGCCCGATTCAGGCCAGCGCCGCCAGCACCGGGGCCACCTGCGCTTCGCGTTCGAGCGCCGCGCCGATCCGCGACAGGCGTTCATGCATCTCGGCGGCATCGTTCGCGCAGAAGGTGGCGTGCCCGACCTTGCGCCCAGCGCGCGGGCTCTTGCCGTAGTCGTGCCAATGCGCACGCGGCTCGGCGAGCACCGCCTCGGCCGGCGGCAGTTCGCCGACCCAGTTCAGCATCGCGTTGACGCCAAGCGCGCTCGTGTCGCCGAGCGGCAGCCCGAGCACGGCGCGCACGTGGTTCTCGAACTGGCTGGCCGGCGCGCCCTCGATCGTCCAGTGGCCGGAGTTGTGCACGCGCGGCGCCATTTCGTTGCCGAGCAGCTTGCCGTCGCGCACGAACAGTTCGAGCGCGAACACGCCGACGTAGTCGAGTTCCTCGGCGATGCGCTGCGCATGCGCACGTGCCAGCGGCACCAGCGATTCGGCGCCGGGCGCCGGGGCGAGGCTGGCCGAGAGGATCCCGTCGGCATGCCAGTTCTGGGTCAACGGGTACGTGCGGAACTCGCCGTCGCGCGAGCGCACCGAGACAAGCGACAGCTCGCGCTCGAACGGCACGAACGCTTCCAGGATCGACGGCGCGCCGCCGAGTGCCGCCCAGGCCGCATCGACGTCGGCCGGCGACTTCAGCCGGAACTGCCCCTTGCCGTCGTAGCCGAGGCGGCGCGTCTTGAGGATCGCCGGCGCGCCGATGCGCTCGACCGCCCGGGCGAGATCGTCGCGGCTGTCGACCGCGGCGAATGCCGGCGTGTCGAGGCCGATCTCGCCGAACAGGGTCTTCTCGGCGAGCCGGTCCTGCGAGACCGCCAACGCGCGCGGATTCGGGAACACGCGCGTGTGCTCGGTCAGCCAATGCGCCGTCTCGGCCGGCACGTTCTCGAAGTCGAACGTGGCGACGTCGATGCGCGCGGCGAAGTCGGCGAGCTTGTCGAATTCGCGCCAGTCGGCGCGCAGCAACGGCGCGACCTGGCCGGCGCAGGCGTCCTCGGCGCTGTCGACCACGAGGAAGCGCAGGCCGAGCGGCGCGCCGGCCAGCACCAGCATGCGGGCGAGCTGACCGCCGCCGAGGATACCTATCGTGTGCATGGGAAAATCCGCTCCGCCGTCATCGCAACATCCGTCGTGCAGCCCGGCTCAGGCCGGCGCGCGCGGATCGGGGTTCGCCAGCACGGTGTCGGTCTGCTCGCGGCGGAACGCGTCCAGGCGCGCGGCGAGTTCGGCGTCCGTCGTCGCCAGCATCGCCGCGGCGAGCAGGCCGGCGTTGACCGCACCGGCGCGCCCGATCGCCAAGGTCGCGACCGGGATGCCGGCCGGCATCTGCACGATCGAGAGTAGCGAATCGAGGCCGTTCAGCGCCTGCGACTGCACCGGCACGCCGAGGACCGGCACGCGTGTCTTCGCCGCCAGCATGCCGGGCAGGTGTGCCGCGCCGCCGGCGCCGGCGATGATCGCGGCGAGGCCGCGACCGGCCGCCGTGGCCGCGTAGTCGAACAGCAGGTCGGGCGTGCGGTGCGCGGACACCACGCGGACCTCGTGGGCGACGCCGAGCCGCTCCAGGGTCTCCACCGCATGGCGCATGGTTTCCCAGTCGGAGCGGGAGCCCATCACGACCCCGATCCGCGGCTGCCCGTTCGTGCTTTCTGTCATGGCCGTGGCACGCGCAAAACGTTATTGTACGCACAATCCGCCGCGCGCCGACCGGCGACAGAAACCACGCCATCCGATGGACAAGCGCCTGCTCGACATCCTCTGCTGCCCGGTGAGCAAGTCGCCGCTGCGAATGCTCGGCGCCGCCGAGCTCGACGCGCTGAACCGCGCCGTCGCGGCCGACCGCCTGCTCAATGCCGCCGGTACGCGCATCGCGGCGCCGCTCGCGGCTGGCCTGGTCACGCGCGACGCCGGCACGGTCTACCGCCTCGACGACGGCATCCCGGTCATGCTCGCCGACGAGGCGATCGCCACTGCACAGGTGGAGGACTTCCCGCGGACGTGACGATTCGCCCGCGAGCCGTCGCGACACCTTCACCCAGACCCATCGCGCCGTTCTATGATGTGCCGCTCTTGCGGCCGCACCCAGCGGCGCTTCCCGGAACCCCGCAATGACCGCAGCCAATGACACGCCGAACGTCGTCGACCTGCAGCTGCGCCAGAATCTGGCGGCGGGCGCCGATCGCCTAGGCGACCTGCTGAAACTGGTCCGCGGCATTTCGCTCAAGCGCGTCAACGCGCTGGTCGGGACGCTGTTCGAGAACGTGGACGACGCGCTGTTCGACCTCGCCGAGCGCGCCGGCAGCAACGCGATCCAGACCGAGTACTTCGACGGCATGCGCGAGGTGCGCAAGAAGCGCCAGCTGGTCGAGCGCCTGTTCCAGGAACAGGCGACCAAGGCGTTCGCGGAATTCGCCGAAGGCAAGCTGAAACCGGCGCGCGCCGAAATCGTGCCGCAGGCGAATGCCGGCTTGAGCCTGGTCGACGACATCGAGCTGGAGGAATCGCTGGCGGTGACCAGCATGGTCGCCAAGGCGGAGAACCGCCTGCAGCGTTCGCTCTATCAGGTCAACCAGCGGCTCGCCGTGATCATCGGCGGAGGCAAGGTCGACGACGCGACCAACCCGCTCGGCCCGGCCGTGCTCGGCAACGCGTTCCGCGTCGCGATCCGCGAATTCGACGTCAACGTGCAGGTCAAGCTGATCATCTACAAGCTGTTCGACCGCTACGTGATGGCCGGGCTCGATCCGGTCTACGAGGAGGTCAACATCGAGTTGATCCGCGCCGGCGTGCTGCCGCAGGTGCGGCACGCGCTGCCGCACGGCGAGCGCCCGCACGCGATGCCCGCCGGCTCGACGGAGGCCCACCCGGGCGGCGGCGCGCCGCGCGCCTACTACGACACCGCCAGCGGCGAGCTGCAAACCGAGATCTACAACACGCTGCGCTCGCTGCTCGCCAGCCGCCATGCCGACGAAGGCTATGCATCGTCCGGCGCCGGCGAACCCGGCGGCGGCATGCCGGGCCTCAGCCCTACCGACCTGCTAAGCGCGCTGACGATCCTGCAGAGCCAGTCGAACGCGGCGCAGGCCAAGGCCGAAAGCGTCGCCGACGCCGCGCAGGCCGTGCAGCAGATCAAGCGCGAGCTGATGGAGCAGGTCCACAAGCTGTCCGACGATGCGCGCGATCGCCGCGTCTCGACCGCCGACGAGGACACCATCGACCTCGTCGGCATGTTGTTCGAATACATCCTGCAGGATCGCAACCTGCCGGCGCAGATGCAGGCCCTGCTCGGCCGCCTGCAGATTCCGTACCTCAAGGTCGCGATCCTCGACAAGCACCTGTTCGCACAGAAGACGCATCCGGCGCGGCGCCTGCTGGACGCGCTCGCCGAAGCCGGCAAGAAGTGGTCGGAGGAATCGGATCGCGACCACCGCCTGCACGAACGCATCAAGGCCTCGGTCGAGACGGTACTGCGCGATTTCGACGACGACGTCGGCGTGTTCGACCGCGAACTGGCCGCTTTCGTCGACTTCGTCGATTCGCACCACAAGCGTGCCGAACTTGCCGAACAGCGCGCGGCCGAAGCGACCCGCGGTCGCGAGAAGCTGCAGGAAGCGCGCCGCATCGCCGCGCGCGAGATCCTCAAGCGCATCGACGAGCGCAACCTGCCGCCGGTCGTCCATACCGTGCTGTCGCGGCCGTGGGCGAACTACCTCGTGCTGACCCTGCTGCGCCAGGGCGAAGGCTCGGACGAGTGGCGCAACGCGCTCCGCTTCGCCGACGAATTCGTCTGGAGCGCGCAGCCGAAGACGACCGACAGCGACCACACGCGCCTGCGCGCCCTGCTGCCGCAGCTGGAAAAGGCGCTGCGCCACGGCCTCGCCACGGTCGCCTACCACGACAGCGACGTGAAGCAGCTGATGCAGGAGCTGTCGCAGTTCTACCGGCGCGTGCTGGACGGCCAGAACATCGAGACGAAGACCGCCAAGGAAGTCATCGTCGACAACGCCGCGCCGTCGGTCATCCATGCCGAGATCGCCGCGGAAGGCGCCGAAACGCCGGCCGCTCCCGCGTCGGCCGCCGGCGGCGCGGCGACGCAGAGTCCGGTCGAGGAAATCATGCTGAGCTCGGGCGGCCCGGAAACCGAGCAGCCCGCGGAGGCGCTGGACGAGAACGACGAGCACCTCGTCGCCGTGCGCGAACTGAAAGTGGGCACATGGATCGAGTTCGTCGACGAAGCCGGCGGCCGCGAACGCGCCAAGCTCTCGTGGATCAGCCCGATCAGCTCGAAATACCTGTTCGTCAATCGCCGCGGCCTCAAGGTCTGCGACAAGACCGTCAACGCGCTGGCGATCGAGATGCGCCGCGGCAGCGCGATCGTGCTCGAGGAAGTGCCGTTGTTCGACCGCGCGCTCGACGCCATCGTCGCGCGCCTTCGCCACACCGGCGGCGATGCGGCGGAAGCCGCGCCGGCGGGGGCTTCGACCGCCGCGGGCTGAAGCCCCGTGCATCCGGGGAGCGCAGGCTTGCTATCCTGCGCCTCCATCCGTCTCCAGCGAGCCCACCGCACGTGACAGGCCCGGTTGCCGTTCCACCCCCGCACGACATCGTCGAACACGACGTGCGTCGCGCCCTCGAAGAAGACATCGGCAGCGGCGACGTCACCGCCGACCTGCTGCCGGCCGGCGCGCATGCGCGCGCGCGCGTGATCACGCGCGAAACCGCAGTGTTGTGCGGGCGTGCCTGGTTCGACGAATGCTTCCGCCAGATCGACGATTCGGTCCGCATCGAATGGCAGGCCGTCGACGGCGACCGCGTCGCGCCCGGCGCCCTGCTCTGCCACATCGAAGGCCCGGCGCGCGCGCTGGTCAGCGCCGAACGCAGCGCGCTGAATTTCCTGCAGGCCCTGTCCGGCACCGCGACCGCGACCGCCACCTACGTGGACGCCGCGCGCGGCACGCGCACGACGATCCTCGACACGCGCAAGACCTTGCCCGGCCTGCGCGCGGCGCAGAAGTACGCGGTGCGCGTCGGCGGCGGCAGCAATCACCGCATGGGCCTGTACGACGCGGTGCTCCTCAAGGAAAACCACATCGCGGCAGCCGGCTCGATCGCCGCGGCGATCCAGCGCGCGCGCGCGCTGCACCCGGACCTGCTGGTCGAAACCGAAGTAGAGAACTTCGCCGAGCTGCGCGAAGCGCTGGCGGCCGGCGCCGACCGCATCATGCTCGACGAATTCGAGCTGCACGAACTCGCGCAGGCGGTCGCCGAGACCGCCGGGCGCGTGCCATTGGAGGTTTCCGGCTCGGTCGCGCTCGAGCGCGTGCGCGCGATCGCCGAAACCGGCGTGGACTACGTCTCGATCGGCGCGCTGACCAAGCACGTGCGCGCGATCGACCTGTCGATGCGCATCGAGATGATCGAACGCTGAGCCGCGCGCAAGCGCGCGGCCGCTCGTCAGAACACGCCCTGGTTGTGCAGCACGAAGGCGATCGCGGCAAGCGCGACCACGGCGATCGCGATCCATGCCAGCGGCGCGGAGCGCCTGGCCGGCGCGTCCGGTTCCGCGCGCGCCGACGCCGATTGCGCGCGCGCATCCATGCCGGGCGTGACCAGCAGGAAGCGCACGGTGTCGAGCCGCAATTCCTCGCCGGGCCTGAGCACGCCGGTCTGCACGCGCTTGTCGTTGATGAAGGTACCGTTCGCCGAACCCATGTCTTCGACATGCACGCCTTCCGGCGTCACGCGCAGGCGTGCGTGATGGCGCGAGATTTCCTCGGCCGGCACCGGGATGTCGCAATCGGGCTGGCGGCCGATCACCGCATTGTCGGTGACCGCGAAAGTCTTGCCGAACGTGGTGCCGGAAACGCCGCGCAGCATGAAGCGCGGCAAGGTCGCGCGCACGCGCGTGCGACCGTCTTCGACCGGCGGCGCCTTCGCCGCGGGCGTGGGCGCGGCCTTGCGCTCGGCCGTGCCGACCGAGCAGCCGACGCGACCGAACAGCAGCAGGTCGCCCGCGTGGATTTCGGCCGCGCCATCGATCTGGCGCCCGTTGAGGACCGTCGGCACGCTCGCGTCGAGCGGCCTCGCGATCGCCACGCCATCTCGCAGGCTGATCTCGCAATGGTGCGCCGCGACGCCGGGCGCGCTCAGGACGATTTCGCAATCGGCGCCGCTGCCGATGCGCGTGGCGCCTTCGGCGAGTTCCGCCTGGGCGTGCTCGCCGCCCGGAAAGACAAGTTTCATGCATTCCCCCTGTGCGCCCGCCTGGGCGAGCGCCCATTGTAGCGATCGCCGCACGCGCGGGAGTGGCCTGAATCGACAGATGCGGCCTTGCCACGCGCACCCCGCGTCCCCACACTGTGGCGATGCTCGGAACCTGGATCATCCTGCTCGTCATCGCGGCCGTCGTATGGGCCTGGATGGACGCGCTCAACGCTCGCGAATGCGCGATCCATCACGGCCGCGAACTGTGCCGCGAGGCCGGCGTGCAGCTGCTGGACCAGTCGGTGTCGCTCAAGCGCCTGCGCGTCGCGCGTCGCGACGGGCTGCCGACGTTCGTGCGCCGGTACGGCTTCGAGATCAGCCTCGACGGCAGCGACCGCCACCGCGGGCACCTCGACCTCGACGGCCGCCGCCTCGAAGCCTGGAGCCTGCCGCTCGGCGAGGCGGCTGCCCAGGCTGCCGCGCGATCCAGTCACCTGAGGCTGGTGCAGTGACCTGAAACGCCGGGCGCGGGAGACAGAACGCAAGAGCCCGGACCGCGCGCGATACCGTTCCGCTTTTCCCCTCGCGTCCCACGCCTCACGGATACATCTTCCCGCGACTCCACGCGCTGCCGTCGCGCCGATACAACTGCCGCTCGTGCAGGCGGAAATCCGCGCCGTACCAGAACTCGATGCGGTCGGGTTCGACGACGAATCCGCCCCAGTGCGGCGGACGCGGCACCGGGCCGCCGGCGAAACGTCGTTCGACCTCGGCCAGGCGCGCCTCGAACTCGGCGCGATCGGCCAGCGGCTGCGATTGCAGCGAGGCCCATGCGCCGAGCTGGCTGCCGCGCGCCCGGGTCGCGAAGTAGGCATCCGATTCCTGCGCCGGCAATCGCTCGACCTGTCCTTCGACGCGCACCTGCACGCCGCCGCCAAGCAGCTTCCAGTGGAAGCACAACGCGGCGTACGGACGCACGGCGAGTTGCGCGCCCTTCATGCTGTCGTAGTTCGTGAAGAAGCGGAAGCCGCGCTCGTCGACGCCTTTCAGCAGCACGATGCGCGCGGACACGCGACCGCCCTCGCCCGACGTCGCCAGGCTCATCGCCGTCGGCTCCGGGTCGCCGCCGGCCTGCGCCTGCGCCAGCAGGTCGCGGAAGGTGGCGAGGGCCTCCTGGTAGAGTGCGGCGGATTCGGTGTCGGCAGGCAGGTTCGTCATGGCGCGCGATGCTAGCACGCGACCCGGCTACGCTCCGACGCAAGTCGAGTCGATCCTCGATGCGCTGTTGCGACAGCGTTCCGCGCGTGCGCACGGGCGGCCGTGGCTCGTCGGACTGTCGGGGCTGCAGGGCAGCGGCAAGAGCACGCTGGCCGACCAGCTCGCCACGGCCGCCGGCGCGCGCGGCATCCGCAGCCGCGTGCTCGCGCTGGACGACTTCTACCTCGGGCGCCGCGCACGCGCGCAGCTCGCGCGCACCACGCATCCGCTGCTGGCGACACGCGGCGTGCCGGGCACCCACGATGTCGCACTGCTCGATCAAGTGCTCGACGCATTGCGCTGCGCCGGCGCGCGGCATCCCGCGCGCATCCCGCGCTTCGACAAGGGCCGCGACACGCGACTGCCGCCGTCGCGCTGGCGCAGGATCGAGGAACCGCCGCAACTAGTCATCGTCGAAGGCTGGTGCGTCGGCGTGCCCGCCGAAGACGCGCGCGCGCTGGCGACGCCGGCCAATGCGCTCGAACGAGACGAGGATCGCGACGGCCGCTGGCGACAATGGGTGAATGCGCGGCTCGGCGCGGACTATGCCGCGCTGTGGCGGCGGCTCGACCGGCTGGTCGTGCTCGAAGCGCCGGACTTCGCGATCGTGACGCGCTGGCGCGGCGAACAGGAACGCGCGCTGCGCCGGCGCCGCGCGCCGCAGGCCATGGATGCGACCGCGTTGCGGCGATTCCTGATGCACTACGAGCGCCTCAGCCGGCATGCGCTGCGCGTGTTGCCCGCGCGCGCGGACCTGCGCATCCGCCTCGGAAGCGACCGCGCGGTGCTGGACGTCGTCGCGCGCCGGACGGCACGCGAGGTCAGCGTTCCTGGCGCGCCTGCGTCGCGCGTTGCATCACGCCGACGAATTGCTCGAGGTTGAGCGGCTTGGTCAGGTAGTAGTCGGCGCCGGCGCGCAGCGAGGCGTCGCGCGCCTCCGCGGTCGAAGTCGCCGACAACGTGACGATACGCCCGGCATAGCCGCGCGAGCGCAGTTGGAACACCGCGGCGTTGCCGGACAGGCCCGGCAGTTGCACGTCGATCAGCAAGACGTCCGGCGCCTGCCGCGTCGCCGCCTCGATCGCCGCCGTGGCGTTGTCGACCACGACGACATGGAAGCCGAGGTCGTCGAGCAGGGCTTCGATCAGCAGTGCGATGTCCGGATCGTCGTCGACGACGAGCGCCGAGCGCCCGGCGAGATTCGCCGGCGCACCGGCGTGCGCGCCGCCGGCCGCGTCCACGCGTGCGAGCGGCGGCAGTTCGACGCGGAAGCGGCTGCCGCGCCCCTGCTCCGATTCGAGTTCGAGCGTGCCGTGCATCTGCTCCACCAGCCGATGCACGATGCTGAGGCCAAGCCCCGCGCCCTTGCGACCGGACTGGCCGCCGCGGTTGAACGGCTTGAACACGCTCTCGCGGTATTCGGGCGATATGCCGATGCCGCTGTCGCTGACGTCGACGCGCAGGCGCCCGCCGCTCCAGCGCACGGAAATGCCGATCTCGCCCTGCGCGGTGTAGCGCACCGCGTTCGACAGCAGGTTGATCGCGACCTGGCGCAGGCGCACTTCGTCGAACATCGGCGGCGTCTCGTCGTCGAGCACGAGACGGGTACGGAACGCGATGCGCTTGTCCTCGGCCAGTGGCCGGAACATCGCCTCGAGGTCGCCGAGCAACGCCTCCAAGTCGACCACGACCGGATTCAGCAGCGCATTGCCCGACTCCCCGCGGCCGAATTCGAGCAGGTTCTCGGCCAGCGCGAACAGGTAGGTGGCGTTGCGGCGGATCGCGTGCAGCGCCGGCACGGAACGATCGCCGTCGCCGAGGCGGCGTTCGAGCAGGTGCAGGTAGCCGAAAATCGAGGTCAACGGCGTGCGGAACTCGTGGCTGAGCGTGGCGATCAGCGCGGCCTTCAGCGCATCCGCCTCCTCCAGCTCGGCGCGCTGCCGCTGCAATTCGCTGCGGATCTCCTGCAGCCGGCCGATCGCCTTCGACTTCGCATGACTGACGATTGCCGCCTCGTTGCCGAGCTGCTGCTGCGCGCGCTGGCGCGAACGCTCGTCTTCCGCGTCGAGCAGCAGCACGTGGAATCCGTCGCCGTCGGCGATCAGGTGCACGTGCGCGCTGCGGCCATTGGCGAGTTCGACGAACGGCAGATCCTGGTTCGCGTCGAGCGGCAGGCCGACGAAAAGGTCCTGCAGCTGGCGCACGCCCCCGGCCGGATCGGCGGCGTCGATGCCGTAGTGCGCCGCGTCCCCCTGCACGTCGCGCAGGCGCCAGTCAGCGTCCAGCCCGAGCACGAGCGGGCGCATGCGCACGCGGGTCAACTCGTGCAGGTAGGCGTCGATCACGCCGGGCAGCGCGCCTTCCGTGCTCACGACGCGAGCCTTTCCGCGAGATGGGCGAACGCGGACTCGACGCCGTCGCCGGACAGCGCGCTGGTCTCGAACACCGGCAGGTTGCGGCGCAGCTCGGCCAGCGTCGACGGCGCGACCTCCCAGCCTTCGACCAGATCGAGTTTGTTCACGGCCAGCGCGACGAGCGCGTCGGGCAGGCTGCTGCGCGACTGCATCAACAGGTTCAACGCCGAGGCGAGCGTGCTCTCGCGCGTGCCGTCGGCGACGAGCAGCAACGCCGACGCGCCACGCAGGTAGTGCGCGCCGAGCGCGTCGAGTCCGCTGCGGCCGGCGATGTCCCACACGACCAGCTTGAGCGGATCGCGCCCCGGCAGCGCGACCTCCTTGCTGTCCACCTTGACGCCGACCGTGGTCAGGTATTTTTCCGAGAACGTGCTGCGCACGAAACGCGCGACGAGGCTGGTCTTGCCGACGCCGAAGTCGCCCAGCAGGCAGATCTTGTGGCTCTGCACGCTCATCGCTCGAGCGGCCGCACGGTCATGCGCAACCAGGCGCTGCGCTGCTTCGCGCCGGGCTCGCCCGCGCCCGGCGCGGTGTCGGCGCCGACGTCCGCGACACCGCGCGCCGCCAGCGCCCGCGCGAGCCATTGCGCGCGCAGTTCGCGCATGCGCGCATTCGTCGCCGCGCTGCCGGTTTCGTCGTTGGCGCCGACGCCGACGAACGAGACGTCGGCCTGCGCCGCCGGCGCCAGCGAACGTGCGCGCTGCACCAGGTGCGCGATGTCCTCGACGGCCGCGGCGCCATCCGGCGCCATCTCGTCGCCGTCGCCGAACGGCACCCGCAACGCCGCGAGGCGGCCGGCGATCGCGTCGAGTTCCGCGCGCGCCGCGGCGATCGCGTCGCCGGCCGGCGCCAGCGCGATTTCGGTGCGCGCGACGCCGGCGAGCCAGCCGGCGCGCTCGCGCGCGGCGGCGATCCACGCCTCCGGCGCGCTGCCGTCGAGCTTCAGCGTACCGTTGGACACCGCCAGCCGCACGCCGGCAGGCGGCAGCAGCAGGCGCGCCGCGCGGCGGGCGACGACCGCGTCGTCGCCCGAAAGGTATCCGCGCAGGTCGAGCTCCGGCTTCACCGCGCCGAAATCCGCCGCGGCCAGCAGCGGCGCCAGCGGCTCGGCGTCCGGGTCGAGCAGGCCGTGCACGACCAGCGTGCGCCACGGTGCGCCGTCGATGCCCGTCAGCACGAAACCGGGATGCGCCGCGAGTCGCGCACGCAGGTCGTCGACGCGCATCTGCCAGCGCTCGCGTCCCGCGGCGAACCATGCCAGCGCGAGGAGAGCCGCCAGCACCAGCACGAACGGCCAGCGCGACGGCGCGCGCGGTGCCGGCGTCGTGCTGGCCGTCGCGTCGCGCAGCAATGCGCCCGTCTGCAGGCGTTCGTGCCAGCTCGCGCGGTTTTCCGGCGAACGCAGTTGCGCCGCCGGTACGTTGCCCCACTGCGCGTGGATTTCCTCCAGCCGCTGCTCGAGCAAGGCACGCAGTTCCGACGGCGGCACGCCGTGCATGAAACAGGCGAGGTTCGCGCGCGGACCTGGCACGACCCATACGAGGTGCTCGCCGACGCTCATCGATTCCAGCGCGCCGCCGCTGCCGTCGCCGACCGAGTCGCCGACGAAATCGCCGAGCGCGGTCAGCATGCCGGCGATCGCGTCGGCATCGAGCGCGGCCAGGCCTTCGGCGGCTTCGTGCTGCAACACGAGTCCGCTTTCGCGCTCGATCAGGAAGACGTGGTCGATTCCGTAGGCCAGCCGGTGCTTGAGCACGATCTGCGCATAGGGCACGCCGCAGCGCCAGGCCTCGATCCGCCATTTCAGTCCGCGCGGGGAAAAGCTGCTCTCGATCGCGCCGTTGAGGTCGGCGACGAGGTTGCGCAGCGCCTCGGCGATCGACTTGCGGATCAGCGGGCCGATGATCGGAAACAGCGCATCGATCAGCGGCTGCCGATTGCGCTGTACCGCGGCGCCGAGCGAACGCGCGACCGGCTCGGCCAGCGCTTGCGAGAGGCGTTCGGCCGATCTCTCGTCGCGCACGGCCTCCAGCGCGCCGGGCAGGCGTTGCGGAAGATCGGCCTGCGCGGCTTCCAGTTGCGCGATGCGCGCGCGCGCCGCGTCGAGCGCGCGCCGCTCATCGCCGAGCAGAAGCGCGCGCAGGCGCTCGAAATCGCCGCCGGCGGGCGAAGCCCCGGGAAGCGTCGCCGGGATCTCCGCCGGCGGCTCCCCGACGGCAACGCGCGCGACCGCAGCCGACCCGTGCCCCTGAGGCTCGTCCCATGCCCGACCGGATCCGGAGGAAGTCGCCACGGCGCGGCACGCGCCTACTTCGGCATCGGCAGGTCGAAATCGCCCTTGAGCCGCAGCGCGAATTCCGCCAGCAAGGCGGCCAGGTCCTCGCGCCCGACCTTTTCCGCGCGCAACTCGGCGCTCGAACGCGACAGCGCGGATTCGGTCTCGCCGGCCCGCGCGCTGGTCGCGCTGCGCAGATCCGCCAGCGCGTCGCGCAAGCGCTCGTCGCTGGCGGCGAGTTCCTGGCCGACGCCTTCGAGCGCCTTGTTGATCTCGCCGCGTGCGGTGCGCGCGGCCTGCTGCAAGCGCGATTCGAGATCGTCGACGGCGCTGTTGCGGTCCTGGATTTCCTGCCGCACGAGCTTGCCGAGCTTTTCGAGCTGGTCGTCGATGCGCTTGTCGATCTGCGCGAGGCGCTTGTCCTGGTTCTCGGCGAGGCGCGCGAGGTCGGCTTCGAGGCGCTGGTTCAGCTCCTGGAAGCGTCGCTCGTAGTCGCGCATCTGGCCGCCGAACAGGATGTCGCGGATCTGGTCGACGTTGCGGTCGGCGGCGCCGTCCGCGGCAGGCTTCTTGGGATCAGCCATCGCATTGCTCCTCGTATTCTGGATGCGCGGCGGCGCGGTCCGGCGCTCGCCGGAGGCCGCGCGCTTGCGCGCGGCGGCATTCTTCTTGCCGCCGGCAAGGGATTTCTTCGCAGTCGCCATGCCCGTCCCCCGCTCGACACCCGCTGCGCACCGTATTCTGGCATTCCCGGCGCGTGCGCGCGCCGGGTCCAGGCGATCACGTCTGTTCCAGGCGGTATCCGTGCTGGTAGATCGCGGTCAACCGCCAGCCGTTCTCGCCGCTGAGGTCGAGCTTCTTGCGCAGGCGGCTGATGTGGGTATCGACGGTGCGCGTGGAAACCGCCGCACTGAGGTTCCACACGTTGTGCAGCAGCGCGTCGCGGCTGATGATGCGGCCATGGCGGCGAAACAGGAAATTGGCCAGGTCGAACTCGCGCTGGGTGAGTTCGATCTCGCGACCGTCGACGCTGATGCGGCGGCGCTTGCCGTCGATCGAGTACGGCTGCAGGTCGAGCGACTCGCCGGCGTCGCTGTCGCCGACGTGGCGGCGCAACACCGCACTCACGCGCGCGATCAGCTCGCGCTGCTTGGGTGGCTTGACGACGTAGTCGTCGCCACCGCTGGCAAGGCCCTGGACCATGTCGTCCTCGGCGTCGCGCGCGGTCAGGAAGATCACCGGCAGGTTGCCGTTGGCCGACGAGCGGATCGTTGCGATGACCTCGATGCCGGTGCTGTCGGGCAGCATCCAGTCGAGCAGCAGCAGGTCGACGGCTTCGCCGCCCTGGCGGCGACGGAACTCGCCGGCGCTGCGGAACACGCGCACGGCGTAGCCGGCTTCCTCCAGCCAGTTCGCCACCAGCGCGGCCATGTCTTGATCGTCTTCCAGCAGCCCGACGACCAGGCCGAGTTTGCTCATGTTGCTCCCGTATGCACCGGCATGGAGATCGCGGTGCGCGAACCCACGTCAATCAACGATGAAATTGATGCGCATGTTGACGCGCCATTCCGTGATGGTGCCGTCATCGCCGGTGGCCACCTTGATTTCGTTGACCCAGGCGCCGCGGATGTTCTTGACGGTCTGCGAAACCTTCGTAAGGCCCTTCTGCACGGCATCCTCGATTCCCTTCGGGGACGAGCTGCTGAGTTCGATCACCTTGGCAACGGACATGGCAGGCACTCCTTCACGAAAAATCACGAGGCACTATAGCAAAGCCCGCGCGGCCGGAAACAGCGACCGGGTCGCCGTTGCAGCGCGCTCGCGGCGGCCTGCGGAGAGGCCCTGCCGACGGTCACCGAGTCGCTTGCGCGCGTTCGCGCGGCAGCCGGCGCAACCAGATCAGGAACACGACCAGGGCGTCGAGCACGATCAGCGCCTGCCAGAGGTAGAGATGGAACCAGTCGAACCAGAAGCGGTTCCACTGGCCGAGGTAGAACAGGCTGATGATGCGCACCAGGTTCAGCGCCTGGATCGCGACGAAGCCGATGCCGATGCCGGCGAGCTTGAATTTCCACGGCGCCGGGAACGCCAGCATCGCCGACACCAGGATGATCACCGCCTCGACGCCGTTGCAGCCGCGCTCGATCGAGATCGCGAAGCCGTTGCTCGTGCTCTGCAATATCTTGCCGTGCGCGACCGCGTGCGGGTCGAACAGGTCGACGATGAACACGCAGGCCTGCGCGATCGCGGCGGTGAACGGGTCGATGACGTAGTGCTCGACCGGTTGCCACAATTCCGCAACGAACAGTGCGGTCAGGAACACCAGGAACAGCAGCATGAAACGGAGCATGGCGAGGCCGGCGGATGGAGATCGGGGGCAACCGGGCGGCGGCGATTGCCGGCTGCGGTGCGCGAAGCATAGCGGCTAACGCGGCGGCGCAGCCTTCGGCGTCCGCGCCTGCTAGCATTTCCGGCATGAATCCCGCGCCCAACCTCTTCCTCATCGGCCCGATGGGAGCCGGCAAGACCACGGTCGGACGCCACGTCGCCGAGCTGTTCCGCATGCCGTTCCTCGATCTCGACCACGAGATCGAGACGCATACCGGCGCCGCGGTCGGCCTGATCTTCGAGCTCGAGGGCGAGGCCGGGTTCCGCCGCCGCGAGAGCGCCGCGCTGGCCGGCGCGGCCGCGCGCAACGGCCTCGTGCTGGCCACCGGCGGCGGCGCCGTGCTCAGCGCCGACAACCGCCGCCTCCTGCGCGAACGCGGTTTCGTGATCTGGCTCGACGCCGAGGTCGACGCCCAGCTCGCGCGCCTGTCGCGCGACCGCCAGCGTCCGCTGCTGCGCGCGCCGGACCGCCGCGTGCGACTCGAGCAGCTCGCCGCCGAGCGCAATCCGCTGTATGCCGAGATCGCCGATCTGCGGCTCGATTCCGTCGGCGTCGGCAACAGCATGCACGTCGCGCACGACCTGCTCGACCTGCTCGAAGCGCGCTGGCAGCGCGGCAACGTACCGGTGCACGCATGAGCACGACGACGACGATCGAGGTCGCGCTCGGCGCGCGTTCCTACCCGATCCGGATCGGCGCCGACCAGCTCGCCGACAGTGCGCACTGGCGTTCGGCGATCCGCGGCCGCCACGTGCTGGTGGTGACCAACTCGACGATCGCGCCGCTGTACCTCCCGCACGTGCAGGTCGGCCTGGACGGCTTCAGGCACGCGGAACTGGTATTGCCCGACGGCGAGGAGCACAAGACGCTCGACAGCGCCGCGCGCATCTTCGAGGCCCTGGCCGCGCTCGGCGCGACGCGCGACGCGACGATCCTCGCGCTCGGCGGCGGCGTCATCGGCGACCTCGCCGGCTTCGCCGCCGCCTGCTGGATGCGCGGCATCGACTTCGTGCAGATACCGACCACGCTGCTTGCCATGGTCGATTCCTCCGTCGGCGGCAAGACCGGCGTGAACCTCGCGGCCGGCAAGAACCTCGTCGGCGCGTTCCACCAACCGCTCGCGGTCGTCGCCGACACCGGTACGCTCGCCACCTTGCCGGATCGCGAATACCGCGCCGGCCTCGCCGAAGTCGTCAAGTACGGCGCGATCGGCGACGTCGCGTTCTTCGACTGGCTCGAACGCAACGCCGCGGCGTTGAGGGCGCGCGATTCCGCGGCGCTGGTCGAGGCGATCGCGACCAGTTGCCGGCACAAGGCCGGCGTGGTCGCACGCGACGAACACGAGCACGGCGAGCGAGCGCTGCTGAACTTCGGCCATACCTTCGGCCACGCGCTCGAAACCGCGAGCGGCTACGGTACCTTGCTGCACGGCGAAGCCGTCGCGATCGGTATGGTGCTGGCGGCGCGCCTGTCCGCCGACCTCGACCGCGCGCCGCGCGCCGATGCCGGCCGTCTCGCCGCGCTGCTGCGCGCACTCGGCCTGCCGACCGCGCTGCCGCCAGGCGACCCGGCGCGCCTGCTCGAGCTGATGCGCCTCGACAAGAAGAATCTCGGCGACCGCCTGCGCCTGATCCTCTGGCGCGGCATCGGCCAGGCCGAAATCGTGCCGGACGTCGCCGAACGCGCAATCCTCGACGTGCTGCAGGTCCCGGGCTGACGCGCCGGGAAACGAGCGCCCGCCGCGGCGAGCCGCCAGCGTCTTCTACCCGATATGCGAGCGCAGGCCGCACGCGGCCAGGAACGCCAGCAGCGCCGCCATGGCCAGCGCGACGAATCCGCCGCCGGCGGGGACCGCATTCGGCGTGGCGTCGGCGCCGATGACGCCGAATGGAACCTCGGCCAGCTGCGTCTGCGTCACGGTGCCGACGAAGCGCATGCGATAGTGGCCTTCGGCGAACGAACCCAGCGGCACGTCCAGGTCCGACCGCGCGGTTCCGCCGACACCGAAACAGGCATCGGAATCCGATGCCTCCACGATGACGACGTCGTCGACGATTCGCACGGCGGGGCGAGGCCGCGGCAGGTAGTCGCACCATGCAGCGTTCACGACCAGTTCCACCGGCTGGCCGGCGCGCGCCGGATTCGGCTGGACGCGGAAATTCGAATAGTCCTGCGCCTGCGCCGCGCCGATGCCCGCCGCCGCCACGATTCCCAATGCCGACCGGAAGACCTGTCCCGTGCTGCGTTTCCTCACGATGCCGCTCTCCTGCATGCCCTGCCCGCGCCGGATCAACGCGCGGTGCGTGCGCCATCGAGCCCGGATCGTCCGACGCGAATTGTCGCGTCTGTTCCGCGCGCGGGAGCGCCGCCCGGCGCCCGCCGGGCTCGCTTCGCCGCATTCGTCGCGGCCAGCCGCGCCGCGCGGTCGCGTCCCGTCGACGCCAGGGCCGCGCCGCGCGTCCGCGAGCACGGCAAGCGGCCTCCTTCCGTCGTCTCCGCGCATCATCCACGCTGACGTCCGGCCTGGCTCGCGGCTACAATCCGCGGTTCACCATGCGCCTCTACCTGCAAACCAAGACCGCCGGCGCCGACGCGCCGCGCTACTACCAGCTGATGCTGCAGCAGGACCTGCTCGGTGGCTGGATGCTGCTGCGCGAGTGGGGCCAGCAGGGTGGCCGCGCGAGCACCAAGCGCGAACTCTACCTCGAACGCGACGCGGCGCTGCTGGCGTTCGAGCACGCGCGCGACGCGCAGCTCAAGCGCGGCTTCCACGTGATGTTCAGCCAGGGCTTCGACGGCCCGCACACCGGCTGAGCGCGCCGTCCGCAACGAGACCGATTGCCGCGCCCCCTGTCGGGTTCGCGCCGCAGCGGCGACAATGCGTCCTTTGTTTTTGCGATCATTCGTGATCGCGAAGATCGGAAACCGCCCATCCCTGGGCACCCTTCTCAATTTGTTCTCGCGGTCATTCCGGATCGCGAAGATCAAGAAGCGCCCATGCCCGGGCGCCCCCTCCTCTCGAGAGCCTTGCGCATGACCACGCCCGACCATCGCTTCCTGCGCGCACTGCGCCGCGAACCCGTCGACACGACGCCGGTCTGGATCATGCGCCAAGCAGGCCGCTACCTGCCCGAGTATCGCGCCACGCGCGCGCGCGCCGGCAGCTTCCTCGCGCTGGCGCAGACACCCGAGCTGGCGTGCGAAGTCACGCTGCAACCGCTGGCGCGCTTTCCGCTCGATGCGGCGATCCTGTTTTCCGACATCCTGACGATCCCGGACGCGATGGGCCTGGGCCTGCATTTCGTCGACGGCGAAGGCCCGAAATTCCATCGTCCGCTGCGCGACAGCGCCGCCATCGCGAAACTCGGCGTGCCCGACCCGGAGATCTCGCTGCGCTACGTGACGGACGCGGTGCGCCTGATCCGCCGCGAATTGAACGAGCGCGCGCCTCTGATCGGCTTCTCCGGCAGCCCGTGGACGCTGGCCTGCTACATGATCGAGGGCGAAGGCTCGTCGAGCTTCGCGCGCGCGAAGGCGCTCGCGCTCGAGGACCCGGCGACAATGCATCGCCTGCTCGACACGCTCTCGCAATCGGTCGCCGCCTATCTCGCCGCGCAGGCCGCAGCGGGCGCGCAGGCGCTGATGGTGTTCGACACCTGGGGCGGGCTGCTCGCGCCGGCCCTGTTCCGCGAGTTCTCGCTGCGCTGGCTGGCCGACGTCGCCGCGCGCCTGAAGGCGGACGTGGCCACGCGCGACGTACCGCTGATCCTGTTCTCGAAAGGCGCCAACGGCCATCTCGAGGCGCTCGCCGACACCGGCTGCAACGCGCTCGGCGTCGACTGGACGATCGACATCGGCGAAGCGCGCGCGCGCGTCGGCGACCGCGTCGCGCTGCAGGGCAACCTCGATCCGGCCACCCTGGCCGCATCGCCGGACACGATCCGCAGCGAGGCGCGCAGGGTGCTCGACGCGTTCGGCGCGCATCCGGGCCACGTGTTCAACCTCGGCCACGGCATCACGCCGGACATCGACCCCGCCCATGTCGCGGTGCTCGTCGATACCGTGCACGAACACGGCCGCCGCGAACCCTGACCGCTCCTCGTCCATCCGCGAAACGGGAATCGCCATGAGCACATCGCCGTTCGAATACCTGGTCATCTCGCGCGGGCAGTGGGATCCGCACGCCACGCCGGACGAGATCCAGGCCGTGATCGAGGCGTTCTACGACTGGTACGGGCGCGAACTGGATGCCGGCCGCATGCGAGCCGGCCAGCGACTCGCACGCGAAGGCAAGGGCGTCTCGCGCAACGGCATCGTCGACGGCCCGTTCGCCGAAGCCAAGGAAGTCGTCGGCGGCTACTGGTTCATCCTCGCCGGCAGCCTCGACGAGGCGGCGGCGATCGCGGCCGGCAATCCCTGCCTCGCGCTCGGCCTGAGCTGCGAGGTGCGGCCGATCGAGGCGGCGCGAGCGAGCGCATTCGCGCGCGCGAGCGAAACACCGGCCGCGTGACTGCGCTCGCGGGGACGTTTCCGTGAAATCGGCTCCAGCCGAGGATTTCAGCGCGACGGCTTGCGTACGTCGATCGCCGCGGCGATCGCATCGGCGAGCAGCGCGCCGGTGACCGGCTTGCGCAGCAGCACGTCCATCCCGGCCGCGCGGATCTGCGCTTCCTCGTCGCCGACCGACCGCGCGGTGACCGCGATCAGCGGCAACGTCGCGTGGCCGCCATTGCGCAGCATGCGCGCGAGGCTGAGGCCGTCGATGCCGGGCAGGTCGAGGTCGAGCAGCGCGACGTCGCAACGGCGCGTCTTCAGCTCGGCCAGCGCGGCGAGTCCGTTCGGCACGCGCGTGGCGCGGTGGCCCAGCGTCGCGAGCAGGCCGAGCACGACTTCGGCAATGGTCGCGTCGTCCTCGACCAGCAGCACGTCGAGCCGCGTCCGCACCTCCGGCCGCGGCGCGGGCGCGACGACGTCGTCCGAGGCCCGCTTCGCCTCGTAGACCGGCAGGTCCACGTCGAACACGCTGCCTTCGCCGGGCGTGCTCGCCACCTCGATCTTGCCGCCCATCAACAGCGCGAGCTCGCGGCAGATCGCGAGGCCAAGGCCGCTGCCGCCGTGCCGCTGCGTCACGCCGTCGGCCTGCTCGAAGCGATTGAACAGGCGCGCGCGCAGTTCTCCATCCATGCCCGGCCCGCTGTCGGCGACGCGGAAGCGCAGGTGGTCCGGCGCAACGCGTGCGAGCGCGAGCGTGACGTGGCCGTGCTCGGTGAACTTGAGCGCGTTGCCGACCAGGTTCAGCAGGATCTGCTTGATGCGCAACGCATCGCCCCAGATCGAAGCGGGCACGTCGCCGGCAACCTGCAACACGAGCGCAAGCTGCTTGCGTTGCGCCAGCGGCTGTTGCAGTTCGACGACTTCCCGCGCGATCGCGGCGGGATCGAGCGGCTGGTCGTCGAGCGCGAACTTGCCGGCGTCGATGCGCGCGATGTCGAGACTGTCGTTGACCAGGCGCAGCAGCAACTGGCCCGATTGCTGGATCGCATTCGCATAGCCGCGCTGCCGCGCGTCGAGTTGCGTGCCGAGCAACAGCTCGCTCATGCCGAGCACCCCGGTCATCGGGGTGCGGATCTCGTGTCCCATCGTCGCGAGGAACGACGACTTCGCTTCGACCAGCTGCTCGCGCGTGCGCCGACGTTCTTCCACCAGCGCCAGCGCATGGCGGCGCCGCATGCGACCGCGGTAGGCGCGCAGCGCGGCGAGCGCGAGCAGCAGCGAGGCGAGCGCATAAATCGCATACGCGAGCGGCGTCTCCCACGGTGCAGGCGCGACATCCACCCGCAAGGGACGCGCGAGATCGCTCCAGGCACCGGCCGCATTCGCTGCGCGCACCTGCAGCCGGTAGTGGCCCGGCGGCAGTTGCGAGTAGATGCGTTCGCCACGTTCGGCGTCGACCCAGTCGTGATCGAAGCCGTCGAGCTTGAAGCGATAGCGGTTGCCGGCCGGATTGACGAACGACAGGGCGCGCACCTCGACGCGGAAATCGAGGTCGTCGTAGCGCAGCTCGATCGGCGCGCCGGCATCGAACGCGACGGTGCCGCTGCCGCGGCGCGCGCCGAGCGCGGTGATGCGCAGAGGCGGCGGCGGCGAGTCGAGCTGCAGCGCGGCCGGGGCGAACGCGATCGCGCCGGCGAGCGTGCCGGCATACAAGGTGCCGTCGGCCGCGGTGGCCAGCGCACCGGGCATGAACTCGGGGCTCGGCAGGCCGTCGCGCGTGCCGAAGCGGCGCAGGTCGCGCGACGTTCCGTCGACGCGCCAGAGCCCGCGCGGGGAGGTCACCCACACCGTATCGTCGGCCGACACGGCCATCGCCGCCGCACGGAAGGCCGGCCAACCCTTGGCGGCGTCGAAGCGCTGCCCGACCAGCATCACGCCGCCGCCGATGCCGTATCGCTCCAGCGCGCCGAGGCGCGACAGCCAGAGCGAGCCGTCGCGCGCGAACGCGAGCGCGTGCACCGGATCGTGCGGGCCGCCGGCGACCGGTTCGAAACGATCCTGCGCCGCGTCGTAGCGTTCGACACCGTTCGCGGTGGCCAACCAGGGCGCACCTTCCGTATCGAGCACGAGCGCGGCGATGTCGGCGTCGCCGAGGGTCTTGTCGGCCGGCGTGTAGCGGCGTACCACGCGCGGCGGCTCGCCGGCGACGCGCGCGACGCCGCCGCCGTGCACGCCGACCCACAGGCTGCCGTCGCGCGCGCGGACGAGATGATCGACGTAGCCTTGCGGCAGCGCGTCGGCGCGCGCGACGTCGACCGGCAGTTCGACCACCGCCGGCGCCGCCAGCGAATAGCGCTGCAATCCGGTCTGCGACCCCACCCAGAGACGATCCGGCCCGTCGGGCAGCAGCGCGGTCAAGCGCGAACCGCTCACGCCCAGGCGCGCCTGCCAGCGCTCGACCCGCCCGCTCGACGCGTCGAGCCGATCCAGCCCGTTGCGGCCGGTCGCCATCCAGACCGCGCGCGCATCATCGATGCCGATCGCCGCCACCTGCATCCCGGCCAGGCTGGCGCTGTCGCCCGGCAGATGGCGGAACGTCGCGAAGTTGCGCCAATGCGGCGACAGCCGCGCGACGCCGCCGTCGAAGAGCGAAAACCAGACGCCGCCTTCCGCGTCCGCGCGGATGTCCATCGTGCGCGATCCCGGATACGAACCCGGCGCGACCTCGTCGCCGCCGTAGTGTTGCAGGCCGATCGCATCGAGCCGCGCCAGCCCGGTCAGCGTGCCGATCCACAGTCCGTCCGCGTCGGTGCGCGCGAGTGCCGAGGTTTTCAGCGGCGGCGTCGCTGCCGCGATCTCGTCGCGGTACTGCAGATCGGCGTCGACGCGGAACACGCCTTTCAGCGTGCCGACCAGCATGCCGCCATCGGTTTCCGGCAGGAACGACGTGACGATGGCGCGACCCGGACGCTGCGCCAGCGGCGGCAGGTCGACGTGCACGATGCGACCGTCCCGCTCGCGCACGTCGAGTCCGTCGTCGGTGCCGACCCAGAGGCGACCGCGCGCATCCGCGAGCAGCGAGTACACCGTGGTCGAACGCAGGCTGGCCGGGTTCTCGGCGTCGTGGTCGACATGCAGGAAGCTGTCGTCCGGCTCCAGCCGGTTGAGACCGCCGAGATAGGTGCCGACCCAGATCGCGCCGTCCGCGTCCTCGGCGATCGAGAACAGGTCGTCGCTGCCGAGCGTGCCCAGATTGCTCGGCTCGTGCTTCCAGTGCCGGAAACCCTTGCCGTCCGGCAGCAGCCGGTTGAGGCCCGAAGCCTCGCCGCCGCACCAAAGGTTGCCCTTGCGGTCGACCAGCAATACGGACACGTCGTTCGACGACAGCGAAGCGGGATCGGCCGGATCGTGGCGGTACACGCTGAAGCCGACGCCGTCGTAGCGCGCGAGCCCGTCCTGCGTCCCGATCCAGACGAAGCCGTCGCGGTCCTGCACGGTCTTGTAGACGACGTTCGACGGCAAGCCGTCGGCCACCGTCAGCGCGCCGAACTGCGGCGGCGCCGGCGGCGGCGCGGCGAACGCGAGCGCGGCGAACGCGAGCAAAGGCAATGCCGACCATGTACGCATGTTTCCCTCCCCTGCTGCCGATACTAGCGCGCCGTCGACGCGATGGCGGCGCGGCGGCGCGAATGCGCGCATCCTCGTGCGCGCTAGAATCCGGCGATGCCGTCGCCGCGCCTGCCGCTCCGCCTGATCTTTCTCGCCGCGCTCGCGATCGGCGCGGCGCTGCTGCTCGGCCTCGTCGTCGCCACGCTGAACAGCCTGCTCGAGTTCTACCAGCGCCTCGCGGCGATGCCGATCTGGCTGCGCGCGCCGCTGGTCGTCGCCGGCGCCTGCGTGCTCGGCGCGCTGGCGTGGCTGCTGTGGCGCCTTGCGCGGCCGGCGCGCACGTCATCGCCGCATGCGCCCGTGCCGGTTTCGCGCGGCGAGGTCGATGCGCGCATCGACGCATTGCGCGGACGCCGCGCCGAAACCGCGGCGCTCGAAGCCGAACTGGCCGAACTCGACCGGCGCCGCCTCGGCGGCGAGCTGCACGTGGCCCTGTTCGGCGAAATTTCCACCGGAAAATCCAGCCTGATCCGCGCGCTGGCGCCGGAAGCGATGCCGGACGTCGACGTGCGCGGCGGCACCACGCGCACGGTCGCGCAGCATCGCGGCCACCTGCCCGGAGGCCGCGAACTCGTGCTCGCCGACGTGCCCGGCAGCGGCGAAGTCGACGGCACGGTGCACGAGCAGATCGCGCGCGACGAGGCGCTGCGCGCGCATGCCGTCGTCTACCTGACCGCGGCGGACCTGACGCGCGCGCAGGACGCCGAACTCGCGTGGCTGGCCGGTTTCGGCAAGCCGATCGTGCTGGCGCTGAACAAGTCCGACCTCTACGACGACGCCGAGCGCGCGGCGCTGCTGCAACGCTTCGCGCAGCGCTACGCAAGGCGCGCGCGGGCGATCGTCGCGATCAGCGCCGGCGGAAGCGAACGCTTCGAACGCACGCTCGCCGACGGTCGCCGCGAAACCGTCGCGCGCGAGCGCCTGCCCGAGATCGGCGAGCTGGTCCGTGCGCTCGATGCGGTCGTCGCGGTCGGCGCCGCCGCGCTCGAACCGGCACGCGAAGCCGCGGTGCTGGCCGAAGTCGGCCGCCGCGGCGACGACCTCGCGCGCGCGACCGCTGCGCGCGAATCGGCCGAAACGGTCGCCAAGTACACGCGCCGCGCGGTCGTCGGCGCGATGGCCGCGGTCGCGCCCGGCAGCGACATCCTGATCCAGGGCGCGCTCGGTACCGCGCTGGTGCGCGAACTCGCGCGCATCCACGGCGTCGCCGTGCGCGAACTCGACGTCGAGGCGCTGCTGTCGCGCGTCGGCCTGACCGTGCGCAACACCACCGCGATCGTGCTGGCGATCGCCGGCAACGCGCTGAAGGCGTTCCCGGGACTCGGCACGCTCGGCGGCGGCGTGCTGCACGCGATCGCCTACGGCCTGATCTTCGACAGCCTCGGCCGCGCGGTCGCCCAGACACTGCGCGAGCGCCATGCGCTCGACCGCGACGCGGCGAACATTGCTCTCGCGCGCCTGCTTGCAGACACGAGTGCGGAGCGGCTCAGGCGCATCGCGCAATATGCGTTGCACGGCGAAGACGAATAGTTTTGCTTCCCTTCCCCTGATCGGAGCAAGGGAAGATACGCATCGTTCCATCGATGATGCTTGTCCCGTGAACAGCGCTGTCGCATAGTCTTGCCATGATTGCCGTCCGCGCCATCGCCATCGCCGCGTTTGCCGTTCCGCTGGCCGCAACGGCGACGCCGCACGATTACCGCTTCGACACCGTACACACGCAGATCATGGTCAGCGCAAGCCATCTGGGTTTCTCGCAACCGGGTGGACGGTTGCACGTGAAAAGCGGCTGGTTCCGCTTCGATCCGGACGACTGGAGCAGCGCACGCGTCGAGGCCGTCATCGACACCGCCTCGATCGATTTCGGCGATGCCGCATGGAACGACAAGCTGCGCTCGCGCGAATTTCTCGACGCGGC
>Ga0153956_1000575_pt1 | contig 39634 bp, 44 predicted proteins | sample TSFL040MetaG_FD_104704 | JGI IMG/M metagenome (GOLD analysis project Ga0153956, IMG submission 104704) | Attine ant fungus gardens microbial communities from Florida, USA - TSFL040 MetaG | ecosystem: Host-associated > Fungi > Mycelium > Unclassified | place: USA: Florida, Wekiwa Springs... | reverse complement strand
CGGTGGAAGCGCTTCTCACCATGCCGCTTTGGGCCAGCATCTCGGCGTTCTGCGCGCTCTCCGGTGCCATGGTCCTGGGATTGCTGCAGCGGGCGAAAGGCATCTTCATCGGCCTGATCTGGCAGACCAAGGCCAGCGAAGCCGTCAGCTCCGCGCCGCAATTGTCGGCCGCCGACTAATCCGCTTCGGGCGATTTTCCCGGCTGCCATGTGCCGCGGCGCATGAACAGCACCGTGATCAGCGACAGCAGGAAAAGTGCGCCCAGCACGATCCACGCTTCGTTGAACGAATCCGTCAACGCGGTGTGCCGGATCAACGGCTCGACATAGGCACGCATCGCCGGATCGACGGGACCCATCGGCACGCCATGGAAATACTCCGTCGGCAATCCGACCTTCGCCGCCATCGCGGCGTCCCCGGCCTGCAGCCGCGCAATGATGTGGTTCGCGTGTTCGGGCGTGCGCTGCGCCAGGATGGTGTCGACCAGCGCGATGCCGATGGCGCCGCCGAGATTGCGCATGAGGTTGAACTGCCCGCTGGCATCCGGCGCGTCTTCGTCCTTCCAGCCTTCCATGGCGAGACGCGTCGTCGGCAGGATGCAGAACATCACCGCCACGCCGCGCAGCACCTGCGGCCAGAACAATCCGTCGAAATCGGTTTCGGCGGTCATGTGCCCGTTGATCAGCAGACCGATCCCGAACAGCGCATAGCCGAACACGGCGAGGATGCGCCCGTCCACACGGCTTTCCAGAAACGCCGCGAACGGCGCCGCCACCATCTGCACGGCACCGGAGACCATGATGATCTCGCCGATCTCGATGGGCGTATGCTCGCGCACGCCGCCCAGGAAAATCGCCAGGATGTAGGTCGAGCCGTAGAGGCCCATGCCCGCCACGAAGCTGAGCACACATCCCACCGCGAAGCTGATCCGCGAAAAGCGCCGCAGCTCGATGAAGGGATGCGGCCGGCTGAAGCAGAAATAGAGCGCCAGCGCGCCCGCCACCGCGCAGATCGTGAAGAGTGAATAGATATAGAGCCCGCTCCAGTGATGCGGGGGCGCTTCCTTCAAGAGCAATTCCAGCGTGCCGAGGAAGATCGCCGCCAGAATGACCGTCGCATAGTCGATCTTGCGCAGATAGCCGACATTGGGCGTCGTCGCGGGAAGGAAGATGCCCGACGCAATGCACACGATGATCCCCGGCACGACATTGATGAGGAATATCCAGTGCCAGGAATAAGTCTGCGTCAGCCAGCCGCCAACATAAGGTCCCACGGTCGGCGCCACCATCGCGACCACGCCCGCCATCGCGGTGGCGATGATCTCGTGCTTCTTCGGCAGGATCGTGAAGACGGATGTGAACACCGCCGGGATCAGCATGCCGCCGCAGAACCCTTGCACGACGCGCAGCGCGATCAAAGGATCGGCGCCGGTGCACAGCGCGCAGCCGATGCTCGCCAGCGTGAACCCAGCCGTCGCCGCGACGAACATCCAGCGCAAGGATAGCGCGCGCGTCAGCATGCCGGTGAGCGGAATGGCGATCACCTCCGCCATCAGGTAAGCGGTCTGTATCCAGCTGATCTTGGTGTCGGGGATGTTGAGCGCGTTCTGGATGTTGGTGAGCGAACTCGCCACCACCTGGATGTCCAGGATGGCCATGAACATGCCGAAGCACATGGCGACATACCCGATCCATGTGCGCGTGGTGGATGTCATGCGATGCGCCTAGGCGCGCAGCGCTTCGACTTTCGGATCCATGGTCCGGCGCCAGAGCGGCGGTATGAGCGCGAGCAGGATGCTGCCGGCGTAACCGGCGGGAAGCTCCGGCGCTTCCGGGATATAGCGCAGCGTCTGGTAGGGAACCGACGGCCGCGTGTGGTGATCGCTGTGGCGGCCCATGTTGAAGATGATCGGATTGGCCAGCACGTTGCTGCTGTTCCAGCTGTGGTGCGGCGCGAAGGGTTCAAGGCGTCCGCCTGCATCCCGCTCTCGAATCAATCCGTAATGGGCAACGTAATTGAACATCTCCAGCACGGCGATGGCCACCGCGCTTTCCAGCGCCAGGAAGAGAAAACCGCGAGTCCCCGCGACCCATGCCGCAAGCGCGAACACCGCGGCGGCGACAATAAGATCGTGGTTCACCCGATTGTGCAGCCATGGCGCGCGGTATTTGTGGCACCGCGCCTGCTCGAACCGCCACGCGTCGGCGACCTGCGACGGCACCGTGCGGATCAGGAAGGCGTAGAAGCTTTCGCCCCGCCGCGCCGTCGCCGCGTCGCGCTCCGTCGCGGCCCAGCGATGATGCCCGAAGATGTGCGCCACGCGGAAATGACGGTAGGCCATGCCGGTCAGCATGAGCGCGCCCCAGAACTGCTCGCGGCGATCCTTGCTGTGGACCATCTCGTGCGCCGTCAGCATGCCGAAGATGCCGGTGGCAAGCCCGATGGAAAGCACAAGCGCCGCGATGCCGATCACATCGGCATGTGCGGACGCGATCGTCGCCCACGCGATGATGGCGAGTTGGAACGGAATGTAGGCCAGCGGCAGCAGGCGATAGCTGACCGGCGCCTGCAAGGCTGCGGGCACCGCGCCGCGCCGCGCGATCAATTCGGAACCCAGCAGCAGAAAAAGAATGAGCGGCAGGATCAGCAGCGGCGCGGCCGGATGCAGCCAATAGAGCAACGGAATCGCGCCGCTCAGCAGGAATGCCGCGACATATCGGGTCAATGGACCGACAGCGCGCGCCGGGAATCGAGCGCACGCTCCTCCTCGCGAATACGCACGAAGAGAATGATGGCATTGAGGATGGAAAAGACGATCGCCGCCATCCACTCGCCGAACACCAGCGGCAAGACCGCGATCTCGCCGATCACGATGACATAGTTCGGATGGCGCAGGAATTTGTAAGGCCCGCGCTTCACCAGCGGCACGCCGGGCAGGGTGATGATGCGCGTCGTCCAGTAAGGCCCGAGCGAAACCAGCGTCCACACGCGCAGAACCTGCAGCACGATATAAAGCGCGAGCGGGATCGCATAAATCGTCGGCGGCGAAGGCACCGCGAGGAAGATCGCGATCAGCCATGCCGTGTGCAGGATGACGAGCCACGGATAATGCTCGCGGCCGATCTCCACCGCCCCTCGCGCCATCAGCGCCCGCGTGTTGCGTTCGGCGTAGGGCAATTCGGCCAGCCGCTGCAGCGCCACCAGGCCGATGATCACCCACACCCAGATCATCTGTTGTCCAGCGTCAGGAAGGCCGCGGAGAAACCCGGCCCCAGCGCCGTCATCAATGTGCGCTTGTTCTTCGCGCGCCAGTCCATGCGTTCCAGCACGAACATCACGGTGGCCGCCGACATGTTGCCGTAGTCGCGCAGCACTTCGCGGCTCTCCACAAGGTCGCCGCGCGGAAGATCGAACGCATCTTCCAGCGCATCCAGAACCTTCGCGCCGCCGGGATGGCAGGCGAAGGCATCGATCTCGGACTTCCTGATGTCATTGCGATGCAGGAACTCGTTCAGCAGCTGCGTGAAGTCCGCCGCCACGAGGGTCGGAATGCTCTGCGCGAACCGTGCCTTCAATCCGTCTTCCTCGACGTCCCATCCCATGATGTCGAGCGAGTTGGGCCAGGTGTGCTCGCCCATCGCTTCGAAGCGCGGACCATCGCCTTGCGTCGACAGGATCGCGCCGGCCGCGCCGTCGCCGAACAGGGCCGTCGCCACGATATTGCTTTTGGAGGTGTCGTTCTTGCGGAAGGTGAGCGCGCACAGCTCGACCACCAGATACATCACCTTGCTGCCGGGCCGTGCCTCAGCCATCGCCGCCGCGCGCGAGATGCCCACGACGCCGCCCGCGCAACCCAGACCGAAGATCGGCAGGCGTTGGATGTCGCGCCGCATCTTCAGCCGCTCGACGACCAGCGCATCCAGGCTCGGCGTGGCGATGCCGGTGGTGGAGGCGACGACGATGGTGTCGATGTCCTCGACCTTCAGCTTCGCTTCGGCCAGCAGCTTGCGCGCGACCTCTTCGAGCAGATTCACCGCGTTTTCGACGAAAAGCGTGGTCCGGTCCGTCCAGCCGTGAGGCTCGTTGTACCAGTCGATCGGTACGCAAGAGTACCGACGGTCGATGCCGGTGTTCACGAAAACCGGCATGAACCGGTCGATATCACGGACTTTCTGGAAGAGCTGGCCGGCCCGCTCCGCCGCGGCCGCCTGGTCGATGGGATAGGGCGGCACGGCGCTTTTCAACGCCAACAAGCGCGTTTGCATAAAGTTTTCTCGAAGACCGTGGTGCCACTCCAGTCTTCATCATAGCGCCGGTTTCGCGCGTGACAAATCGACCAATCCGGCCAGCAGGGCCAGCGCGCCATAGGCGATCAGCGCCGTCTGCGCCTCGGCGGCGGCATTCGCAGGCGCCGGTCCCCAAACACCGTAAAGCTCGACGCCCGCCATCGCCGCCACGAAGAGCCACAACCACGCGTTTCCGCGGCCTTTCGCGGGCACAAAGCGCGCATACAGCCACGCGCCGATGAACAGCGAGAGCAATTCCAGCGGCAGGCTGATCCACAGCCAGCGCCACAACCCGAAGCCGACCTTCCAATCGCCCCAGATCCACAGATCGGGCATGTGCACGACAAGATCGAGAAGCCAATGCGAGAAGACGGCAAACGCGGTCGCCGCGAACACGGCAAGCTTCTGCCGGCGGAAGAACAGCGACACGACAGCGCCGAAGACGAGCGAGATCACCGTCGCGCCGATCAATCCGTGCGTATAGGGCATGAAATAGAGATCGAGCGCGCTGCCCTGCGTGAAGCCCGGAACGATCCGCACTTTCTCGACGCCGAGAAGCACGAGCGTCGACCAGATCACATCCAGCCATTGCACCGCGAGGAAATAGACCCACAGCGGAACACGCTGCACGGCTGCCTTGGCGCCGAATGCCGGCCCGTAATGCCCGATGAACATGCCTGCCCCCTTAGGCCGTCTTCGCCTCGAGATTCATATGCGATTTGTTGCGCGATTTGTGGTTGATATGCGTGTCGCCGAAGCCGGTCGCATATTTGAGCCCCGCACCGATCGCCCGGTCGAAACCGATATGCGCCATCCAGATCAGCGCGATCGCCAGCGACGCGTGACTGTTGGACATCACGCCCCAGCCGGCCAGCAGCAACGGCCCAATCATGGAATGGACGACGTTGTAGCCGATTGCCCCGATCTTGGGTCCGAAGAGGTAGGCCACGAAAATCACATCCGGCACGAGGAAAAGGATCGCAGCCTGCGTCCAGTCCCCGCCGATATGCCGATAAAGCCCGGCGCATGCCGCCAGCATCGCCAGTCCTTCGAGCTGCAATAACCGTTTCACGCCGCCTGTGGCCATGACCGTCCTCCGTGGTTGACGGGGAGAAGATGGCTCGTGCCGGGATAAACGGGAATTGCCGAAGTCTGTCTCTCTGCTATACATTTCTGCATGGACTTGGGCTGGGATCACTATCGCTCCTTTCTTGCGGTTGTCCGGCGCGGCAGCCTTTCGGCGGCGGCGCGCGATCTCGATCTCACCCAACCGACGCTGGGCCGCCACATCGCCGCGCTGGAGACGGCCATCGGCGCCAAGCTGTTCACCCGCTCGCAAACAGGCCTGAAGCCCACACAGACGGCGCTCGAACTGGTCCCATATGCCGAAGCGATGGCCGCGTCCGCGGAAGCTTTGCAACGCGCCGCGTCCGGCGAAGCGGATACGGCGCGCGGCACCGTGCGCGTGACGGCGAGCGAGATCGTGGGGGTGGAGATATTGCCGCCGATGCTGGCCGGCTTCCGCGAGAAACATCCGCACATCGCCATCGAGCTGTCGCTCTCCAATCTCAATCAGGACCTGCTGCGGCGCGAGGCCGATATCGCGATCCGCATGGTCAAGCCGACGCAGAAGGCGCTCGTCGCGCGCAAGATCGGCGATGTGGAGTTGTCGCTGTTCGCGCATCGCCGCTATCTCGCCAGGCACGGCACGCCGGAAACGCTGGACGATCTCGTCAGGCACACGATCATCGGTTTCGATGCCGACGATGCGCCGGTCCGCGGCATGAAAGGATCGGGCGTGCCCGTCACGCGCGAGCTCTTCGCCTTTCGCAGCGACAACGATCACGCCCAGCTTGCGATGTTGCGCGCCGGCTTCGGCATCGGCGGCACCCATGTAAAGATCGCCGCGCGCGACAAGAATCTGGTGCGGCTTGCGTTCGAACCTTTCGAGATGATCCTGCCCGTGTGGCTGGTCATGCACGAAGACCTGCGCAACGTGCGCCGGGTGCGCCTTCTCTACGACCATCTCGCCGAGGGCCTGCGCGCGCATCTCTCCGGCGGATCGGAAGATCATCGCCCGAAAAAGCCCGCCAAATCCGCCGGTTAAAGGGGGTGGACAGGCGGGCCGGGGATGGCCTATACCCGCCCACCTTTCGCAGGGTTTTGCCCTCGAAACATGACGCGGGATGGAGCAGCCCGGTAGCTCGTCAGGCTCATAACCTGAAGGTCACAGGTTCAAATCCTGTTCCCGCAACCAACGCGAGACTTGAAAAAGGCCACCTTTCCGGTGGCCTTTTTCTTAGTCGCAGCGTTGTCCCCGCGAAGGCGGGGACCCACCTCTCTGAACGACGTGCGGCCCACAGGTTCAAATCATTCGTCCGCTGTCGCGGCCTCACTCCCGCAACCATCATGAGCACACGATCTTAGGCCCGGCCTTGTGCCGGGCCTAAGTCGTTTTCGTGCGAATGATGCCCCCGCGAAGGCGGGGACCCACCTCTCCGAACGAGGTGCGGCTACTTGAACAGGTTCGGATTCTGCTTCTCGGCGTCCTCAAGCGCCTTCGCCAGGTTCGTGCGATTGGCGACAGCCTCTTTTTTCTCCTCGGGCTTCGTCTGATCGCCTTTGATCTCGCTGTCGAGTGTCGCTATCCACCTCTCGACGTTACCTTTCACAAGTTTCGCGTTGGCGTTCGCTTTCTTGTTGGCAGGATCGAACGCTTTCAGATCGGCAAGATCGTCGCGATCCTGTTCGTCCTGCTTGATGTCGTCTTGGTATTTCTTGATATCCGCATCGACGGATTCCTTGTTGATGTCAGGCACTTCTTTCTTCTTGCGCTTCAGGGAGTTGATGAACGTGTTTTCCCGGAAGATCTTGTCCTTGAGCCATATCACCTTGTAATGCGCGAGGGACTTGAGCGGATCACCGCCCAGTTCCCTGTATTGCGGCGGTTCGGGCAACTGGAATTGCGCATCGGCAAATGCCGGCGAGAAGAAAAGAACAAGGCTGCCGGCAAACAAAGCGGAGCGTGTCGAGATCAATCTCTGCTGCATAATGGCCTCCTTAAAAGCATCACGAATATGGCCTCAGCTTATCGCAATCGGACGCCGGATCGAACGGCGGCGCGCTTGGCAAAGGCGAATGCGCCTCGCTAACATCGCGGCCACAAAGCGCCCATAAGCGCGCCCGTGGGAGATATTTGCGTGGCCAAGAACTCCATTCTCGCAGCTTTGGAAGCTGCCGCAGCGGCAGGTCCCAATCCCAATCCGCCTTCCATCGGCGCCACGCTGAAAGCACACGCGGCGAACAAGCCCGATCAATGGGCGGTGAAGTGTCTGGACGACACACGCACCTGGAAAGAACTGCACCGCCGCACCAACCGCATCGCGCGCGGGCTTCTGGCGAAGGGCGTTCGCCACGGCGATTTCCTCACCATCGCGCTGCCCAACGGCATCGGCTTCATCGAGGCGTTCTTCGCCGCGTGGAAGATCGGCGCGATCCCGCAGCCGGTGTCGTGGCGGCTTCCGTTGGCGGAGATGAAGGCCATCGCCGATCTCGCCAATTCGCCGATCGTCGTGAACGACACCCCGCTCGATATCGGGCGGCCCGTTGTCTCCATCGCCGAGCTCCTGAAGGCTTCCGATGACGACAGCGATCTGCCCGATGCGATCTCGCCCTCGTGGAAGGCGCCGACATCCGGCGGCTCGACCGGTCGCCCCAAGCTCATCGTCGCCGGAACGCCGGGCGTCACGCAGGAAGGCGGCGCCGTTCTGTGGCGCATCCGTCCCGACGACGTCGTGCTGATGCCCGGCCCGCTCTATCACAACGGCCCACTGGTCACCGCGTTTCCCGCGCTGATGGTGGGCGCGCAACTCGTGCTCATGCCGAAATTCGATGCCGAGGAAACGCTGCGCCTGATCGAGAAGCACAAGGCGACATGGATCTATGTCGTGCCCACCATGATGAGCCGCATCTGGAAGCTGCCGGAAGAGGTGCGCGCGAAATACGATGTGTCGTCGCTCAAGACGCTCTGGCATCTCGCGGCGCCATGCCCGGCGTGGCTCAAGGAAGAATGGATCGCGTGGCTCGGTCCCGATGTGGTGTGGGAATTGTACGGCGGCACCGAAGGTGTCGCCGCCACCATTCTCGACGGCAATGAATGGCTCGCGCACAAGGGCTCCGTCGGCACCATCGCGCTGGGCGGCGAGATCGAAGCCTTCTCGCCCGAAGGCAAGATGCTGCCGCGGGGCGAGACGGGCGAGATATTCATGCGCCTCAAGCCGGATGCGCCGTCGACCTATCGCTATGTCGGTGCGGAAACACGCGCGCTGGGCGACGGTTGGGAGTCCATCGGCGATATCGGCTGGCTGGACAAGGACGGTTATCTTTATCTCGCGGACCGTCGTACCGACATGATCCTCGTCGGCGGCGCGAATGTCTATCCGGCCGAAGTGGAAGCGGCGATCGACGAGCATCCGCTGGTACAATCGTCCTGCGTCATCGGCATCCCGGATGACGATCTTGGCAACCGCGTTCACGCCATCGTGCAGCCGCGCGACGGGCTCACCCAGGCCGATCTCGAAGCCCATCTCGCCGACAAGCTTGTGCGCTACAAGCGTCCGCGCAGCATCGAGTTTGTCGACGTGCCGTTGCGCGACGACGCGGGCAAGGTCCGCCGTTCGCAATTGCGTGAGGAGCGCATCGGCAAGGCCTAGGTCGCGGCTTTGTGACCGCGCTGCCGGCGTCCCCGCGATAGGCTTTATCGTCGCTTTCGGGGAGCGCCGATGCGCAAGCTTCTGTTCGCCGCATTGCTGGCGTGGCCCGCGCTGGCTTTCTCGCCGTCATCCGGCACCGTCGATCCGTCCCGGATTTCCGACACGATCCGCATTCTTGCTTCCGACGATTTCGAAGGCCGCGCGCCGGACAGCGAAGGCGGCCGCAAGGCGGTCGACTATATCGCGGGCAAATTCCAGCAGGCCGGTCTTGAGCCGGGCGCCGGAAACGGAAGCTGGCTGCAGCAGGCGGAGTTCGATCGCTATACGCTCACCAGTCCCGTCACCGCGATGGTGAGCAATCCGGCGATGCATGCGAAGCTGGAGCAGGGCGCGGCCGTCATGCTCTATCCCGATGCGCCGGGCGATCGTGTCGACATCCGCGACGCGCCGATGGTGTTCGTCGGCTATGGCATCTCCGCGCCGGAAGCGGGATGGGACGATCTCAAGGGTTTCGACGTCGCGGGCAAGGTCGCCATCGTGATGATCGGCCAGCCGGACGCGACGAAGGACAATGACGATCTCGGCCGCCTGTCCAACCGTGTCGACAACCTCGTGCGCCGCGGCGCGATTGCTGTGCTCTTTCTCTACGATGCCGACGATACGGGCTGGCTGTGGCCGACCGCGCAATCGACCTTCGCGATGCCGCAGTTCAATCTCACCGACAATCCGTCGCGCTCGCCGCAATGCGCGGGCTGGCTCTACGATGCGACGGCGGCGCAGATCTTCAAGCTCGGCGGCCTGGATCTGAAGGCAGCGCGCACGGCGGCGAAGTCGCGCAGCTTCGCGCCGATGCCGCTCAACATGAATTTCTCCGCGGCCTATGCCTACAAGACGGAGCGCATCACCTCGCCGAATGTGATCGGCGTCCTGCGCGGCACAGAACGTCCGGACGACGTCGTGATCTACAGCGCCCACTGGGATCATCTCGGCCGCGATCCCAAAACCGGCGCGATCTACAGCGGCGCGCTGGACAACGCGTCCGGGGTCGCCGCCTTGATCGAGATTGCGCGCGTGATGGCGTCGGGCACGCGACCCAGGCGCTCGGTCGTGTTCATGGCCACGACGATGGAAGAGAAGGGATTGCTCGGCGCGCGCTATTATACGGGCCATCCCGTCTATCCGCTGGAGAAGACCGTCGCCGACCTGAACATCGACGTGCTGATGGACGACGGTCCCGCGCGCGACATCTCCATCGTGGGATCGGGCCGCAACGATCTGGACTATTACGTCTCGCGCGTGGCGCGCACGCTGAACAAGAAGGTGTTCATGGACGCCGATCCCTCGCAGGGCGGGTACTATCGCGCCGATCACTACGCCTTTGCGCGCGCGGGCGTGCCATCGGTCATTCTCGGCTCCGGCAGCAATTTGATCGAAGGCGGGTACGCCGCGGGCAAGAAAGCGGGCAACGATTACGCCGTGCGGCGCTATCATCAGGCGGCGGACAAGTGGTGGCCGCAGATGAACGTCGTCGGCATGGCGCAGGATGCCGAATTCTATCGCGATCTCGGCCTGCTGCTCGCCAATTCCGACGATTGGCCGGATTGGCGGCCGGGCAATCCGTTCCGGTCCCTGCGCGACAGGATGATGAGCGTAAAATAAAAGAGCCGGCGCGAAGCCGGCTCTTTCGCGTGCTGGTTTGTCGAAGCCTAGTTCATGCGCTCGATGATGATGGCGGGCGCCATGCCGCCGGCGGCGCACATGGTGACGAGACCGCGCTTCAGGTCGCGGCGTTCCAGCTCGTCCAGGATCGTGCCGATCAGGATGGAGCCGGTGGCGCCGATGGGATGGCCCAGCGCCATCGCGCCGCCGTTCACATTCACCTTTTCGCGGTCGAGCTTCAGGTCGCGGATGAACTTCTCCGCGACGACCGAGAACGCTTCGTTGATCTCGAAGAGGTCGATGTCTTCCAGCTTCAATCCCGCCTTCTCCAGAACCTTGCGCGCGGCCGGCACCGGTGCGTTCAGCATCAGCGTCGGGCTGTCGCCCATGTTCGCCATCGCGACGACGCGCGCACGCGGCTTCATGCCGTTTTTCTTCGCGTAGTCGGGCGAGGCCAGCAGCACCGCCGCCGCGCCGTCCACGACGCCGGACGAATTGCCCGCGTGATGCACATGGTTGAACTTCAGGTCGGGATAGACCTGGCGGATGAGGCCGCCGTAAGTCGTGCCTTTTTCGTCGAGCGGGATGTCCGCCATCTGCGCGAAGCTCGGCTTCAGCGCGGAGAGGCCTTCCATCGTCGTCTGCGGACGCGGGAATTCTTCCTTGTCGAGCGCCAGCGATCCGTCTTCGCGGATGACCGGCACAAGGCTCTTGTTGAAATGTCCGCCCTTGATCGCCGCATCGGCGCGCTGCTGGCTCACCAGCGCCAACTCATCGACGGCCTGACGCGAAATGCCTTCCAGCGTGGCGATGGCATCGGCGCAGACGCCCTGATGGCTCTGCGGATGGCGCGCGCGCAAGCGCAGATTGCCCGCGTCCATGAACGGCGGCGATTTCGGATCGGCGGTGGAGGAGGTGTAGCTCATCATCTCGGTGCCGCCGGCGATGACGAGGTCTTCCATGCCCGACATGATGTTCGCCGCGGCGATGTTCACGCTCGTGATGCCCGATCCGCAGAAACGGTCCAAGGTCATGCCGCTCGCCTTCATGTCGTAACCGGCATCGAGCGCGGCCATGCGGCCCATGTCGCCACCCTGCTTGCCGCGCTGGGACGAGGTGCCCCAGATGATGTCGTCCACTTCGGCGGTCTTCAGGTCGTTGCGCTTGGCGATCGCGCCCAGAACCGTCGCGGCCAGATGCTGCGGATGGAAATCGGCGAGCGCGCCTTTTCCAACTTTGCCGATGCCGCGCGGCGTGCGGGCGGCGTCGATGATCCAGGCTTCAGGCATGTTCCACTCCGTTCGATAGCTGCGATTTTTCTAGCGCAGGCGCGTGCATCCGCAAACGCAATTTGCGTTCGCGGATGCAGCCTTACGCAGCGTATCGGCGGTTATGGGCCTAAAGGTGGAAGGCCTTTGTCGAAATCGTCGGCAAGTTCTTCCACGCTTTCCGCTTTGGTCGTGGATGCGTTGATCCACGCCCGCACATTTTTGCAATCATCGGCAATCACGTGCTTTTTGTCGGGCAGATCGATGCCGAGCTTGATCATCTCCGCTTCCAGCGCGGCCTGTTGGGACCATTTCGCCAAAGCGACCCGGGCTCTTTCCTGCGCACGGACGAGGTTCGACGCTACCACGCCATCGGAAGGCAGGAAGTTGGTCTCCGGCGGGAGAACCTTGCCGGTCTGCTGCGCCTTCAATGCCGCCTGTATGAGGTTCTGTATGTGCTGCCAGGTGCACTCGTCATAAGACGCGTAGAGCGCGTTGTAGACCATCGGAAAAGTCGGATTGGGAGGCATCTCACTCAACAAGGTAGCCTTATAATCGGTCAGATGCTGAAGGACGGTGGCTTGGAGTTGTGCCTTGTCCTCGTTGTTGAACAGAAAATCGTTTTGATAAACCGAATCCGTTGCCGCGATAGCTCCCGTCGTTGCACCGATTACCTTGGTCGCCAACGCGTCGGGATTGATGATGGCCATCACGCCTGTTCCCACGGCACCCAACCCAGTCGCGAGGTCCGATGCGCTACCATTGTATTTGTCCATCTGAAGTATGGACGTCAGATAGACTTGGCATTTCATTTTTTGATATTCGAAACCGGCATCTGCGAATTCGAAAAGAGCGGAATAGCCTCCGTTCTTCAGCGCCGCACCATATTTCGTGTTGACGATGTCACACATGCTGTCGACGACAGTTCCGTCGCGGTTCTTGCACCCCAATTCCGGCAACGGGTGCTCTGGGAAAACCCGCTCTGGCCCACTCACTGTATTTACAAACGTTCCACACGCGCTCAGAAGCGCGCTCAATGCCACTGCTAATATTTTCCGGATCATCTCTTTAGCCCCCTTAAGAGAAGAGCCAAAGGCTAGCGCCGGATTTTTTGCGATGGCAGCGGTCCTGTTATGCGGTCTCTATGTTATCCACAGTATAGATAACGGTGACACGTATGTAATCTAAGTAATTCTCCCGTCGTCGCGGTGAAGAATTCTCTAATGGAATCAAAGGTGGCGATATTTATTTGGCCAAACTCTCCGTCATCGCCGAATACACCAGCGTGCGCAGGTCGCGGCGCAGGGTGAGGCGGGCGTCGGTTCCCATCACCTGCGTCATGAACACGACCGAAAGGTCTTCCTTCGGATCGATCCAGAACGCGGTGGAGGCCGCGCCGCCCCAGAAGAACTCGCCCGGCGTGCCGGGGATCAAGGTCTTCGCCGGATCGACCGTCACGCCGCAGCCGATGGAGAAGCCGATGCCGTTGTAACCCGCTTCGCTGAAGCCCGGCGCCACCGACATGTCCGACAGAAGCTTGCCGTCGGGCAACAAATTCATGCTGAACATCTCAACCGTCTTGGGCGAGAAGATCTGCACGCCGTCCAGCGAGCCGCCGCCCAGCATCATGCGGCAGAAGCGCATGTAGTCATGCGCGGTGGAGACGAGGCCGCCGCCGCCGGATTCCAGTTTCGGCGGCTCGGCATAGGTGGATTTGCCGGCATCGTCCTGAAGCTGCAGCCCGCCGCCTTTCTTGGGCATGTAGCAGGAGCAGAAGCGGTCCATCTTGTCGGCAGGCACGGAGAACGCCGTGTCCTTCATGCCGAGCGGCTCGAACAGGCGCGTGCGCAGGAATTCGCCGAACGTCATGCCCGAAAGCTTCTGCACCAGATAGCCCATCACATCGATGGACACCGAATAGTTCCAGTAATCCCCCGGCGAGAAATCCAGCGGCGTTTCCGCAAGCTGGTTGATGAAGGCTTCCAGGCCGCCCGGCGTCTGGAAATCGCCGATCTTGTTGCGGCGATAGCTCGCGTCCACTTCCGTGCGCGTCATGAATCCGTATGAGAGACCCGAGGTGTGAGTCACGAGATCCACGACCTTCATGCGCCGCTTGGGCGGCACCGTGATGTACTGGCCGGCGGTATTCTCCACCAGGCTCGGCATGCCGCTCTGATACACGCGCAGGTTCTTGAACTGCGGGATATGGACGTGAACGTCGTCCTCCAGCGCAACCTTGCCTTCTTCCGCCAGCATCATCAGCGCCACGGCGGTGATCGGCTTGGTCATGGAATAGATGCGGAAGATGGCGTCCTCGCGCATCTTCTTGTCGCGCGCCAGATCCATGGACCCGCTCATCCCGCTATGGACCAGCTCGCCCTTGCGCCAGACCTGCGTCAGGATTCCGGGAAAGAACCCGCCGTCGACATATTTCCTGGTCAGGATGGCGTCGATCTTGCCCAGCCGTTCCGTCGAAAATCCCGCGCGTTCCCTGGCCATTTCTCTCTCCCATGTTTTTCTGCCCGCAAGCCTAGCCGAAGCCATGGGTTTGAAAAGCCCGGATGTTTCGCGCCATGCCGAACCGTGGTGGCCGTAACCTTCATCACAACCGCGCGCATTTCTTCCATTTCCGGCGCGAATTGCTGTATGGAGACGCGGGCTTTTTGTCGTGTTGAAGGGCGTACGCTTTGTCCAAAACAGAATCCGGCGCGCCGGCCGCCGCCGCGGATTGGATCCGCATTCTCAGCCATTATCGCGACCCCAGCTTTTTGCGCAGCGCGTTCGAGATCGTGGTGACGGCCGCGCCCTTCCTCGCATTGTGGGCGCTCGCCTGGGCGGCCTGGGAATTCGGCTATGGCTGGCTCTCTTTCCTGATCGCCGTTCCGGCTGCGGCCTTCCTCGTGCGCCTGTTCATGATCCAGCACGATTGCGGTCATGGCTCCTTCTTCAAGCATCGCGCGCTCAACGACTGGACCGGACGCGTCATCGGTGTCCTCACGCTGACGCCCTACGATGCGTGGAAGCGCGCGCACAACATCCATCACGGCACCTCCGGCAATCTGGACAAGCGCGGCACCGGCGATCTCGACACGCTGACGGTCGCCGAATATCGCGCGCTGCCGTTCTGGGGCCGCATGCGCTACCGGCTCTATCGCAATCCGCTCGTGTTGTTCGGGCTGGGCCCGATCTACATGTTCATGCTGCGTCACCGCCTGCCGCTGGGCGAAACCATCCGGCACTGGCGCGCCTGGATCAGCCCGATGGCGACCAACGCCGCCGCGGCGGCGCTCATCGTCGGCATGATGTGGCTGGTCGGCTGGAAAGTGTTTCTGCTGATCCAGATCCCGATCACGCTGATCGCGGGCGTCATCGGCGTGTGGCTGTTCTTCATCCAGCACCAGTTCGAAGACACCTTCTGGGCCGCCGAAGGCGCGTGGGACATGCACGACGCCGCGCTGCGCGGTTCATCTTATTATGTGATGCCCAAGCCGCTGGCCTGGCTGACCGCCCATATCGGCATCCACCACGTCCATCATCTCTACGCACGCATCCCGTTCTACCGGCTGCCGCAGGTCCTGCGCGAGCAGACCCGCCTGGCCGACGCCTCGCGCGTCACGCTGTGGCAGAGCTTCAAATGCGCAAGGCTGGCGCTGTGGGATGACGCCGAACGGCGGTTGTTGTCGTTCCGGGAAGCACGGAAGCGCGGTTACTGAGCAGCGTCTTCCGGCGCGGCATTCGTAACACTTGCCGCCGCGGCTTTGCCGTCGTTAGGGTTCCAAACCGCTATTTCTAACGACGACAAAACACCGGAAACGCTCATGCCAAACCCCAATTTCACGCCGCCGCCCGGCTGGCCGGCCATGTCCATCGCCGAGGCGCATGCCAAGCTGACCGCGCCCGGCATGCCCTTCGAGATGGAAACGGTCACCATACGCGGCATCCCCACGCGGACCTGGAAGAACCTGCCGCCGACCTTGCGCGAGCTTTTGCAGGCGGCGCGCGCCGCCCACGGCCACAAGGAATTTCTCGTCTATGAAAACGATCGCGCTACCTATGAGAGTTTCTATCGCGCCGCCGTCGCCGTCGCGAACGAGCTGAAGAAGCAGGGCGTGAAGAAGGGCGACCGCATCGCGCTCATCATGCGCAACCTGCCGGAATGGCCGGCCATCTTCTACGGCGCGGAAATCATCGGCGCTATCGTCACGCCGCTCAACGCATGGTGGACGGGACCGGAGCTGGAATACGGCCTCGTCGACAGCGGCACCAAGGTCGCGTTTGTCGATGCCGAGCGTCTCGAGCGCATCGGCGAGCATCTGGTGAACTGCCCGGACCTGAAGCGCGTCTATGTCTCGCGCTATCCGGACGAACTGCCCAATCCCATCGTGCATCGCCTCGAGGATTTCCTGGGCAACGTCAACGACTGGATGAAGCTTCCCGACGCGCCGCTGCCCGATGTGCAGCTTGGCCCGGACGACGACGCCACCATCCTTTATACCTCCGGCACGACAGGCCGGCCGAAGGGTGCGCTCGGCACCCATCGCAACATGCTGTCCAACATCATGGCGTCGGGCTCCGTCGCCGCGCGCAATTTCCTGCGCCGGGGCGAAGCGCCGCCGGCGGCGAACCCGGACGACCCGCAGCGCACCACGCTGCTCTCCGTGCCGTTCTTCCACGCCACGGGCTGCTTCGCGGTGATGAATCCCACCATCGCGGCAGGCGCGAAGATCGTGCTCATGCGCAAATGGGAGCCGGACCTCGCCATGCAGCTTATCGAGCGCGAGAAGATCAACAGCGCCGGCGGCGTTCCCACCATCGCCTGGCAGCTCATCGAGCATCCCAACCGCCACAAATACGATCTCTCCTCGCTGGAAAGCGTTGCGTATGGCGGCGCGCCGTCGGCGCCGGAGCTGGTGAAGAAGATCGTCGCGACGTTTCCCAAATCCGCTGCCGGCAATGGCTGGGGCATGACGGAGACGTCCGCTACGCACACTTCGAACAGCGCCGAGGATTATCAGAACCGTCCCGACTCTTGCGGCCCCGCCGTTGCGGCTTGCGATATCAAGATCATGGATATCGAAGGCAAACACGAATTGGCGGCAGGCGAGGTGGGCGAGTTGTGGGCGCGCGGTCCCAACATCGTCAAATGCTATTGGAACAAGCCCGAAGCTTCCGCGGCCACCTTCGTCGATGGCTGGGTGCGCACGGGCGATCTGGCGCGCATCGATGACGAAGGCTTCTGCTACATCATCGATCGCGCCAAGGACATGCTGATCCGCGGCGGCGAGAACATCTACTGCGTGGAAGTGGAGAACGTGCTTTACGAGCATCCCGCGGTGATGGATGCGGCGCTGGTCGCCGTGCCGCACAAGACCTTGGGCGAGGAGCCCGGCGCCGTGGTGCATCTGAAGCCCGGCATGCGCGCGACGGAGGACGATCTGCGCCAGTTCGTGGCGGGCAAGCTGGCGGCCTTCAAGGTTCCGGTGAAGGTGGTGTTCTGGCCGGAGACGCTTCCGCGCAACGCCAACGGCAAGATCCTCAAGACCGAGCTGAAAAAGATTTTCGCAGAGCCGCAATAAGGTGTATTGCCACCGCCACCGAACGTAGGAGACCGCCATGGGCGCCAGTGGAATGAACGCCAAGAGAAAGCAAAAGCGCCGCCGTCACGCGGAAGCGCGCAAGAAAAGCGCCGAAAAGCTCGCCGCCATCTCGGCCGGCAGCGCCAAGCCGGCCCCGCGCCGCGCGCCCAAAAGCGCCTGAGGCGATTTTTTTCGCCGACAGAAAAGAGCCCGCTGGCATCCTGCCGGCGGGTTTTTTCTTTCTGGATCAATCCCCTAGGTCGTTCCTATTGCCGTCTATAATTTCCTTGACTCCGTGACGGTACCCCCGTACACTTCTCCCAACTCTCGAACTGCGCCCAAACCGTACCCGTCGCTGAAAAGCGGCGGTTTTGTTGTTTCCCCCCAAAGCGGGAGGAAAAGGAAAATGCAAAACAAGGGGGAAATACCCCTCCCCCCTGACTCGCAATTCAACTACCAGCGCTCGAAACCGCGTGTGAACAACCACAACATCTGGAATCGGTACACGGGGCCGCAGCGAAAAATCGAAGAACAACCTTCCGGCGATTTTCGTTTGCGATCAAAGACAAGCGCCCTATCGCGCGAAATTCGCGAGCAAATTCAACGAGCGGATTTCAGCGATGCACGACCACCAGCAGGATCGCGCCGGCGAGCAGGATCGCGATGCCCGCATATTCGCGGCGCGTCGTGTGATGGCGGAAGACGAAGCGCGAAACGCCTTGCGCGAAAACCACGTCAATCAAACCCAGCGTGCGCACATTCGCTGCCGAGGTGAGCGCGAAGGCGAGAAACCAGAACTCGGACGCCAGCGCGCCGAGGAAGCCCGCCGACAGCGACGGCCGCCACAGCCGCATCATCGCGGAAAGCGTTCCGGGATCGCGCGCGGCAAGCCACAGCGAAAGCGTTATCGTCTGGATGACGAGGCCCACGGCCAGCGTGAACGTGGCCGGCACGACATAGCCCGGCAGCGCCAGCGACAGGATCGCGCCGCGAAAGCCTATGGCGGCGATGGCGAAGGCGAGGCCGGAGCCCAGGCCCAGCATCGCGGTGTGCAGGTCCGCGTAGTTCGCCTTCGCGCTGAACGAAATGACGATCACGCCCGCCGTTGCGATCAATATCGCCGCGAACATCGGCAAGGTGATCGGATCGGCGAGGAACAACAGCCCGAACAGCGCCACGAACACCGGCTCTGTCTTGATGTAGGCGGTGGCGACGACGAAAGAGCGCTGCTCCATCGTCATCAGCATCAGCGCGGTGCCGAGAATCTGCGCCAGCGCGCCGGCGACGATCCAGAGCCAGAAATCGATGGGGGGATGTGGAAGGGACGCATGATTTGCAACCAGCACCGCAAGAAGGAACAGGATCGCGAAGGGTGTCCCGAACAGGAAGCGCACATGCGTGGCGCCGACCGCACCCAGCGTTGCCGTCAGTTCGCGCTGCATCGCGTTGCGGCCGGTCTGAAGAGCGGCGGCGAACACCGTAAAAACAATCCAGAACCAGCCTGGCGCCGTCATGTATCGCGCCAGCGCTCCGCCGCCTTGTCATCGCTATGCCGTGCGTCGACCCAGCGCGTGCCGTCGCCGCGCTCTTCCTCTTTCCAGAAGGGGGCGCGGGTTTTCAGGTAATCGATGAGGAATTGGCACGCTTCGAACGCCGCACCGCGATGCTTCGCGGCGACGGCGACGAAAACGATGTTGTCGCCGGGCAAAAGCCGCCCGACGCGATGGATGATCGTCACGCCCATCAGCGGCCAGCGCGCCTTGGCATCCTCCACGATGCGGCCGATCTCGCGTTCGGTCATCTGCGGATAGTGCTCGAGCGTGAGGGCGACGAGATCGCCTTCCTTGCGCACCCTGCCGGTGAAGGTGGCGACCGCACCGGTGTCCTCGGCATCGAGCGCCGCGACTTCCGCGCCGACGTCGAAATCTTCGCGCTGGATGCGGATGGTGATCATCCGCCTGTCACCGGCGGAAAGAATGCGACCTCGTCGCCCTCTCCGAGCGGCGCATCGAAGCCTGTGTGTTCCTGATTGACGGCCACGCGGATGCGCCGCGGATCGGCGAACGCGTCGGCAAATCCACCGCCGCGTCGGGAGAGAAAGGCAACCAGATCGGAAACGGTCTTCACATCGGCAGGCAGGGAAAGCTGCTCTTCGCCGCGGCCGGTCTTCTGCCGCACCCAGGCGAAATAGAGCAGTGTCACGTCAGGCGTCTCCGGGCGCGCGTTGCGGCGCCAGATGCTTCATGCCTTCGTTGAAGTAGACGACGCCGGTGTAGACCGTCAGCGCCGCCGCGATCCACAGCGCGGCATAGGCGAGATAGGCCGAACCCGGCACAACCTTGTCGGCGATCGGCCCCAGGATCATCGCGCCGATGGCGATCATCTGGATGGTGGTTTTCAGTTTCGCCACCGCTGTCACGCGGATGGTGACGCGCGTGCCCGCCAGGAATTCGCGCAGGCCGGAAACGAGAATCTCTCGCGACAGGATGATGAGCGCCGGCACCAGCTTCAAAAGGCTGTGAAGACCGGGCTCGAGGTTGAACTGCTCGATGTTGCCTTCCGCCACCAGCATCATCAGCGCCACGGCCACCAGCACCTTGTCGGCGATGGGATCGAGCATGCGGCCGAAGTCCGAGCCCGCGTTCAGCTTGCGCGCGGCGAGGCCGTCCAACGCATCGGAAAGCCCGGCAATGCAGAACACGACGAACGCCACCAGCCGCCAATTGTTGCCCGGCAGCGCGAAGGCAATCGCGAAAACCGGAACAAGCACGACACGCAGGATGGTGATGGCATTGGGGAGGCGATACATGCGGCCACTCTATCATTCAGCCGGTGGGGTGGAAGAAGTCGTAGACCTTTTTGGCCAATGTTTTGCTAACGCCGCTGACCGATTCGAGATCGGCAAGGCTCGCGGCGGACACCGCCTTGGCCGAGCCGAAATGCTGGAGCAGAGCGCGCTTGCGGCCCGCGCCGACGCCCGCGATCTCGTCCAGCGGATTGGCGCCGATGGCCTTGCTGCGCTTTTTGCGATGGCTGCCGATGGCGAATCTGTGCGCCTCGTCGCGCAGCCGCTGCAGGTAGTAGAGCACCGGGCTTTTGGGATCGAGGCGGAACGGCTCGCGCCCGGCCATGTAGAAATGCTCGCGGCCCGCGTCGCGATCCGGTCCCTTGGAGATGCCGACCAGGAGCACATCCTCGACGCCGAGGTCTTCCAGCACCGCACGCGCGACGGAGAGCTGTCCCGGACCGCCGTCGATCAACGCCAGATCAGGCCACTTCGCCTTGGCCTCGTCTTCGCCGGCTTCCTTCACCAAGCGAGAGAAGCGGCGCGTCAGCACTTCGCGCATCATGCCGTAGTCGTCGCCGGGCGTGAGCTCGGTCGATTTGATGTTGTATTTGCGGTATTCGCCCTTTTCGAAGCCATCCGGTCCGGCGACAACCATGCCGCCCAGCGCGTTCGTGCCCTGGATGTGCGAGTTGTCGTAGACCTCGATGCGGCGCGGCGGATTCTCCATGCCGAAGGTTTCGGCGACGCCTTCCAGCAGTTCGCGCTGCGCGGAGTTCTCGGCCATGCGGCGGGCAAGCTGTTCGCGCGCGTTCTGCATCGCCATTTCGACGATCTCGCGCTTCTCGCCGCGCTGCGGCACCGCGATCTCGACCCTGTGCTCGGCGCGGATGGCGAGCGCTTCTTCGATCAGCTCGCGGTTGGCGATCTCTTCGGAGAGGTAGATGGCCTTTGGCGCCGGACGTTCGTCATAGAACTGCGCCACGAAGCTTTCGAGCACTTCGGCGCAGGAAAGTTCGCGCGGATGGCGCGGGAAGTAGGGCCGGTTGCCCCAGTTCTGTCCGGCGCGGAAGAAAAACACCTGGATGCAGGTCTCGCCGCCCTGCTGATAGGCCGCGAACACGTCCGCTTCCACGAAGGTCGTGGGATTGATGCCCTGCTGCGACTGGATATGGCTCATCGCCTTGATGCGGTCGCGGAAACGCGCGGCGGCTTCGAAGTCGAGCTGATCCGACGCGGTGTTCATCTGCCGCGCCAGTTCGTCCTGCACCGTGCGGCTTTTGCCGTTCAGGAATTCCTCGGCCTCGCGCACCAGCTCGGCATAACCGGCTTCGTCCACACGGCCGACGCACGGCGCCGAGCAGCGCTTGATCTGGAACAGCAGGCAAGGCCGCGTGCGGGACTCGAACACGCTGTCCGAGCAGGAGCGCAACAGGAAGGCGCGCTGCAGGGTGTTGAGCGTGCGCGTCACCGCCCCGGCGCTGGCGAAGGGGCCGAAATAAACGCCTTTGGTCGATTTCGCGCCGCGGTGCTTCAGGAGCTGCGGGAAGGGATGGTCCTCGCGCAGCAGGATGTTCGGGAAGCTTTTATCGTCGCGATAGGAGACGTTGTAGCGCGGCTTCAGCCGCTTGATGAGATTGGACTCCAGCAGCAGCGCTTCGATTTCGCTCGCCGTGGTGACGAAGATCATCTCCGCCGTATCGGCGATCATCCGCATCAATCGGTCGCTATGCACCATGCCGCGCGCGTAGGACGAGACACGCTTCTTCAGGCTCTTGGCCTTGCCGACATAGAGCACATCGCCCTTGTCGTTGAGCATGCGATAGACGCCCGGCGCATCGGGCAGCGTCTTCAGATACGCCTCGATGCGCGCAGGGCCTTTCAGCGGCGCGTCTGTGTGGGAGTCACTCATGCCGGGATATTATACAGCACCGGTCAAGCGAGGTGTGGCAGGAACTTGTCTTCGAATTCAGGGCCGCTCGCGCTCGATTTCGACGCCGGCGGATTCCGCGCCGGGCAGGGCATGGAGCTTTTCCACGCGCACGCGGGCGGATTTCACACGCGGATCGTCGAAGCTGGTCTCCGCAATGCGCTCGGCCAGCGTCTCGGCGAGGTTGATGTGGCCGGCATTGATGATGGCGCGGATGCGCTGCTCGATGCTGGCGTAATCGACGACCTTCTCAAGCTTGTCCTCGACCGCGATCACGTCTTCGACGGCGAGATCGACATTGATGCGCACCGGCTGAAGCTTGCCCTGCTCATGCCCGTACACGCCGATATGCGCGAGAATCTCGAGATTGCGGATGAAGACATGCCGAAGGCCGCGCGCGGCGTCGGCGATGCGAAGCGGCTGGACTTTGGAGCTTTGCGTCATGCTACTCCGTCACGTTCACGTCCGGCGTCTTCCACGCCAGATGCTGGCCGCCATCCACGGCGATCATCTGGCCGGTCACGGCGGGGGCATCGAGAAGATAGCGCACCGCGTCGCAAACGTCCTGCGGCTCGGCCCCCGATTTCAGCATAGTGGCCTCGCGCTGGCGGCTGAAATCGGCCTCGCTCTGGCGCGCATTGCGCATGGTCGGGCCCGGTCCCACCGCATTCACGCGGATGCGCGGCGCCAAAGCCTGCGCCAAGGTGGTGTTCAGCCAATGCAACCCTGCCTTGCTGAGGCTGTAGGACATAAATTGCGGCGTCGGCTTCAACACGCGCTGATCGACGAGGTTGACGATCGCGCCTTTCTGGTCGCGCGGAAGCTGCTTGGCGAACGCCTGCGACAGCACGAAGGGCGCACGGAGATTCACCTCCATATGCTTGTCCCAGCTTTCGCGCGTGGCGCTGGTCCATTCGTCGTTTTCGAACAACGAAGCGGAATTGATGAGCGCGGTGATCGGACCAAGCTCTTTCGCGGCATTGGAAACAAGCGCAGCCGTTTCGCTTTCGCGCATCAGCTCCGCCTTGAGCAGCGCGACCTTCACCCCGGCCGTGCGGGCATCCTCGCAGGTCGCGCGCGCTTCCTTCTCGGAAGCGTTGTAGTGGATCGCGATGTTCCAGCCATGCCGCGCCAGGTCGAGCGCGATGGCGCGGCCGAGCCGCTTCGCCGCGCCGGTGATGAGAACGGTCTTGACCCGGTCTGTCATGCGGCCCTTATAGCACGCGGCTCAGACGACGAAGCCCACGACTTTCTTGACGTCGTGCATGATCGGCTCCGCCACCGCGCGGGCTTTTTCCGCGCCCGAGCGGAGGATGCGGTCGATCTCGGTTTCGTCCGCCATCAACCGGCGCATCTCGTCCGCGATCGGCTTCAACTTTTCGACTGCCAATTCCGCCAGTTCGTTCTTGAAGCCGGAGAACTGCTGACCGGCGAATTGCACGATCACATCTTTCACCGGCTTGTCGGAAAGCCCCGCATAGATGTTGAGCAGGTTTTCCGCTTCCGGACGCCCGGCGAGACCCTTCTCATTCTCCGGCAGCGGATTGGGATCGGTCTTCGCGCGGCGAATCTTGTTCGCGATGGTGTCGGCATCGTCGGTCAGGTTGATGCGCGAATTGTCGGATTCGTCCGTCTTCGACATTTTCTTGGCGCCGTCGCGCAGGCTCATCACGCGCATGCCCGGCCCGGTGATCACCGGTTCGGGCAACGGGAAGTAATCCGGCACGGAATAGTCGTTGTTGAACTTCTGCGCGATGTCGCGCGCCAGCTCGAGATGCTGCTTCTGGTCTTCGCCGACCGGAACATGCGTTGCCTTATAGACAAGGATGTCCGCCGCCATCAGCACCGGATAAGTGTAGAGGCCGACCGACGAACGCTCCTTGTGCTTGCCGCTCTTCTCCTTGAACTGGGTCATGCGGTCGAGCCAGCCGAGGCGCGCGACGCAATTGAAGATCCACGCGAGCTCGGCGTGCTCCTTCACCATCGATTGCGCGAAGATCGGCGTGTGCTTGGGATCGACGCCGGACGCGATATACGCCGCCGCCACTTCACGCGTGGCGCGCCGCACGTCATGGGGCAGGGCATAGCCGGACTCCTGCGTCAGGGCATGCATGTCCACCACGCAGAAGAAGCAGGGCATCTCGTTCTGCATGCGCACCCAGTTCTTCAGCGCGCCCAGATAATTGCCGAGGTGCAGCGTGTTCGTCGGCTGCATGCCGGAAAGGACGAGTTGCTTGTGGGTGGTCATGATACGCCTTTAAAGCGCAATCCGGAAAAGTGTGAAGTGGTTTTCCGGATAAATTGCGCGAAATGAAAGAATCCAAGCATGCCCGAAAGGGCAGGCTTGGAAGGCGCGGTTTATGCCCGCAAAGGCTCCCGGCCTTCAAGGGTGTCCTCGTCCAGGGCCTTGAGCAGCCGTGCTTCCACGCTTTTCAGCCGGTCGGGATGGGTGATTTTGTGGCCGAACCCGTCGCGCACATAGAAAACGTCGATCGCCCGCTCGCCATAGGTGGCCACGATGGAAGACGAAATCGAAAGCCCGCTTTCGAACAGCGCCTGGGTAACGTCGTACAGGAAACCCTGCCGGTCGAGGCCTTCGACTTCCACGATGGTCGCGGTGGTGGATGCCTCGTTGTCGAAACCGACACGCGGACGGATGTTGAACGCGGCAACGCGCTTCTTGCGCGCCGGCCGCTGCGCCAGAATGCGCCTGGGCGAAGTTTCGCCGCTGAGCGTCTTTTCGATGGACTGCCTCAGCCGTGCGATGCGCGACGGATCGCCAAACGCTTCACCCTCCGCGTCCTGGATCCAGAACACATCGAGCGCGAACCCGTCGGAAGTGGTGAAGGCCTTGGCGTCGACGATGGAGCCGCCGGAGATCGCGATCGCGCCGGCGAGTTTGGAGAACAAGCCCGGATGATCCGGCGTATAGATGGTCACCTCCGTCACGGCGCGGAAAGCATCGCTCTGCGCGGTCATCGACAGCAGATCGCCTCTGGCGTCGGCGTCCGCGATCAGGCGTGCCTGCCGTTCATAGGCGTCATCGTCGAAAGCGAGCCAATACGGATCGTAGTGCCGCGAGATCGCGCGTTCGCGCGCCGCCGGCGGCAGATCGGATATGCGGTCCTGCAGCTTCGCTTTCGCCGCTTCAATGCGCGTGGCGCGTCCGGGCGTCGCGTCGCCACCGGACATCAAGGCTTCGGCTTCATAGTAAAGCTCGCGCAGCAACTGGCCTTTCCAGCCATTGAACACGCCCGGTCCGACAGCGCGGATATCGGCGACCGTGAGCACGAGCAACAGACGCAGCATCTCCGGGGATTGCACCGCGGCCACGAAGTCGCGCACGGTCTTGGGATCGGAAAGGTCGCGCTTCTGCGCCGTGTCGCTCATCACCAGATGGTCGCGCACCAGGAACATCACCGCCGCGGTGTCCGCTTCGGAGAGGCCGAGGCGCGGGCAAAGCGACTGGGCGATATTAGCACCGACAACGGAGTGATCGCCCGGCAGGCCCTTGCCGATGTCGTGCAGGAGAATGGCGACGTAAAGCGCGGCGCGGGACTGGATGCGCTTTATGATCTCCGTCGACAGCGGATGATCGGCCTTCAACGTACCGCGCTCGATGGCGGCGACGTTGCCCACCGCGCGGATGAGGTGCTCGTCCACCGTGAAGTGGTGATACATGTTGAACTGCATCAGCCCCACGGCGTGATCGAACGCCGGAATGAAACGGCCCAGCACGCCGGCCTCGTTCATCCAGCGCAAGGTGCGCTCGGGATCGCGGCGCGAGGTGAGGATTTCCAGGAAGAGACGGTTGGCTTCCGCGTCGTTGCGCAGTTCCTCGTCGATCAGGTCGAGCGAACGGGTGATCGTGCGCAGCGCCGCCGGATGCACGTCCACGCTCTTCTCGTCCGCGGTGTGGAAGATGCGGATGAGATTGACCGCGTCGCGCTTGAACGCGTAGGCCGGCGCGTTGAGGCGCCCGTTCTCGACGAAGAAGTCCTCGCTGCCGGTGCGCGGCTTCAGGAAGCCCGGCAGGAGACGCGCGAGAGACGGCCTTGGCTTGCGGTTCTGCTCTTCCAGCGTCGCGCAGAAGATGCGGGTGAGATCGCCCACATCCTTGGCGACAAGGAAGTATGCCTTCATGAATTTCTCGACGGCCCGGCGGGGGCTGTCGCCCGTGAACCCCATGCGAGCGGCCAGATCCGGCTGGATATCGAACGAAAGCCGTTCTTCGCCGCGGCCGACGAGGTAATGCAGCCGCACGCGGACATCCCACAGGAATGCTTCCGCCTGCTGAAAGGTTTGCAACTCGTCGCGTGTGTAGACCTCGCCGACGAGATCGGCGGTGTCGTCGGTGTGATAGACGTATTTGCCGATCCAGTAGAGCGTCTGCAGATCGCGCAGCCCACCTTTGCCTTCCTTGATATTGGGCTCGACGAGATAGCGGCTTTCGCCTTGCCGGACATGGCGCTGATCGCGCTCGGCAAGCTTCGCCTGCACGAAATCCTGTCCCGAACGCGCGTCGGCATCGTCCCAGAATTGCTTGCGCATCTGGTCGAAGATCGTGCGGTCGCCCCACAGGAAACGCGCTTCGAGCAGCGCCGTCTTGATGGTGACGTCCTGCTTGGCGAGGCGCGCGCATTCGGCGAGCGAGCGCGTCGCATGCCCGACTTTCAGGCCGAGATCCCACAGCATGTGCAGGATGAATTCGATGACGCTTTCGCCCCAGGGCGTTTCCTTGTAGGGCCGCAGGAAGAGCAGATCGACATCGGAGAACGGTGCCATCTGCCCGCGGCCGTAACCGCCGGTCGCGATGATGGCAATGCGCTCGGCCTGGGTCGGATTTTGCGCATAGTAAAAATGCTTGGTCGCGAAATCGTAGAGGACCTGGAGCAGAACGTCCTGGATCGCGGACAAGGCATGGGCGGCAGCAAGGCCCTGCATCTCGCCGCTTTCGACACGCGCCTTCACCCCGGCGCGCGCATCGTTGAACACGGTCTTGATGTGGGCGAGCGCCAGCTTGCGCAGTTTCGCCGAGTCGGAATTGGCATGCGCAAGCGCGGTGAGATCGCGCCGCAGCGCGTCACCGTCGAGAAGATCGATCCGAAGAGGGGCCTCGAGACCCAAGCATCACCTTGCCTTGCCTGGCCGCATAGAAAGCCGCGGCTCAGGCAAAGGCAAGGAACGAAACTGCCTACATTTTGCTCTGGAGCGGCACGAGCGGCTCATTCGCCAGCCAGCGGTTGAACAGGCCGGCCAGCCCGCCGCCGATCAGCGGCGCCACCCAGAACGCCCAGAGTTGGGAGAGTGCCCAGGTGCCCTGGAAGACCGCGACACCGGTAGAGCGGGCGGGATTCACCGATGTGTTGGTCACCGGAATGGAGATGAGGTGAATCAACGTGAGAGCAAGGCCGATGGCCAGCGGCGCAAAGCCCACCGGCGCGCGCGGTGAGGTCGCGCCAAGAATGACAAGCAGGAACATGAAGGTCATCACGACTTCGCAGATCAGTGCGGCTTCCAGCGAATAACCTTGCGGCGAATGTTCGGCGTAGCCGTTGGAAGCGAAGCCGCTTGCCGTCGGATCGAAACCGGCGCTGCCGGACGCGATGGAATAGAGTACAGCGCCAGCGACGATGCCGCCGGCAACCTGCGCCACCCAGTAAGGGATCACGTCGCCGAACGGTATGCGCCCGGCGGTGTAAACACCCAGCGTGACCGCCGGGTTGAAATGCCCGCCGGAGATGTGGCCGAACGCATAAACGCCGGTGACGACCGTAAGGCCGAAAGCAAGCGCGACGCCCGCATAGCCGATGCCGATGTCCGGAAGTGCCGCAGCCAACACGGCACTCCCGCATCCGCCGAGCACAAGCCAGAACGTGCCGATGAATTCGGCGGCAAGTTTGCGTGTCATGTCCATTGTGAGAATCCCTCCCAGTCATGCGCGAATCGCGCTCCGACGCGGAAATCCTACAATGAAGCGCGACAGGCTTTGCGCTGGACCAAAGGCCAGTCGTCAGCCTTCCCGAAGCGGGACATAACCTGGTTGCGCCGCAACACGATCGAGCCAGGCGGAGACGGCGGGATATCCCGCCAGATCGAAGCCGCCTTCATCGGCGCAGTGCGTGTAGCCATACAGAGCGATATCGGCGATCGAATAGCGGTCGCCGGCGAACCAGATGTGCGCCGCCAGATGCTGCTCCATGACGCCAAGCGCCGCGTAGCCGCGCTCCATGAGCAGCGGCCACTCGCCTTTGCGGCGTTCCTGGATCTCGGGCGTTCCGTAGCTTTTGATGAAGCGCGCCACGGCGATATAGGGCTCATGACTGTATTGCTCGAAGAACATCCATTGCAGCGCCTGGGCGCGGCCCCAGGCGTCCGATGGTTGCAGTGGTGAGCCTTCGCTCAGGTGCCACAGGATCGCGCCGCTCTCGGGCAACATGCGTCCATCGTCCAGTTCCAGCAGTGGGACGCGGCCATTCGGATTCTTGGAGAGAAATTCGGGCTTGCGGGTCGTTCCGTCGTGCAGCGGATAGTCTCTGAACGAGAGGGGCACGCCGAGTTGATGCGCGGCGAGGCGGATTTTGTAGCAGTTCCCCGATATCGGCATCTGGTGAAGCACAGGCATGGCGCGACGTCCCTTTCGTTGGCGGCGCGGACAATGCCCGATTCATCCATGCGTGCTTCGCGGCCCCGTTCCGCGCAGGCACGGCAGGCGAAAATGCCTTGATTTGAGGCGGTTTTCAGAAATTGCATACCGCCAGCGCAGCCAGCGTGGAACCGAAGTTCCTACATCCGCATTTGTCATCCGGGGAGCGGCATGCGCCGCGATCTTGCTGGAGGGTTTTCATGAAATTCGTTCATCTCGCGGTTGCCGCGGTCATGATTGGCGGCACTGCCGGTTTCATCTGGCCGGCGCATGCCGATTCCTTGCCGATGGACCAACCGATCACGGTCAATGGCATCGAGGCCGCCTGCAGCGGCATCGGCGATCAGGCCAAGGAGAACCCGCTCTGGAAGGACTATCCGGTGCGCGTGGAGTTCTCGAACGGCGGCGCGCAATATCTGTCCGGCGCACATGTGACGCTGAGCGAGGGCGGGAAGGTCCTGACATCGTTCGACTGCTCGGGCGCGTGGGTTCTGTTCAAGAATTTGAAGCCGGGCGCCAACTACAAAGTTGCGGCGACAATCACCGATCAGCCGGGTGCCGGCGAGAAGAGCGCGTCGTTCACGCCGCCTTCGAGCGGGCAGAAGCGCGTCGTGATTCAGTATCCGGTCGCGTCGGGTCAGTAACACAATTCAAAAAGCAAAACGGACGGCGGGAGCAATCCCGCCGTCCGTTCTGTTTCAAACCCGAAGCTCTCTTAGAGGGCCTTGAGGTTGACGGCCTTGGCGCCACGCGCATCCGGCTGGATGTCGAACGTGACCTGCTGGCCCTCGTTCAGCGTGCGCAGGCCAGCAGCCTGCACGGCGGTGACGTGCACGAACACGTCCTTGCCGCCGCCTTCCGGCGAGATGAAGCCGAAGCCCTTGGTCGTATTGAAGAACTTCACAGTTCCAGTCGTCATTTCAGTCTTCCACGTTGATGATTTCACGCGCGGCGAGATGCCGTTCGTGAACGCTGGCGGTGCTCATCGGGAAGGGGTAGTCGACTGTCTCGTCCGGGCGCGCACATTAGGCGGGCAGGGATTCAAACAACGAGTGCGCTTCTTCCGTAACGGGACGCCGTCCGCGTTTCGCCCCTATACGCAACTTGGGGATAAAGAGCAATCTTCGGGCAGGCCGCGCGGGGCCGTGGGCTCTCCGGAAATTCCCGGAATCGCGCTATTTTCCCCGCATGGAACAGACCGCTGCTCATATGCCGGACGCCTTCACCCACATCCGCCTGATCCTGGGATTTGTGGTCTCTTTGAGCCTGGCGCGGCTGTTAACCGGTCTTGCTCGTTTCGTGCAGCATCCCGACAAGCTCAGGCCGGATATGGTGCACCTGCTGTGGGCGTTCTCGGTCCTGATCCTGCTGGTGCATTTCTGGTGGTGGGAGTTCTGGCTTGGCGCCATCGCCACCTGGACCTTCGCGCTCTATGCCTTCCTGCTGCTCTTCGCGTTCCAGCTCTTCGTCCTCACCACGCTGCTGTTTCCGGACAACATCGCCGAGTATGCCGGCTACGGCGACTACTTCATGCAGCGCCGCGCGTGGTTCTTCGGCCTGCTCGCGAGCGTGCAGGTGTTCGACATGGCAGACACGATCATCAAGGGCGCGAACCACGCCAGCCAATATGACTGGACATACTGGGCGCAGGATGGCGGCACGTTCTTCGCTGCGATCCTCGCGATCTTCATCGCCAACCGCACCTACCAGCTTGCGTTCGTGATCGCGAATCTCGTGGTGCAGATCTGGTTCATCGCCAGCGCTTTCAGCACCCTGCAATAGGTTCCGTGGTTCCCGCGGGAGCGTGCGGCGCGGAACCCCGTTGTGTCTTTCAGAAGGCAAGACGGAGACGAGTTATGAAGAACAAGAAGACACTCCTGGTGTTCGCAGCGGCCGGAATCATCGGCGTTGGCGCAGGCCTCGCGTTGACCGGCAGCGCCTCAGCACAGGACCTCCAGCATCGGTGCAATCGCGACGGCTGTTGGACGGTGGCCTGCTATGAGGACGGCACTTGCCGCCGCGTGTGGGACAACGATCGTTACTATCGCCGCCACTATTCGACCACTTCCTATGACGTCGATCGCGCGAACGGCCATTACGAAGGCGATCGCTGGGTGGAGCGCAACCAGGACCATCGCCGTTCATGGATGTGCGATGGGGATGGCGACAACTGCCACTGGGTCTACCAGTCGTATTAGACCCCTCGAAAATGCAAACGGGCCCGCGTCTTCGGCGGGCCCGTTTTTGCAGACGCAACGATCGTCAGACGACGATGCGCTTGGGCCTTCGTGCTTTTGGTGCGGTGGCTTCTTCGGCCGGCGCAGCAGCGCGGTCGGCTTCTTCCTTCGCCAGGCGCAGCGCGCGCAGCTTGGCGGTCTTGGCGTCCGTGGCAGCGCGTTCGCGCGCGAGTTCATCGCGCACGAGTTGGTCGCGCTTCTCGGCGGCTTGGAAATGGCTTTGCGCGCGGGTCCGCGCGGCATTGCGTTCCGTGGCGGATCTCGTATCGGCCATGAAAGCTCCTTATGGGAAAACGGGCGGCGAAGAAAACTCCGCCGCCCTTATCGTCAGACGGCCTTCAGATTGACGGCCTTGGCGCCGCGCGCATCCGGCTGGATGTCGAACGACACTTTCTGGTTTTCAGTCAGCGTGCGCATGCCCGCCGCTTCTACGGCCGTGGCGTGCACGAACACGTCCTTGCCGCCGCCTTCCGGCGCGATGAATCCGAAGCCCTTCGAGGTGTTGAAAAATTTGACGGTACCGATCGGCATTGTAGTGAGTCCTGTTGGTCTGGAAGTGCCGACGCCGCGGACATCGCGAACGGCGGACGCGGGTAGAACGAGGCCATCAGGCTTGAAGAAGTTTTCCGGTTGGTTCGGCGCGCGCGAAGCGGGTCGTATCAGCTGGAGCGCTTCGTCTGACGAAGACGTAAGAACCACGTGGCGCCTAATATAGGTGCTGGGAGTGTGGATTACAACGCATGCGCGGAAAAGCGTGGATTTAAGGGCATTTTCGCGACTAGTTCCGCACCGCGACAATCTCGATTTCGCCCAGCGGCTCCTTCGCTTCGATGACCTCGCCCGGGCGTGCGCCGATGAGGGCTGCGGCCAGCGGCGAGCGGAAGGAGATGAGGCCCTTAGCCGGATCGGCTTCGTCGACCCCGACGATGCGAAAGCGCTGCTCGCGCCCGTTGCGCTGGAGGACGACGCTGCTGCCGAAGGCGACATCGTCGCCGGCGACGTTCGTCACGACTTCTGCCGTCGATCGCTGATGCACCCAGTAGCGCAGATCGCGCGCGAGCGTTTCGCGCAGCAGCGGATTGGTTTCGGAGGCGAGCGCCGCTTCGATGCGCGAGACCTGACACTCGATCTGCGCCAGCCCTTCCGGCGTCACGAGGTTCGGGCCTTCCTCCACCATGCGCTCCGGCGGTGGAGCGGACTCAGGTGTTTCTTTCACGAAGGCGCGAGACATACCCAAGGATACAACCCGCAGGCGGCAAAATGAATGCTGTTTATTCGAAAGACTTTGCGGCGAGCCGGTCCGCGTCTTCTTTTGCCAGGCGCAGGGCGCGCAGCTTGGCGGTCTTGGCGTCGCTGATCACGCGCTCGGTCTGCATCTGCTCGAAGACGGCGGCGCTGCGTCTTTGCTTCTCCTTGAAGAACGCGTCCGCCTTATGGCGCTGCGCATCGCGGGTGTTGCGCGGCGGCGGCATCATGGGGTGGCGCTCGCGATCGGTCATGGCGTTTCCTTTCCAAGAAAAATGGGCGGCGAGGTTTCCCCCGCCGCCCGCTTCAAGCAGTCAACGAGAATTTAGACGGCCTTGAGATTGGCCGCCTTGGATCCGCGCGCATCCGGCTGGATGTCGAACGAGACCTGCTGGCCTTCGTTCAGCGAGCGCATGCCCGCCGCTTCAACGGCCGAGGCGTGCACGAACACGTCCTTGCCGCCGCCTTCCGGCGAGATGAATCCGAAACCTTTTGTGCCATTGAAGAACTTCACGGTACCGATGGTCATTTGTATTTCCTTAAACAGATTGAGTGCCGCCGACGCGAGATGCGAGGACGGGCGGGTAGAACGAGAGCATCAGTGTTCGAGAGAGTCCGTTTCGTCCGGCGCGCTGGTAGCGAGTCAGTGTCGACAGAAGCGCTTCGTCTGACGGGACGTAGAACCACGTGGCCTGTGTATGCGCTTTAATATGCGAAATAGCAAACGCTGCGCGGAAACGCACGTTTACCGCTGTTTATCGTCGCGCGCAGATGCGGCCTGCGGATGTGAGCATCAGCCCGCCCATGCTGCCATGGATCAATCCAAGCTCGATGAGCCGGGTGCGATGCGCCGTGGAAAACACGGATTTGCTCATGAAACTGTGCGCCACGATGAGACGCAGCGAGGCCATTTCGCCGGGCGTCAAATCGCCGGCATTCGGAATGCGATCCAATGTGTCCTCGCTTGGTTGCGAAAAGCTATACGCGCATTGCAGCGATCGCGCGAACTATCTCTGCCTTAATTGCAAACAGCGATTGTAAATACACGGTGCAGGCACCATATACATTGAAGCGGCAAATGATTGCCCACTGCCTTTGAAAGGCACTCCCGAAAAATGACGAATACGCCCAACATGAAGCCGGAATCCGTCTCCACCGATGCGAAGCCGGCCGTTGCTGCGCCGTCTGCGAACGACATTCAGAAGAAGGCGGACGAAAAGCCCGCGCACGCCGAACCGGCGAAAGAACCCGCCAAATCCTGAACCTGCGTTGGGCAGCGCATTAGAGGCCCTCGCGCTTGTCCGTGAAAACGGACTCTTCCGCGCGATTTGGGCTTTCGCGTTGTCAGCTGGCGGCGATGGAGCAGCGGGGCGCAGGCTTCGCGCTCCGTCGCTGTCTGCCGTTGCACCAACCGAAGAAAGGCACGCCATGACGACCCGCATGACAAGCAAGACGGTGACGTTCCAGCGGCCGTTCCTTCTCGCCGGCTTCAGCAAGATGCAACCGCCGGGCAGCTATACGGTGGAGACGGAGGAAGAGCAGCTCGACTCCATCTCCTTTCCGGCGTGGAAACGCACGATGACGATCATGCATCTGAAAGACGGCCTGACCACCGAATACCAGCCGATCGATCCGGACGAATTGCAGGAAGCGCTGCTGCGCGACGAAGCGCAGGAGGATCCCGCCATCCCGCCGGGACCGGACAGCGCCGCCGCGCGCCACACGCGGGCGAAGGCATCGCGCTTCGTGCGCAGAAAGGCGTTCTGACATGGCGACCAACACCGCGACACAGCCCGACGACAACTTCCATCTGAGCCGTGTTCAGGCCGAAGGCTGGACGGCCGCGCACAAGTTCATGAATGGCGGCGTCGCGTGCAACGGCGCGAAGGTCTCCTCGCTCAATCCCTACAAGACCGACGCGGAGCGCCTGCGCTGGTTTGCCGGTTTCAACAGCGCGCTGGGCAGACTATGACAGCCGCATGAAGAACCTGGCATTCGACAATTCGTTCGGCGAAACCACCGCGCCCTGGCGCGAGCGGCCGAAATCCGTGAACCCCTCCTGCATCGCCGACCTGATCGCGGTGCTGGAGCCGCATCCGCGCGGGCTCCGCCGCTGGAGCGTGATGCGCGCGATGCGCACCCGCGCCGAGAAGGCGGGCCGCGATATCTCGCCCAAATTCGAGGACGATGTGGAGCGCGTATTCCGCCGCTTCTGCGAAGGCGACAGCGTGCGCGCCAACATGACGGACACGGCCGAGGAGCTGTTTTTCCGCCCCAAGGACACCGCCGGCGAAGTCTGGGCGGTGCATAGCGCGCGGGCGAAGGCCTGGCTGGAAAGCCCGGCGGCGTTCTAGGCGCCGCTTCCGGGGCCTCGCCGGAATGGAATGTCGATTTTTTCGATTCCGTTCTCTCCTTTTCACAACATCTTGTGGGGCGGGGGTCGGCGGAGCAGTCGTTTTCACGTTTCGCGATACCCCCTCCCCCTCTCTCCCCCCTGCGCCGGGCGACGCGGCGCAAAGGCACCCGCCGCCGGCCCATGGGGTTTCGGCGCAAATCGGGCTCGAGAAAGCGTAAGAACAAATAGAGAACAAGTCAAGCGTCTTTCTGCGCGCGCCGGCGGGGCGAATGGCCGGGTTGCGCGTTGTGAAGCGACACAACCTCGGGGATACCGACATGGGCCTGATACTTCTCATCATCATTCTGCTGCTGCTGTTCGGCGGCGGCGGCGGGTATTACGCCCATCGCAACTGGGGCGGCGCAGGCCTCGGCGGCGTGCTCGGCACGGTGCTGATCATCATCCTGATCATCTGGCTCGTCGGCGGACTGCACTAATCCAATCGCCTCCCTTGTGGGGGCGACAGTGTACGAGCGGCAATTCGCGTAGCGAATTTCGGGTGGGGTTCGCGCCGCCCCCAATCGCTTCGCTCCTGGACCTCCCCGCAAGGGGGAGGTGATTGGCGCGTTCAGACTTCGCGTTTCAAAGTTCGCCCGCTAAATTTCCCCCATGCCGTCCTATGTGGTGAAAGCCGCCATTGCCGATCCGCGCGCGAAGACCTTCGCGTTCGCGAAGATGCGAACGATGTATGGCGGCAAGGCCATCGCGGAAGGCGACGAGATCTTCGTGTTCGCCTCGGAGCATGACGGCGGCGCGGGCCTGATCGCGCGTGGCATCGTCACCGCCGTGACGGCGCATGCCAAGCCGCGCGGCGTGGCGCGCTGGACTCCGCGCGTGAGCATCACCGTGACGCGCACCGCGCTGGCGAAGCGCGCCTTCGGCCGCGATCAGTTGAAGGCGTGGCGCGGCGCGACCGACGGCTCCCCGCAAGCCGAACTCGATTTCAAGTTCTATCGCCAGGCCACCAACAAGATCGGCGGGATATCGGAGGCGGCGGGGAGGTTTTTGGAGAAGTTCTTTTAGAGCGCCGGCGTGCGTTGCGGCCGATTAATTGAGATTAGGTTCTAATTCTGATGCGCTGAACTTCAACATACAGAGGAATTTCCGCTGCGTGCTTTAGTTCGACGGCGACGGCGAACGATTGATCTTCCCCGGACCACCCAGCCTCGCAACGCACGGTCAAAAAGTAGCGTTCACCGTATTGGGACATATCTCGCGAGGCGGAAAAATGTCCGGTCTGAAGAGTCGTACGTTTTCTGAGTTTAATTCCCGGAGATAAGTCGCATCGATATTTGTTTGCGAGTTTGTATGGCGCTTTACCTTCCGCTTTCTTGTCCCATTTTCGGCAGTGATCAAATACGAGGTTGGGATCGGCACCTCGAAACAGATCAAAGCTCATTAGGTTGCCAAGATATTCCTGTCGCGATCTTCTCACCGGAGGATCAAAGGCAAGCGCTACAGATATTTCCTTTGTTCCGGGCGTGGAATGAAACACTGCTGGTATCGGCACTTCGAAAACGGCGAAATGATCTGCAGGTATTTCATCTTCTGCATATAAAATTACCCGATTGTCTTCAGAAGCTATCGCACTCTCAAGCTGGGGAATTCCTTTTCCCAGAACGAAGGCAACTTCTTCTTCATCGCGTCCGGTCAAACAAGCTACGGCTGGTTCAGGTCTGTGAGCAGAAAGTGCGAGTAGCGCACGAATCAGATTAGCAGAAGAATTTGGTAGTGATTTGAGCAAAGCGGCTGCTTTGTAAGCGACGAGTGGGCTAGCAAAAGAAGTGCCTGAGTAGGAAGTGAGAAGGCGATCAAGGTACTTATGATAGGTGCTTACGATACCTGCTTCCGAACGTTTTGCCCCATCTGAGAGCGTTTGCAACACTCCGTCGAAAACGACTGTTCCGCCGTAGTCCACAAAATCCGGCTTTAACAGTTTGGCTGATCCCGGACCGATTCTTGTAAAAGGAGATGGCTGGTCCGCAGATGCTATTGATTGGACACCAACCTCGTCGGCATCTTTCAATCCGTTGGTATGCGCCAGCGAGCCCACGGTGACCGCAATAGCTGCGCTGGCCGGCTCAAGCAATCTGCTACCGCCGTCAAAAAGATAGCTTGGATAGGCCCCAACTACGCCGTCACCATATGTATTCAATAAATCGGTCCGATTGCCGGCGCAGACGACAATTATCAAGTCTAACTCTCGCGCTAACCTATCTAGCGTTTCTGCCCACGGGCTCGGCCGATGCGAAGCCGGTCTTTCGGGATCACCAAGCGAGATATTGATCACACGACAGCCAGCCTCGGCCAAACCGCGTATTGCGATCTCCATTTGCTGCGGCACGACGAGCTTTTCATCAAACTTGCCAAGATTATTCACAACCCGCGCGCTAGCTACTCGAAACTCTGGCTTGAGTTTCTTGCTTTGAATTCGCTGAGAAATATCTCCGTATAGAAGAACGCCCGAAACTGGCGTGCCGTGACCTTTCTCGTCGCTGTCCCCTAGCGCTTCTGGCACGCCAAATCTTGCCGCCACCGCTGGAGCGAGTAGCGGATGGGCGGAGGTAATGCCGCTATCTATAATTCCGATTATCGGAACTTCATTTTCCGGTGCTTCGATGGCGGGCAAATCGCCCACTGCGATGTCGAGTCCTTGCGGCGGGGGAAAGTCCGGTTGCGGCGGTAAGTCAATCTCGTAGACCTCTGACAATTCTAAAACGGACTTGATCGCCGCACCGCTGCCCTCCACGCGCAGAAGCGTAACACTCACTCCTTGATATCGATTGATAATCAATCCGTTGTGTTTCAGAAGTGTGCTCTCGACTTTTATGCAGAATGAATCGATAAGCTCAGTGCTGGCCTGCCAAAGTTCGACATCGATGAGATAAGTTTGATCGTCCTTAAAGGCTTCGATGTCAGTGAAGCCTCTCGACCGCAGGACTTCCCCGATTCGATCGGCAGGTTCTAATTCTGATACTTGTTCGATCGACCCAAAAAGCCCGGCATACTCCGGGTTCTTCCGCCCTTCCGGTGCGTCCGTTTGATAGAGTTCAAGCCGCCGCTTGAACTCCGTAAGCTCACTGTCGTTCGCGAACAGTACAATTGATTGCCGCGGCTGCGTTGCCAAAATGTCCATCTGCATCCGCGGCCAAACATCCGGATCGACAGCCCCGACAGTTCGAACCTTTAGAATAAGCGACGGATCAACGTCAGAAATTTTTTGTTTAGCTTTGTGTGTGGAGAGGATTTTTTCGGTGGCACCTGACAGTGCAGCACCATGCGACTTTGCATCTCTGACAGGAGATGTGCCTCGACCAGTTTTTCGACGCTCTCGAATTTCCTCAAGGCGTAAGAGTGGTAAGTGCTCGTAACTGGCCATCCCGCCCTAATCTTATTTGGTCTTTTTTCCTCTCATCGACATACGAATTCGTTGCCGTCGTCTTTCTTTCGAGACAGCAGTTTTGAATTCACTTTCAGCGATCCGAGTCGATTTATTGAGTATTGCCAATTTTATGGCGTCCAAACAAATACGTTCAATATCTGCAAAGGATAGGCTGTTTAATTGTTTCGAGTATTTCGCAACGTTGAAGTCGGTAGGATAATTCTTTGTTTTCATTAGTAAAAATTCTTTTATCTGGCTTGCGTTTGGCTTTTCGAAGAGAAGAACATCATCAAAGCGACGCCATATTGCCTCGTCCAAATCTTGGTGGATATTTGTTGCTGCAATGACGATTCCACGCCCATTGTAAAACTCAATGAGCTGTAAAAGGCTGTTCACCACACGTCTGATTTCGCCGTTTTCTGAGCTATCTTCCCGAGTTCGTGCGAACGCGTCGAATTCGTCCAAGAAAAGTACTACTGGGCCGGTACTCGCGTCGTCGAATATTCGCCGCAAATTCGAAGCGGTCTCTCCCAAAAACGATGACATAACGGAATCGAGACGGACCAACAGGAGCGGAAAACCGAGCTCTCTGGCGAGCACTTCTGCGGCGAGCGTTTTTCCACAACCCGGCGGGCCGCACAAAAGCAGACGGTTACGCGCGTCAATCGCATGACGTTTCAACAATTCTCTCTGTCGGAACTCTGCCACGAAGCTCGACAGCACTGTTTTGTTGTCCGGCGAAGACATAAGATCAGCGAAGGATCGCCGAGGCTCGATGCGATCTACGAGCGCTGAATTCTTTCCATTTGTGAGAGATATAAGAGCCGGACCGGTTCTCAGCTGCTTTACTTCCTTTTTTGCGATTTCGCGTTTTGGGACGGCCGAATGCGCCATCGTGGCGCTGACAGACTCCTCGTCGGACGGATCCGGCTTTCCAGCAAACAGCGAGCCCCACTGGTTGCTCATTTTTCGTCCCCCGGCAGATTTGCGTGTATCGACCATATCTGAATTCCCAGTATTCGCGGGGTTTGTCAAAAGAACCCACAAGAAAACTGCAAATACCTATCTACTCCTGCTCCCAAACGTCTTCGGCACGCCCGGGCGGCTCGCCCGTTGCAGCCGTTTGCGCGAACCTTTTCCGCGTGAAGCCTTCCCCTCCGCCGGGTCGGCGCCGTCGCGGACGGCGCTGAGGAAGGCGTCGTCGACGGCGCGGTCGACTGCGCTTTGGCGCGCGAACGGGTCGTCGGCGATGGCGAGTTCGGTTGCCTGAAGCCGTTTGAGTTCGTCGCGCAGGCGCGCGGCGGTTTCGAATTCGAGGTTGCCGGCGGCCTCGCGCATCTGCTTCTCCAGATCCTGGATATGCGCCTTGATGTTGTGGCCGATGAATTCGCGGCTCTCGTCGGAAAGGCCCGCATCAACCATCACATGGTCGCGCTCATACATGCTGCCCATGATGTCGGCGATGTTCTTCTTCACGCTTTGCGGCGTGATGCCGTGTTCCTTGTTATACGCT
>Ga0153956_1000574_pt1 | contig 39641 bp, 41 predicted proteins | sample TSFL040MetaG_FD_104704 | JGI IMG/M metagenome (GOLD analysis project Ga0153956, IMG submission 104704) | Attine ant fungus gardens microbial communities from Florida, USA - TSFL040 MetaG | ecosystem: Host-associated > Fungi > Mycelium > Unclassified | place: USA: Florida, Wekiwa Springs... | reverse complement strand
CGAACCCAGGAAGCTGTCTGCACCGCGATCGGCGAACTCCTCGACGCCTTCACCTCAGACGAATGCGCCAACTACTTCACCAACTCAGGGTATGACCGCACCTAATATCATCACGCTCTAGGAGGCGACCCAGCTTTCCGCCTTGGCCAGCGCGGGCGGGTCGTCGACGTCGATCCAGTCGAGATCGCTGCAATCCACCGCTTTCGCCATGCCCCGCGCCGCGAGTATGCGCACGCCTTCGGTCAACGACGGCGCATCGAGCCCGGCCAAAGCCTCGAACAGCGCCGGGCCGATCGCGAACACGCCGGTGTCATAGCAATCGTGCGGTTCGAGCTCCTTGCCGATCGCGACGATCGCATCGCCCTCGGTCGCGACGCGGGTCACGTCGAGCGGATCGACCCAATCGTGCCCCAGCCGCCGGTCGATTCCGAGCCGCAGGCCCTCGCCCGCCCCTGCCTCGGCCATGCGCCGGTAGAGCGCGGGCGACACGAGGTGATCGCACATCGCGAGCAAAGCCTCACCCGCCACCGCCGCACGCGCGGCCAGCACCGACACGCCGTTCGGCTGGCGATGGTCGGGCGTGCGCACCGTCTCGATTGCGACCGGCCATTCGCGGCTCGCCAGATGCGCGCGGATGTCCCCGGCGCGATAGCCCAGCACCACCACGACGCGCGCGATGCCGGCCGCCGCCATCCGCTCGATCGCGTGATCGATCAGCGGCGTGCCGCCGACCGGGCAGAGCGGCTTGGACGCGGCGACACCACGCAGCCGGCTGCCCTCGCCGGCGGCGAGCAGGACGGCGGTGTCGATCACCTCAGGCTGCGGCGGCGATGAACGCCTCGACCTGCGCCTGCGCGATGTCGTCGGTGGTCTGGTGGCGCGGATGCTTGCAGAAATAGGCGGAAGGCGGATCGATCACGCCGGCGAGGCCGCGGTCCCTGGCGATCTTGGCGCAGCGGATCATGTCGATCGCGACGCCCGCCGAATTGGGCGAATCCTCGACCGACAGGCGCAGTTCCAGGTTCATCGGCACGCCGCCGAACAGCTGGCCTTCCATGCGCAGGAAGCAGACCTTGTTGTCGTTCTGCCACGGCACATAGTCGCTGGGGCCGATATGCACATTCTCGTCGGTCAGCCGCTCGGCCGCGACCGATTGCACGGCTTCGGTCTTCGAGATCTTCTTCGATTCGAGGCGGCGATGGTTCGCCATGTTGAGGAAGTCGGTATTGCCGCCGGTGTTGAGCTGATACGTGCGGTCGAGCTTCACACCACGTTTGGCAAACAGATCGGTCAGCACCCGATGCACGATCGTCGCGCCCAATTGCGCCTTGATGTCGTCGCCGATGATCGGGATTCCGGCATCCTCGAAGCGCTTCGCCCATTCGGGGTTGGAAGCGATGAAGACGGGAATGTTGTTCACGAACGCCACGCCCGCGTCGATCGCGCATTGCGCGTAGAATTCGGTCGCTTCCTGGCTGCCCACCGGAAGGTAGTTCATCAGCACGTCGGCGCCGCTCGCCTTAAGCTCGGCGACCACGTCCTCGCGGCTCGGCTGCGGCAGGTCGGCGACCACGAAGGTGCGGTCTTCCTGATATTCGTCCATATGCTCGGCGACGCCGTCGAGCACGCGGCCCATCTTCACCTTGGTGCCGGTTGGTGTGACGTGCGGCGCGAAGATCGCGGTGCAGTTCGGCTTGGCGAAGATCGCCTCGGCGACGTCGAGGCCGACCTTGCGCTTGTCGACGTCCCATGCCGCGACGACCTTGATGTCGCTGGGGCGATAGCCGCCCATGTCCCAGTGCATGAGACCGACATTGTCGTTGGTGCCTTCGCGATAATGCTCGAGGCCCTGCACCAGCGAGCTGGCGCAATTGCCGATGCCGACGATGGCGACCTTGATAGCGTTCATTTGATTGACCTAACCCCCGGAAGAAAAGAGTGCCTGTAGTGGATTCAACCGCCCGCCGCTACTACTACGGACGACGAGGAGAATTGGCGAACCAGAGCGGCCTCGACGCGGCGGTGCCATGTCATGCCGGCGAGCGCGACAAGGCTGAGCGCCACGATCTCGAACCACCAGAACAGCCGTGGATCGCCAGCGATGCAGGCGATGAAGATCGCCCAGGCGCGCGTGTTGGCGCTGAGCAAGGCGAGCAGGCGCATCGGGCCCGAAGCGCGCGCGCCATATTCGTCGGACACGCGCGGTGCCAGCGCACCGCCGTCGAGCAACGCATCGAACCGCGCCGAAACCCGATCGAGGCTGGTCGCGAGCCAGTCATAGCCGCGCACCGTGCGGCTCTTCGACCAGGCTGGCGGCACCGGCTGCTGGCCGTGGATGCGGCGGTGGAAGCGTGCGCGCTCGCCTTCGTAGAGGCTCGACTGCACGGCATGGAACGCGCCCGCCGAGAGCGCGAGCGCCCAGGGGCCGATCCCGCCGCCGAGCGACAACACCAGCGCGACGTAGAGCAGGATGAAGACGCCGTGATCACACACACCGTCGAGCACGCGGCCCAGCGCGCTGGCCGTGCCGGTGGCGCGCGCGACCATCCCGTCGAGCCCATCAGCGATCAGCCACGCCGCCGACAGCAGCAACCCGACGAATGCGAACAGCCAAGCGCGCCATTCGAAATAACAGGCGGCCGCAGCCGCGCCGACGATCAGCCCACCCACCGATACCGCATTGGCCGAAATCCCCCGCGCCAGCGCCCAGGGCAGCAGCGCCCGCGAAGCGGGATGGATGAACCACAAATTGGTGGGGTCCTCGATGCGCCGATCGCGTGATCCGTCCGGTCGAGGAAGTGTCATGCCGCTGTCATTTCATCGTCACCCTGCGCCGAACTTGCCCGCCAGACAAGATGTTGCGCGCGGTTTGCGATGTGTCGAGGCCGGACCCCGCCCGCGTCGTGGCCAGGTAGCTTCACACGGTTCCCCCAGAGAATTGACTTGTCGCGCGCATCGGCCTATCGGCGCCATCGCTTCAATTCCGGAGCGGAAAGGCAAGCATGTTCGATACGGCCAAGATCTGCGGGACGATGCCCCGCCGCCGTCCGAACCCCGCCTAGGCGCCAGCCGCGCCGAAGCCGGGTTCCAGACCCGGCGCGCGCTCCATCCCGAAAACCCCTACCGCCCGTGACGCCATAGCCGCGTCCCGCGCGGGCACACATGGATGTGACATGAGCACGACGACGATAACGTCGCGGCGGCTGGCAACGATGCTGCGTGCGACGCTGACGAAGGAAGGACGCGCCGGGCAAGCGCTGCTGGATTGGGCGGACGAGCATCGTTCGCACTTCTGGCCCGAGCCGAAGGCGACGAAGAAGGCAGAGGGCAAGGCTCCGGCACGGCGCAAGCTGAGCTGGGCGCGGCTCGGCGCGCTCGTCGAGCAGATGGCCGACGATCCGCTGCCCGAGCAACTGGCGACCGCCGCCGCGAACGTGGCGAGCGTGCTGGGCTTCGATGCGCGCGAGACGGCGGTGCTCGAGGCCGGACTAGCGCTCGCCTTCCATCCGCGCATCGCGCGGCTGCGCTGGGCACTGGAGATGGCGCATGAGGATATCGCGCGCATCGCCGGTCTGCTGTCCGGGAGCGACGCGCCGCACGCGGGCACGATCGTCCGCAACAGCCTGGCGGTCGAGCTCGGCCTGCTCGAGATCGAGATGGCATCGGGCGGCGGCGTCTCGCTCGATGTGAGCTGGTGGTTCGAAGATTTGCTCGCGCGCGGCGGGCATGATCCCGAGCGGCTGATCGAGGCCTTGGCGGGCAAGCGCCAGATCCATGCGCTGGCGCTGGCCGACTTCCCGGCGCTGGACGGCGACGTCGCCTTCCTCGCGCGACTGCTCGCCGGTGCGCGGGCCGCACGCGCGCCGGGCGTCAACATTCTGCTCCACGGCCCGCCCGGCGTCGGCAAGACCGAGCTGGCACGCGCGCTCGCCGCGGATATCGGCGCGACCTTGTTCGCGGTCGGCGAGACTGATCGCCGCGGCACCGAGCCGCGCCGCGACGAGCGCATGGCCGCCTTGCTGCGCGCCCAGCGCGCGCTCGAGCGCGATGCACAGGCCATCCTGCTGTTCGACGAGATGGAGGACATGATCGGCAATGCCGAGCCGGCCGGCCCGGCGAAGCGCTTCGCCAATCGCGCGGGTTCGAAAATCTTCGTCAACCGGCTGCTCGAAACCAACGTCGTACCGGTGATTTGGACGACCAACGCGGTCGACAATATCGATACCGCGTATCTGCGCCGGATGAGCTTCGTGCTGAAGCTCGATCATCCACGCGGCGCCGACCGGCAGCGGATGCTGGCGCGCGTCGCGTCGTCCGAGGGCTGCGTGGAAAGCGATGCGCTGGCCGCGCTGGCCCGGCGCGCGCCCGAAACGACCAGCGTGGCGCGCGTCGCGATGCGCGCCGCGCGGATTGCGGGCGCCGAAGCGGGCGACGAGGAACGGACGGCGCGCGCGCTGGTGATCGGCGTGACCGGCCAGCCGTTGCCCGTGATCGAGACGATGACGGCGGCGGATCTCTCGCTGTTCGAGAGCGATCCGCCCGTGGCCGATCTCGTCGCCGGGATGACCCGCGCGGACGCACCGCTCGATTTTTCGCTGCTGCTTGCCGGGCCTCCCGGCACGGGCAAGACGCTGCTCGCCGGCGAGATCGCCGAGCGGCTGGCACGACCGTTGATGGTGAAGCGCGCGTCCGACCTGATCTCCAAATGGGTCGGCGAGAGCGAGCAGAACATCGCCGCCGCCTTCCGCGAGGCGCGCGCGGAGGGTGCGGTGCTGATGTTCGACGAGGCGGACTCGCTGCTGTTCGACCGGCAAGGCGCGGTGCGCAGCTGGGAAGTGATGCAGGTCAACGAACTGCTCACTTGGCTCGACCGCCATCCGCTGCCGGTGATCGCAGCGACCAACGCACTGGAAAGACTCGACCCGGCCGTGCTGCGGCGCTTCGCGTTCAAGGTGACGCTGCAACCGCTCGGCAGGACGGCGGCGGCGCGGGCCTTCGCGCGCTTCTTCGGCATCGCGCCGCCGCCGGGGCTGGCGCGGCTGAGTGGGCTGACCCCGGGCGATTTCGCCGTGGTGGCGCGGCAACTGCGCTTCACCGGCATGCCGCAGGCCGCAGCGCTGGTCGATCGGCTCGAGGCGGAACTGGCGGTGAAGCCGGGCGCGATGGCGGCGCGGCTGGGATTCTAGTTCGAACCGCGCTGGTCTGAAGTCGTCGGCGGTGCCGCGCCGAGCAGATGGAATTGCTTGCCGCCTAGACGGCGGGCGCAATCGCGGATTAGGTTGCGGGAGAAAACGAAACGGGAGAGGGACATGAACCGCATCGTAGCGCTCGGCGCGCTCGCCATCTGCATCGCCGGCCCTGCCGCCGCGAAGACGATCGCCGTCGCGCCCGGCGCCGACGCGCAGAGCCGGTTGCAGGAGGCGTTGCTCGACGCCAAGCCCGGCGACATCGTGCAGATCGCGGCCGGGCGCTATGACCTGACCGACGGCCTCTCGCTCGACACCGCCAAGGTGACGATCCGGGGCGCGGGCGCGGACAAGACGATCCTGAGCTTCAAGAACCAGCAGGGCGCGGGCGAAGGCCTGCTCATCACCGCGGCCGACGTGGTGATGAAGGATTTCGCGGTCGAGGACACCAAGGGCGACGGTATCAAGTCCAAGGGCGCCGACCGCGTCGTCTACAAGCATATCCGCGTCGAATGGACCGGCGGCCCCAAGACCACCAACGGCGCCTATGGCATCTATCCGGTCTCGAGCACCGATGTGCTGGTCGACAGCTGCATCGTGAAGGGCGCATCGGACGCCGGCATCTATGTCGGCCAGTCCGAGAACATCATCGTGCGCCACTCGATCGCCAGCGGCAACGTGGCGGGGATCGAGATCGAGAACAGCCGCCACGCCGAGGTCTATCAGAACATCGCGCAGCACAATGCCGGCGGCATCCTGGTGTTCGACCTCCCCAATCTGCCCAGGATGGGCGGCGGCGACGTGCACGTGTACCAGAACATTGCCAGCGACAACGACACGCCCAATTTCGCCCCCAAGGGCAATATCGTCGCCAGCGTGCCGACCGGCACCGGCGTGCTGGTGATGGCCAACGACAACGTCTTCGTCTCGAAGAACGTGCTGGGCAACAACGGCACCGCCAACGTGATGATCGCGAGCTATCGCAACGCCTTCACCGACACGCGCTACAACCCTTACCCGCGCCACATCACGGTGGTGGGGAACCAGCAGGGCAAATCGGGCTTCGCGCCGGCCTTTCCCGGCGGCGAGCAACTGAAGGCGGCGATGGGCGGCACGCTGCCGCCGATCCTGTGGGATGGCGCGGGCGACAGCGCTGGGCTGAGCGTGAACGACAATACGCCGGTGCTGAGCCTAGGCCTCGCGCAAGGCGCGCCGATGGAAACGGCCAAGCCGGCGCCGATCGACCTGTCGAAGAATGCGGCAGGGCCGGAACCGGCCAAGGTCGTGCTGCCCGAGAGCATGGAGCTAGCGGCAAAGTGATCAAACACGCCTCCCCGGCGAAGGCCGGGGCTCAGTTGCGAGCGATATGTTTGCGAGCGCTACGCCTCGTTACTCGCACCTTCCCAACTGGGTCCCGGCCTTCGCCGGGAAAGCGTTTGGCTTTGATAGTTTCCGCCCTCTCGGCCATCTTCATCGTCGCGACCGCGGCGAACGACACGCGCGGCGTGAACGATGCGGCGATCACCGCCGACGGCTACCCCGCGCATCTCAGCGACTATGCCTTCTTCACCGGCCTGAAGGCGCGCACGCCCGCGGCGCGGGTGATGGCCTATCACCTCAACACGCCGCTCTTCTCCGATTATGCCGAGAAGTACCGTTATCTCTATATTCCGGCTGGCCGGACCGCGAAGTACGAGCCCGATGCGGTGATCGACCTTCCGGTCGGCGCGGCGCTGATCAAGTTCTTCGGCTACGAGCAGAACGGCGCCTACAAACCGCTCGAAACGCGCGTGCTGCTGCACCGCGCCAGCGGTTGGGTCGCGCTGCCCTATGTCTGGAACGCCGACGGCAGCGATGCCGACCTCAAGCGCGCCGGGACGCGTATCCCGGTCACTTTCACCAATACGTCAGGCCAGCAGCAATCGATCAGCTATGCCGTGCCCAACCAGAACCAGTGCCGCGAATGCCACGGCAGCGACGATGTGGTGACGCCGATCGGGCCAAAGATCCGCAACCTCAACGACGGCCGCCAACTCCAGGCGATGCTCGCCGCGCACATGCTCGATCGCGTGCCCGCCGACGCGCCGCGCTCGGTCGCGTGGGACGACACCAGCGCGCCGCTCGAAGCCCGCGCGCGCGCCTATCTCGAAAGCAATTGCGCACATTGCCACAACCCGCACGGCGCGGCCTCCAACTCCGGGCTGTTCCTCGACTGGAAGGAAAGCGATCCGGTCACACGCGGGTTGCTGAAGCGCCCGGTCGCGGCGGGGCGCGGCTCGGGCGGACGCGATTTCGACATCGATCCCGGCAAGCCCGACGATTCGATCATCCTCTATCGCATGGCTTCGACCGAGCCCGGCGTGGCTATGCCCGAGCTCGGCCGCAGCGTGCCGCATGCCGAGGCGCTGGCGCTGATCCGCCAGTGGATCGCGGGGATGCCGTCGCGAACCGATTGAAACCTCCCAGCCAGCGGCCGCGTTGAGTCCATGAGCCCGGCTCTGTGCCGGGTCGGGAGATCGCAGTGGCCCAAACGACGCAAGCCGCCGATGCCGGCGCGGAATGGAACGCCGTGAGAAAGGAAGCGGCGCATTGCACGCGATGCCCGCTCTACAAGGACGCGACGCAGACCGTGTTCGGCGAAGGACCGCTCGACGCGAAGCTGATGTTCGTCGGCGAGCAGCCCGGCGACCAGGAGGATCTGATGGGGAAACCATTCGTCGGACCGGCGGGACGGATGTTCGACCGCGCGCTGGACGAGGCTGGGATCGATCGCGCGCGCGTCTACGTCACCAATGCGGTCAAGCATTTCAAATACGAGCTGCGCGGCAAGCGCCGCATCCATTCCAAGCCCAATGCCGGCGAGATCGACGCCTGCCGCTGGTGGATCGAGCAGGAAACCGCCATCATCAAGCCCGCGATGACGGTGGCGCTCGGCGCGACCGCCGCGCGCAGCGTGTTCGGCCGCACGCTCACGATCAGCCGCGAGCGCGGCCGCGCCATCGCCCTGCCCGATGGCGGCGGCGAGGGCTGGATCACCGTCCATCCCAGCTTCCTGCTGCGCCTGCCCGACGAGGCGGCACGGCACGAGGAATATGCCCGCTTCGTCGACGATCTGCGCAACGTCGCAGCGCGGGTAGCCTAACGACGATCAGCCGTGTACCGCTGTGGCGATGAAGGCGCTCGCCGATCCCGACAATGCGCTCGGCCGCGGGCTCGCGGCGATCCGCGAGCAGTTCAAGGTGCCGCCCTCCTTCCCGCCCGAGGTGCTCGCCGCCGCCGATGAGGCCGCGAAGCGCACGCCGACCGAGCACGCCGATCGTACCGACATGCCGTTCGTCACGCTCGATCCTGTCCAATCGACCGATCTCGACCAGGCCTTCACGATCGAACGCAGCGGCAATGACCTGCTGCTGAAATACGCGATCGCCGACGTCGCCTGGTTCGTCGATGACGGCGGCGCGATCGATACCGAGGCGTGGCGGCGCGGCGAGACGCTCTACCTGCCCGATGGCAAGGCCGGCCTCTATCCGCCGGTGCTGGCCGAAGGCGCGGGGAGCCTGCTGCCCGACGGGCCGAGGCCGTGCGTGATCTTCACCGTGCGCGTCGCGCCCGACGGCGGCGTGACGCTCGACGGCGCCGAGCGCGCGGTGATCCGCAGCCGCGCCAAGCTCGCCTATGACAGCGTGCAGGATTCGGACCTGCCCGGCGGCTTCGCCGAGCTTTCCGACCGCATCACCGCCGCGGAGGACCGGCGCGGCGCGGCGCGCGTCGATCCGCCCGAGCAGGAAGTCGATGCCGTGCCGGGCGGCGGCTACGACCTCCTGTTCCGTCCGATGCTACAATCGGAGGTGCGCAACGCGGCGATGTCGCTCGCCGCGAACCTGGCGGTCGCCGACGCGCTGCAGGCGCATCATACCGGGCTGTTCCGCGTGATGGCCGAGCCCGATGCCGGCGCGGTCGCGCGGCTGCGCCACACCGCTCGCGCCTTCCACCTGCAGTGGCCCGAGACCGCGACGCTCGAACAGTTCGAGAAGACGCTCGACGCGGCCGATCCGCGCCAAGCCGCCTTCATGCTGGCGATCCGCCGCTCGGGCGACGGCGCGTCCTACGTGCCGTATCGCGAGGGCGTGGTGCCCTGGCATTCGGCGATGGCCGCGACCTATGCGCACGCGACCGCGCCGCTGCGCCGCCTCGCCGATCGCTATGTCGTGCGCGCGACGCTCGCGATCGCCAACGGCCAGCCGGTGCCCGATGTCGTGACCGACGCCTTCACCCGCCTGCCCAAGGTGATGGCGCGCGCCGACGCGCAGGGCGGGCAGATCGACCGCGCGGCGATCGACCTCGCCGAGGCGGTGATGCTCCATGGCCGCGAGGGGCAGCTGTTCCCGGCGATCGTCACCGACATCGACGATCGCGGCGCGCGGATGCAGCTCCGCGACCTGCCGGTGGTGGCACGCGTGGTTGCGCACGGCGTTGCGCCGGGCGACGCGCTGCAGGTAAAGCTGGTCGCCGCCGATCCGGTGCAGCGCAGCGTGACCTTCCAGCGGATGGCGTGACCTCGAATAACCATGATCAATAAACTGTTCTCCCGCGAAAGCGGGAGTCCAGGGTCACGTACGGAACCCTGCTTGGCTCTGGACCCCCGCCTTCGCGGGGGAACATGTTCTTCACGCTGCGGGAAGTTCGCCCAGATAAGTCAGGGCTTCCCTTCGCGCGCGACTTCGACCAAGCGCGCGAGCCATGATCGAAAAGATTCTCGCCGCCCTCGCCTCCTTCGCGGTCGCCGTGATCTCGGCGCTGGGCTATCCCGGCATCGTCCTGCTGATGGCGATCGAGAGCGCGTGCATCCCGCTGCCCAGCGAAGTGATCATGCCGTTCGCCGGCTATCTCGTCTCGCGGGGCGTGTTCACCTTGGTCGGCGCGGCGACCGCCGCCGCGATCGGCGAGAATATCGGCGCTTTCATCGCCTACGAGGCGGGAAAGCGCGGCGGGCGGCCTTTGGTCGAACGCTATGGCCATTATCTGCTGATCGACGCGCATCATCTCGAACAGGCCGATCGCTTCTTCGCGCGCTACGGCTCGATCGCGGCGTTGATCGGCCGCCTGCTGCCGGTGATCCGCACCTTCATCGCCTTTCCCGCCGGCGTCACGCGGATGAACCGCGCGAAGTTCCACCTCTATACCACGCTCGGCTCCTGGCCGTGGTGCTTCGCGCTCGCCTGGATCGGCATGAAGCTGGGCAAGGCGTGGGACAGCGATCCGCGGATCAAGGCGGCATTCCACTCCGCCGATGTAGTGATCGTGGTGGCCGTGCTGCTGGCGGGCGGCTGGTTCGTGTGGAGCCGGCTCAAGGGACGCCGGCACGGTTCCTGAGCCGTTCGGCCACCGCGAGCGTGCGTGCATCGCGATCGCCCGCGCGCTTCGCCGCCATCGCCTGATAGCGCGCGAGCAGTTCCGGATCGGCGCGCTCGGGTGAGCCGGCGTCGAACGGCGGCGCGGGATCATATTCCAGGCTGAGCTGGACGAACTTCGCATGTTCCTCGCCGCGAATCGCGGCGGTCAGCGCCAGCGCGAAGTCGATCCCCGCGGTCACGCCGCCGCCGGTCACGCGATTGCGATCGAACACCACGCGCTCCTTCACCGGGATCGCGCCGAACGCCGCGAGCAGGTGGTGCGAGGCCCAGTGGGTGGTCGCGCGATAGCCGTCGAGCAATCCCGCGGCGCCCAGTACAAGCGCGCCGGTGCACACGCTGGTGATCCATTCCGCGCCGTCCGCGACCTGCCGCACCCACGCAAGCGTCGCTTCGTCCTCCATCGCATCCTGCGTGCCGAAACCGCCGGGGATGCAGAGGATATCGGGCCGCGGCGCGGTGTCGAACGTGGCGGTCGGCACCAGTGCGAACCCGGCATCGGCCGGCACCGGTTCGGCCGTCTTCGTCACCAGATCGAGCGTCGCGTTGCCCAGCCGCGAGAGGACCTGCGCGGGGCCGGTCAGGTCGAGCTGCGTAACCTGCGGGAAGAGCAGGAAGGCGACGCGGATCGGGCTCAATTGGGGCATCAGCCGAACAGCCAGGTGCCGAGCAGGCGGTGGAACGGGAAGGTGAAGAAGCCGGCGATCAGCAATGCCCCCGTCACGACTCCGCGGATGCTGCCGCGATGGCTCGCGATATTATGCCGCCGCGCGTCGCGCCACAGCAACGGTACCTGGATCAGCACATAGACCGAGATCAGGTGGATGAAGCTGAAATGGCCCGGATGGCTGAGCCGCACGAACAGCGAGATAAACGCGGTCGCCATCATCGCCACCACCCAGATCGTGCCGAGCAGGCGATGCGGACGGTCGCCGCGGCGGCGCAGCAGCATCACCGGCGTAAACGCCAAGGCGACGAGGATGGTCGCCAGATGCGCCCAGACGATCGCCGGCACCTGCGCCCATTGCGAGTAGCCACGTGCCAGCGCGACGATCACCACGCACAGCAGCACGATCGCGGCATAGGCCAGGAATTTTTCGTAACCGTCGGCGGTGATCGGCTTGATCCGCACTTTCGGCTTCTCGATCCGCGTCGCCATCGTTCCCCCCGATCAGGGGCGCGACCCTAGCCGCAGATCAGCCGCACGGGAATATCAGGGTGCCTCCGCCTCATCGGCCTTGCGCTCGCGATTCTCGGCGCGCGCGGCGCGGAATTGCTGCGTCATGCAGCCGGTCGAGCCGCCCGGGCCGACCGTCGAACAGCTGCCGATTCCGGAATCGCCCGCGGCCATTACGGGCGCGAGCTTCGCCGCCCATGCCTCATTCTCGGGCGTCACCTTGAAATCGCGCATTTCCTTGGGGATGCGAAACTGCTCGCTCGCACCGCGATGCGTGCAGACGACGACCTCGTTGCCGCTCGAATCGGTCGGACATTTCTCGTTGCCGAACAGCACGAGCACGCCGTTGATCGGCGCGTTGCGCGAGGTCTGCGCCGGCGCCGTCGGCTTGGGCGCGGGTGCCGCGCCGGGCAAGGCGGGCTGCGCGCTGACCTGCGCCGGCTGGGCAGGCGCGGTCTGCGCTACGGCCGGCATGGCCGCGAGCAGCGCGACGCTTGCGATCATGGTCCTGGCGATCATCACCTTCTCCCGGTTCAGATGCGTTTCGCCGTCTCGATCGCGACACGGCAGCCGAGCCGGATCAGACCGCTCAGCAACGGATAGGCCGGCGCCGATTCCGCGCCGTTGGCCAAGGCGGTATCGCGATGCTCCAGCTCCTCGGCCTGGAATTCGGCGACCGCCGCGCTCAATTCGGGATCGCTATCGCCCAGTTCCTGAAGCTGCTGTGAATAATGGAGATCGATCTCGGTCTCCACCGCCGCGGTGCAGGCCATCGCGGCTTCGGCGCCGATCGCCGCGGTCACCGCGCCCAGCGCGAAGCCGGCGACGTGCCAGAACGGCTGCAACAAGGTCGGCCGCACGCCGCGTTCGGCGATCATCCGATCGAAGAAGGCGCGATGCCGCTCCTCCTGTCCCGCCATGCCGGCGATCTTGCGCGCCGCGGGCGAACGGTCGCCCATCACCGCCAGCTGCCCGGCATAGATGCGCGTCGCGCCGTACTCGCCGGCCTGATCGACCCGGATCATCGCATCGCGCCGTCGCGCGGGATCGCCGGGCCGCCAGCCGCTCACGCGCGGTTCCGTACCAGCAGCCAGCCGATCACCGCCGCGCCGCCCAGCGACAGGATCGCGTTGAAGCCGGCCAGCGAAACGCCGAACAAAGTCCATTGCGGCGCATCGCAACGCACGATCGGCGCGTGCATGATCGCCGCCAGCACATCCTGCGCGCTGCCGCCGTGCGAAATCACCGAAGTGCAGGCGGTGAAACCAGGCCACCAGTGATATTCCACGCCCGCGTGCAGTACACCGATCACGCCCGACGCGGCGATCGCCAGCGCGGCGAGCGCGACGAACAGGCGCTTGCCCTGCAGCCCGGGCACGAACGCCAGCAAGGCGAGCGGCAAGGCGGCATAATGCGGCCAGCGCTGCCAGTGGCACATCTCGCACGGCACCAGCCCGCCGAACAGCTGGAAGCTCCAGGCACCGGCGAGCAATGCGGCGGGAATGAGCAGCGCGAGCCAGCGCGCGCGGTTCAGGTCACGCGTCATCGCTTACTTCTTCGCCGGCGTCGCCGCCGCCATCTGGGTCGTCGGCCCGAGCCGCGCGATCGTCTTCAGCGCATAATCGAGCTGGAAGTCGGTGATGCCCTTCTTCTTCAGCTCGTCGGGCGTCGCGGCGAAGCGCGGATCGGTCCTGTCGTCCTCCTCCAGCGCGGCATTGTCGGCCTTCACCGCATTGATCAGGTGACGGCGTAGATCGGCCTCGCGGAACACCGGCCGCGACTTGAAATCGGGATCGGAAATCTCCGGCACCACGACGTCCGGCTGGATGCCGCCTTCCTGCACCGAGCGCCCCGAAGGCGTGTAGTAGCGCGCGGTGGTCAGGCGCAGGGCGGTCGAGGGGCCGAGCGGAATGAGGGTCTGCACCGAACCCTTGCCGAACGTGCGCTCGCCCATGATCAGCGCGCGGTGCTGGTCCTGCAGCGCGCCCGCGACGATCTCCGAGGCCGAAGCGGTGCCGGCATTGGTCAGCACCACCACCGGCAGGCCGTGCGCATCGTCTCCGGGCCGAGCATAATAGCGCTCGATATCGCTCGCGCTGCGGCCGCGCTGCGAGACGATCTCGCCATGATCGAGGAACGCGTCGCTCACCGCGATCGCCTGGGTCAGCAGGCCGCCGCCATTGTCACGCAGATCGACGACATAGCCGAGCGGGCGATGGCCGAGCGACTTGTCGATCCCCATGATCGCGGCGCGCGTATCGGCACCGGTATTTTCCGAGAAGGTGTTGATGTTGATATAGCCGACCTGGCCCTTCACCTCCCACTTTACCGGCTTCTGCACGATCACCTCACGCGTGAGCGTGACGTCGAACGGCTTGTCGCGGCCGGGGCGCACGATGGTGAGCACGATCTTCGAGCCCGGCTTGCCCCGCATCTGCTTGATCGCCTCGTCCAGCGTGCCGCCATAGAGCAGCTGGCCGTCGATATTGGTGATATAGTCGCCCGACTTGATGCCCGCGCGATAGGCCGGGGTGTCTTCCTGCGGCGCGATCACCTTGACCGCACCGTCTTCCTGCGTCACGGTCAGGCCCAGGCCGCCGTAATTGCCCTCGGTCTGGATCCTGAGATTGTCGAAATCGAGCGCATCCTCGTAGCTCGAGTGCGGGTCGAGCGAGGCGAGCATGCCGTCGATCGCGCCCTTGATCAGCGTCTTGTCGTCGACCTTGTCGACATAGTCCGACTTCACGCGGTTGAAAACGTCCATGAACGCGTCGAGCTCGCGATAGGTATCGCTATCGACCGCCGCCATCGCACCGGTGGTGACGGGGAGCATCGCGAGCGCCGAGACGATCGCGGTGGCCTGAAACAAAGCACGGGATTTGGTGGGCATTGGCGGTCTTTCGGGCACGCGAGGTTACTTCGGCGGACATCGTAGCGGGATTTGCCGCGCCGTCATAGCGCCGCCTTCAGCCGGTAAGCGGCAGCAGATCGACCGGACGGCCCTTGCGCCGCAATTCGACCGTTACCTGCGCGTCGTCCTTGTCCGCGGCACTGCCGACCGGCGCGCCCTGCCCCAGCGTCTCGCCGGTGCGTGCGGTCACTTCGCCCAGCCCGGACAACAGGGTCGTCCAGCCGTTGCCGTGATCGAGGATGACGATATCGCCGTAATCGCGGAACGGCCCGGCATAGGCCACGCGGCCGGTGGAAGGCGCGATCACCTGCGCGTCGCGCGCCACCGCGAAGGTCAGCCCGCGCGAGCGGACGCCGGCGTCGGACAATTCGCCGAAGCCGGTGAGGAGCTTGCCGGTGACCGGCAGGCGATAGGGTGCGGTCGAGGCCGTCCAGGGTACGGTATCGACCGGGGTGCCGACCTCGCCGGGGCGCGGCGGGCGCGGCAGCGGGCCGGGCAAGGAGGCGAGCTGCTCGCGCGTCGTCGCCGCGTCGCCGAGCTGGTTCATCAGATCGACGATATCGCGCGCCTGCTCGCCGAGCGCGATCGCGCGATCGGATTCGAACAAGGCGTCATGGCCGAGCGCGCGGCTCTTGAGGCGATGCTCGGCCTCGAGCCGCGCCAGATCGAGCCGGCGCTGCTCGAGCTTTTGCCGCCCGTCGGCCAGGCTCTGCGCGGCAACGATCGCGTCCGCCCGCAGGCGCCGCGTGCGGTCGAGATCGGCGCGGACGTCGGCAGTCTTCGCGCGGATCACCGGCAGCGTGCTGGAAAGCACCGCGCGAACGTGCACCATGTCGTCGACCGAGCCGGGCTGGACCAGAGCGATCAGCGCCGGGCGCCGGGCCATCGATTGCAGCGCCGCCATCAGGCGCACCACCGGCCCCTGCCGCGCCGCGAGCTTGGCCTGCTGCGCGACGAGCAGCCGGTCGACGATCGCGATGCGCGCGCGCGCCGCGGCGATGTCCGCCTCGGCCTGCTGCACGCTGGCGGCGACCGATGCCTCTCCGGCGCGCGCCCTGGCCGCTTCGTCATTCTCGGCGGCGGCGGCTTTCTGCAACTGATCGGCGCGCTGCGCGGCGGCGGACGACTGCGCCTTGGCTTCGGTGAGGCGCCGCTGCTGTTCCCGCAGGCTCGGCGCCTGCGCAGGCAAGGCGGCGGCGAACGCGATCGCCGTGATCAATCCCAGCCCTGCCCATGCCCGCCGCATGGCCTATCCTTCGCGGTGATAAGGATGATTGGCAAGGATCGAGGTGGCGCGGAACAATTGCTCGGCCAGCATCGCGCGGGCGAGAAGATGCGGCCAGGTCGCACGGCCGAACGACAGCAGCAGATCGGCACCGGCACGCTCGGCATTATCGAATCCGTCCGCCGCGCCGATCAGGAAACGCGCCTCGCGCACGCCATCGTCGCGCCAGCGGCCGAGTTTTTCGGCAAAGGCGATGCTGCCGAGGGTTTCGCCCTTCTCATCGAGCAACACGCGTCTGGTCTGCGTTTCGAGCGGCGGCACCCTGCCGCCGGTATCGGGCAATTCGGTGATCCGCGTCGGCCAGGCGATCCGTTTCAGATAGCGATAGACGAGTTCGGCCTCGGGCGACCGCCCGATCCGTCCGCGCGCGACGATGTGGAGCAGCATGATCCAGAGTCCCCACCAATTCGGAGGAGGTAGCGCGCCGCGTTACCGCCACGCAACGTTGCCGCTCCGATTCTTTCCCCATACGCCCAAGGCGGCGGCAATCGAGCCGTCAGAAAGGGGAAAAAATGTGAGTCTGGCAGATGTGTGTGCGATTCTTGTCGCGATGTGCGCTTTTGCGGCCTTGATCCTCAAGGTCGTGGAAGTGTCCCGCTCCAAATAGCACACCGGGCGGAGGGCGCGCTACAACGCGTCCTCCAAACGATTGAACCCCGGGCGCTACAACACCCGGGGTTCGAAAGGAGTTCGATGTGACTCTAGCAAAACCGAGATAGACCTTCAGGCCTTAAAAATCAATTGGCCGTCGCCGTTCCCGGCGCGTCGCCGAAGGCCCACATCCGCTCGAGATTGTAGAAGCTGCGCACTTCCGGGCGGAACAGGTGGACGATCACGTCACCCGCGTCGATCAGCACCCAGTCGGCGGTGGGCAGCCCTTCGATCCGCGCGCTGCGGCCGAACTCCCCCTTGATCTTCTCGACCAGCTTGGACGCCATCGAGGCGACCTGGCGCGTCGAGCGGCCCGAGGCGATCACCATGTGATCGGCGATGCTCGATTTGCCCGCGAGCGGGATCGAGACGGTATCGACCGCCTGGTCATCATCGAGGCTCGACAGGACGAGCTGATGCAGCGCCTCGGCCCCATCCGGGTCGGGCGAGCGCGATACGTGCGGGGATGCTGGCAAGTTAGCTCCTGGGCTCAGGTGTTGAGGGCTGGGATAGTGACGGGGCGCCGCGCGTGAAACGGCGCTGCCAGGCGGGATCGGCCAAACGCAGCCGGGTCGCAGAGGTCTGATCGGGCAGAAAGCGCAACAGCACGAGTGCCGGCAATCTCCACGTCGTCCAACTCTTCGCCTGGTATGCGGGCCGAACGAAGCGCCGCAACCATGCCATCGCGGGCGCCGCGAGGGCATCGCCATCATAGCCCGGCCGCGCGACGACCGCAATCGGCATCGTGCGCGCGATCCGCCGCCATCCGCGCCAATGGTGAAAATTGACCAGATTGTCCGCGCCCATCAGCCAGATGAAGTCGTGCCGCGGATAGAGCAGCTTGATCCGGGCGAGCGTATCGACCGTATAGCGCGTGCCCATACGCCGCTCGATCGCGGTCACCTTGATCGGCGCATGGCGCGCCATCGCCCTGGCGCTGCGGAAGCGCACGTCGAACGGCGCCATATCGGTGGCGGCGTCCTTCAAGGGATTGCCCGGCGACACCAGCCACCACACCTCGTCCAGCCCCAGCGCATCGCGCGCCGCCAAGCTGATCGCGCGATGCGCGCGATGCGCCGGGTTGAACGAGCCGCCGAGCAGGCCGATGCGCCTCAAGGCTCGACCAGCCAGTCCTCGCGCTCGTGGCGCACGCGCAGGATTTCCACGACATCATCGGCGAGACGGTAGAGGATGAGATGAGGAGTTTCCGACACGCGAAGAACACGAATACCGCCCGGACTGGGACGGCCGCCATGGGGAAAATTGCGCAGGAAATCCGCGCGAAACCGGATCGCGGTCAATATGCGAACGGCAACGTCCGGCCCCGCCCGATCCGAGAGCCAGGCATCAATAGAGCGAAGATCGTTCGACGCCGAAACGGTCCATTTTATGACCGGCATCGATTCCGATGCTTTTCGATCATCTCATCCAGTTCGGTCAAGACCTGCTCGTGAGACACGAATTCACCGCGATCCGCAGCATCGATTCCTTCCTGCACGAACTTCCAGAAATCGGTGTCGGATTCGGCAACCCGCCGAATCGCTTCGGCTGCGAACACCTCCGCCGTCACGCCGCGGCGCTCGGCGAGCCGATCGACCATGGCGCGGGTCGTTCCATCCAGCGGCGTCGTAATGGAAGCAGTCGTGGCCATGTCCGCAATTTACGCGCTGCATCGGACGGCTTCAAGACTGCGCGCATTGCCATGGCGCAGCCCTGAGCGAACTACCCAGCATTTGCAGGGCATCACACCATCAACCCCGCTTCGGCTGGTCGAGCATCTTGGCGCGATAGGCGCCCTGCATCGCGAACATCCAGCCGGGATATTCGGCCGGCAGCTTGCTGGCCTTGTCGAGCGCCTTGAGCTCGTCCGCGCTCAATTCGACATCGACCGCGGCGAGATTGTCGGCCAGCTGATCGGCGCGCTTGGCGCCGATGATCACGCTTGTCACCGCCTTCTGGTGGAGCAGCCAGGCCAGTGCGATCGTCGCGATCGACACGCCGTGCGCCTTGGCGATCGGCGCCATTGCGTCGATCACCGCGTCGCCGCGCGCCGTATCGACCGGCGGGAAATCGAAATTCGCGCGGCGCCCCTCGCCATCCTTGCCGCCGCGATACTTGCCCGAAAGATAGCCGCCGGCGAGCGGGCTCCACACCATCAGCCCGAGCCCTTCTGACCGCATCATCGGGATCAGCTCGCGCTCGAGATCGCGCCCGGCGATGGTGTAATAGGCCTGGACCGAGACGAACTTCGCCGCGTTGAGCCGCTCCGAAATGCCGAGCGCCCTGGCGATCTGCCACGCCGCCCAGTTCGATACGCCGACATAGCGAACATGCCCCTGGCGCACGAGATCGTCGAGCGCGCGCACCGTCTCCTCGATCGGCGTCGCGGCGTCCCAGCCGTGAATCTGATAGAGGTCGATATGATCGGTGCCGAGCCGCTTCAGGCTGGCCTTCACCTGATCCATGATCTGGTGGCGCGTGGCGCCGAGATCGTTCGGCCCCTCGCCCATCTGGCCCATCACCTTGGTCGCGAGCACGACATCCTCGCGCTTGATGCCGAGATTCCTGATCGCCTGCCCGGTGATCTCCTCCGACTGCCCGGCCGAATAGACATTCGCGGTGTCGATGAAGTTCACGCCGGCATCGATCGCCGCTTTCGTCAGGTCGTCGGCTTCCTTCTGGCCGAGTCCGGCGATGGCGCCGAAGCGCCCACCGACGGTGCCGAAGGTCATCGTGCCGAGGCACAATTCGGAGACGAACAGGCCGGTGCGGCCGAGCGGATTGTAGCGCATCAGGAAGCCCTCACGGATAAGCAGCTCCCGCCGCTCATGCGGGATATGTGCATCAGCGGCGAAACGAACAACTCTGCCCGCAAAATAAACTAGGGACGCGTCTGGCCGGAGCCACGTCCGACCCATTTATAGGTCGTGAGCCCTTCGAGCGCGACCGGCCCGCGGGCATGGAGGCGGCCGGTGGCGATGCCGATCTCCGCGCCCAGCCCGAACTCGCCGCCGTCGGCGAACTGGGTGGAGGCGTTCCACAATACGATCGCCGAATCGACTTCGGCAAGGAAGCGCTCGGCCACCGCGCGATCCTCCGCGACGATGGCGTCGGTATGGTGCGACCCGTGCGCGGCGATGTGTGTGATCGCATCCTCGACACCATCGACCATCGCCACCGAGGCGATCGCATCGAGATATTCGGTGTCCCAGTCCGCCGCGCTCGCCGGCGCCATGTCGACCAGCGCGCGCGCCGCTTCGTCGCCGCGCAATTCGCAGCCGCTTGCGGCGAGCGCGGCGATCAGCGACCTGGCGTGGCGATAGCCGCGATCGATCAGCAACGTCTCCATCGCGCCGCATACGCCGGTGCGGCGCATCTTGGCGTTGATCACGACGCCTTCCGCCATCGAGGCGTCGGCCGAGCGATCGACATAGACGTGATTGATGCCGTCGAGATGCGCGAGCACCGGCACGCGCGCTTCCGCCTGGACGCGCGCGACGAGGCTCTTGCCGCCGCGCGGCACGACGAGATCGATCGCGCCGTCCGCCGCCAGCATCGCGCCGACCGCGGCGCGATCGGTGGTGGGGACGAGTTGCACCGAATCTTCCGACAGGTCCTCGGCCTTCAGTCCCTCGACGAACGCCGTATGGATCGCGCGGTTGCTGGCGACCGCCTCCGATCCGCCGCGCAGGATCGCGGCATTGCCCGCCATCACGCACAAAGCGGCGGCATCCGCCGTGACGTTCGGGCGGCTTTCGTAGACAATGCCGATCACCCCGATCGGCACGCGCACCCGGCTCAGCATCAGCCCGTTGGGGCGGTAGGCCTCGTCGATCTGCCGCCCGACCGGATCGGGCAGCTGCGCAACCGCTTCGACGCCATCGGCCATCGCCATGACGCGCGCCTCGTCCAGTTTCAGGCGGTCGAGCATCGCCGGCGACAGGGCGTTCGCCTCGCCACGCGCCATGTCTTCGGCATTGGCGGCAAGGATCGCCGGTATCGCGCTGCGGATCGCGGCGGCCGCTGCGAACAGCGCGCGCGCCTTGGTCCGCGTCGTGGCCCGGGCGAGCAACCCGGAAGCGGCGCGCGCGCGGCGCGCCATCTCGGCGATCATTGCGCCCGGTTCGGCCGTGTCGGTCATGCGATTCGCGCTACCACAGTGCGCGTCCACGCGGTAACCCCTTCGTCATGACAGTGGGAATCGAAGCCGCGGGCGACCTCGCCACCGGCGCGCTGATCGGGCGTGCGTTCGAGCCGAAGGCCGGCGAAGGCCATGGCGACGCGCACGGCATGTGCCTCAATTGCGGCACGGCGCTGATCGGATCGCATTGCCATCGTTGCGGCCAGGCGGGCCACGTCCACCGTACGATCGGCGCGATCGGGCACGAACTGGCGCACGGCGTGTTCCATTTCGAAGGCAAGATCTGGCGCACGATTCCGATGCTGGTGCTGCACCCCGGCGCGCTGACCCGGCGCTATGTCGAGGGCGAACGCGCGCGCTTCGTCTCGCCGCTCGCGCTTTTCCTGTTCACCGTCTTCCTGCTGTTCGCCACGATCAGCGCGGTGGGTGGTGAATTCGATGGTATCGGCGCTTCGGCGGATCGCACCAAAGCGCTCGCCAAGGTGGAGCGGAAGCTCGCCAGCGCTCAGGCGAAACTGAACGATGCGAGAGCCGCTGCGGCGAAGTCTCCCGGCAATGCCGAAGCGCGCGACGCGGCGAACGATGCGCAGGACGACGTCAACGGATTGAATACCGCGAAGCGGGCGCTGCAGTCCGCCAAGGCGCCCGGCGACCGCGATTTCACCTTTACCGACGTCAAGACCGGATGGCCGCGCCTCGACGCCGGGATCGACAAGGCCAACAAGAATCCGGGTCTCGCGCTCTACAAGCTGCAGTCCAGCGCATACAAATACAGCTGGGCGCTGATCCCGCTCTCCACTCCATTCGTGGCTCTGCTGTTCCTCTGGCGGCGGCGCTTCAATCTCTACGACCACGCGATCTTCGTGACGTATTCGCTGGCGTTCATGATGCTGCTGGTCACCACGCTGACTCTGCTGGGGGCGGCGGGACTAAGCGCGGGATGGATTACCGCAGCGGTGTTCTTCATTCCGCCGGTCCACATGTTCGCGCAGCTGCGCGGCGCCTATTCGCTGCGCAAGCGATCGGCCTTGTGGCGCACGATCATGCTGCTCGCCTTCTCGTTCACCGCGCTTATCGCCTTCATGGTCCTGCTGCTGCTCCACGGCCTGACCGAATAAGACGGGCCGCCGATAGTTTCGCTTTTGTGGCGGTAACCGATCCGATCTGTTAGCGCTGGCGCATGGACGTTTCCGCCGCAGCTTCCGCCCGCGAAATCCTCGTCCGCCTGCACGATGTGATGGCGGCGCGCTCGACGCCGCAGGCGAAGCTCAACTCGGTCGTCGGGATCATCGGCGAGGCACTCGATAGCGAGGTCTGCTCGATCTACCTGTTGCGCGAAGGCGTGCTGGAACTGTTCGCCACGCGCGGACTGGCGCAGGAAGCGGTGCACGTCACCAAGCTCGCGCAGGGCGAGGGGCTGGTCGGCACGATCGCGGAGAATGTCGAGGTGCTGAACCTCGACGAGGCGGCCAGCCATCCCGATTTCGCCTACAAGCCCGAGACGGGCGAGGAGCGCTTCCACAGCTTCGCCGGCGTGCCGATCATCCGCCGCGAGCGCGCGGTCGGCGTGCTCGCAGTGCAGCACAGCGATCCGCGCAAATATGCCGATGTCGAGATCGAGGCGCTGCAGACCGTCGCGATGGTGCTGTCCGAGCTGATCGCCAATGCCGGGCTGGTCGATGCCGCCGGCGGCGGCACCACGCGCGTCCAGTCGACCGCGGCGATCCGCATCCCCGGCCTGAAGCTGGTCGATGGCATGGGTGCGGGCCATGCGGTGTTCCACCAGCCGCGCATCACCATCGAGCACACCGTGGCGGAAGATATCGAGGCCGAGCGCCACCGCGTCTATGCCGCATTCGACAAGATGCGCGAGCAGATCGACCGCATGGCGCAGCAGGCCGAGTTCGGCGTCGGCGGCGAGCATGACGAGGTGCTCGAGACCTACAAGATGTTCGCCTATGACGAAGGCTGGAGCCGCCGCATCAACGAGGCGATCGACTCCGGCCTGACCGCCGAGGCGGCGATCGAGCGCGTGCAGCAGCGCACCCGCCAGCGCATGCGCCAGATCGACGACCCGCTGCTCGCCGACCGGATGCACGATCTGGAGGATCTCTCCAACCGGCTGCTGCGCATCGTCTCCGGCCAGATGGGCACCGCGGCGCAGCTGGGCCTCAGGCAGGACACGATCCTGATCGCGCGCAACCTCGGCCCCGCCGAATTGCTCGAATATGATCGCCGCCGGCTGAAGGGCGTGGTGCTGGAGGAAGGCTCGCTCACCGCGCACGTCACGATTGTCGCACGCGCGATGGGCGTGCCGGTGCTCGGCCGCGTGAAGGATGTACGCCGGCTGATCGCCGAGGGCGACCTGCTGCTGCTCGACGTGACCGAGGGCTCGGTATTCGTCCGGCCGACCAGCGCGATCGAGGAGGCGTTCGACGCCAAGCTGGCCTTGCGCCAGAAGCGCCGTGCCGCCTTCGCCGCCTTGCGCGACGTGCCGCCGGAAACCGCCGACGGCACGCGCATCACCGTGATGTGCAACGCGGGCCTGCGCGACGATATCGCAGCGCTCGACCTCACCGGCGCCGACGGCATCGGGCTGTTCCGCACCGAATTCCAGTTCCTCGTTTCGGCGACCCTGCCGCAGCGCGAGCGCCAGCAGCGGCTGTACAAGGACGTGCTGGAAGCCGCCGGCGACCGGCCCGTCACGTTCCGCACGGTCGATATCGGCGGCGACAAGGCGCTCCCTTATCTGAACCACGAGGAAAGCGACGAGGAAAACCCCGCTATGGGCTGGCGCGCGCTGCGCCTGGCGCTGGAGCGCGACGGGCTGATGAAGGCGCAGGCGCGCGCCCTGCTCGAAGCCGCGGCGGGGCGCACGCTCAACGTGATGTTCCCGATGGTCAGCGAGGCCTGGGAGTTCGACGAGGCCAAGGCCTTGTTCGAGGCGCAGCGCGAGTGGCTGACCGGTCGCGGGCGCAAGATCACCGGCGATATCCGCTACGGCGCGATGCTGGAGGTGCCGGCGCTGGCTGAGCAGCTCGACCTGCTGCTGCCGAAGATCGATTTCCTCTCGATCGGCACCAATGACCTGACCCAGTTCCTGTTCGCCGCCGATCGCGCCAATCCCAAGCTCGCCGAGCGCTACGACTGGCTCAGCCCCTCTATCCTGCGCTTCGTGCGGCGGGTGGTAGGCCCGTGCCGCGAGGCGGGCGTGACGCTCGGCGTGTGCGGCGAGATGGGCGGCCGGCCGCTGGAAGCCATGGCGCTGATCGGGCTCGGCATCGAGCGCCTCTCGATCACGCCGGCGGCGATCGGGCCGATCAAGGCGATGGTGCGCTCGCTCGACCGCGGCGCGCTGATGGAGCGGATGGCCGGGTGGCTGGCGGTGCCGCCGCGCGACATGCGCGGCGCGCTGCAGCAATGGGCGGTCGAATCCGGCGTCGAACTGGCGTAAAAGCGTGGCAATCCGGGCTGCCGTAGCGTTGACAGCCCGGTAGCCCTCTGTGAGACACGCCACAGGCGGGAGTCCATAAGGTCGCAAACCCTTCCGCTGTGGAGACGATGATGAGCGATGCCGCGAGCGGCGAAGAAGCGACGCTGTTTCCGAAGACGGCCGGCGAGCGGCTCCGTGAGGCACGCGAGGCGCAGGGCCTGTCGCTCACCGAGATAGCCTCGCGAACGCGCATCCCGATCCGCCAGCTCGAGGCGATCGAAAGCGGCGATTACGCCTCGTTGCCGTCGATCACCTATGCCGTCGGTTTCGCCAAGGCCTATGCCCGCGCGGTCGGCCTTGACGAGGCGGCGATCGGCAAGGACGTGCGCGGCCAGTCCGAATTCGCGCCGCAGCGCGTGGAATACCAGCCCTATGAAATGGCCGACCCGGCGCGCACGCCTTCGCGCGGGTTGACGTTCGGCGCCTTGATCGTCGCCGTGATCCTGATCATCGGCGTCGGCCTCTATTATGGCACCAGCCTGTTCCGCGGCAGCGAGGAGGCCGCGCCGGCCGCCGCGCCCAACCCGGCGGATACCATGCCGCAGGCGGCGCCGGCCGCCGCTCCCGCGCCCGCGCCGGTCCAGGGCGGCCAGGTGACGCTGATCGCGACCGACCAGCTCTGGCTGCGCGTCTATGACGGCACCGGCAAGACGTTGTTCGAGAAGACGATGAACGCCGGCGACCGCTACGACGTGCCCGCCGACGCGAACAATCCGATGATCAATGTCGGCCGCCCGGACAAATTGCAGGTGACGGTCAACGGGTCGAACGTGCCGCCGCTCGGTGACGGCAAGAAGGCGATCAAGGACGTGCCGATCAACGCGCAGGCGTTACTGGCCCGCGGCAATCCAGCCGCCGCGCCCACGCCGTCGCCCTCGGCGAGCCCGACCGCGGCGCTGCCGCCCGCTTTCGCCAAGCCGACGCCGCGGCCGAAACCGCATCACACGCCGGCCGCGGATCAGGCCGCCCCGGCTGGCCAGCCCGTCGTCACGCCGGCCGAGCCGCAATTGCCGGGCGCGACCAACGCCGCGGCGAACCCTTAAGGCTGGCGACAGGATGCGCGTGCCACTAATATGACGATGTTGAAGCGTTCGGGGGACGGCATGCGTAAGGTCTTGGCAACAGCGATCCTGGTGGCGGGGTTCGGCCTGGGATCGGGCAATGCGATGGCGCAGAGCGACGTCGCGGGCCGCGTCGACCGGCTCGAGCACGAGATGCGCGCCGTGCAGCGCAAGGTTTTCCCGAACGGTGTCGGCCAGAACCAGCAGGTGTTCGAGCCCGAGATCACCGGGCCGCAGGCGGGACCGGGCCCGATGCCGGGCTCCCCGGCAAGCAGCCCGATCGCCGATCTCGCGTCGCGCGTCACCGCGCTCGAAACCCAGATGAGCACGCTGACCGGGCAGGCGGAGACCAGCCAGCACCGGCTCCAGCAGCTCGAGGACGCATTCACCGCCTACAAGCTTTCGACCAACGCGCGGATCGCGGTGCTCGAAGGCGCGACGGCGACGCCGGGCGGCGGCACGGCGGATGATACGGCGACGCCTCCGCCGACGAGGAAGGCCGCAGGCAAGCCGGCCACCACGCCCCCACCGGCATCGACCAAGTCCGGCGTCGCGGCTTCAGCGGATTCGGATCGCGCGCAAAAGATCGCCGCGATCCAACATTCCTCGACCGGCGACGATGCGCACGACGCCTATCTCTACGGCTATCGGCTGTGGCAGGCGAAATATTATCCGGAGGCGGAAACCGCGCTGAAGGATGTGGTGACGAAATACCCCAAGTCGAAGGATGCGAGCTACGCACAGAACCTGCTCGGCCGGTCCTATCTCGACGAGGGCAAGCCAAGCCTCGCGAGCCTGGCCTTCTACGACAATTACAAGAAGATGCCGCAAGGGGATCGCGCGCCGGACAGCCTGTACTATCTCGCCCAGGCGTTGGTGCAGCTCAAGAAGCCCTCGAGCGAGGTCTGCAAAGTGTATGACGAGCTGAACGACGTCTACGGCGCCTCGCTGTCGGGCGATCTCAAGGCGAAGGTCAGCGCCGGACGCGCAGCATCCAAGTGCCAGTGACACGGTGAGCGCCCCCGACGCGGCGCTGACTGACCGTTTCCGCGCCGATCTTTCCGCCTTGCTCGGAAGAGCGCCAGCGCCCGGCGAGCGTCTCGCGCTCGCGGTGTCCGGCGGTCCGGATTCGATGGCACTGCTCGTGCTCGCGCATGCCGCGTTTCCGGGCGCCGTAACCGCGGCAACGGTCGATCACCGGTTGCGCCCCGAAAACGCGGACGAGGCGCGAATGGTCGCGGACTATTGCGCATCACTCGGTATCGCGCATGCGACGCTCGCTTCGCCGGACGCGATCGAGGGCGCGAGCATCCAGGCGCAGGCGCGCGCGATGCGCTACGCCCTGCTCTCCGATTGGGCCGAGGCCAGGGGTGCCGTTGCCTTGCTCACCGCGCATCACGCCGACGATCAGGCCGAGACCTTCCTGATGCGCGCTGCGCGTGGCTCGGGTCTTGCCGGGCTGGCCGGGGTACGCGCCGCGCGGATGGAGGGTGCCGTGCTCCTGCTGCGCCCCTTGCTCGAATGGCGCCGCGCGGAACTGCGCGCGATCGTGCGCCGCGCCGAGGCGCCGTTCATCGACGACCCCGCGAATCAGGATCCGCGTCACGACCGCACGCGCTTCCGCCGTCTGATCGAAGCGAACGAATGGCTCGATCCGCCCAATCTCGCGCGCGCCGCGGCGCATCTTGCCGAAGTGGAGGCCGAGATTCTGGCGACGATCGACGCGTTGTGGGGCGTGCGGCTTCGCTCCGCCGGCCCGGGCGAATGCGCGATCGACGTTTCGGGCCTGCCGCGCGAACTGCGCCGCCGGCTGGCGCGCCGTGCGATCGGATTGGTGCGCCAAGCGCATGGAATCACGCGGCCTTCCTGGTCGGACGGTGCCAATGTCGAGCATCTGCTCGACGGCCTCGCCGAAGGGCGCCGGATCACGCAGGCCGGCATCCTCGTATTGCCGAAAGGGGGGGTCTGGCGCTTCCGCGAAGCACCGCCGCGCCGATCGCACTGATCGACTTTGTTCCATTGCCATTAACCCGCATGCGCTTATCTTGTGTGCGAAAGGTATCCGACGCGTATGAACGACAACGAGCAGAAGCCCGGCCAGGACAATAATGGCGGCGGCAACCCCTGGATGAAGAACCTGCTCATCTGGGTGGGTGTGCTCGTCGCGCTGGCGCTGTTCGTGACGCTGATCGACGGCCGTCCCTCGGCCGATGCCGGCAACCCGATTTCCTATTCCACCTTCCTGAACAAGGTGAAGGAAGGCTCGGTCCGCCAGGTCAGCATTTCGGGCGAGACGATCACCGGCGCGCTGCGCGACGATACCAAGTTCCGTACTTATGCGGTGAACGATCCGGAGCTGACCGATCGCCTCGTCGCGGGCAATGTCGAGATCAACGCCAAGCCGGAAGAGCAGACCTCGCTCTGGGTCGTGCTGCTCTATCAGTCGCTGCCGTTCATCCTGTTCCTCGGCATCGCCTTCTTCGTCGTGCGGCAGATGCAGAAGAATACCGGTTCGGGCGCGATGGGCTTCGGCAAGAGCCGCGCGAAGATGCTGACGCAGAAGGAAGGCAAGGTCACGTTCGAGGACGTCGCCGGCATCGACGAGGCGCGCGAGGAACTCGAGGAGATCGTCGAATTCCTGAAGGACCCGACCAAGTTCGCCCGGCTGGGCGGCAAGATCCCCAAGGGCGCCTTGCTGGTCGGCTCGCCCGGTACCGGCAAGACGCTGCTCGCCCGCGCGATCGCGGGTGAGGCCGGCGTGCCGTTCTTCACCATTTCGGGCTCGGACTTCGTCGAGATGTTCGTCGGCGTCGGCGCGAGCCGCGTGCGCGACATGTTCGAGCAGGCCAAGAAATCCGCGCCCTGCATCGTCTTCATCGACGAGATCGACGCGGTCGGCCGCCATCGTGGCGCGGGGCTCGGCAACGGCAATGACGAGCGCGAGCAGACGCTGAACCAGCTGCTGGTCGAGATGGACGGCTTCGAGGCGAACGAGGGCATCATCATCATCGCCGCGACCAACCGCCCCGACGTGCTCGATCCCGCGTTGCTGCGCCCGGGCCGCTTCGACCGCCAGGTCGTCGTGCCGCGCCCGGACATCGAGGGCCGGGTGAAGATCCTCCAGGTCCACATGAAGAAGGTGCCGCTGGCGCCCGACGTCGATGCCCGCACCATCGCGCGCGGCACGCCCGGCTTCTCGGGCGCCGATCTCGCCAACCTCGTCAACGAGGCCGCGCTGATGGCCGCGCGCAAGGGCAAGCGCCTGGTCGCGATGGCCGAGTTCGAGGAGGCCAAGGACAAGGTGATGATGGGCGCCGAGCGCAAGTCCATGGTGATGACCGAGGACGAGAAGCGCATGACCGCCTATCACGAGGCCGGCCACGCGATCGTTTCGATCCACGAGCCGGCGAGCGACCCGATCCACAAGGCGACGATCATCCCGCGCGGCCGCGCGCTGGGCATGGTGATGCGCCTGCCGGAGCGGGATTCGTACAGCTATCACCGCGACAAGATGTACGCGAACCTTGCCGTCAGCATGGGCGGCCGCGTCGCCGAGGAAGTGATCTTCGGCTACGACAAGGTTTCGTCGGGCGCCTCGGGCGACATCCAGTACGCCACCGGCCTCGCCCGCGACATGGTCACCAAATGGGGCATGTCGGACGCGGTCGGTCCGGTCGAATACGCCCAGCCCGAGGGCGAAAGCTTCCTCGGCTATTCGTCGAGCCAGCCGGTGCGCATGTCCAACCAGACCGCGCAGCTGATCGACGACGAGATCAAGCGCATCGTCGAGGGCGGGTTGCAGCGCGCCAAGGACGTGCTGGCCGAGCATATCGACCAGCTGCATCTCCTGGCGGGCGCGCTGCTCGAATACGAGACGCTGTCGGGCGACGAGATCAAGAAGCTGATCGCCGGCGAGGAGATCGGGCGGATCGACAACGGCCCCAAGGCCCCGCCGATTCCCGCAGCCGGCACCTCGATCCCCAAGACGCGGCGTCCGTCCGGTCCGTTCGGCACGCCGGCGCCGCAGGGCGCCTGACGCGCTAGCGCCGTTTCTTGTTCGCAGCTTCCGACTGGCGGACAAAGGCGCCGATCTCGGCGTCAGGCCGCCGGGTCAGCGCGGTGAGATAGGCGATCGTCGCGTTGCAGCGCTCGACGCCGCTTGCCTTGGTGCTCAACCCGGCACGGATGCGATCGACGCCGAGGTGTGTCAGCGCGGCGCCTTCCTGGATGAGCGCCTCCTCGGACGGCACGCGCGCGTCGGGCATCCCTTTCGCGCGCGGCGGTGAGGACAGCACGTCGAAGAACGAGGATGTCGTATAGTCGTCGGGCGGCGGCACCAGTTGCTCCGCCTTCTTGCTCAGGCAATCGCCCTGCATCAAGCTCCCGCGAAACGTGAGCGCGGCGAGGCGCATCCGCATGCCGCGCGCCACCAGCGCGTCACCGGCATGCGGCAGCATTGCATGATAGCGCCGGTTGAGGAGCGCGAAGACATCGTCTCCGATCCGATCGGAGCGCCCCTTGGCTATATCATCGTGCGCCAGCGCCAGCAGATCGCTCCACAATGCCGGATTGCCTTGCTGGATCTTGCCGAGGCCAGGATTGGCCTCCGCCAGCCCCGTCAGTACGCTCTCCGGTGTTTGCACCATCGCCGGAGGCGCGGTTGCGATCGGCGGCACGAAGCGCGACGGCGGCGGCGCACGCGGCGAATCGGGCGCCAGCGCGATCAGGCCGAACAACAAGGCGAGCCCGCTTCCGATGCGGAACAGCCGGGTAGCACCATTGCCCGCCCGCCTGATCGCACTCGTTTGCAGCAAAAGCATGGTCAGCGCGAACGCCGCATAGCCCGTGATCACGAACGCGCGGGGCGCACCCTTCAGAGGCTCGCCCATGTAAAGCAACATACCGACGCCGACGATCGTGGCGATCGACAAGATCGGCCCGGCATGCTCGCGCAGCCAGCGTTGCAAGAGATGCGCGATGTCGATCGCCGCGGACAGCCGGAGGAACAAAGCCAGCACAGCGAGAATCGTGAGCAATAATCCTTCGCGATAATCGAGCGAGACGAGCGCGATGCTGCCGCAGACCACGTAGATCGCACCGACATAGGCAAGCGCAGCCCAGTCCGCCCGACCCGGGGACGCCGCATCGCTGCGTGCGATCGCGCTCCAGATCGCGGTCAGCCCCATCGCAGCGACCGCCAGCGCAAAACTCCAATCCTCCTGCGCAGCGGGTGCGGCAGCAGCGGCAATCGCGAGGAAAAGAAAGAGCCAGCCATAGCCGAGCCAAGCAGGACGATCGGCGCGCACGGCACGCCATCGTCCGCGCCAGCGTGGCAGGAGGAAGAGCGCAAAGATCGGGCTGGTTAGGGCAATGATGCCGCCGGCAGCCCAGAGGACGGACATGAAACGCTTGTGGGGCGCCGCGACCAAAGGCGCCGCGCACACGACGATCGCGAGCAGCACCAAAGGCAGCATCAAGATCCCGAATGTCAGCCGCGGCTTGGCGAGATAAGCCTGCCACCGCGCGATCGCATCCTTGTTGAACGAATGTCTCAGCCCATCGGCGACTTTCGTCCCATCCAGCCCCAGCAGGCTGCGCACCTGCCGGGCAACTCCCGGCCTGGCGGCATTGATCCGCCAGCGCCACGCCGGGGGCGGCGCCTTGGTCAGCGCCCGCCAACCGAGATGCAGCGGATGGCCCGGTTTGCCAAGTTGCTCGACGATCCGCCATTCCTCGATCCGGTTGAGGACCGCGGCGAGCGCCGGGCCGTGCCAGGTGTGCGGATCGAGCCGGAACCAGCCGAACATCTTCGCGGCCGGTTCGATCAGCGCGTCGCCATGGGGGATGGTGCGCGCGGCGAGCGCGGCGATCCGTGCCTCCACCTGCTCACGCACGCCGAGCTCCATCAGCGCGGGCGATTGCATCACCGCGGTAAAGCGTTCCTCGACCAGCCGGGCATCGCCCGCCCAGGGCCCTTCGAGCGACACGGCGAGCGCAGCCAGGTGTGCCTCGAGATCGGCGAAATCCTGCTGACGCTCCGCATGCAGTGCCGCTTCCGCCGCATCCTGCTGCGGCGGCTGCCAGCCATGACGCCCGACCGGAGGCCTCGGCGAGTCGGGCATGGCCAGCTCGCGTTCCTCGGGCGCCGGCGCGGTCTGGTCCGCGGACTGCTCCGGCAGTTGCTCCTCTTCGTGCGCCTCGACCTGCCGCCACGTCGCCCGCTGCAACGCGGCATCATAGGCGGCGCGCAGGCGCTTGAAGCCGTCCGGATCGTCCTCGGGATTGGTGCGCTTGAGCTTGCGCGCATAGCCGCGCCGGATCGCATCCCGATCGCTGCCGGGCGCGATCTCGAGCTCGTCCCAGGGCCAGCTCATCGGCGCGGAATCACAGGAAGGTTTCGCCTTCGATCGCGTCGATCGCTTCGTGGAATTCCCTGCGCGCATGCTCGACGGTGCGCGGGTCCTGCGTTGCCAGCGCTTGCTGGAAGCGCGCGATCAGCGCGTCGATATAGGCCCGCTCCTCGCCCAGCGCGTTTTCGAACGCGCGCTCGCCGCGGGCCATCGCGGCGACGTTCGCTTCCTCGTCGCGCGGATGCGTCTTCAGCGCGGCGAGCGTCGAGCGGCGTTCGGCCAGCGCGGCGTCGTCACCCGCCTGGTCCTCGTTGATCACCAGGCTGGTCTTCTCGCCGGTCTGCGCGACGACGATATCGACCTCGAGCAGCCCGCTCACGTCGTAGCTGAAGCGCACGTCGATCCGCTGGCCCGCCGGCGCGCGCGGCACGCGCACCTTGGTGCTGCCGATCTCGACATTGTCGCGCACCAGCCGCGCCTCACCCTGGTAGATGCCGAAATGCACCTCCTCCTGGTTGTCGCGCAGCGTGCTGAAATGGTGGATGCGGCTCGCCGGGATCACCGTGTTGCGCTCGATGATCGGGGTGAAGATACCCGTTTCCATGCCGCCGCCGGGCAGATGGCGCGCGGTGTTGACGCCCAGTGAATAGGGACAGACGTCAGTGACGACGACCTCCTTCAGGTCCGCATTGCGCGCCTTGAGCGCCGCCTGCACGCCGGCGCCGAGCGCCACCGCCTCGTCCGGATTGACGGTCGAATTGGGGAAGCGGCCGAACATCCGCGCCACCGCACGACGCACGAGCGGCATGCGCGTCGCGCCGCCGATCAGGATGATTTCCGACAGGGCATCGGGCTTCAACTCGCTGTCCCGCAGCGCGCGCAGCACCGGCTCGCGCAGCCGCTCGATCAGCGGCGCGGCGGCAGCCTCAAACGCGGCGGTCGTGACTTCGAATTGGTAGGGCTGCTCCTTCCAGACCAGGCTCATCGTCGCTTCGGATGCGGTGGTCAGCGCGCGGCGGGCACGCTCTGCCTGCTCGCGCAGTTTCTGGTGCAGCGCGTCGTTGTGGCGGTATTCGCGCCATTCGTCGGCGAAACGATCGCGCATCAGGTTGACGAGCAGATCGTTGAAATCTTCGCCGCCGAGCTGATTGTCGCCGGTCGAGGCGCGCACCTCGATCACGCCCTCGAAGATTTCGACGATCGACACGTCGAACGTGCCGCCGCCGAGATCGAACACGAAGAAACGCGATTCGCTGTCGAGATTCTGGATGCCATAGGCGAGCGCGGCCGCGGTCGGCTCGTTGATCAGCCGCTCGACGCGCAGCCCGGCAAGCTCGCCGGCACGGTGCGTCGCCTTGCGCTGCTTGTCGTTGAAATAAGCGGGGACGGTGATCACCGCCTCGGTCACGGGCTCGCCGAGATACGCCTCGGCATCCTCCTTCAGCGAGCGCAGGATGATCGCCGACAATTCCTCGGCGGTGAAAGTGTGCTTGCCGAGCTTCGTCGTGCGGCGCGTGCCCATGTAGCGCTTGAAGGCGGTGACGGTCTGGCCGGGATGGCTCGCCTGGCGCTCGCGCGCGGCGAGGCCGGAGAGGATCGTGCCGTCATCGGTCACGCTCACCGCCGAGGGCGTGAGCATGTGCCCGAGCCGGTTCGGGATCAGCCGCGACGCGCCGTCCCGCCACATCGCGCAGGCGCTGTTCGTCGTGCCGAGATCGATCCCGATGATCATGCCGCGTTTCCCCTTCCGCCGCAGCGGCATAGCGGCATCGGGCCCCGGGCCGTCAAGTCATTCGCGCGAACATACCGGATCAGCTTGCGGACACGCTCGTCGCAAGGCGCGCTTGCCAGTCGCGATATTCCGCCAGGATGCGCTCGGGATCGCCGTTCAGCCGATCGAGCGCCTTGACGAACATCGCATGGTCGCGGCGCAGCCCGGCCGGACGCGCGCTGTGCGCCAGCGCCGTATTATAGAGCAGCGACACATTGTAATCCGCAGTGGCGAGATCCCAGTGCGTGCAGATCGCGGCGCGGCTGGCCGACAAGGCACCCGAGCACGAGAACATCTGCACGCGGCTGCTCGCCTGCGGATCGGGCGTGTCGGCCGCGGGCGCCGGTGTATCGTCGACGGGCGCTTCGGCATGGCCGGCGAAGAGCTTGCCGAGCCAGTTACTCCCTTTGCCGCCCGTCCGTGCCGCGGATTCCGGCGCGCCGGCGGAAAAGCCGGCAATCGTGGGCTGGCGATGCGTCAGGAACGCGATCGCCATTGCCAGTACCGGAAGCGCGACCAGCAGCCCCTTGATTCCGCTCCGGGACGGCCGGAACGATGCGCCCGCCCGGTCCTGCTTGAGCGGACAGCGCGTCTCCTTGCATCGCATCAGCGACGTCTGGGACACATCCCGGGCACACATCCTGCAGCGTTTCGATCCCATGACGGGAAGTATTGATCGAAAGCAGTTAATATTTGTTTCGCCATCGTATTCAATCGAACAAGCCGCCTTGCCCACCCGGCGCGTTCTCGGGCGGGTTGAGCCCGAGATGCTTCCAGCCGCCGGCGTTGAGGCAGCGGCCGCGCGCGGTGCGGGCGACGAGGCCGAGCTGGATCAGGTAGGGCTCGATCACTTCCTCGATCGTGTCGCGCGGCTCGGAAAGGCCCGCCGCCAATGTCTCCACGCCGACCGGGCCGCCCCTGTAGATGTCGGCGATCATCGTGAGGTAACGGCGGTCCATCGCGTCGAGACCGAGCTTGTCCACCTCCAGCCGGTTGAGCGCGGCATCCGCCGCAATCGCATCGACGGTCTCGCGCCCGGCGACATTGGCGAAATCGCGCACCCGGCGCAGCAGCCGCCCGGCGATACGCGGGGTGCCCCTGGCGCGGCGCGCGATCTCCCGCGCGCCGTCCGGCGCGACATGCAGGTCGAGCAGCCGCGCGGCGCGCGTCACCACGCGTTCGAGTTCGTCGACGGTGTAGAAAGTGAGCCGCACCGGGATGCCGAAGCGATCGCGCAGCGGTGTGGTCAGCAGCCCCTGCCGCGTCGTCGCGCCGACGAGCGTGAAGCGTGACAGGTCGATCCGCACCGATCTCGCGGAAGGCCCCTCGCCGATCATCAGATCGAGCGCGCGATCCTCCATCGCGGGATAGAGCACCTCCTCGACCGCGGGCTGGAGGCGGTGGATCTCGTCGATGAACAGCACGTCGCCGTCCTCGAGATTGGTAAGGAGCGCGGCGAGATCGCCCGATTTGGCGATCACCGGCCCCGAGGTGGCGCGGAACCCCACGCCCATCTCGCGCGCGATGATCTGCGCCAGCGTGGTCTTGCCCAGCCCCGGCGGGCCGAAGAACAGCACGTGATCGAGCGCATCGCCGCGCGCCTTGGCCGCCGCGATGAACACGCGCAGATTCTCGCGCGCCGCCGCCTGCCCGACGAACTCGTCGAGCGACTTGGGGCGCAACGCGGCATCGACGTCCTCCGGCCGGCGCGCGGCGGTGAGCAGGGGATTGGGCTCGCTCATCGCATCCACAGGCCGACGAAGAAGACCGCCCACATCGCGATCAGCACGGCATTGCTGAGCGCAAAGGGGATCAGCCGGTGCATCACCCGGTTATAGGTCATGTGGACCAGGGTATGGATCACGCGGAGCGCGACATAGGACCAGGCCAGCACGACCATCGCGACGGTCACGCCGCCGGACGCATAGGCCATCAGGCAGATGACATAGAACAGCATCGGCACTTCGAGCAGATTCATCATCGCCCGGTTGGGAATGGCGACATGGCCGCTGACCCGATCCGATTCGCCGAAACGGAAATCGTCGGGCGTCACGTCCTTGCGAAACACCGCCGCGAACCGGCGGCGGGGTATCTGCCCCAGCACGGCGAATGTCAGCAACGCCAGCGCGCCCATCGGCCAGAAAATCAGCGTCCCTGCCATCGTCACCGGCCTTCCATCCCGTTCATGCCACCGGCAATCCGCGTCCGGAGCAAGGCAAGTGCGGACACGACAGAGCGAATGTCATCGATCATGCGTACCGCTCGATGCCGTCTCCGACGATCTCGACCCAGGCATGCTTGCGGCCTTCGTAGACCGAATAATCCGGCTGCGCGAAGCCCGGCTCGGCGAACGCGCCGATCGCGACCGCGACGAGGTCGGGCATGTCGATGTTGCGATAGAAGACGGTGGAGCCGCAGACCGGGCAGAAGTGGAACACCGCGCCGCCGCCTTCCGTGCCGACCCGCGACCATTCGTGCGACTGGCCGGTGATCGTCACCTTGTCCGCGGGAAAGCGCGCCTGCGCCGCGAACGAGCTGCCCGAACGTTTCTGGCAATCGAGGCAATGACAGACCGAGATGCGCACGGGATCGCCCGCGCAGGCGACAACGAGTTGGCCGCATTGGCAGGTGGCGCGACGCGCGGTCACCGCCACACCCCGTCATGCTGAACTCGTTTCAGCATCCATCGCGCCGCAAACGATCGGCGACCGGCTCGAATCCCAGCGTCACCGCAAGATCGGTCCATTGCGGATTCTCGCTTTCGATCAAATTGATCTTCCACTGGCGATGCCAGCGTTTCAGTTGCTTCTCGCGCGCTATCGCCTCGAGCATCATCGCGAACAGTTCGTAACGAACCAGCCGGGTCACACCATAACGCGAAGTGAAGCCTTTCACGACGCCGGTGCGATGCTGGTGCAAGCGAGCCAGCAAGTCGGAAGTGACGCCGACATAGATTGTTCCGTAGGGCTGACTTGCGAGCAGATAGACGCACGGCTGCATCAGCATCCCTCCCTCCTAGACGATCAAAAACCGTCTGCGGCCCGCTGGATGCTGAAACAAGTTCAGCATGACGAAAGAGGGCGGTTGTCACTTCGCCGCCTTCCTCAGCGCCAGCCGCACCAGCGCGTCAAGGCTGGCGCCCGCGCCCAGTTCCTCCTCCGCCGCGCCGACGGCGGCATTGGCTTCGGCGGGGCGGAAGCCGAGGTTGAGGAGCGCGGAGACGGCGTCCTGCGCGACGCCCGCCGCGGCCACCGGCGTCGCGGCGCCGGGGCCGAGCGCGACCGCGCCGACCTTGTCCTTCAGCTCGCGCACGATGCGTTCGGCGAGCTTGGGGCCGACGCCGTTGGCGCGCGCGATCATCGCCTTGTCCTGCGCGGCGACGGCACGCGACAGCTCGGCGGGATCGAGCGCGGAGAGGATCGCCAGCGCGACGCGCGCGCCGACGCCCTGCACCCCGGTCAGCAACCGGAACCAGTCGCGCTCGTCGGGCCGCGCGAAGCCGACCAGGCGGATCGAATCCTCCGCCACCAGCATCTCGGTGAAGAGCGTCGCCGCCTCACCCACGGGCCCGAGCGCGGCGAGCGTGCGCGCCGAGGCGCCGACCAGATAGCCGACGCCGCCGACATCGATCACCGCATGATCGATCCCCGTCGCTTCGAGGCGCCCCTTCAGGTGCGCGATCATGCGACCGCGCCGAAGTGAACGAAGTGGCCGCTGGCACGCGCGATCATTTCACTTCGTCCGGCTGGACGGCAGGCGCGAACGTTGTGAATGTTGAGGGTCGATCGCGGCATCGCGCGCTGCCCATCATGGTACATATCGAAGGAAGCAGCCGCCCGCATGACGGGGACATAACCGGAACACGGGGCTGTAGGAAAGCGAAAACGGGGAGCGGCGCGATGCCGCTCCCCGCCGATCGTCAGTAGAAGGCGCCGTAGATCACGTCGACGATGCGGCGCGTGCCGATCTGCACGAGCAGCAGATCCGGCCCGTAGCGCACCCAGCGATAGCCCGGCGGCGGCGCGCCGACGCCGAGCGGCGCCCAATCGTCGAAATAATAGCTGTTCGACAGGAACAGGCTCGGCAGGAACAGCCCGATCGTCCAGCGGCGATAGGCCCAGCCGTGCGGATAGCGGAACGGCGGGCGATGGACCGGCCGGAAGTTCGGCGGACGCCCGGTCCCGGGGCGATGCTGCCACCCCGGATTGGGCCGATGCCCGTTGCCGGGATTGGGGCGGTGTCCGTTGCCCGGGTTCGGGCGATGGCCGTTGCCCGGGTTCGGGCGATGGCCATTGCCGGGGTTGGGCCGGCCGGGGACCGGCTTCGGCAGTGGAACGAGGTTGCCCGGCGGGCGCGGCTTGCCGTGCTCCGGGCGGCCCGGATTCGGGCGTCCGGGATTGGGGCGGGCGGGCTGCGGCCGGACCGCGGGCGCCGGCTTGGTCATGCCAGGACGGCCACCGCCTCCCGGTTTGTGATCCTTGGCTTGCGCCATCGCGATGTCGGGAATGACCAGCAGCAACGCGGTCGTGGCCAGAAGAAGCCGTTTCATACGCTCTCCTCTATTGGAGAGCGGAGGCTATACCTCTCGAATAGCGGCAACAAGGCCCTTGTCGCGTTAGCGCAACATCAACGCGGACCGGCAATCGCGCGAGACGAAGCGAGATGATGCGCGTGGCAGATCGCCACCGCCAGCGCGTCCGCGGCATCCGCGCCGGCGATCTTCGCACCGGGCAACAGCCGCGACACCATCGCATGGACCTGCGCCTTCTCGGCATTGCCCGTGCCGACCACCGCCTTCTTGACCAGCCGGGCGGCATATTCGCCGATCTCGATCCCGCCCCGCGCGGCCGCGCACAACACCACGCCGCGCGCCTGGCCGAGCTTCAGCGTCGATTGCGGATTGGCGTTGACGAACACTTCCTCGACCGCGGCGCTGTCCGGCGCATGATCGGCGAGCAGCGCCGCGACCATCGCATCGAGATGCGCGAGCCGGCGCGGCAAGGCTGCGGTGCTGTCGGTCTTCAACTGCCCGTTGCCGAGATGCGACAGCCGGTTCCCCTCGGCGCGGATCAGCCCCCAGCCCGTGGTGCCGAGCCCGGGATCGAGACCGAGGATGATCATTTCTCAAGCCCCTCCCCTTCAGGGGAGGGGTTGGGGTGGGGCAGTCGGGACCAGCGGTCTGATCGGCTTCGCAATGCGTCTGCGATCGTGAGGATCACGCCATCCAGAGTGTTCCAGACCTCATGATTGGTGAAACGCAAGGTCGCAAATCCCGCGGCCGACATCCGCGCATCGCGCCGCGCGTCATATGGCGCGTCGTGCGTGTCGCCATCGATTTCGATGACCAGGCCCTTCGATGGACAGAAGAAGTCGCAGATGTAGGGGAAAATCACGTGTTGTCGGCGGAATTTGTAGCCAAGCTGAGAATTGGAAAGATGGCGCCAGACCCGCACTTCCAATTCGGTTGGATTGCGGCGCATTTCGTGGGCTCTATCAAGAAGTTCGCGCTCGGTGACCACTGCCCCACCCCCAACCCCTCCCCTGAAGGGGAGGGGCTAAAGTAGCAGATCAGCCCAGTTTCTCCATCACCGCGTCGGACACTTCGTAATTGCCCCACACGGTCTGCACGTCGTCGTCGTCGTCGAGCGCGTCGATCAGCTTGAAGAGCGTCGCGGCGTCGCCTTCGCCGACCTCGACCATGGTCTGCGGGCGCCAGGCGAGCTTCGCGCCCTCGGCCTCGCCGAGCACCGGCTCGAGCGCCTTGGCGACAGTGTGGAGGTCGCCTTGCGCGGTCCAGATCTCGTGGCCGTCCTCGCTCGACGAGACGTCCTCCGCCCCAGCCTCCAGCGCGGCCTCGAACACCTTGTCGGCGTCACCGGCCTTGGCGGGATAATTGATCAGCCCGACGCGATCGAAGGCATGGCTGACGGCGCCGGGCGCGCCGAGATTGCCGCCGTTCTTGGACACCGCGGTGCGCACGTTGGTCGCGGTGCGGTTGCGATTGTCGGTCAACGCCTCGATAATCAGCGACACGCCGCCCGGGCCAAAGCCTTCGTAGCGGATTTCCTCGTACGTCTCGGCGTCGCCGCGGCTCGCCTTGTCGATCGAGCGCTGGATATTGTCCTTGGGCATCGACTGCGCCTTGGCGGCGTTGACCGCGGCGCGCAGGCGCGGGTTCATGTCGGGATCGGGCAAGCCCATCTT